>ERZ780063.496-NODE-496-length-11280-cov-3.24267_pt1 | contig 11280 bp, 13 predicted proteins | sample MGYA00511842_ERZ780063 | MGnify/ENA primary metagenome ERZ780063 (study PRJEB29588, sample SAMEA2146321) | human gut metagenome | biome: human gut; feature: human-associated habitat; material: faeces | place: Denmark | collected 2008/2010 ... | reverse complement strand
TACATTATAAATGAGGACAAATAACAACGCGGACGCTCCCCGCCAAGGGGAACGTCCGCGCGTTTGCTGTCACCAGCGCCGCGACACCACGGCGCAGCTTGAAGGTCTAACTCTAGCTGAGAACCAATACAGAAAGAAAAATCTGAATCTAAGAAAGGATGTTTCTATGCGAAAAATCAAGTTCATATCCATTCTGCTGGTGCTGTCGATGCTGCTGACGGTACCGGTTTTTGCTTTTTCCACAGGCTTTACGGACGTGTCGGAGAAAGCAACTTACGCGGAAGCCGTTTCATATCTTGCCGACGCTGGCATTCTGAGAGGGATGGCATCCGGCAGATTCGCACCGAACGAGAAGATCACGGTCAGCCAGTGGGCGACGATGCTCTGCCGCGCGTTTGACACCGAGCCGGAAGGCGTTTCATGGCAGGAAGGGGGTGAGAATGCTGTCCAGATTGCCGTCCACAGCAGCTGGTTAGACCCGACTGCGGTTGGGGACGAAAACGGCTTTATCTGCCGCGGTGAACTCTATCGGACTGTATTCGCGGCAGCCGGAATCCCGCTCTATGACGCGACGCTCTACAGTCTTGACTGGCTTTCTCCCGGTGAAAACGCCCTGTGCGTCGGCAAGAAGATTGGGCTTTGTGCTGAGAACAAGACTGCAGCGGAACTCGTCACACGCGCTGAAGCCGCACAGCTTCTTCATGCCGTCCTGACGCAGAACCTGACCGTCACGCCGCCCGATACACCGGTCACAGTGGAAAATCTGATACAGTGGAATGTGAACACATTCCTGTTGGAACTCCGCAAAGTCCCCCAGCCGATCCTCGACGCTTTCAACGAAAATGGCTGGACGTTCGTGATCGGCACGGAGTACCTCACAGCTCTCAGCCGCAAGCTCGGCGTGAATTGCATCGGCGCGGCGGCATACACAGAGAAGCGGATTTACGTTTTCGAGGCCAGCGCGATTCTGCACGAATTCGGACACTTTCTTGATTGCACAATGGGTTTCCCGCAGGAGCATAATGGGACTCGTCAAAGCAAGACTCTATAAGACACAAAAACTACACTTAACTGTTTGGCCGTTATTGATATGTTGGCCAGCGACCAAGAGAAGACTGCTGCCGTTATGCATCGGCGTAAGCATATAGCAATTGTACTATGTGTATTTCTTATATGTTTCTATGTATTCACGGAACAGCTGTTCTGAAGATGGCATTGTATTTTCCAGCGGCCATTCTTCATCCTGTTCAGGTGAAAGGAAGTAGCTTGCCAAATCTGTCAAAGGCCCACAGAACTCTTTTGCCCACACGTTGGTTCCAGCACCATTCGGCACCAGTTCAAAGGACACGCAATGCAGCATATCATCAGATACTTCCAACACTGCTTTTGCTGGTGCCTGCATAGCGCCGCTGTCCGTATAATGTTCCGTACCATCGCAGCCATAATAAAAATGATAGCACACGTGGCACACAATAACGGTTTTTTCGGCTTCTTCGTATGTGCCATAGACCCCAATTTCCGGGATGCAAATGTCCGCATTCGGTGTTCGATTCCGTGCGGCAACAGCGGCATCAAATAGCACCGCGTCCCGTTCTGATAAATCAAATTGCTCAGAGCAAGGATTTGGGAATATCAGAGCGGACGCACCTTCACTCTGAGCGGATTCCGTGGTTGCTTCGGAGGATTTTTCAGATGAGGATTTCGTCGCTGTTTCGTCCTGCATTGTTCTGGTATTGGCTGTAGCGCTTGCCGGCTTATCGTACACAGGCATTGATATTGCCGTATCAGAGGAACGACATACGCAAGATGTTAAACCAAAAATCAACACAATGAGAAGCGAAACAGCTGCCAAATGTTTTTTTGCCATATCTAAATGATCTCCAAAAATTAATATACACGAATATAGAACTGATGGCTGTTTGCAACATCGTTTTCGGATGTCGGTTTTGCGTAAGTAACAATTCTGTATAGGCCGGTTTCGGTGAATTCATATTTATCCATGCTAATTCTGCTACAATTATATTTCGTTGTGGTTGTATACGCTCCAGAGGGCTTGAATACACGCATCGTCATCTTGTATTGTGTCCCAGTTGCAAAACTCTCGATAGTCTTTTCTGTATTTTGAGCTTGTGGCGGCATCAAAGTTCCTTATAATGCCGAATCATTCTTTTAAGCAAATAGTTTCACTCTCTTGATTAAGACGCGTTTTCAATTATTACTTGAATTAGGTTGCCAGTATCAGAAGTAATTTCTAGGATAATATCGTCATTTTTCTCGTTAATGACCCAATAGGAGAATTCTGTGCAATTTGCGCGCAAGTCTTCTATGGTCGTATTTTCCGGGATTATCGTCATCTGCATATTCATAATCCCGCTCGAAAAAAGCCGGTAAAACGCCAAATTGGTTTCTTGTATTAACTCTGGATCGCTAAGATAGTTCACTGTTAGAAAAAAAATACGTTTTGGGTCTCGAAGCATAGCTACAATATACTGTTTCTCTATAGGGTGCGTAGTATAGTAGGTGTCATCTATATTACTTTCCGCCAAGATAAAATTCACAGGTGCCCCAGTTCTTAAAAAATACAACCAATTTTCCAAGGATGATGCCGATGTTATGTAATTTAAATCAGTGTCATCATATGTAAGCATTAACTCCCATGCAATTAGAGCAATTGCTTTATCGTTTCCCGAAAAACTCACATTTTGATTATCGCTGACATAACAAAGGGATTCATGGTTGATAATATACTCAAAACAATACAACGCCAATGGCTCAGTATTGCCCTTGAAATATTCTTCTAAATACTCGTTGTTTAGTAATATTTCCTCAATTCTTCTTACGGAATAATCATGGGGAGATTTTTCTTCAAGCAATACTGAGATATTGCGAACAAACTCCTCGGCATCATTAATAAAAGAACCCTGCCGCATCTTTCCGATATGCTCAGCCAGTGGTGTCTCCACCACCGGCTGAGTTGCCACCTCGACATTTGACGAAATTGCTCTGCAGCCTGACATAACAATTGCATATAGGATAACTGCAAGCATGGCAAGGATCACGCAATAGAAGCGCTTCATTGGAATTAGCTCCAGTCAATTTCTGTAACAACTCTATACCCGCCTGTATATCCGCAATCAAAGTTCAGATCAACGAATGTCGTTGAAGTTGCTGCAGTGTAGTATCCCAAATTGTTTGTAAATACTGTGTACCCACAAATTGAAATGAGATATGGTCTTGTTGCGCCAGCATATCCATCATCAATTGTGAAGCACACTTCATCGCCCTTCGACAGCGTTTTAATTACAGTTCCGGAACTGTTATATAGCTTTGCAGAGGCAAGTAACGTGAACGCAACTCTTTTATGTGTGCTATCAAACGATGCATCCGCGCAATAATTCGCAATGTGAACCCCTGTTGAATATATGGGGAGGCAATCTTCTGTATTGCTTCTGAGATACCAACCTTTCACCAGAGACACCGACGAGCCAGACTGTTTCCAGCCTCGAACTTCATCCCAAGCATAATCTCCAACTGTTACACTGGTTCCTGTAAACAACAATGCCTCGCCAGCAGAACAGGTCATTAGGCGGTCACTGTTTGCTGTTGCGTTTTGATAGATAATCAGCGTTTTTTGATTTGGATAAGCGAAGGTAGAATTGAAAATTTTCACACGATTGTTTGCGGACGTATCCCAATCATTAAGTGTTGCAACCTCATTCTGCTGTTCAAGCGAAAATGTTTCCTGAACCATATTAGCGGCAGGAATATCTGCATTTTCAATTTCAGAAAGGAGTTCAGGGTCGTACTGAACAACAAGCGCATCATAGATATAGAAGACATCATTTTTTGTTTCTTCAGCGAACTCAAAAATATCATCCATGCTGATGTTATCTTGCGTCAAATAATTGTAGGCATGAATGCTTCTGTCTACTGCATCAACAATACAAGAGAAAAATACCTGCGGAATGTATGCTTGTACGCTCGATTTTCAGAGCCGATGCATATTCCTCATAGCTGCTAACCGCAGCTGCGTTAAATCCTCGAATGAGAATAATATGCTGCGTCCTTGCTAAATCGACAAGCAACTCTTCGTCAAAGAGTCCTTCCGCGTTTGCGTCAATGACAATTGCGGCATATGGATTTGCGCTTGCAAGTGCAGTGACTTCCTCCATTGTTGTCACAAGGTAAACGCCCACGTCATCATTTACGGGAACTTGTGCGAAAGCAGCATCTGAAACGAAGTAGATAATCGTTTCAACAGAAAAATACTGAGACGCTTTCAGCGGATATTTGTACACGTCGATGCCATTAATACTATAAGCCTGACCATTGACAGACATTTCGCTTCCCAACGCCGGAATAGCCAGCGTGAAGCAAAGAATAATCGCTAGAATGAGTGCCGTGATTTTCTTCATAAGTAACCTCCTGTTTTTTTACTACATATGTTTCCTATTGACGTATTACCTTTCTTTGGAATAATCCCCCCGTTGTTCAATCATCGAACAATGTATCCACGACCCAATCCGGAATATTATGAAGCTCCATTTCTCCATCCTTTCGCGGAACAGTCCATACGGACGATTCTCCTGTCTCAGGGTTGAGCGTCAGTTCCTGCACGACAAAATACTCCCGCAAGCCACCATCGCATACGCGCCACCAGATAAAGTCGACGTACAGATTCGGATCACCGGGTGTCTGCCTCTCTGCACCGTAGGGTGCGCTGCTTGCTCGCAGGATTAGCGTATACGAAAACGGCCAGATCTCTTCATTTTTACGGATGTAGGACACAATCTGGTCTCTCGCTGCGTAGAGATCGAAGTCGTACTGACCGACCCTGTCCAAATTGGCTGTAACGGAATTTTCCCATGTATCGTGGTGATCCATAAGCGAATAAATTGCGGCATAAGAAGCCGGATACTGTGCTTGCAGTCCTTCTGCGTCTGCTTCATGAATATGTCCGAACGCCCAGATAAACCACGTCCGGAACCACTCGAGCGGTGTCTCGGCTTCCCGCTCCAAATCTTCCGAGCCAAGAAGACTCCGGAATACTTCAAACGCCATACCGGGCAGATCACGGTCGCCCCATGCGGTATTCTGAAGACTGAGGCTGTCAAGCCCGTGGTAAAAGCTGCCGATCAGCTGACTGAGTACCTTCTCCTTTTGCGCCGTGATCATCTCGTATTCCGGGTTGCTTTTCCAGTCATCCAGCGTCTGAAGTGTTTGAAGAACCGCACAAAGATTTTCATAGTCGCCGAGATCCGGAACTGTACTCTGCGGTTCTTGTTCCGCGTGTGATTCTTCCGACAGCGCTTCTTCCGCTTTTTCCGTCGGCTCGGTTATTGTTTCTTCCGTAACTGCCGAATCCGACTCCGGCAGACGGATATCCGTTTGCTCTTGCCGTTTCTGACAGCCCGTCAATACTAGTAGAACGCAGAGCATCGTAAAAAATGTGTGTTTTTTCATTAAGGCCAATCCCCTCGATCAGATCGCTTTGCGCTTCCTATCGATTGTATGATTTTAATGATTTCATCATAAGTTTCAACGCCCGCGATGCTGCACTCGATATTGTCCGCAGTCCACGCTGCAAAATAAACTCCCTTGTTGGTCATGATATAGTATACGGTGCCATTGTATTCGTACTGCTCAGGATCAACCGTGTCCTTTTCATATAGTAAATGATCCTGATTCTCTGAAAACACTGTATACAATAACGTGATCGAAGAATCGCCATTCTCCAAGAGACAGTATAGAGACTCAGGTTGAGTTACGGCGTTGTATTGGAAATCACGTTCCACAAACCCATCAGGAAGATAACTTGGCAAAATCGTCGTAGGTATGCCGTGCATTTCCATCTCATTGGCAATAGAGGTCAGCGGCGCGGGAATCTCTTTCTTGGAAGAAGGCACAGCTGTTTGTGTGTATTCTGCTGACCTGAAACCAAACGTCTCCTTTGTCCAGCTGGCGATTGCCCCCCATAAGTCAAACCCAAATGCATAAGCAGTTAGAGAGGTTGCCAGCAGAACGGCAATGACTGCCGCAAGGATGCGGGCTGTGCGAAGAACCCATTTGCGTGGACGCGTATTTGAACGCGGTGCGGGCCGGAGGATTTGCGTTTTGTCGGAAGTACCATTCAGCTGTGGCTCATCATCAAAATCAAAGAGCGAGCATCCTTCGCTTGAAGCAAAACGATAATTTTTGTTAAAAGAACTCCAAGCGTGATTGACATCTCCGAAATCAGATGACGGCAGCTCCTGATTGCGCTTTGCGATCACCCCCATAATATATAAAATTGCATCAGTATCGGAGTCTTCGCCGTCTGGGAGCTGAGAGTCCTGACGTAAAATTTCGTTCAATTCCTCCGTGCTCATCTCGTCAAACTTTGAAAAATCTCGATAAAAATGCTCTTTGGATTCCGACATCTCTGTGAACCCCCTTTGTTTTTATATGTACACAATTGGTTTGTTGGGGACATACATTAAAAATCTTTCTCAATTATTTTTTTAAGCTTCTTTTTTGCACGTTGCACACGCTTTTTGCAGGCTTCAACCGTAATTCCCAATTCTTCCGCAGCTTCCAACATAGTATATCGACGAACAACGATATTTACAAGAAGCTGAAAATCTTCTTCTCCTAGAGCATCTGAGTAGGCAACAATGAATTCTGTTGTCTCCACAGTTGTGCTTGCCTGCGGCTCATACGCAGACATCGCCGCAAGTAGTGCATTACTAAGTCTAGCCTCAGTTCGCCGTCTATTACGAATCACATTTTTAAGTGTATTGATGAGCCAACCACGTGGATTTTTACTGCTCATCAATCCATCTGGCTTAATACACGCAATTCGAAAAGTATCTTGTACAACTTCTTCAGCAAGTGCCTTGCTTCCCAGTGCACTCATCGCGTAGATACACAGACGGGTGTACATCTCCCGGTAAAGTCGCTCGATATATTCCTCTTCTTCTTGATTTAAACTCATGTTATATCCTTCTTGGCCAAGAGTCTTGCTCAACACTTTTTATTCCGATTTTGAAAATTCTTCAATACAAAGTTGAACCAAACGTTCTACTGCGATTATAAACGATTCGGGCTTATCCCTCAAGAGTGTCTCGATGTTTCGGATTCGAGCATCAGCTTGGTTTGGGTATATCAGATAATCCACACTTACGCCCAGGCAATTTGCTAGGTCATATAGTACTGAAATACTGACGCCTTTATTTCCGCGTTCGAGATTTGCATAAAATGATGTACTGATACCCACCTTTTCAGCAAGCTGTTCTTGGGTTAATCCATACTGTGTTCACAAACGCTGCAGATTCATTCCGATTATTGTAGCAATTCTCTTGTCCATGTCAACCACTCCTTGCGGAATAATTATATTTTCCGCAAGAGATAGCCGGGATAATCCAAAGGAGTGCATTTTTATTTCCGCCAGAAATATTCTTTAGAGTTTTCAATTAATTGTCCCCATATGCTACGATATTAACATAATTAAGTGGATAGCAAAAGAAAATATAATCGGGTAATCGAAGCAGGATAACGGCATTTCCTTGGAACAGGGCGAGCCACTTATTTTATTGGTACACATGGTAACCGAAATAATCGGTTGCAGCCATATGATTGCGCAACCAAAATGGCCTATGATTATTCTAAAGTGGGCGACAAAAATGTTCAGATTCGGAATTTGGACACCGACGAGGTCTTTACCTACTATCAGGCCGATGTGGGCGCATTGCCCGATGCAATTATCGACATTTGGGGCGAGGACAACATCCGCGAGCTTGCAGGAACCCCGGATGGAGCGCCGACAGATAACGCAAATAATGTGAGATATTACCACGAGAGGTTTTCTGATCAAACAGCCCCTGCCAGATAAAAACGCTTAGAGAGGATATCCGCCTCTGCTCCCGGCAGCGGCGGATGTCCTGCCCTTTTTGAAACAGGAGGAGAGATATGAAAGCAAAGCAATTGATTTCCATTCTTCTTATGCTGCTGCTACTGACGGCGTGTAGCGCAAACACCGACCTTGACCTTCCGGACGAAGCAGGTTCATCGGAACAGACGTCCAACATGGACGCCTCTGCCGCTGAACCGGAAGACGGGGCGGAAAAGCCGACGCTGCCAGAGATCGAGACGCCCGAGGGAGCCCCGGACACAGAACTAGTGGAGACGCTGCTTGTCACTGTGGTAGACAACATCAACGGCGAAAATACGGATGACGGCGTGGAGCTAGTCATCTATGCTTACGATGAACAGTCGCAGGCGTTTCGGGTAATCTTCAAGACGCCAATCGGCCCATATGTGTATCCGGCCAATACGGTGGATTTTGAACACCAGATCGTCTACTACGCGTCTGCACGCCCGGACGAGACATATGACAACCTATATTCGTGTGATTTGAAAACAGGAAATGTCCAGCGGCTGACGGATGGAAAAAATGCGTTTAATGATCTTCTCTTTGTGGATGGCACGCTCTATGCCAATGTGGCTCGGGAGTTCTGCACAACCTGTCAGCCCGCCCGGTTTGACCTTGACAGCCAGACGTTTACCTATCGAAATGAGGCCGACGACGATACGTGGCATCACTCCTTCTCCTATGACGATTACGCAGACGAATTTTTGATCCTCACTTGCTCGGATGCGGAAATGCGGACACACCGCGTTGCGGCGGAGACACATATCCGGCCTAAAACAATTTCTTTGATCGACGCAACATTTGAGAATGTCACACCTCTGTTTTTTACGGAGGATTTTGAAATCTGTCTGACCCGACGGCTGAATGAAAATACCATTCTGATGACAACAGAGCCACAGATGGTCAGTGGAAAGCGTACACTCAAACGTCTGGACATCACCTCGCAGGAGGTGGAGAATGTGGAAATTCCCGGAATTCAGCAGGTTCATATGTTCTATCCTTCCTTGGACGGCAATACCCTGTATTTCGTCGGCCAGGCGGAGGGCAAGACAATCTGGAACGTTTACCGCTATGCGCTGGACACGCAGGAACTGACGCAGCTCACGTTCCCCAAACAGCCCGACCGGATCATTGACATACAGATCACGCACCAGCCCTGCGGGCCTGATTTTTCACATGGATGTTGCGTCCTCGAAGACGAAGGCCTAAAAAAATAACCTTTTGGATTACGCACTGACAGAATGCAGTGTTCCTCAGGCAAAACAAAGAAGACGTAGTCCCGAAACAGACGAATCAATCAGTATCTAATGGAAAATATGGAACCAAATGAATGCCATGAAAGGAAGGACAACTATGAAAAAGAAAATCCGTATTTTTGCCCTGCTTTTGGTTGTAGCGATGCTCTTATCGGCATTTGCCTATGCTCATGAAGAAACAGACAGCGCGAAGATTCACTTAACAGGTGAAACGTTGAGCGAAGCCGATGATGTTCAGGCTATCGGCAACCGAGCTATCTTTATTTCTACGCAGAATAAGATTGCCAGCGTTGATGACTCGCAACAAGAATATGTTGCAGAGTACGTGCCAGAATACCAGATTGAATTTGCTATACCGTATCAGAACAAAGGCGTCATGATTGGCAGTGAAAAACCGACTATGGTCGCGTGCCCTAACGCATTGTGCAAGGATGAATATGAGCTGTCATGGGAGGGCACGTATGAGTACTTTGATTTGACCACAGGCGCAGTTCGGGCCATCCGTGACCCGAACACATTTTACATTGCGGCAACAAGTGTTGGCCTCACAGATCAGTCAAACTATACAACCACCATAAACGGAAAAAGCATTCCTAACGCGCAATATCCCGCAGGCGGCACATATAGTGGATCAACCAGCACGAGTTTTGGTACAGGTTCGCAATGCCACGGATTTGGGCTCTATATCTATGACTACTTATTTGGAAGCAGTGGTGCAAAATGCTCTCAGGGTTTTGAGTATATCGGAAACTATACTCAAACGCAAATTAAGAACAAACTTCAGTCTTTTGTTCTTGGAACGCTGCTCAGAGTTAGCTACAGCGGCAGCACGTCAGATGAGCATACAATGATTTTGGTTGGCAGAGACAGCACTGGCGTTATCATCTACCATGCAAACTGGCCTGATAACGGCACTGTAGCAATTTCACATGTGACATGGAGTGGATTTGCACAAACGTTCCCCTACTTGGATTTTATTATTTGTCCGCATAATGTGAATGTCTGGAAGCCATATTCCTCGACGCAGCACAGAGGAGCATGCACAGCGTGCGGGACTTATCTTTACGGAAGTCACTACGCACAAGTCGGTGGTATGGGGACTTGTCTGGTCTGTGGCTATTACGGAAATATGCCAGGATTGACCAGTACAGGTCATGAGACAGAATGATCGCGAGGTATGTTCTATGATAGGAGTCGTTACTCTGCAGCGAAAAAGTGTGATGTGTCTCCTGCTGCTTGTGATTGCGGTGTTGATGCTGAGCGGTTGCCATCAACAAAGTCGTAGTGCGCAGCTAGATATTGCTGTGCAGCAACCGCCAGGGGTGGAGCAGCCCACTGAGGCACAGCCTACGCCGCAAGCGCGCCCAGCCAAACCGGAACAGGCAGAAGATCCGTCATTTCTCTCTCCTGAAAGCGACGGGGACTACGATCTGGTATTCTTCTTTGCCACAGCGGACATCGGCGATTATGAATTTTCCATCGCCCCCGAGGGCAGCGACGATTGGCAGAAGCTCGACGAGGCGCACTGGCTGGGAACCTGCGGCCAGTCAGAGGAGCACAGCCGGGTGCATCAGCAGCCCTCGCATATTTCAAAGTTCGGATTCCGCTTCGCGGATGAAGCAGACGGACGCTATCAGCTCAGGACTACGACGGTCGGGGTGACGCCCGCTGAGGTGCAGGAGCTATGGTCGCTTGAGATCAAGGATCAGACAACGCTGCTCGTCGTGGGAAGCGACCCGAAGACGGGTAAGCAGCTGCCGGAGCTTCTGCCCATGCGGCGCTGCGCCGACTGCCCGCAAAGCTGGTTTTTCCAGGAGGGCGATCCCGCCGAAGCGGGGCCGGAGGTCATCGACTGCTGCTATGTTGCCCTGCCGAACGAGGAGGCGGCCAGCTATTTCCTTGCCCCGGAGGGCTGCGAGGATTGGATTGCCGTGAGCGCGGAGGCAAGCGATGGCCTGTGTGAAAACGAGAAAATCCACGGCGAAAGCTACCGTCTGCTTCGCGTTCCCCTTGACGCAGACGCGGAAGGTACGCGCTATCAGCTTCATCGGGAAGAAACCAACAAAGTCACGGCCACATGGCACGACATTTGCATCACGGACGATCACACCCTGC
>ERZ780063.484-NODE-484-length-11360-cov-2.83326_pt1 | contig 11360 bp, 10 predicted proteins | sample MGYA00511842_ERZ780063 | MGnify/ENA primary metagenome ERZ780063 (study PRJEB29588, sample SAMEA2146321) | human gut metagenome | biome: human gut; feature: human-associated habitat; material: faeces | place: Denmark | collected 2008/2010 ... | reverse complement strand
CTTTTCATAGGCTGTAAGATTATCTTCATACGCCTGTTTTCTTTCCTGCTCACAGCCATATACACGATATGTAACCGCATTTTCTGCTCTTTCAAGCGTTGCTTCACTAAGCCTTCCTGACTGTACCTTATATTCTGCACCTGTCTTTTGTACAACAGCCTTCATCTTCTCTGCAATGATATAAGATATTGGCGGGAATATCATACATATAAGCCCAAGTCTCCAGTCATAGAAAAGAAGCATTCCTGCATATGCTGTAAGTGCAACACCCGTATCAAATATCTCAGTCATGAACTTTCTCATCCCTTCAGCACAATCATCAACATCCAGGATAGCCTTGGTAAGAATATCTCCCGCTCCTTCTTCCTGTGACTGTGGTATGCTCTTATGTACAAGGCTGTTATACAAAACCTCTTTCATATTCTTATTAACATTATTAGCGAATCTTCTTACATAAAATCTCTTGATATACCTTGATATCTGCACTACTGCAATTGCAATCACATAACATATTACAAGAATAAGCATATCTGTAAATGTTGATTTTCCACCAAGTATATTAACAAGACAGCCTGTCATTCTTCCTTCAAACCACGGACCTGCAAGAAGTCCGAGATTGTATATAAGACCAGATATCGTTATTATCAGAAGTATATTCCACTGGGATTTAAAATAATATGACACCCTGTCGGTCATAATATTATTCCTTCCTGTGTTACTCATCTTCATTATCCTCTGTTTATCTTCGTTATCTTTCTTTTAAAGTCAATTACATTAACACATTATTGTGACAGTCCGTTACTAATATATATATTTTTTACATTTTCAAGTGCTTCCTTAAACAGCACATTATTAAACTGTGCATTATCTATATCTTTAACCACCTGTTCTGCTTTCTCATTTTCTCCATTATTCACATACACCCTGTAATCAACAGCTTTTTTATATGCAATGGCAAATGTATAGTAGTCCTGCGTATCTTTATCAATATCTTTGCCTATACCTGTGTTATATTCTGTCTTTTCAAGAAGCCCTTCATAATTATTCTCTATAAAATCATTATAAAGACTGTCTTCTTCATAGCCCGACATTCTTCCTTTACTCCTGAATACATCACCTGATATATCTGAAACACATGGGATTATAATAATAATCATAATTGCACACAGTACATAAGCCAGAAGTGATATATTAAATTTCATCTTTTTTCTCATTCAAAGCTCCTCCTTGTAATGAGTGTAAGTATATCTGCCTGTGACATATCAGGAAGTCCGGCTATGTCCTCATCTGTCAGATTGCAGTATGCCTTTAACAGTTCATGTGATTTTTCATATATATCATTTATATACTTAATACTTTCTTTCGATACACTATGATATGATAAATTTAAACGTCTGCTGACAATATCTTCCATGTCCGCAACAGCCCTTGAAATCGTATTCATATATTCGTCGCCATAATATGATGAATTATTCCTTTCCATCATACTTATTATACCTTTTCTTATATACACATAATCACCTGCGACATTGTAAAAATCATTCCATGCGTATTTATCATCATTATCCTTTATTGAACAATCTCCCACATAATCCATACTGTACAGAGTTGCATAGTCTCCTGCTTCTAACAGAAGCTTTAGTTTTGTCTGGATTTCATCACTATGGGATGAATAATATTTCTGCTGATTTTTTCTTGCTATATCGTATCCAATCATTGAATTTTTACCAATAATAGCCAGTGTAAGTGCAGTCATTGTTATAACAAGAGCTGTTATTGGTGCAATATAATTCACAAACCATTTGCTGTTACCAATTACTTTGGAACGCGTGCTGTTAAACTTTTTATTATATTGTTCCATATCATCAATATGCTTCTTAAATTCCACATTTGGCGAGCCGCAATTAGGACAGAACTTCTGATTCATCTGTATAGGTGCGCCGCAATTATTACATTTCATCAGTTGTTCCCTCCCTCATTATATTTTTTATAAAATGACTCTTCGTAGCTCTTTCCAAGCTTGTAATCATAATAGCCATTCTGATACAATTCATTAAGCATATCATTAATTTCTTTGTCCGTCGCCTTTGCAACATTCTTAAGATAATTCTGTGCTTCTGCAACCCAGCCGTCCACAGTTTCTTTTTCTTCTGCCGTACAGCCCTCATACCTACGGTAATTATATCCGTTTTTATTATTAATGAAATATATCATGTCAAGTGACTCTTCAAAGCCTGTTCCAAACTGATAATCACTCAGTTTTTCGCCTTTATGAACCATAATGTAGATATCTGCCACCCTTTTATAATAATAATCATAAATATTAATAAAATTGTAATGACTCCACTTTTCCAAAACACTTGAACTGCCCTTATAACTATCTGTCAGTTCTGAAATGCCTGCATAGTCCCGCTTTTCATATAATGAATTAAGTTCACCTATATTATTATTGTACCAATCTAATGACTGGTGTATCTCTTTCCTGTTGTGTGAAGAATTATACATGCTCTTATATGAACCATATCCAAACATACTTCCGGCAAGAACTGCTGCCGCTATTGCCGCACATACTATACCTACACTTTTCATTGTACTTTTTATGATGTATTTTCTGGTATTCTTATCCAGCTTCTCCATTCCTTCATTCAGATTGTACAGGTCTTTCATGTACTTCTGTTCAGAATTCTCATACTGCATAGCACCACAATATGGGCATGCAGTCTCGTTATCTCCTATATCTGCTCCACAATTACTACATATCATAGCTATCCCCTTTTATCAGTTATTGTATTATGCAGAGACTCCTTTATCCTGCATAATCATCTTTTATAATACTGTGCAATTGTACCAACTACAACATCCATCTGTAAAGGTTTTGACAGATGAGCATTCATTCCGGCTTCAACACATTTTCTGGCATCCTCCTCAAATGCATTGGCTGTCATTGCAATTATCGGAATCTCCACAGCATCAGGTCTTTCCATATCTCTTATAGCTTTTGTTGCGGCAATTCCGTCAAGCTTTGGCATCATAATATCCATAAGAATCACATCATATGTATGTGGTGCACACCTTGTAAATTCCCTGACAGCCTGCTCACCATCACTGACAACAGTAACATTAGCGCCTTCATCCACCAGAAGAGTCTGTGCAATCTCAGCATTAAGTTCATTATCCTCTGCTAGCAGAATCTTAATTCCCGAAATATCATTACTGCTCTTTTCCTTATCGACCTTCGTTTCTTCAACTTTGCTTGCAATCTCGAAAGGAATTCTGATTACAAATGTTGAGCCTTCCCCTTCCTTGCTTGTGACACTAATTGTTCCATTCATTTTGTCAACCAGACTCTTAACAATAGCCATACCAAGTCCTGTTCCCTGATAAACACTTCTGGCATCTGTCTTTTCCTGTACAAATGGTTCAAATATATGTTCAAGAAATTCTTCACTCATGCCAATTCCCGTATCAGTAACAGTCCATTCATATGTAACAATTCCATCCTGTGTTCCAATACATTTAAAATATGTTGAAACCATTCCTCCTGCTTTATTATATTTGATGCAGTTAGCGTATATATTTAGAAATAACTGGCGTAAATGCAGAGGACTTCCGTATACATATGGATACATAACTTTTCCTGCCACCTTGTCATACTTAAGATTGACACCTGAATCTGAGGCACGCTGTTCAACTATAGTAATAATATCCTTTGCAAGCTTGTTAAGATCCACAATCTCTCTTGAAAGCTCAATCTGGCCATCCTCTAACTTACTCATCTGGAGAATGTCATTAATAAGTGATAAAAGATGATTAGCAGCTATTGACATTTTCTTTCTGTTAGTATTAATCATATCTGTATCTTCTTTATGGCTCTCATCAATTCTTAACAATCCGATTATGCCATTAAGCGGCGTCCTTATATCATGTGTCATTCTTGATAAGAAATCAGTCTTGGCAGCATTAGCCTTTTCCTCTCGGCGTACTGCCTCCTGTAGCTGTTCATTTTTTTCCTGCAGTGTCTTTGCATACTGCTGCTGCATTTCATACTGTTCACGCTCATATCCCTGAACCGTTTTCCAGCGCATCATATTAAGTACAAGTACAGCAAACATATAGGCAACAAATGTATACTGCATATTTCTTGGTGTTGTCTTAAAAACATTTCTTTCCGGCATATAAACATACACATAATAATCTCTCCCACGTTCCATAAGACCATAATTATGTGAACCCCACCTTCTGTTACTATCAGCATGTACTATTTTGCCACTTGCACCAGTCTCCTTTATCTTCTTAATAACATTATATTTATCAATATCTTCACCAACCATACTGTCATCATTAGACGCTATTATCTGATTTCCCTTTGTAACAACAATCTTTCCATCTTCCCTGTCATCATAACCTGATAATATATGTGTAAATGAAAGATTGTAATTATTAACATACTCTGCCGGTGTGTGGTAATAAACAACAACTATCCCACTTGAATCCGCCATACCACATGCTGCAAGGTCAACATATGAACCATCTTCACAGTCAATTCTTATTGCGTATGTTTTTTCAGTATTATCAACAACATCAATAAGTGAAGTACTGTCAAGATATTCGTTAAGCTCATCTGCACCATATTCATCTGTATATTCCTGTGCTATAAGATTACCTTTTGAATCCATGATTATAACTGCCGTCAGATAACATTCCTGCATATTCTTTTTGATAAATTCTTCTGTAAATATATCTTTATCTGAAAGGCTGCGCTCATATGTGATATTATGTTTTATCTGCTGCGCACTTTCAATTACCCTGAGCAGGCTCTTGGTTTCTGACGCAAGATTAAGTCTTGTAAAGCTGTTGCACTGTTCATTAATATAATGCGCAGTATCTGAAAGTGTTTCCTGTGTAGTTTTTATATCAACATTTACAGCAATAAAAAACACAATCATCATTATAAACAGGCCTGCTATAATCTCAATCGGCCATATTCTTTTTCTTTTCTTTCTGGTAATGGTATTATTTTCCATAACTGTCCACCTCCAGATATTTATCAGCATCAGGAATATATCTGCTGATTATCTTCTTCTCTGTACCATCATTTCTCATCTGGTTAAGAATTTCTGTAAGCTGCTTCTCTATCCCACGGTCATCATTTTTGTCAAATGCTACTCCCAGTCCTACTGTCTCTAATGGTTCGTCAAGAATCCTGAACTTAATATTATAATCTTCCATGTACTGGCGTATTGCAGTTTCATGAGCTGCCAGAGCATCTGCATAGCCTTTGCTTAAAAAAGGATATATAAGTTCTCTCTTCTGCAAAGCTATTAATGACCTTATAGCCGGGATACGCTCATCAGTCTTGCTAAGAAATATCTTCTCAGGTCTTGTTGTAGTCTGTACTGCAATCGTCTTTCCTTCCAGATCCTCAAGAGAATATATATCACTTTCCATATTCACAGCAACAACCTGACGGCTGGTCATATAAGGTCCTGCCCATCTGTATTCATTCTCCCTGCCGTTCATGCTAAAGCTTCCCCATGCACAATCAATTGTTCTGTCAGCAAGAAGATTCTTCTTATCTTCCCAGTCAATATATATGAATCTGGCCTTGTAACCCATTCTTTTAAATGCTTCCGTAGCAAGCTCAACATCAATTCCAGTAGCATTGCCATCTGTATCAACATAATTATATGGCGGATAGTTGTCACTTCCTATGACTATTTCCGGCAATCCAGCCTCATTATTGTGACTGTCTGACCATTCTTTTTTCCCACATCCATAAAAAGAAGCTGCATATATGCTTAGCATACATATTATAATCAAAAAGCTTTTAATCCTACGCACTTACTTTCCATCTCCTACATATTTATAAAATATGTTCTATTATAATACAAAAAGCTGCTGATTACTAATCAGACTGACAGTTTTCGTTCGACATAATTCGACAATTTTTTTATAGTCAGTTTTCATCTGACCATATTCCTGATTTATTCTGACCTTATTCTGGCATGTGACATTTTTATTAAATTGGATATTTCTTTATGACCAGTTGTGCAATATTATATGTAAAAATCAATTCATAAAATTCATTTTCAAGGAGGTCAGTTATGACAACAAATTCACAATATGAATTAAACAAAGGACTTGCACAGATGTTAAAGGGTGGCGTAATCATGGATGTTACTACTCCTGAGCAGGCTAAGATTGCAGAGGCTGCTGGTGCATGTGCTGTTATGGCACTTGAGAGAATCCCTGCCGATATCAGGGCTGCAGGTGGTGTTTCGCGTATGAGCGACCCTAAGATGATTAAAGGTATTCAGGATGCTGTAAGTATTCCTGTTATGGCAAAATGCCGTATTGGTCATTTCGTTGAAGCACAGATTTTACAGGCAGTTGAGATCGACTATATTGATGAATCTGAAGTATTATCTCCTGCTGATGATATATATCATATTGATAAAACCCAGTTCAAAGTACCTTTCGTATGTGGTGCAAGAGATTTAGGAGAAGCATTAAGAAGAATCAATGAGGGTGCATCCATGATAAGAACAAAGGGTGAACCTGGTACGGGAGATGTTGTTCAGGCTGTACGACACATGAGAAAGATGAATTCTGAAATCAGAAAAATAACATCTATGCAAAAGGACGAGCTTTTCGAGGAAGCTAAACAGTTACAGGTTCCATATGACCTTGTCCTCTATGTACATGATAACGGAAAGCTTCCTGTAGTAAACTTTGCTGCCGGAGGTGTTGCTACTCCTGCAGATGCCGCACTTATGATGCAGTTAGGTGCTGAGGGTGTATTTGTAGGTTCCGGTATATTCAAGTCTGGAAATCCTGCTAAGAGAGCTTCCGCTATCGTTCAGGCTGTTACTAACTACACAGATGCTGCACTTATTGCTAAATTATCAGAAGATTTAGGTGAAGCCATGGTTGGTATTAATCCTAGTGAAATCCAGATAATCATGGAAGAAAGAGGCAGATAATATGAAAATAGGCGTACTTGCTGTGCAGGGTGCATTCATTGAGCATGAACATATCATTGAAAAAATCGGACATGAAGTAGTTGAAATACGTCAAAGAAAAGACCTTGATGGCATTGACGGAATTATCCTTCCGGGCGGTGAAAGCACTGTTCAAGGACAGCTTATAAGAAAGCTGGATATGCTTGCTACAATTAAGTCTTTAATAACAGATGGTCTTCCAACACTTGCAACCTGTGCCGGTCTGATTCTTTTAGCCGGACACATTGACAATGACGACAGTATACATATTGGGACTCTGCCTGTCACTGTAAAAAGAAATGCATATGGAAGACAGTTAGGCAGCTTTGTAAGAACTGCTCCTATGAAAGGCTTTGATAAATTTCCAATGACATTTATCCGTGCGCCATACATTTCATCAATCAAGGATAATGTTGATGTTCTTGCAGCTGTTGATGACAGAACCGTTGCTGTTCAATATAATAACCAGATTGGTCTTGCATTTCACCCTGAGCTTTCAGGTGACACAAGAATTCATGAGTATTTTATATCACTCTGTGAAAAATAATCTGAATTATAATATTTAATTGACACATTTACACATATATATTAGTATAATGTTAATAAGAGGGAGTAGTTAGCATCGTATCCGGTGCAATAGTAATCGTCATCACGCTGAACAGCCGGTTATTATTACAATTAACGAGACTTTTATCAATTCATTTTTGATGCGATAAAGGTCTCTTTTTATATTATTCCATTCCTTTATCGCAAGAAAGGAGCTTATTATGGAATATTTGTTACTACTCATCGGTTTCGTGCTATTAATAAAAGGCGCGGATTTCTTCGTGGAGGGAAGTTCTTCCCTTGCCAAAATCCTTAAAGTACCAAGCGTTATCATAGGACTTACCATTGTTGCAATGGGAACCAGTGCCCCTGAGGCATCTGTTAGTATTAACGCTGCCCTTTCTGGCAGTAATGACATTGCAATCAGCAATGTTGTTGGTTCTAACATATTTAATGGTCTTGTCGTTGTAGGTATCTGTGCATTTATCGCAGGATTTTCTACTAACCGTGACATTCTCAAGCGTGATATGCCTGTTAATATCATAATAACTGCTATTCTTTGCTTTATGTTTATTGATGGCAGACTTTCAAGAATTGAAGGCATTATTCTCCTTGCCGGAATGGCAGCTTACATCACATGCATGATAATATCAGCACTTAAAAACAGGGAAGAAGCTGAGGATTGTAAAATAATGCCTCTGCCTAAGAGTCTTCTTTATATTGCCGGTGGTCTTATAGCAGTAATATTCGGTGGTAATCTTGTTGTAGATAAAGCCTGTATCATAGCTGCCAACTTTGGTGTAAGCCAGAATTTCATAGGTCTTACAATAGTCGCAATCGGAACATCCCTGCCTGAGCTTGTAACTTCTATAGTTGCCACAAGGAAAGGTGACAGCGGACTCGCACTTGGCAATGCAATCGGCTCTAACATATTTAATATATTATTTATCTTAGGTATGTCTGCTGCGATACAGCCTCTTCACGTTCTTTCCGAATCACTTATTGACTGTATCATACTTCTTGCCAGTGGAATTGTATTATTTCTCTTCGCATTTACCAAGAAGACAATGAGCAGATGGGAAGGTGCTGCATGTATTCTTATGTATGTGGGATATACAGCATATCTTTTTGTACGCTAAAAAAACTTAAATTAATTGTGCATAAATAAAACGCACCGTAAGTATATCTCTAACATACTTACGGTGCATTTGTGTTAAATATTATGTTCTTTTCTTCTTTTTGACGCTTCTTTATAAACCTGCTCATCAGTACGCGCTGAAATAACAATTATTTTCATAACCTGAATCTGAACGGAATGGTCGAGCCTTTTCATATCCTTCTCTGCTTCATGTAAAAACTCAATCCCCCATATCATTCGATATCAATATCCTCCGCATTATCAAGCTCTTTTTCGTCTATCCCAAGATTTCTCATAACATAATCCATAGAAACCGTTTCTTTATTGCCATTATCTTCAATACGCTTAGTAGCTTCAATCAGAAGATAATAATCCTCTTCAATCTCCGTTAGTCTTGTATATTCCTCTGGTGACAGAATAACTGCTGATGGCTGATTATTCTTCAAAACAATCAACTCCTTTTCATCATGAAGTCTGTCAAATATCTTTGAAGCCTGACCTTTATTAAATTGAGAAATTGGAATCAGACATTGTAAAATATTAGTTGCTATTGCCACATTTACCACCTCCATATATTTTCTATATATAGAGTATTCTTTTTTTGCAAATATGTCAACAAATTTGTTGTAAAATTAATTGTTATTTTTTCTTTTAACAATCAGCCACACAACCATTAACACAACTCCTGCTGTACTAACTAAAGCCCCCTGCCACAGATACGGATAACTCATCTTAATAACAGTTGTTCCCTTATTCACATACATAAGATTATTCCTATGTGTTATATCCGATGAAGAGCTGAATATATCGTGATATGCAAGTGTTGTATTAACATTATCATTATTAGATGTAATTGTAATCTCATTGTTTCCGTATTCCACCTTTAAAGGAACTATCTTTCTGTCTGGAAGTTCCTCTGATGATATACCACTCATATTACTAAGCAACTGTCCAACAGATACGTCATCAGTCAGACTATAGAAATATGTAAGATTAAGGCCAGTCATTATAATATTATCATTCTTCACAGTTCCATAGAAATCCAGACTGAAGCCATTATCATAGAAAGTTCCCCAGACTGTATCAAGTCCGTCAAGATACACTGTATTCCATGTAGTGTGTCCCTGCGGGAACATATCAGGATATATCATTCCAATTCTTGTATCCATATCAGGATAACCATTGTGAAATGTTATTGAACTGCATGTTACGCCAAGGAAATTCTGACTATGTGTACGCTTATCCTGTGGTATGCCATCGGCATATATAATCACCTTAACTCCTGCTCTGCTTAGACGCAGTACAAGGTCTTCTGCTGTTTCTTTATCATCATATGTAAAACCATTCAGGAACACCTCTTTATATCCCGACAGTTCTTCATATGTGTAATCATTAAGATTAGCAGAATCTGCTGTTTCAACCGCAGGAAACTGCATTGATATTGCTGCTGCCCCAGAGCCTATCGCAACTGCCCTGTAACTGCTGACAACACCCCAGTTGTCAGGTGTTTCAATATGATAAAGAATATAATCACTGTTTTGTTCCACTTTCTTATATCCAACCGTATTCGCATCTGCTTCAAGATCATATAAAGAATTATTATATTGTTTAAGCAATGATTTTTTCACAAGTACAGAATCATCCCCCAGTTCTAAGCATCTGTCGAAGACATACAGGAAATCTCCCTGTGCAAATGCTTTGTTAAGATTAACTATATTAGCAGATGTATTAGCAGCTTCTCTTCCTGCACCAAATGTAACATCAACCGGATTGCCATAATCAGAAACCAGCCATGAACCGGTTGCCCCCAGTATGCTCTCGTCCATCAGGGCAAGTCTCTGCTTTGTGACTGCCTGAGCACTTGAAATAAGAGTACTGTCCTGTCTTGCTGCCATTCTTTCCTGAACAGATATATCATTATGTTCACCAACAATAAGGCTTAAAGATGGTATAGTATCTACCACCAGTAAAACACAAAGCATCAAGACCAGAGTCTTCTTTAGCCTATCCCACATAAGAAAGCTCATAAGAATCATACATAATGCAATGGATATGAATCTTAACATCCATAAATACTGGCTTCCTGGCAAGTGCTTCAAAACGGCATATGCTGATTTAGTTGTCATAAGCAGTATAATAAGCCCTGTTACAAAACCTGTTCTTGATTTCTTATATCCAAATAAAATGCCAAATACAATAACAACCAAAGTTGCAAATCCGAAATAAAAATATTCAAAACCTCTTGTTAATCTTTCAAAAGGATTAATTGTTATCCATAAATTCTGGAAGAAATTAGCCATATTTTCAGAATTATCAAGTGAAGTTATTCCACCTCTTAAGGACGCAACCAGCCATATTCCAAGCAGCATAAATCCAAAAATCATTGATATTACAACATCAAGTACTGCCTTCTTTCTGCCCTTCTGTATCATATAAACAATTCCATATATAATCACAGCTATAGCCACCATTCCAGCATATCCAAGATGACACAATTCCATAAGTAAAAATGTAAATACCATAAGCGGTATGTATCTTAATTTATGATTGTATAAATATTTATATACAGAATATATGAATACCGGCAAAAATATCATACTGAGACTTCTGGCAAGATTTCCTTCTATAAATATTGCACACAGATTATTAGGCATAAAGAACCAGAGGAGTCCGAT
>ERZ780063.450-NODE-450-length-11905-cov-3.3984_pt1 | contig 11905 bp, 10 predicted proteins | sample MGYA00511842_ERZ780063 | MGnify/ENA primary metagenome ERZ780063 (study PRJEB29588, sample SAMEA2146321) | human gut metagenome | biome: human gut; feature: human-associated habitat; material: faeces | place: Denmark | collected 2008/2010 ... | reverse complement strand
CCTTCCAACGGTCGGAGCTGCTGAAGAGCGGCTATCGGCGTGCCCTCATCCTCAACGACGCCCCCGTCCTGATCATCCCAGAAGAGGAATATGTGGCTGAGGAGGCTGACACCCTCTACCGCTACACCTTCAGAACGAGTGGTAGCGACGAGGTGGTGTGTCGCCAGTTGCCCGCACTCAATGGTGTGGCGGCTTTTGCAATGAACAAAGACCTGCTGATGGTCATTGAGGACCACTTCGAGGATATCCGACTCACCACACTCTGCGAGCCCGTGTGGACTCACCTCTACAAGCGAAACTTCATGGGTTCGCGCCAAAAGCTCTTCGCCTACTTCTTTGGAAAGCAAGTCTGCGTGTTCCGCTTTGGCCAAAGCCGCTTTAAGTTTTGCAATACCTTCGACGTGCCTCACGAGCAGGACGCCCTCTACTACCTGCTCTTCGTCTGGCGCCAGCTGGGCATGAGTGTGGAGAAAGATGAACTCCACCTGGTGGGGGAGGTGGCCGAAGACGGATGGCTTTGCAGCCAACTGCGCCAATACTTGCGCCGTGTTGTGGCCGTCACCCCACAGGCCGACTTCCGCAACATCGCCATGGCCAAGAATCCCGACATTCCCTATGACCTCAAGGCCGTCTATCTCGACGAGGAAGGCTGGCAGGGCATCGCTCCGGCAGAGACAGAACATGGTGGGACACGACTCTAATAGAAACCAAACAGCAATATTGCTATGCGTATCATAACAGGCATCTATAAAGGTCGCCATTTTGAGATACCTCGTACGTTCAAGGCGAGGCCGACGACCGATTTTGCAAAGGAAAACTTATTCAATGTCATCCGTGGCTATCTCGATTTTGACGAATCGACAGCACTCGACCTTTTCTCGGGCACGGGAAGCATCTCGCTCGAACTGCTTTCGCGTGGTTGCGAGCGGGTTGTGAGTGTGGAGAAAGATCGCGATCATGCACGCTTCATCCAGCAGTGTGTCGAGAAGATAGGCGCCCAGAACCATGTCCTCATCCGTGGCGATGTGTTCCGCTTTGTCAAGACGTGTCACGAGCCGTTTGACCTGGTCTTTGCCGATCCACCCTATGCGCTGCCAGAACTGCCTACCGTGCCCGACTTGGTGATAAATGGTGGATTGCTGAAGCCCGATGGCATCCTCGTCTTCGAGCATGGCAAACACAACGACTTCTCTTCCCACCCTCATTTTCTGGAGCACAGAAGCTACGGAAGTGTCAACTTCAGTATCTTCTCCGCCACGCCTCGTGCCGCTTCCAGCGAGGAGGAATAGAGGAAAGAAACGGTGCGCGGAATGTCATCCTGTCGGCAAAGTTTAAAATAATTATACTTTGCTGCCGTCGTGTCACGCGAGGTGTCGTTGGCACGGAGGTTGCGATAGATACTGGTGAAAGCGGAAAGCTCCCGAGGACAGCAAAAAGCCCAAAAGAAGCTCGAAACTACAACATAGAACAACAAATAAAAAAATAGGAGGTTATTATGTTACCAGTTTTGAATTCTAACTATTGGTTCCCGACAATGTTTGACGAGTTCTTCAACAATGAGTGGATGCCGAAAGCAAAGGCTACCGCACCTGCAGTCAACGTGAAGGAAGACGCTAAAGCCTATACAATGGAGATCGCAGTACCGGGCGTGAAGAAGGAGTATTGCCGAGTGAACATCAATGCCGACGGCAACCTTGAGGTGGCCATCGAGAACAAGTTGGAGCACAAGGAGGAGGAAAAGAGTGAGGACAAGAAGGAGCACTATCTGCGCCGCGAGTTCAGCTACTCCAACTACCAGCAGGTTTACGCTCTGCCGGAGGATATCGTCAAGGAGGAGATCTCTGCTAAGGTGGAGCACGGTGTGCTGACTATCACCATGCCGAAGGAGAAACCAGTGGAGGAGAAGAAGATCCAGCGCCAGGTTGAGATTGGCTAAGGTTCAGCACGGATTTCTAAGTAGTTTTCACATGGTTAGTATATAAAAAAGAGGATGGCTCTCGGGTCACCCTCTTTTTCGTTATAGATAGTTGCGCACCAAGCAAGTATGTTTTGCTTGGCAGGCTATTTCTTGCGGTCCATGACGCGCCAGACGTAGGCGATGTAGCCAAAGACGAATGGCACAAGGACGGAAACGATAGCCATGGTCTGCAGGGTAAACTCGCTGCTGCAACTGTTCTGAATGGTGAGCGAGCTCTGCAGGTCGGCGTTGGAGGGGTAGAAGGCCGTGTCGTTGAGTCCCGCACAGAGGAAGAGACACAGCACGACGAGTACCACACCGATGCCTGCTGGCCATATCCCCTTTGTGTAGGCGGAATGGAGGAGTGAGCGCACGATGCCGTAGAGCAGTAGCAACACACCGACGAGGGTGAGCACGGCCGTCGGCCACAGGGTCAGGTAGTTGTGGAGATACTTCATCGGTTCCATGAAAATCATGCCAGTTTCTGCATTGACGGCATAACCATCCTTCAGCAGCGTGCGGATGAAGAATGCGAGGAAGAAGGCCAGGAAGGGCACGGTGTTGACAAGCAACTGTCTTCTGCCTCTGGTGCGGATCGCTTCGTCCTCGACATTGTTGATGATGTAGAGCGTGCCCAGGATGCGTGCAAGGAACATAACGGCCAAACCCAGCATCAGGTTCCATGGGTCAAGGAGCGCATCGAGTCCTGCCGAGGCATTGGCCCAACGGCTGATGACGGGAGATCCAACAGAGGTGAGCGACGCCTTATCGACGATGAAGTTGGAACCATTGAAGAAGGTTGCCACCGCACCGCCAAGCAGCAGCGGACCGAAGATGCCGTTGAGGATGAGGAAGTAGCGGTAGGTGCGCGTGCCGAGCAGGTTGCCTCGCTTCAACTGAAACTCATTGCTCACGGCCTGGAGCACGAACGAGAAGAGGATGATCATCCAAAGCCAGTAGGCCCCGCCAAAACTCGTACTGTAGAACAAGGGGAAGGAGGCGAAGAACGCACCGCCAAAGGTGACGAGGGTCGTAAACGTGATCTCCCATTTCCGTCCAGTCGATTCCAGCACCTTGCGCTGTCCGTCCTCTGTCGATCCGAGGCTATAGACCAGCGAGTTGGCTCCTTGTACGAAGAGGAGGAATACGAGCAATGCGCCAAGCAGCGAAACGATAAACCACCAGTATTGTTGAAGAAACGTATAACTCATAATCTTGCTTTTTATTATGTTGATGTTAGTCCGTGTTGTCTGCTGCTACTCAGTAGCCGACGCCGGGCTTTTATAGTTTTTGATCACATGGCACATGATTCTGACCTCCGCGATGAGCAGTACCGTGAAGAGGATGAGGAAAAGAAAGAAAGTCAGGGCCACGCTTCCAGACCGCAGGTCCGATACCGCAGCCATGGTGGGCATCATGTCCTGGATGGCCCAGGGTTGGCGTCCTAGTTCGGCCACGATCCATCCGGCTTCACTCGCCACATAGACCAAGGGCAGCATGGCCAAGGCCGTGAGGTAGAGCCATGTTCTGCGGCGTGAGATATCCATGCGCCAAGCCACATGACCGATGACGATGAAGAATAGCAGGAGCAGCGTGCCCACGCCGACCATTACGCGGAAGGCGTAGAAGTTGATAGGAATATAAGGCACCAGTTCGGCTCTGTCCTTGATATACCCATAGCCGAAGTAAGGCATATCTTCCTTCAGTTGCGTAGCCAGTTCTTTCAGTTTGGGATTGTTGGCATCCTTGGCCCGCAGCGTTCTGTATTCCGCCAGTGAGGCGATGGCGCGCCTTCCGCGCTCCATCTTCTCCTCTGCCGACAGTTCGCGCTTGCCGTCCGGACGCGTGTAGCCGTTGAGCAGATCGTTGACACCAGGCACGTAGCCGTCGAGAGAGTGGGTGGCAAGTAGCGAGAGCCCCTTGGGCATCGCCAGGTGCAGAGGGGGCTCCTTCTCGTTGGCGTAGTCGGGCTGGGCAAAAGGATTGATAGCTGCTCCGCCTGTCAGTCCTACTCCCTCACCTCCATTGTAGAGAGCCTCCATGGCTGCCAACTTCATCGGTTGGGTCTTGGCCACTTTCACTGCCGAGAAGTCGCCCGTCATCATGGCAAGGAGCGAGGAAACCAAGCCGACGATGGCTGCTATCTTGATACTCTCTACTGCCAGTCGCTTCTCGCGATTGCGCAAGAGAAACCAGCAGCTTACTGCGCAGACGAAGACGGCACCTACCAGCCACGACGAGGTGACGGTGTGGAAGAACTTGTCGATGGCGAATGGCGACAGGGCGACATCGGCAAAACTCACCATCTCATTACGGACCGTGTCAGGATTGAATTCGCAGCCGACGGGATATTGCATCCAGGCGTTGGCCACGAGAATCCACCATGCCGAGATGGTAGCTCCCAGTCCTGTCAGCCAGGTGGAAGCCAAGTGGAAGCCCCTGGAGACCTTGTCCCAGCCGAAGAACATCACGGCTACGAAGGTGCTCTCCATGAAGAAGGCCACGATGCCCTCCACGGCCAGTGGCGCACCAAAGATGTCGCCCACAAACCATGAGTAGTTGCTCCAGTTGGTGCCAAACTCAAACTCAAGGATGATGCCTGTGGCCACGCCCATGGCAAAATTGACGCCGAAGAGGCGCTGCCAGAAGCGTGCTGCTTCGCGCCAGAACGGTTTCCCCGTGCGATAATAGATGGTCTCGATGATGCCCATGACGACAGCCAGACCGAGTGTGAGCGGTACGAACAGCCAGTGGTAGATGGCCGTAAGGGCAAATTGCGCACGCGACCAGTCGATGACTGAGGGGTCGATAGTGAGTAAATGATTCATAGGATATTGTTTTGGATTTTTATTTACGGTTGGTTAGTTCGCTGGCGACCACCTCTGCCTTGTCGCCGCCCTTGGCTTTCTGTGCCAGAACGTCGGGGAAGAACAGAAGTTTGAGCACCACGAAAATCACGAAGAGCTTGATGAGGATGACCGTCCACAGCACACGCCCCACGGTCATTTGTCGGAAACCGTCGGCGTAGAACCTGTAGATACGGTATAGGAGATAGTTTTGCGTCATAATGAAAAGTATTGAGAAGCTACTTCCTCTTTATTGGGAAAAGTACTTACTTGGTTTCAAAAAACACCCACTTTGGGGCTTGGAATGATCTCTTGGCTGCAAAAGTACGAAATAAATCTGAATTGAACTATTTTCAAACTAATATTTTTTTGCAGTAATTACAAAATTCTTTTCCTTCATCCTGTGTTTTCTCTTCTTTTTGCCTTGGAAGCCGTGTGTTTTCTTCTTAGAAACTGTGTTTTTCTGTCTTTTCGTCTAAGATGCAGTGTCTCTCTTCGCCACTAAACGCTGTGACCCATCATTAAAAATCCCCAGCACGAGGAATCGTGCTGGGGATTGATATCCTATTACTTGAAGGAATAGTCCTTCTGTAATGTGGTCGGTCTATGCTTACTTCACGTAAACGATAGCGAGACGGTTAGAGGTGACGCCCTGGACACCCTTACCGGTAGCCTCGTCAACGATCACGCCGCGACCCTTGAGGTACTTAGCGACGACGTCGGCACGGGCCTGAGACAGACGATCGTTGATAGCCTTGGAACCCTCGGGAGAAGCCGTACCAACAATCTGTACGTGTGCACCCTTCTTGATAGCGTCGAGCGCCTTCATATCCTCCTTGGTGAGGTTGGCCTTGCCCTGAGCGAAGGCGACGAAGACGAGGTCAGACACGCACACATCGTGATGAGCAGCAGGTACCTCTACACGCTTCTCGACGATCTTCTCGACCACCTCCGGCTTGCGGTTGCGGAGCTCATTGACCTGAGCGTTGAGAGCGTCGACCTCAGCCTGGTGCTGTGCGTTGATGGCGTCCACATCCGGGGTGCGGCTCCAAGTAGCCTTGCCGAGGTTGTAGGTCAAGCCGATCTCAGCATAGAGACGGTTGTCGTGGCTGTCCCATCCGCGATTGCCATTGGTCTTGTCGATACCGTCGGCATCGCCCTCAAGACGATCCCAACCCAACTCGAGGTTGACAGCCAGCTTCGGAGAAACACGGAAGGTGTTGAGGACACCAACGCCCAGCTGCATAGCATAGGTGTTGTAGCTCATGTTGCGGGTGATACCACCGCCAGCGAAGGGAATGAGGTTCCAGATACGCTTCTCGTTGTAGCCGCAGATCAAGTTGCTGAGGTTGAAGAGCACCTGCTCGTTCGCCGTCCAGTACTTGTTGCTCTTGCTGGTCTCGTTGTCCAAAACCGTCTTGCCCCAGATACCATTGATCTTGGTACGGAGACCGATGCCCGGCGTGAACCACTTACCCACGGCAACCGAAGCACCTACATGAGAACGGAAATCCTCGATCGGGCTGTTGCTGTTGCCAGCACCATGCTCCTGACCTGAGTACCATGCATTCCAGTTGGCACCAGCCTGAATGAACCAATTGCTCCAGAAAGAATTTGTAGCGACGCTATGCTTCTGTACAGGAGCCTCCTGAGCGAAACCCGTTGCCGTCATACCGGCAAGAGCCATAACCATTAATAACTTTTTCATAACTACTATAATTTAAATTTATTATTTTGAGTTTCCTCTCGGTTGCAAGTCCGTGATTAATTCTGAATGGCTTTTGGTTGCAAAGTTAATGATTATTTTCCAAACCAATGCAAATAAATTGAAATCTTTTTCCATCTACCGTGTATTTTTTGACCTCAGTCATTCAAAATATACGGTTATGAGGCAAAAAGATGGTCTATCTCCTGTTGGGAGAGTATGGCGACTATCACCTTTCCGTCAGGCGTATATTTCATGTTTTCGCAGGAAAAGAGTCGGTTGACGATGCTTTCCATTTCCTCGTTGCTGAGCACTTGGCCGATGGGGATGGCTGCGCTCCGTGCCATGGTCAGTGCGAGCGAACGGTCGATCTCATCCTTCACCTCTGCCGTCTTTGCCTCTGTGTCGCCCACCATTTGCAGGAGCAGATCCGGGATGTTGAGTCCCTCGAGTCCCGTGGGTACGGCCCCTATCGAGTAGCAGCCGTTGCCCAGGTCGGACAACTCAAAGCCCATCGCCTCCAGTTCGGGTACGACGGCGGGCAGGCGTTGCAGTGAGGCTGGGGCAAACTGCACCATCTCGGGGAAGAGCAAGCGCTGTGCACTCGGTTTGCGCTGTGCCAACTGGCGCAGATAGTCCTCGTAGAGGATGCGCGTGTGGGCACGGTGCTGGTCGATCATCATCAGGCCCGACTTCACGGACGACATGATATACTGTCCCTTGAACTGGTAGTGGGAGGGAGCTTTCTCCTCCACTATCGTTTCTGTGGGTGTGGTTTCCTGTTGCGAGGCAAACAGATCCGTCTGAGGTTCAGATGGGCTCTCTGCCTCTGTGCCTTTCAGTCCCTCATAGAGTTGGTCCCATCCCTCGGGAGCTGCGGGCTGGCGGTAGTTCTCCGATGGAGTCTCTTTGAAAGGATTGTAGCTCGGGTTGTATTGCACCTTGGGCGCGCAGATATCCCTTGGCGAGTCGTCGAAAACGGGAATCTCCGGTTTCGCCTCAGAGTCGAAGTCGATGGTGGGAATGTTGTTGAATTTGCCCACCGCATCCTTGACGGCCGCCATGAGGATTTGCCAGATGGCCTGCTCGTTCTCAAACTTGATCTCGGTCTTGGTGGGATGGATGTTGACGTCGATGTCCTCCGGGCGCACGGTGAAATAGAAGAAATAGGGCACCTGCTCATCGGTGGGAATCAGTCGGTCGAATGCCGAGATCACCGCCTTGTGGAAGTAGGGATGGCGCATGTAGCGACCATTGACGAAGAAATACTGCGTGTTGCACTTCTTCTTTGATGATTCTGGTTTGCCTACGAAGCCCTGGAGCGTGCAGATGGAAGTCTCCACCTCCCTTACGGGCAGCAAGTCTTTGTCGAGTTTGCGTCCGAAGATGTCGATGATGCGCTTGTGGAGGTTTGTCGCCTTGAGGTTGAATACCTCCGCCCCGTTGCTCCGCAGCGTAAAGTTGATGTCGTTATAGACCAATGCGATCCGTTCGAAGGCCGCGATGATGTTGTTTAGTTCCGTGGCGTTCGACTTGAGAAACTTCCGTCTTGCCGGCACGTTATAGAACAAGTTTTCCACCAGAAAGTTGGCCCCCACAGGGCAGGCGCAAGGCTCCTGGCCTTGAAAACGGCTGCCGGCGATGGTCAGATGTGTGCCCACCTCCTCGTTCTCCGTCCTTGTCTGGAGGTCCACTTGAGAAACGGCTACAATCGAAGGCAACGCCTCGCCACGAAACCCCATGGTGCGTAGTGCGAAAAGGTCGTCGGCCTGCCGGATCTTCGAGGTGGCATGGCGCTCGAAGGCCAGTCGTGCGTCCGTCTCGGACATGCCCTTTCCGTCGTCGATGACCTGGATAGAGGTGCGCCCTGCGTCCACTACCAGCACGTCGATGTGCTTGGCTCCCGCATCTACCGCATTCTCCACCAATTCCTTGATGACGGAAGCCGGTCGCTGTATCACCTCTCCCGCAGCTATCTGGTTGGCTACGCTGTCGGGAAGCAGTTGAATGATGTCGCTCATATTTGTTGTCTTCTATATTACTGTTGCCTTCACTCGGTTTTCATCTACTCTCTATACGCTCGTCATATCTTCTCTCGTCACCCTTTCATCCTATCCCCACGCGCCCAGCAAGAGCAGGACGGCTGCGGCAGCTATTGCCGTGATCGCACCCCATAGCCATGCTGCCGTCGTCGTGCTGCGTCGCTAGGCCCGGCGCTGCCTTGCAGCCTCGGCAAAGAGCATGTGCAGTCTCTCCTGACGGTCCGACACCTTGTCCTCCGTCTTTCGTACCCCATCTTTGCTCATCTCCTCCCTGAGCAGGCGCAGTTGTTCCTTGCGCTCGTCGATAAACTGGAAGCGGTGGGAGAAGTGGCGCGGCTTTGGCTGATGAAAAAGTCCCCTCATCGTCGTTTCGTCTCCGGATTGAAGCGATCGACGATACGTTGGCGAGGAGGTGCTGCCACTTTGCGATACAGTCTCTGCAGGCTCTGCGCCTTGGTCACGCGGCGGAACACATCGTCCTTGTCGCGTGGGCGGAGGTTCTCCAGCCATACAAAGCCCCGCAGCTGCCTGTGCTCAGGCGGAATCTGGTTCAGCGGATACATCATACCCTCTGTCTTCGGCATCCATATCTTCTCCAGTTTTCGCTCGGGCGAGAGAAACATCCGCATCGTGTCGGTCTCGACATAGACCATGCCGATGAGTGTGCTGTCCTTGTCGTCGGTGGGGTAGAAGATGGTCAGCACATTATCGACGGCCGTGGCCTGTCGTACCGCCCCGTCTATGAAGTGGGCGTGCATGGACTTCGCGCTGATCTGGTTGAAGTGCTCGCGGTCCGTCATCCGTTCTATCGAGAGGGCGTTGCCCATGACATAGGCGTCGCGCACGGTGGAGTCGTTCATGAACGCCCGGATGCTGTCTCCCAGGATCTGGCGTTCGCCGTTCCATAGCACGGGGTCGTCGTAGAGCGTAATGCAGGAGTCGAGCGTGTTGGCGACGAGCAGTCCGCAGACCGCCTGGATGTCCGTGCGGTACGCCCGCACGTTGTCCACGCCATAGACCTCCCGATATACCGAGTCGGTATTGACGTTCCACGCTCTCATCCTCACCGTGTCGGCATGGACGTAGAGCGTGTCGCCCTGCGAGAAGTCCAGAGCCAAGGGCCCCGGGTCGCCACCGTAAGCGAGTGCTGCCTCCTCGGTGTAGAAGCAGTCCTCGGCGCGGAACGCATTCTTGTTTTTGCGGTCGAGGTAATCGACACGTCCGTGCGCCTCGCCCATCCGCGTCTTCTCATTATATAAAAGCGTGTCGCCCTTGATGACCCGTTGAGCCCCACGGTCGTCAACCCAGGCGTTGCCATAGTTCTCCATCTCGCCCGTTGTGGCGTTATAGACCACATGCTGTCCGCGGATGGTGCGGTCGTTCTGTTTGTCCTCGATATCGACGTCGCCCCTGCCCTCCATGTGGCCCGAGTTGCTGTTGTACCAGACATCCTTGCCCTTGATGACGCGGTGCGCTTTCTTGTCGTTGATGGTCACGCCCTGGTGGCCCTCGGCGTCACCCGTCTCGTTGTTGAAGGTGATGTTGTAGCCGTCGATGTCTCTTTCTGGCGATGTGATAGTGGTATGGCCCACCGTCCGTGCCGAACCCGTTATCTGGTTGAAGAAGCCCTCGTTGGTATGGATCACGCCGCCGTCGCTCATGCGCAGCGTCTATTTTCCCACCACGTGGACCTCGCCCGTCTCCATGTTGCCTGCTGCCGTTGGTGTGTGGACCGACCGGATGCGTCCTTGTGCGGACCGCATCACCACGTCGCCCATGAAGCGGAAGTCCTTGGTCTTGGTGTTGTAGTGGCCCTCGTCGGCGATGATGGTATTGGGGCCAGCCACGATGGTACCCCTGCCGTCGAAGAACTTTGCCTCGTCCGACATCAAGTTGTAGTCGAGGCTGTCGCAGCGCAACAGTCGTCCCGGCTCGCGCACCACCACATGTCCGCGTGCCCGTAGCATCTGTCCCAGCCCCTCATAGTGGAGGCGCCCACACTCCAGCGTGGCTCCTCCGGGGCGTGTCACCTTGACGTGGCCGAAGGCCTGGAAGAACGATCGCTCCTGGCTCAGCCAAGCACTGTCGCAACGAAGCGTCATGCCGTTGTATCGGAAGCGCACGTTGCCCCGCGCCACCTGGATGTCGGGCCTTACGGACTGGTTGTGCCATAGCACGTCGGCATGGTCGATATAGACTTTCTCCGTCGGTTTCTTCTTCTCTGTAGGTTTCTGTCCAATCGGTTTCTGCCCCTGCGCACTGATTGGGGCAAGGAGCAGGAATAACCCAAACAGGCATAGAACCCGCCATAGGGAAGTTCTATGCCCGCTTTTTGTTGGAAGTGAGGGAAAGGCGTTTGTTCTCATCTCACCTGACCCAACCCTCGTATTGGAAATTGCACCCACGATACTGCGGACTGATCCAAACGTAGGTGTCCTTGATTTTCTTCACCACCCATTCGTGGATTTTCTTCTGTCGCGCGTGGCTCGTCACGATGTCGCTCATGGCCTGGAAATCCTCCTGGATATTGGCCTTGTGGGCGTCCGTGCGTGCCATCAGCCGGACGATGGCCGTTGTGACCTTGCCGCGGTCGGTGGTCATCCTGAATGCCTTCGACACCTGGCCCACCTTCATCGTATCGACCACTGCTGCCACCTCGGTTGGCAAGTCCTGCATGCGGAAGCGCGAGGTGCGCGACGACTCGTTGCTGTTGACCATCACACCGTGGTTGGCCTTTGTGTCCTTGTCGTCGGAGAGGAAGGCCGTGGCGGCGCCAAACTCAAACTTTCCTGCACGGATGTCGTCGGCGATACTGTCCAAACGTGCCTCGGCTGCCGTCAGCGAAGCCTCGGAGACCCGCGGGCGCAGCAGGATATGGCGGACGTTCACCTTGTCGCCCCGACGGTCGATGAGCTGGATGATATGATAGCCAAACTCTGTCTCCACGATCTTCGAAATCTTGTTGGGGTCGGTGAGGTTGAAGGCTGCGTTGGCAAAGGCAGGGTCGAGCAGACCACGTCCCGTGTAGCCCAGTTCACCACCTTGGCGTGCCGTACCCTTGTCCTCGGAGTAGAGGCGGGCCAGCGTGGCAAAGGAAGTCTCCTTCTTTGTCACGCGCTCGGTGAACTCGCGCAGTTGATTCTTCACCCGGTTGACTTCCTCCTGTTCGATGATGGGGTTCTTCGTCAGGATCTGCACCTCCACGGTTGTGGGAATCTCGGGCAGACTGTCCGTGGGCATGTCCTTGAAATAGGCGCGCACCTCTGCCGGGCTCACCTCGATGTCCTTCACCAGTTCCTGCTGCTCCTTCTGTACCAACTGTCGGTCGCGGAAGTCGCCGTGTTACTCCTCACAC
>ERZ780063.449-NODE-449-length-11908-cov-3.41272_pt1 | contig 11908 bp, 8 predicted proteins | sample MGYA00511842_ERZ780063 | MGnify/ENA primary metagenome ERZ780063 (study PRJEB29588, sample SAMEA2146321) | human gut metagenome | biome: human gut; feature: human-associated habitat; material: faeces | place: Denmark | collected 2008/2010 ... | reverse complement strand
ATCTGGTTGGATTCTTTTACCTTCAATTCTGCTGCATCTTTGATGATTGTCTCACCATCTGCAAAGCAGGCAAGAATCGCAATCGCCGGGATCTCGTCAATCAGAGTTGGAATCACTTCTCCGCCAACAACACAGCCTTTCAGATCCGAGGTGCGAACTGTCACATCAGCCGTCGGCTCTCCGATCTCGCCAGATGTCTTCTCAACTGTCACATCCGCTCCCATATCCGAAAGCACACGCAGGATACCATCTCGTGTCGGATTGATGCCTACATTTTTCACCGTTACACAGCTGTTCGGTGTAATCGCAGCCGCTACCAGAAAATATGTTGCCGAAGAAATGTCACCAGGCACAATTACTTTCTTTGCATACAGCTCGTCTGCTGGTTTTACATACACGCTCTTTCCTTCTGTACGGATATCCACGCCGAATTCTTCAAACATCAGCTCCGTATGGTTCCGACTTACTTCTGGTTCTGTCACAGATGTCTCGCCATCCGCATAAAGTCCTGCAAGCAGAATCGCTGATTTGACCTGTGCCGAAGCCACCGGCGAATCATAATGTATGCCATGCAAATTCGTTCCATGAATCTCAAGTGGTGTACAGTCATTTCCGCGTAAGCTCCGAATATCTGCACCCATCTGGGAAAGCGGCGTGATAATCCGCTTCATCGGACGTTTCTGAATCGACGCATCGCCATTGACCGTTGATACAAATGGCTGTGCCGCAAGGATTCCCGACATCAGACGTGTTGTCGTTCCGCTGTTTCCAACATCCAGAATCGAATCCGGTGCTTTCAAGCCTCTCAGGCCACGACCATGTACCAATACTTTGTCTCCGTTATTCTCGATCTCGACACCCATCTTACGAAAGCAGGCAATCGACGACAGGCAGTCAGCCCCTTGCAGGAATCCCTCTACCTCCGTGTTGCCCTTCGCAATCGAGCCAAGCATAATACTTCTGTGGGAAATGGACTTGTCTCCTGGTACTGTCACTTCGCCGGAGAGTCCATGAACTCTTGATAATTTCATAACCTTCTCTCTTTCTGCATGTCTAATATTATGTAATACGCATATTTAAGTCTTTTCAAATCCTGTATCTGTACACAGTTTTTGTTTTCATTTTCAAGTCTGAACGTCTCGCCATAAAAATCTACATCATTATAACACGGCTCATTTCCAGCAACAACCGATTTATGGATTGTTTTACACACATCCGCGGATTGTTTGCATATTAATTTACGTGTTATTTTGCCTCGATGCACATATAGGAATCCGGATTACAATCACGGATTACATTTCTTACACGGGGTATATCCCATGTTCTCTAACTCCTCCACCGTTCCCTCATAGATCTGCTTGTTTTTCTCCTTCATCTGGCTGACACTCGAACAAGTCGGACGATGAATCTTCTTCGTGTTTGTGTTCAAAATATAGGTCTGTGCCGTTTCATTTTTATTGTCCCCCATTAGTTCTGAATTCGGTGTTTGTTCCTGTATTTCAGATTCCCAGCTTGTTCCATCCGCATAGTTGATCCCAATTCCCGGCTGTACATTATAGCAGTACACATGAAAACAAATTCCAGCTCCCTCATCCTCGACAGACCATCCTTCCATCTCCACGCCGGAAGCAACCAGATTATCCCCTTCAAAAATCGGTGTCACCCGGTACAGCACATGATTTCCAGTCTCTTTTACATATGCATCTACCTTTTCCTCAAACGGAAGCATCCCATCCACATTCAGGTATCTTGTCCCGGTAATCAGGTTCTTCTCATTTGCATTTTCACCGGCAAGACAGTACGCAATCAGATGGCAGCGATTGTAGAGATAATTCCCGTCGATCAGATCATTATACTTCACCGTGTGCCAGCCGCTTGGACGAACATTTCCGATTGTGCCCCGTTCTTCCGCCGGCTGTAATTCCGGGCAGATATTCGCATACGCCTGCCCGCAGCGCCCAAGCGAATCCAGATCACTATATCGTTCAAACGCTTCCGTACTCTTCTTTTCTTCCTCTGTAAAATCCGGCATATTATTCTCAAGCTGGATATACGACATTCCGTCGTAAGCCGGAGTGTCAGCAAGCAAAACTGGAGTTCCCGTCTGGATTGCACGCGGAAGCCCATTCTCCGATTGTGCATCTGGCTGCGAGTCTTTATCTCGCGTGTCAGGATTCTCCGTTATATCCTGCGCTTCTATGGCAGCCGTGGTCGAATCATCCGCGGCGGGTTGCCCGGCTACACATCCCGCGAACGAAAGTGCGATGAGCAAACTAGCTACCATATATTTCAGCGTTATTATAATCTTTTTCACTGCTTGTTTCTCTCCATATTCACTGCATGTTCTTATCCATGTTCATTGCATGTTCTTCACTAATCTGTTTTATCTTATGTTGCATATATAATACTACATCCATTATACGTTCCTTATTCCATATGCACAAGCTATACTTGGGCTTTTCCTGCTCTCTGCTGCTCCCCACGCCCACCGCGTGGGTTTTCTTCCCAGAAATTTCCTCTCTACGCCCATTTCACCAACAAAAGTTTTCTCCCAACCTTGCAATCTCACTAGGAACTCTCTATACTACATAAATGAACCACACGATTTCGAAAGGAGATCATCACATGAAAACTTTATTGCGTTTCTTACAGAACGGCAAAACCCAATTCCATGTTGCCGCCCTTGCTAAAGAATATTTAGATGCGCATTACTTCACACAGATATCCGACCGGGAAAATCTCACCGAGCTCGCCGCGGGCAGATACTACCTTGCCCCATTTTCTTCGATCGTGATTCCGTTCGTCAAAGGCGCACAGAGCACACAGGTGCGCATCGCCTGCGCCCATACGGATTTCCCGATGCTCAAGGTAAAGCCGAACCCGGAATTAAAAAAGCTGGGATATCTGCAAATAAACGTGGAACCATACGGTGGACTTATCAAGGAAACATGGTTTGACCGTCCGCTCGGACTCGCAGGAAAAGTTATCCTCAAGGGCGACACAAGCTTCCACCCGGAAGTCCGTCTATTCGATTCCCAAAAACCGGTTGCTATCATCCCGAACCTTGCTCCGCATCTGAAACGTGGCGGCAAAGAAGAAGAACTGGATGTACAGAAGGAACTGATTCCGATTGTAGATATGGTCTCGCCCGCAGCCGATTCCCATTTTCTGCTTTCTTATGTGGCAGAAAAACTAAACATCTCTCCAGATGATATTTTAGACTTCGATCTGTACCTGTACATCTGTGATGCACCAACGACCGTCGGTATGAATGATGCATTTGTGACAAGTCCACGTATCGACAATATCTCTTCAGTTTGTGCCATCCTAGAAGGACTGGCAAGCGCAGAGCCTTCCAATACACTCTGCATCGGCGCACTTTTTGATAATGAAGAAATCGGAAGCCGCTCCAAGCAAGGAGCTGACAGCACATTACTCTCCGATATCGTAAAACGCCTGGCTGCAGGCAGCCAGCTTTCACTGATTGAAGATGGATTTTATCTGTCCGTGGACGTCGCACATGCCACACATCCAAATTACAGCGAGAAATCCGACATTACCAATACAGTTCTGCTCGGAAAAGGTGCTGTCCTGAAATCAAGTGCCAGTCAACGTTATGTATGTGACAGTGAAGCTGGTGCCTGCATCATTGACCTGTGCAACACAAATGGAATTGCCCTGCAGCGCACCGTCAACCGTTCCGGCATGCCGGGCGGGCAGACTCTTGGTCCGATCGTATCCTCCTACCTGCCAATGCGCGCGTGTGATATCGGTATTCCGGTTCTTGCCATGCACTCTGCAAGCGAGCTGATGCACAAGGATGACTACACTGCTTTAGCTGATCTGATCGCTGCATTTTTCACGTCACCATAGCAAAAAAGGCTGCCACATCTGGCAGCCTTTTCATTTCCAATCAATCTGTTTTTACATTCAATCTAGTATTTATAGATCAACCGTTTCATCCAATCTTCAATGATGGAATCATTTGCGTTGGATATAACTTCCTTTGTATTGGCAGGATCATCCGTGATGATTCCGTCCACATCCAGTAGCAACAGATCCTTGATGTCCGACTCATTGTTTACCGTCCATGCGTAAATCTTCTTTCCCTTTGCGTGAATCCGACTTACCATGTTGTTACTAATATACGTATGTTTGATGCTGAATCCATCGATTCCCTGCATGCCTGCAAAATCGCCAAATGCCATCGTCATAATATAGAGCGTTGAGATATCCGGATCCAGTTCCTTTGCCTCGCGTAACGCCGCGACGCTCTGCGAGCCAAGCATGCACTGATCCACAAAATCATATTCATGCAACAGATCCACAATGCCCTGCACATAATTCTGATCAGTATCTGCCGGTTTTAACTCGATATTCAAGAATACATCATTTTCCTTGGCAAAAATCAGCACTTCCTCCAACGTCGGAATCCGCGTGCCATCATACGACCGGTCATAGGAGCTTCCGACATCCAGCTTGCTGATATAATCATAATCCACTTCACCGACCTTACGCTTGACATTCGCGGTCCGGTTCAGACTTTCATCATGCATGATTACATACACGCCATCCGCCGTCTGTCGTACATCCAACTCAATAATATCCGCACCTGCTTCCACTGCCTTTTCAAATGCAGGCATTGTATTCTCCGGTGCATTTCCGGCATCCCCGCGATGCGCTGTTACCGATGCATTCGTCGGATATGCAATACGAAAGGACATGTAATTGTTGGTTGACAGATACACATAACAGCCATTCAGGATCAGACCGAACGCAACAATAGAAGCCAAAAATGTACGCTGCTTCTTCCGTGAACGGCTCAGAAGAATCTTCTCCTCCCGCTCCTGAATCTTATTTACATGGAGTTTCTTGAACTCCTCATAATCCATATCGCCTTCACGTTCATAGAAATGTGCGCAGATATATGCATGAATCAGCGGCGTTGCAACTATGACAATCAACACATAAAGAATCACCGTCGCGACACGGAAGATTGTATCAATCACTGTCACAACCGTTTTGTTCGGAATCAGGTTAAGTACAACCTTCGAGATTCCCGCTGCAAATGCACCTTCCAGCAGCACCGCAATGACGGCAATCGCCAGATTTAATGAAATGACACCGATCATCATAAGTAATACATGCCGTTTCATCGCCTGTTTACTCATACGGCGTGCCTGCTTATAATTGACCTTATACAGGACAAAATAGTTGAGCGTAAAAATTTCTTTGAAGAAGGTCAGGCAGAGCACAAGGTAGATGGCAAGCCCCCCCATCACTCCGAACTTATAATTCTTCAGAAAATGTGTCAAAAATTCCGGCAGCTTCAAGCCGAGCAACGTGCCTGACAATGTCAGCGAATATGTGAATGGCAGAACAAACAATACATAACCAAGTGTGAGCAGATTCTTCGGTGTCAGACTCCGGCAGGCATTTCCGATTCCATGCAGCAAAATATCCATCGGATTCAGCTTCTCGCGCCGCACCGACGCTTCCATACTGTAAATAATTCCCGACAGATTAATCAGTAGGAAAAATGCGATCAGAATCAAAATCAGCAGGAATGCCACATAGGTAATCGGCGACCGCATATACCGGTAGATCGTTCCGGATGACAGATACGAAACGCCTGCGATATCCATTGACACATTCAGCAGTCCATACATTGCCGGTGTCAGAATTGCCAATGACAATACCCGGTAAACTATCTCAAAAAAAGCAATGGAGGAAAAGTTATACCGTAGCATCTTCACTGCCTGCTTCAAACGACTCATAACTTTTTCCTCCATTTCTTTGTTAATCTTTATACGATTATACCATCATATATCGTATTCTATTTTCTTATCAACGCCATTCTCCAATTTTATAAAATCAACATAGCATCTCCAAATGAGAAGAATCTGTACTTCTCCTCCACCGCAATCTTATATGCTTCAAGAATCTTCTCGCGGTCATACAATGCAGAAACCAGCATCAACAATGTGGATTCCGGCAAGTGGAAATTCGTAATCAGGCGGTCAACCACCTTGAATTTATATCCCGGATAGATAAAGATATCCGTCCATCCACTGCAGGCACGCACATGTCCGTTCTCATCTGCAACCGTCTCGAGCGTACGCGTGCTCGTGGTACCAACCGATACGATCTTGCCACCATTTGCCTTCGTCTCATTGATCGTATTGGCAGCTTCCTCATCAATCACATAGAACTCACTATGCATATGATGTTCTAAAATATTCTCCACCTTCACCGGACGGAACGTACCAAGTCCGACATGCAAGGTCACTCTTGCAATCTTGATGCCCTTCTCTTTGATCTGCGCCAGAAGTTCCTTCGTAAAATGCAAGCCTGCCGTCGGTGCTGCTGCCGAACCGGTATGTGTTGCATAGACCGTCTGATAACGATCCTTGTCCTCCAGACGGTGTGTAATATACGGTGGAAGCGGCATCTGTCCAAGCTCATCCAACACTTCCTCAAAAATTCCTTCGTATTCAAAACGGATCAGACGATTGCCCTCTTCAACAATGTCGATAACCTCGCCGACCAATTTGCCTTCACCAAAGGAAATACGCGCACCTACACGTGCCTTTTTCCCCGGCTTTACCAGCGTCTCCCAGACCTTATCATCGTGGCGCTTCAACAGCAGCACCTCAATGGATGCCCCTGTATCTTCCTTGACGCCAATCAGTCTGGCTGGAATGACCTTTGTATCATTGATAACCAGACAATCACCCGGATTTAAGTATTCGATCACATCCGAGAAATGTCGGTGTTCGATTCCTCCAGTCGCACGGTTCAACACCATAAGCCGGGAATCGCTTCGCTTCAGGAGCGGATCCTGTGCGATCAGCTCCTGTGGCAATTCATAATTAAAATCACTTAATTTCATTTCGTTCATATTTATCTGCTCCATAAAATTCTGCACGCAGAACTATGCTATTATGCACGGATCTCGATGCCCATCTTCGAAAGCTCTGCAAGAAGCTTCTCTACGACTGGATTAACATCCGCATCCGTCAAAGTCTTTGTCTTGTCACGGAATACGAGAGAGTATGCAACAGACTTCTTACCCGGTGCCACCTGTGCGCCCTCGTAAACGTCGAACAGCTTGTAGCTCTCTAACATCTTGCCGCCACACTTCTTGATGACCTTCTCGATTTCGCCAACAAATACACTCTTATCTACAACCAGTGCCAGATCTCGTGTAACGCTTGGGAACTTCGCGATACCTTCGTACTTTCTGTCAAATGTCGTAAGCATTGTAACTGTCTGCATATCCAGAACTGCGACATAGACTTCCTTCTTCATGCCATAGTTTTCAACAACCTCCGGATGAAGCTGTCCGAGATAACCAACCGAAAGCTTGCCTTTCGTGATATTTGCCTGACGTCCCGGATGTAAGAATGGATGCTCAGATGTTGGCTCGTAGCTTACTTCCTTTGCAAATCCAAGCTTCTCTGTCAGCTCTTCAATCACACCCTTCAGATCGAAGAAATCGCCCTCGCCGAACATACCAAGTGTCAGCATCATACGCTCATCCGGAAGCTCTGTCAATGGAAGTGCCTTCGGCAGATATACATTTGCAAGCTCATACAGTCTCGCATGTTTATTTCTACGGTTATAGTTTGTAGAAAGGGATGTCAGCATACCATTTAACGGAAGCGTTCTCATGATAGAGAAGTCCTCGCCAAGTGGGTTCATGATCTGGATTGCCTTTCTATATACGGAATCCTGTGGGATGAGCAGCTTGTCAAATACCTTCGGACTCTCGAACGAATAATGCATAGCTCCAGAGAAACCATCGCCCTCGACAATATTTCTTACGATATCATTTACACGCTCTGCATAGCTCTTCTTACCTGCAGTGGACTCGCCGTGTGGCAGAGTCGTCGGAATATTTGCATAGCCATAGAAACGTGCTACTTCCTCTGCAAGATCTGCCATACATTTCAAATCCTGACGGAAAGTAGGGATTGTCAGCATATTTGTCTTCTCGTCATAACGAAGCTCCAGCTTCTTGAAGATGGAAAGCATAACATCAGAAGAAATGTCTGTTCCGAGCAGCTTGTTCATCTTCTCCGGCTCAAACGGAAGTACAACCTCCTTGACCGGGTTTGGATATACATCCACCATACCGTCCACGACCTTACCACAGCCAAGTTCCTCGATCAGCTGGCAGGCACGGTTGATTGCCTGTTCTGCCAAGTTTGGATCAAGTCCCTTCACGAATTTTGCGGCTGCATCAGTCGCAAGACCGATTCGTTTTGTTGTGAGACGGATATTCGTACCGTCGAAGCAGGCTGCCTCGAACAGCAATGTCTTGATGTCATCCGTAACCATGGAATTTTCGCCACCCATGATACCGGCGATACCGATTTCCTTCTCGCCGTCACAGATCATCAGAACATCCTTGTCCATCTTACGTTCCTGTCCGTCGAGTGTCACAAATGTATCACCGTCATTGGCACGTTTTACAACGATTTTCTTGCCTGCGATCGTATCTAAATCATACGCGTGCATTGGCTGACCATACTCTTCCATAACATAATTTGTAATATCAACCAGATTGTTGATCGAACGGATTCCCTGAGAAGCCAATCTCTCACGCATCCATTTTGGTGAAGGACCGATCTTCAAATCTGTCACAACTCTGGCTGTGTAACGTGGGCACAGATCCGGCGCCTGTACATCCACGGTAATGTAATCATTGACATCTCCGCCACTGCCCTGTACCTTGATTTCCGGCTCATGGAATTCCTTGTCAAATGTTGCAGCAGCCTCTCTTGCCATACCGATCATAGAGAAACAATCAACACGGTTCGATGTGATCTCATACTCTACAACAGAATCATGCAGACCAAGTGCTGCAATCGCGTCATCGCCCGGCTTTACACCCGACTCTTCCCCGAAAATGTAAATACCATACTCTGGTGCTTCCGGGTACAGATCTCTGGATGAACCAAGCTCTTCGATGGAGCACATCATACCATTACTCTCGATACCACGAAGCTTGCCCTTCTTGATCTTGATGCCGTCCTCCGGGAGTGGCTCGCCATCATGTCCGCCTGCAACCTTACCGCCATCTAAAACAACCGGTACAAGGTCGCCTTCCTTTACATTTGGAGCACCTGTTACGATCTGGATTGTCTCAGCACCAATATTTACCTGACAGATAATGAGCTTATCTGCATCCGGGTGCTTCTCGATCTTCTCGATCTTACCAACTACTATTTTCTCTAAGTTCTTATCTTTCTTCTCGTATCCTTCTACATGGGAACCGGACAGTGTCATCGCGTCTACGAACTCCTGTACATCCACATCTAAATCAGGAACATATACTTTTAACCATGAAATCGGTGTATTCATCTTCTTACCTCCATCTTAGAACTGATTCAAAAATCTTGTGTCGTTTTCGTACAAGAGACGCATATCATCGATCTCGTACTTCAGAAGTGTGATACGCTCCAGTCCGATACCAAATGCGAATCCTGAATACTCTTCCGGATCAATGCCACACATTTCCAATACGTGTGGATGTACCATACCACAACCAAGAATCTCAATCCAGCCACTGCCCTTACATACACGACAGCCCTTGCCGCCACACTTGAAGCATGTGATATCTACCTCTGCAGAAGGCTCTGTAAATGGGAAATGGTGCGGACGGAACTTTGTCTTTGTCTTCTCACCGAAGAATTCCTTCGCGAACTGATCGAGTGTTCCCTTCAGATCTGCCATTGTGATTCCCTTGTCAACAACCAGTCCCTCAACCTGATGGAAAGATGGTGAATGAGTTGCATCTACTTCGTCAGAACGGAATACACGTCCCGGTGACAGAATACGGATTGGCAGTTTGCCCTGCTCCATGATTCTTGCCTGTACCGGTGATGTCTGTGTACGAAGCAGAATGTCCTTTGTGATATAGAATGTATCCTGCTCATCCTTTGCCGGATGGTTTGCAGGGATATTCAAAAGCTCAAAGTTGTATTTGTCATATTCGATTTCCGGTCCGGATACGATCTCATATCCCATACCGATAAATACACGCTCCAGATCTTCAAGCGCGATCTGGTTTGGATGTCTGTGTCCGTCGATCTTCTTCACACCCGGAAGTGTAACATCGATTGTCTCACGCTTCATCTTCTCTGCACGCATAGCAGAATTGATGGACTTCATCTTCTCCTCGAGCTTTGCCTCGATGTTTACACGTGTCTCATTTACCATCTGTCCAACCTTCGGACGATCCTCCGGAGCCACATCCTTCATACTCTTCAATACCTGGGTTAATTCACCCTTCTTACCAAGGATCGACACCTTGATATCATTCAAGAGGTTGATATCCTGTGCCTCTGCGATCTTGGAAAGTGCCTGTTCTTTGATGCTTTGCAACTTTTCTTTCATTTCCTGTTTTCCTCCATGTTATACCAATTTCAGATGATTGCAAACCAGAAACACATCATACGAGCGATTCATAATTACCATTTCTACGCAGACACGCTCTCGCTCGGTTCATCACGCAATGGTACTAAATTCACGACGATAAATCCGTCGTTCATTAAGTACCAGCGTGCTTCAACGGTCTGCTTTAGAATTGGTAATTACGAATCACTCAATCCACATATTGGAACTGCAATCATCTGATATGTGTTTCTAACCAGTCATAAAAGGCAACAAAAAAACTTCGCCCTTGACTAGGGACGAAGTAATATCCGCGGTACCACCCTGATTCGACTGTGACAGTCGCTCTCATTGTATGCGTAACGTGCATAACACGACGAATCCTACTTTCCACTGCACCATGACAATGGTATGTTCAAATCCGCGACTCCAGTGTGAAAATGAGATCTTCCTCTACTGAACAGGGCTTGCAGCCATGACCCCGTCTCTCTGTCAGGTCTTGAAAATCCTTGTTGCACCTTCAACGTCTTTCTATTTATTATGTTCCTGCAGGTGCATCATCATTCAGTAAATGCATCTATCAAAAAACATTTTAGCACAATAAATAACTGTGTCAACCCCGAAAATGTAAACTGCTGAATCCTATTTTAGGTGTTTATTTTCGTATCCCAAGTTTTAGCACAAGTGCCTCCTGAAGAACCCCCGACACATTGATATGTGCCCTTTCTGCCTCTCGGTTTAACCAATTCGGAAGTGTCACATTGCGTCGTACAGATTTATTATCTAATTTTCTGCGATATTCATTAAAATCAACATCTATCAGTGTGACTGTTCCTTCCCCATCTCCATAAAATGTACCCTTTGATATATCTATATCTTTCAATTCTCTTGGATTCGGCAATTCTTTTCCCTGATCGTCATAATATATCCCCTTTACACCTATTGCGTCTCTCGCCATGTCAATTGCATTTACAATGCCAAATCCTTCTGTCAGTATTTCCAAGTCTGGCACTTCAATCAAAATCGTATTTTTCTCATCCTGTATTTTTGTAAATATAACTGGATACACCTGTTTCATAGTAATCATCTCCTCATCTACCGGGGATACTATATTATATTCCCCATTTTTTTATATTTGTCTTGCAAATCGAAATCCAATTGATTTTAACTTTCTTACCAATTCTCTCTGTTTCATCTCTTCTCCTTTGATTATACACATTATATACACATTGTAAAAATTTTGATTTTATATCACAAAATGTTTGAAAAAACGTATCATGGCATACATATATTTGTAAAGCGTAAGTTTGGAACATTTAGAAAAGCTGAGGAAATATGCGGGTTTGAGAGTAAAAAATTATTTTTAATTCTATAATTTTTGGCATAAAAAAGGTGCACCTGCATCGTCAGGTACACCCTTTATTTTATCCATATATGATTACTTTCCCAGCAGCATCACGAAAAGTCCTACCGGCAGGGCGATCACCGCCCGCGGAAACATTCCGCT
>ERZ780063.442-NODE-442-length-12162-cov-7.10605_pt1 | contig 12162 bp, 9 predicted proteins | sample MGYA00511842_ERZ780063 | MGnify/ENA primary metagenome ERZ780063 (study PRJEB29588, sample SAMEA2146321) | human gut metagenome | biome: human gut; feature: human-associated habitat; material: faeces | place: Denmark | collected 2008/2010 ... | reverse complement strand
AGCGTAAACCGAATATCCGTAATATATGTCTGTGCCTGGATAATGATAGTGCAGGCAGAGCAGCCTCAGCTACTATCAGACAAAAGCTTATGAGTATGGGATATATGAATGTGTACGAACGGTTTTCAAGGGAGAAGGATTATAATGAGGAGCTTATGATGGTGAGAAAGACGGAGATAGAAATTTCATATGAGTAAATTGGCACGGTTGAAATGCGTTTTATTTTTGTTTTGTTAAATTATTTCATTTCTGCTCATTGCTTCTTGCACTAAAAAATGCTATAATATATTATAATCATATTTTAATTATAGTTTCGAAAGGAACAACCATGAAAAAATCTTCTGTATTATTATCGTTTGCTATAACCATTGCAACAGTTTTTACAACGTCCGGCTGCGCTATGCAGGAGTCATACGACAGCTATATACCCGACCCGTTTGAAACATTTGAATCAAACACCCTTATCGGCGACGATATTAAAGAAAACACGGCGGCTCAGAATCTGTCAAAATACTCAACAGGCGGTTATGAGTGTACCGTTAATGAAGGAAAACCGATAGTTTATACGGGAGAAAAAATAACCGTTCCTGTTGCTGTTACTGCCGATGATACAAATGAATATGAGATGTCACTCGGCATATCTGCCGTGATAAACGGCACTGTACAGACGCTGAGTACAGGTGGTATGCGGGAAAGCAATATGCTCATTTTCGAGAATATCGCTCCGGGTGAAACAATCGAGCGGGAGATAACTTTTGACCCCGTTATCAGCAGTGAGGATAAGGGTAAAAAGCAGCTGCCGATTACTTTTTTCGCTCACTTCAACGCCGCATATATACCCGATGAAAGCTACCCCACCTTTGGTATGACTCACCATGCCAATCATTGCCTTTATACCACGATAAGCCTTGACGGTACGCCTAAATACACAGATTACAGCTACGCTTCCGATATAAGCAAAGAGCTTATCACAAAAACCCTTTTGGAAAAGTACGCCGATAACACAGGTACTCCATTGAAGACAAGCGGACGAACAAGAGTAAATATGTATCAGAACACAAAGACCGACACGGGCGTTTTACGGCTCAGCGAGGACGGTACATTAAATCTCAATCTGATGCTTTATGAAAATGAAAACAGCGGTAAATACAGAGTTTCACTATACAAAAACAACGAACTAATAACTATAAACGGCAATGACTATATCGAAGCAGAGCTTGTAGACGGATATCTGTACACATATTCCGTACAGCTTGACAATATCGCTCGAGGTGACTTTATATATGCCGCAATACATAAAAACACGGGCGAGAATTTTGAAGAGTATGCTTCATTTGATATGACACAGCCCAAGCTTGTTGTAAACAGCGATTTTGAAGTAAAAGAGCCGGAAAGACCTGCCGGTACAGATAACAGCTCAGATACTTCCGACAGCACTCCGCAGGAAATAATAAACAACGGCGCTGTTGTGAAAAATACATCATTTACAATTAAGCTCATCGGATATATCGAACAGGACGGGAAAAGGCTCGCAGTTATTGAGAATAACAAAGCCCTGTACATTTCCGACATAGACGAGGATAAGCGTGTAAGTGAAATAGTACGTATTGAAGAATTGGAAAAGCAAGGCTATATGACATACTCTCTCGCCATTGACGGCACTAAGATGGTTATTAAGAAATATGAATATGAGGGAGATGAAGTAAAGAGCGGAGCGTATTATCTGCTGGATAGTGATTTTTCGGCTGTAAGCGAAGTACCTATGCAAAAAAGCGGAGAATTTATCATTGAAGACGGTATTATACTTAACGACTCGCAAAAGCTGATACATGAGGATATAAACGGCAGTACAACGCTATGCGTATGTGATTATAACGGCGAAAACAAAAATCCGATTTACACATTCCCGGACAATTACTATGATTACTCTCTTGCCACAGACGGCGAGCTGGTATTTTTCAGGCGGTGTAAAGAGGGAAGCACTACCGAGTCAGCCGTGGTTATAAATCTCAGCGACGGCAATACCGTAATATATGACGGAGACGGGCTTACCGATGACGGCGGCGGAATAATCAGCAGCGAGGGAGATTATATCTTCTTCCCTGATCATAAAAACACAAGCGGAAAGTTTGTTATCTTTGATAAGACCAAAAAAGAATTCCGTGAGATAAAGACCGAATATAAGACCGAGGGAAGTACAAGCTCGGCACTCTCTCCCGACGGTGCTTATATTGTTACCTCTGTGACCGAGATAAGTGCGGCTGACGGCAAAACCCCGACAGGCACATATTTAAGGATTTATGATACAAAAACAGGTGAGCTGTTCTTTGAAGAAGAGATAAGCGACAGCAAACTGAAAGTAGGCGGAACTCTGCTCGTCGGAAACGAATATGTGATTCTATCCACAACAAACGGCGACTACAGAATAAAATACAGATAACGAAAGGAAATAAGCTATGCAGTTAACACTTGAACATATCACAAAATCCTACACGAAAGGCAAAAAGCGCAAAAACGCACTTGAGGACTTCACGCTCACCCTCACCGAAGGAGTGTACGGACTGCTCGGTCCCAACGGCGCAGGTAAATCCACGCTTATAAATATCATCACGGGGATAATCGGCAAAGACAGCGGAAGCATAGCGTTTTCCGACGGCGGGGACAACAGCTTTTTGTCACATCTCGGCTTTATGCCGCAGGGCATGGACTTTTACCGCAACTTCACAGCAAAGGACTACATAAAGTACATCATGGCGCTGAAAAAATACTCTCCCGACAATGCGGACGAGTATGCCCTTTCTGTGCTTGACCGTGTAAATCTGCACTCGGACGCAGATAAAAAAATCGGCGCGTTTTCGGGCGGAATGAAGCAAAGGCTCGGTATAGCGCAGGCGATAGTAGGCGAGCCTAAGGTGCTGATTTTTGACGAGCCGACCGCAGGCCTTGACGCAAAGGAGCGTATTCGTTTCAGAAATGTTATAAGCTCCCTTGCCGCAGATAAGATAGTTATACTTGCAACGCATATCGTCACCGATATAGCTTATGTTGCGAAGACGGTCGTTCTTATGAACGGCGGCAAAATAATCAAAACAGGCGCGCAGGAAGAGTTATGTTCCGATATTTCGGGCAAGGTGTGGGAGATAACCGCCGAGAGTGACAAGGTGATGGAATATATGAGTCGTATGCGTGTATCAAATGCGGTATCTGACGGCAGTAAATACACTTTACGCATAGTGTCGGACAATCTTCCCGAGCAGGGTGCAAAGACTGTACAGCCTACTCTTGAAGATGTGTGTATTTATTATTTCGGGGATATGTGATATGAAGCTGTTTAAATATGAACTGAAAAAGAATGTGCTTCGCTTATCGGTCTTTATACTTCTGCTTGCGCTTATCGGGGTAAATCTGTTCAAACAGCACGAAACAGCGAGATTTCTCGGCGACAGCCGTATTGCAATAGGCGTAGAGGATAAGTCGTCACTCGGCAGAAAAATGTATGAGGAGTACAAGGGAGAGTTTACCCTGCAAAAATTTGAAGCTCTCGGCGAATACCGTGATTATTTGCAGGATTATATAAGCAGCGACGAATACAAGCCTACCGAAGAAGCAAACGACAGATTTTTCACAGGATATGCGATGGGTGATCTGAATTATTCAGAAGAAACTGCCGATAAAATGAGATATGCCTATCTGTACCCAAATCAGATGATAGAGCTGAAGCAAAGAGCAGACGAAAACATTGAATTTTACACCGGCAGAAGTGATTTTGAGGTTAGAAAAAACGAGCTTGTAAAACAGCTTTATACAGGCAGGCGTATTTCCGCATACGGAAACTATGAGGCGTTCAGGCTGTACTTTGATTACGAGTTTTCCTCGCTTGTCATTATAGTGATGATTATTTTTGCTTTTGCGGCGTCGCTCAGCGATGAAAAAGCGACAGGCACGGACAGGATAATACGCTCCTGCCGCAGAGCAAAAAGCGTATTCCTTACTAAGCAGGCGGTAATGCTGCTTTTTATTACCGTGCTGATAGTTTTGTTTGCGGTTATGGATATAGTGAGGTTTAGCTCGTTTTACGACGGTTCGTTTATTAATCAGCCGCTTTATGCGATTGAAGAATACAGATATACGCCGCTTAATGTCACGGTATTCGGTGCTGTTATGCTTTCCTTGCTTGGAAAGCTGCTTGCGCTTGTTTTTATCGGAGAAATCGTACTGCTGATTTCTTCGTTTACAAAAAATGCGGGATTTTCGATAACGCTATGCTTTGCGGCTGGCGGAGCGATGATAATCATAAGCGAGCATATAAATCCGCTGTTTTCTCCGCTTTCGCTTTTAAACGCGGAAAGCTGGATGAAGGATTTTAACTGCGTCAATATTTTCGGCTATCCTGTACTGAGCTTTATTGTTCAGTTTGTTATCACGGCGGCACTGATTGCTTTGCTGACTGCTATCTGCTATTTCAGAGCCGGATATATAAGAAAAGAAAAGGGGGCGGTACAGTGATATTTTTATATGAGCTTAAAAAGATACTGATAAAGCAATATTCGCTGTTATTATATCTTATAGTTATTATTTTTGCCGCTTTTTCTCTTATTACGGCACAGCACCAGACTTACGGCTTTGCAACGGTCACCGAAAGGAACGAGTACCTTGAAACAATCACACCGTTCACAGGTGAATTGACTGATGAAAAAGCGGCGGAGATTACCGCACTTAAAGAAGAATATCTTGCCGCAAAGGCCGCTGTAAATGAGCTAAGCAATAAGTACGCAAACGGAGAGCTTGACGATGCCGCTTTTGAGCGAGAGATGGCACAGTACAATGAAATATTAAAGCGCGAGGAAATCATCGAGCAGATATTTTCACGCTATGAATATGCAGCGGCAGACCCCGAAAAGCGTATGCTGATACCCGCCGGGAGCGTACCTGTTCTCAGCGACACATCGGTAAACTTTCTTTTTTTACTGTGCATAACATTCTGCTGTGCGTATGCAGTAATGATAGAATACTCCGGCAAAAGCAGATACATACTTATCACGACAAAGGGCGGACAAAAAGCGACTATGGCAGCAAAGCTCGCTATACTGCTTTTGCTTACCTCGCTTACAAGTATAATAATATCCTGCTTTGATCTTATGCGGCTGTCGGACGAACTGCCATTAGAGTATTGGGGATATAGCTTATGCTCTGTTCCTGCATTTGACAACACCGCAGTAGATATAAGTATTATCGGCGCATTTTTATCCGCACAACTGTTAAAGCTTATAGGCTATCTGTTTATTTGCGTTGCCGCCATGCTTACCGCTCATTTTACCAAAAACTATGTGGCGAGCGTGTTCCCGTTCATAGCTGTGCCTGTGGTAGCCGATTATCTTGCGGAAAGAGACAGTCAGGCTTTGTTCTTGCCGACGGGACTGCTAAAAGGCGCAGGATATTTCTTAGGTGATAAGGCGGATAAGGGATATGCGACAGAAGCCGATACGGTTATATATTTCCATCATGTTCCGCTCTTATATACGGTTATTATGACTGCGGCGGTCGTATTGTTTATTGTTATCGGTGCGGTTATTCTGATAAAGTCGGGCGAGAACAGGCTTAACAGCAAAAGGCACGGAGTGAAGCATATACCGAAGGCAGTTGTTCTGACACTTGCTTTACTGTTTTGCACCGCCTGCGGAAGTACACGACAGGCAGAATGTGTTGATGTCCTCTCAAACACCGAGAACAGCCGATATTCTTTTGAGCTGAAATATGAAGACGAAAAAGAGCTTATCGCAGTCACTGATAAGTCAAGCGGAGAAAGCTTTATTATTCCCGAGGAGACCTTTGTTGATGAATCCTATTCCATCATGTCTATTTATCCGACCGAGAACTATCTGTATTACATGAAGGGTCGTAACTCAGGGGTTTCGATATACCGCATAAAACTGTCCGATATGACAAGAGAGGAAATAATAAAATCGTCAGATACTGCGGATAAATCCATACTCGGACTTACCTTTTCATGGAGTGATACCGAAAACAGATTTTCGGCTGTCCGCTTGTTCACAGATGAAAAGAATATATATCTTATAGATAAAAACGGAATGGTTTTTGTGCTGAATCCCTTTGCCGAGAAAATAACCGACTGCACCTGTATTATTGAGGAGAGCGTACTCGGCGGATGTATTTTTGACGGTAAAGCTATCTATTATATTGATGAAGACGGCGTGCAGAAAATGTACAATGTTGTGAACAAGACATTTCGGATATAATCATTTAAGATATGAGGAGAAATATCAGCTGATGTTAAGATTATTCCTCGGGTGTTTAGTTTTAATAATTTCTTTCTGCTTTGCAGAAGTAACATGGGTGTATATCTGCGTTGTAGTTATAGAACTATGCCCTAGTAATTTTTGAATATATCTGATATCAACATCCTGTTCCAACAAGAGCGTTGCAAAAGAGTGCCTGAACATATGCGGGGTTATATGCATAGATATACCGCACGTTTGACAATAAGAATTAATCATACAGCGGACGGATTGCTCTGTCAGCCTTTTGCCATATTTGTTTACAAAAAAATATCCGCAGTCCGAGATTTTTTCCTCATGGATAAAGTAGTAATCGGAAAGAATAGTGAGTACAGACTGTCGAAAAAGCCAAGCATTTCTGCTTGGCTTTTTCGACAGTCTGCAATTACTATTTATCTTGATTTATTATTGAAAGAATAATCTCAGTGAGTTTCTGAGGATTGGTTTCGTGACCTAATACACTAATCTTTTTGGACAAGTAATAAAACTCATTGATCTTTCCTTTAACTTCGTCCCAAATAATTTTTGCCTCATAACCAGTACTCCCTACGGGAATTACTCTAAGTCCTAACTCTTGAGCAATGCAAAATTCTTGATAAACTTCTCTGCTGGAGTGCATTGAGTCCTTTTCGTGTTCACTTTGACCAAACAAAAAAATTGCATGGCTGCAATCATGTTACATAAGTTTGCGATATACCACTTTATCCTCATCTGTTAAATCAAGATGAAAGGGAAAAGGTCGCATTGAAAGATACCTATGTGTGTTCCGAATGGATTTTTCCGCCAGATACTGATGTGCATACCCGGTTATATATGTACCTAATTTTCTCCCTACTCCGGTTGATATACGTTTACCATCTTCCAAAAGGCGAATTGCAAGAGTTTTGGAGAGTATATCAGCAATAGCAGATTCAAATGTGTAGCCCATAGATCTCATTGAATTCATCAGTATGTCAGCTTCGGGTTTATTCTGACGGTAACTTGGCATTGCTATTCTCCTTTTCAAAATCCAGATAAAATGAATGATAAATCAACACGCACAAATTCACTATTTGATTATATCACATATTTTGTCATATTTCAACATTAAATGTGAATAATACGCGGTTGAATTCAATAATAAACAATAGTTCAGGCGAGCACAGTCGTAATACAACGTACTCCTTTGAATTATCTACATGTTCGATCTCCTGCACTCGTTTTTGAAATTCTTATGTCACTTAGACAATTCATAATTCAACTGTTTATATTATATCACCACATCTGTCCCATAAACAGTGCAACTGCGTCACCATGTCGCACTTCTTAAACATCAAAGAAAGGTCAGTACGTTTACTCAACAATTCTCACCCATCATAATCTTTGCCAAGCAGAGCAGTCCTGCAATCACAGAAAAGAAAAACTGAGCCACAATGTCGCACCTATACAAAAACACCTTGCCACGGTATAATTCTGTAGCAAGGTGTGATTTTGCGGATAGTGTTTAATATCCGTAATATACCTAAATATTTTTAAATATATGACTGGTTATGCAAATTGAGAAAGTTATATTTTTCTATTTGAGGCGTAATTCTCCTTTTTTCTTGTTTGCAATATTATTATGTGTTTATAGCTGTAAAGATTATCCACAGTATGGACTTGATATATGAAAAACACATTTGTGAATTTCTTAAATAGTCTCTTTGCCAAAAAAGCTTATTTTTAATTGAATGTGATTTTTTTGCAACTGATGTGTCTTGATCCAACGGATATAGTAATATCATTAAATTGAAATTTAGATTTTAATGGGAATTTATCAACTGCGATTGCTATACTGAAACGTGGACGAGTAACAGCAATATAATATTTTTCAGGACTCCCAAAAGCCTTACCTTTCTGAATATACTCCAAGAATGGTTTATTCGGGAATATTAAAATCCAATCGAAAGTCAAGCCTTTGCACTCTCCAAAATTCATAGAGGACAATCCCAAAGTATCTGTTTTTTTATCGTACCGAAGAACTTGCGGAGAATAATGATTGTAGTAATCAGGAATATCAAATTTAAGAATAAGAAATACGCCATCATGCGGTGTAATTGAGGTCATAGATGTTGACATTTCATTACTGCTCGGATAAACATCATTAGCAAATCTACAAATAACCTCATTAAAACGTCTACTAACAGTATTATACGATATCTGCGCAGAGTGACTCTTTTCAAGATCTTTGAAAAACAATTCCATGCTCGATCCAGAAATGTTTTTATTTTTCTGACCATTGTTAGTTTTGACCGTAGCTTGCTTAGGATCTCCAACACATACCAAGTCAATTGATGAGGCAGCAATAAGCCTTATGATTTCAAGGTCGTATCCAGATAAATCCTGAACTTCATCAAAGAAAACCGTAGCATAGATTTTCTCAAGTCGCTTGATCACCTGCCCATTACTACGAGTGTTTAATTGAACTACCAATTCCGCTGCTTCATTTGCAGTGATATTTCGCCCAGAAGTCATGTATCTTGCCTTTTGCCCGATACGATGCTTATTGATAAATCCATACATTCTTGAAAAATCAAGGCTTATTATTTCATTGATTCCGAAAATGTATGATTGATATGGTTTTATCAATTCTCGTAGCAAAAAAGAATATAAAGATTCAACTGTGATACGACTATGCATTATGCCATTATTTTGCTTTTTAATTTCAGATTGTACAGCTTGAACGCCACGATTGGTGTAGGAAATGATTGCCACACGTTTATCAACATATGAAGATACAATAGACAAGGCAGTATGACAAATGCTCCATGTTTTGCCTGAACCAGCGCATTCTATTTTAATCAAATTCATTGATGACATTTTGTATATACTCCGGATATATTATTCTTTGCTCACTATCAAAAACTCGCAATGCCCATTCTGCCTTATTCTTGGTCATAAATTCGATTACTTCATCTTTGCTCTTAGTCATCATGGAATTTCTTTTAGACAATATTGTTCTAAATGTCTGTTCATGTGATTCAGTATTAAAATTTACTTCCGCAACACTCGGCTCTATGGTATGTAATCGCTCATCACTTTCATATACAAAAATAAGATTGGGCTTATCGGTATAGCCAGCATATTTATTGATAATGTTATTTTGAATATTTCCATCATTATCTGTAACTATAACAGTTTTCTTATTCAATAGAATGGTAATATCACAATACCGTTTAAACGCAAGTGAGTCAACCACAATAACGTCAATGCCGTTTTCGATAGGAAGAACACCATACTTGTCCAAATAAGCGCGCTGAATAATCAGTTCATCAGTAGGTCCTTCAACTAAAATGATTTTCTCTGCCAACACAACTCGTAAAGTATCGTATCCTGGGAGCTTTTTGAAATAAGACAATGTATCTTCCGGTAACCCATTAAAACGAGTTGGCGCACCTTTCCTAATCAAGAAAAGATTCTGCAAATCCAGTTTGTTAGCAATATAGCTGCTGTGAGTAGAAATAAAGACTTGCTTTCCTTCGGACTTTTCCACTTTGCTTACTAAACGTGCCATATTTGTATATGAAAGGTTGTTCTCGGGTTCTTCCATAATAATGACATTGACTTGCTCATCAGCGTTTTTTAGTACCATACCCATTTTAATTGTATTTTGAGTACCAAAGCCGACATTCTCAAAAGGGCAGGAATCTACAACAACTGACATTTGTGATTTCCATGAATCAACATCCTCTTCTTTCAGGTCTATTGTTAATTCACGTCCATCAAGATCGGTATTCTTACGGACATCCTCATTAAGCTGCTTTACAATCTCGCTATTACTGAAATCATGTCGGCTTTTTCGATATGCGGTAGTAAGATCCGTTTGATTTTGAGGCGTTAAGAAATTGGTAATATTGTCCGCAACGAATTTATCTACTACATAAGCATAGTTCTTTCTTGTAGTATCAATGAACGCTGCTTTTATCGGAGAAAAACGCTGAAGGACAGGAGCGCCATTAAAATACCTTATCTCCACCGAATAGAATTCGACAGGTATGTCATATATCTCTTTTGATGATAATAGGCTGTTATATAAATCCGCATACTCCTCATTGAAGTGTATCCGAACTCTAATTCCGCAAGCATCTTCTAATAAAGAATTGTTCGTTCCTGAAAACTGAGGATCAGCATCTTGTAGAATGGCTTCAATAATAATTTCGGGCGGAGATACCGGCATCCCTGTTGCAAGCGAGTTAATATACTCTTTTCTTGCTTCATCATTAAACATATTTGCCTTTATCTGCCTTTCAAAAGCATATCCATTCAGTTTTCCTGATGTTATGATTGATAGCACTTCAAGTATTGTGCTTTTTCCAGAATCATTTTCGCCAACGAATATATTGATCCTTTCGTTTAAATCAAGGTTTACATCTTTCAGGAGCTTATAGTTTTTTACAACAAGTTTGCTGATGTACATTTTGTTCACCGCCTTATATCAAAGTTATGACTGATATAATTATAGCATAGTTTTGGATATTTCTCAAGTTGCATAAATCATTCTTTACTAAAGAAAAAAGAGACATAGATTGTTCAGAAAATATTCCTGAATACTTTATTCTGCATTGATTGTTGAACGCTAATTGAGCTTGTGTACGAGCTAAATGAAAGTTTACGCTCTTTACTAATAAAAATATGTTTATTCCTGGAAAACAGTCTTGAAGCTTGTGAAAACAATGTAATTATCTGTAGCCATTTTGCGTCATTCATAGATATTGCATATTTTTATAAACACAAGATAGAGCAGAGCACTCTCACAATCACTGAAAAGAAAACTGCGCCACAATGTCGCACCCATACAGAAACACCTTGCCGCAGTATAATTCTGTAGCAAGGTGTAAGTTATTCGCAATTCAAAATTGCACGATATTAACTTATGTCGCACCATTTTGCACAATTTAGGAACGAAAATTACTGTAATTTTCACCAATTGTTTTTTACCGTTTCCGCATTGACAAAACAGACTTCATAAGCTATAATTGAAAAAGGAGTTAAATAAAAACACTCCCGCAGGAGCAGGGCTTTACCAGAGCCTTACTCTTATCCTCAGACGATGGTGCAACATCAATCTGATTCGCAGAAGTGCTTTGTACTGTGCTTATTATAGCACAGCTTACATACATTTGCAAGGGTTTTCAGATGCTTTTCCACGCACGTCTGAAAGCTCTTGTTTTTTATGATATACAAGGCGTAAATCCGCAGTGTATATCCCCACCTGCCCAACCAACAAAGGCAGTACAAATTGAATACCGGTTTTGCCATAACAAGACTTTGCGAAGAGCCGTTCCGACGGCAAGCGAAGAAAGGGCGGATACCGAACGTAGCTGTATTGCTGTAATTCGTTTCGGGTGCGTCAAAGTCAAAAGTAACAAAGTACCGTTCAAAATGTAATCAGCACGGCGGAGTAGTTACCGCTACTTCGCTGTGTTATTATATTTATACCTTTAAGGACACTACAAATGCAGTATCCTTAATGGTGTAAATATATTCTGGAGCTAATACCCGGATTCGAACCGGGGACCTCATCCTTACCAAGGATGTGCTCTGCCGACTGAGCCATATTAGCAAACTCCTGACGGTTATTAATTATATCATACCATATCGACTTTGTCAAGGAAAATTTTCGAATTTTTAACTTCGATATACCGTAGCGGTATTATCAACGGTCAATATGCCGTAAAAATCAAACAAACCGCATTGTTGTGCGGTTTGTAGTTGGTACGGGTAACAGGACTTGAACCTGCACGCTTTCGCACCAGAACCTAAATCTGGCGTGTCTGCCAATTCCACCATACCCGTATATAAAAACGACGCTGAAAAACTCAGCGTCGTGTGGCGGCAAGAGAGGGTT
>ERZ780063.432-NODE-432-length-12389-cov-7.42776_pt1 | contig 12389 bp, 5 predicted proteins | sample MGYA00511842_ERZ780063 | MGnify/ENA primary metagenome ERZ780063 (study PRJEB29588, sample SAMEA2146321) | human gut metagenome | biome: human gut; feature: human-associated habitat; material: faeces | place: Denmark | collected 2008/2010 ... | reverse complement strand
CAAGAGCAATTAACCTACGCTCATTTCCAATAAATTACACTCTTTTCGTAACTTCAATACGCAAAAACCTAACAAAAATAGTAAAAAAATGAACACCGACGCTTCATTTTTTCTTCTAGTTCCTCCTAGTCCGCCACATTTTTAGCGGTTATTCTTTGCCGTGGATGGATCGCAACAATCATAGGCGATCCCCCTCAACCCTATCAACGAAGAACAAGTGGTGGCCTACAGTCCCATGCGCTCAAGCACGCGGTTGACGTAGTTTTGTGTTTTGCGGATGCTGTATCCGATGCCACCTTTCCAAATTCGGATGGCGCGCTCGATGGAGTTGGACGGGTTGTGGTGCGACTGGATGATGGCGAACATCTCGCGCGACTTCTCCGCGTTGTAGCGGTCCTTGAGGGTGTAGCGCTTGCTCTCTCCGCGCGCCTTGAGGATGTTGTTGCATTCGCGGACCAGCACCGGCGAGATCTGCAGCAGGCCCACATACTGTCCGTTTACGGCGCGGGCGTTGCCCTTACTCTCGAAATGGGCGATGGCATCGATGAGCTTGTTCCAGTCAAATCCGTCTCCATCGCCCGCTGTCTCCGTTACCTCGGCGGGTAGTGCTTGCTCCGTCGTGGCAGCATGGCCGAAGACGGGCAGCGCAATGAGGGTGAGCGTGATGATGACTTGATAGACAATGCTCTCTAATTTGGTCTCTTTTCTGTATTGCTTCATAAAATAAGGTTTTGAAACTTGGCCGAAAACCCGACAAAAGGGGGTGTCCACCATAGCGCGTTTCTATCCAGGAAAACCGCTCCTGCAGCGCCTTCGTTTCATGTTCGTGATGCAAAGGTAGTAAAAAATAGGGCTGAAAACCAGTCCGTTAATATTTCTTCACATTCTGCAAAAACCCGCTCCCCTACCCCAAAATCGCCTCGAATCCCCCATGTAACGGGAGATTGTGTGCGCAGACGCTCAAACAATCTTTTAGGACAATTTAGGAAAATAACTACCGATTTTCGTCGCACTTTTTCACATAAAATCCCTCTTGTGTCTCAAAACCACCTATTCCAACAGTCATTGGATCCTTGCAAACCAGCCTCGGACTATATTCACGAATTGAGTAGATGTTTTCACGATGGGAAAGCTATTATGCGTTCGTTCACGAAGGAAAGCGCGTGGTTCACGAAAAGCAGAATGGGATGATAGATTTGGCAGTAAGAATTTCTCTATTTTTGCAGTGGGAAGGAGTTACTTCCTTACCAAAACGAACATTAACAACTAGGAGATACTACCATCTAGTAGATACTAACAAATAAACAACGTAAACGAAATGGAACACAAAAGCAATATGTGTCTCATCCTCTGTGGTGAGATTTATATGCTCAATCTTGATGACGCTTTGCTGTTTGAGGCTGATGACCACTACACGGAAATACACAATCTGTATGGCAACAAGATCATGGTGCCCTTCTGTCTCGGGGAGATAGAGCGGGAGATTCGGACGAGGTTTCCAGACCACAACAATTTGGTCAGGATGGGCCGGAAATACATCATCAATAAGAACCGGGTCTTCCACATGAATGCCCTCAAGCAGACGGTGTCGCTCTACGGCTCCAATGGGCAGGTGGTCGTACTCAATGTATCGAAACCAGCGCTCAAAAGCTTGATGCAGGACGCGCGTAGCTCTTATGCGACGCTGCCGTCGGATGAGCCCGACGACCCTGACCTCGATCCTGACGAAGGAAAGGGGTGTGGATTTACCCCCCCCCATCCGTGGATTGAATGGACATTTCCCATAGTGTGAGATGTGGGACACCCTTTGTGGCGTATTTTCATTCACGAAAAAATCACGATGGTTCACGAAAAGGGCCATTGCGATCTCGCATGGCTCCATGGATTATGTATAATTTTGTACACGATTACACTGACAAAAAGTGGTCTATCAAAGTCTCTCTACCTTATTATATATACGGGAAGAGCAGCTGAAAAGAAAATAATTAATTTGTACAATTAAATAAGATTATGAGAAAAGATGTACTGATTTCTCTCCTTGCTATCACAGGCGCCCCCGTTGCAGCATTGGCCGACGCCGATGTTGTGATCGACAAGACCGCATGGACAGGAGATGATTTGACCGTATCGGAAGACGGTTCCGTGACCGTCTCCACAGGAAAGGAAGTTTCCATCGAGAAAGAATTGGCTCCTGGCGAGTATAAGCTGCAACCAGCCACGTTTACCGACAATGCCAAGATTGTCGCTGTCTATAAGGGCAAGGAGTATGCCCCCGGCGTCGCTTTTACTATCGATGGTGACGCGCCAGCGAAAGTAAGGGTCAAGGTTCGTGCCGTGACCCCGGGCGAATTCAAGTTCTCCGGTGTCAAGTTTACCTTGATCTTCGACTTCGCCGCTTCGGTGAAGGAGCTCAGTGCGCAGCTCGGCGAAATCGTCAGCGGTACCAGCGACTACTTCCGTAGAACCGATGCTTGGACGAAGGGCAAGGACGGAAAGCCCAGCCTGGAGATGCAGGTGGCCGACTATGCCAGCCAGCTTGACATCATTGAGAAGGGTGATTATGAAGTCTATGTGAAGAATCACCTTTGGCAGGGAAAGAACAGTCCCGAGCTTCGTGCACTGACCGATGGTATTGCTGCCCTTGCCAAGGTCGTAGAGGCTGCCAACGACAACGAGAATGCCTACCATAGTGCACGGAACGCCTACGAGGCTGCTGAATATCGGCTTAGAAATTTCTATTCGTGGTATGGTGCAGCCGAAGAAATCCAAGCTACCTATCAGGCAGACTACAACAAGATACAGCAAAGCATCACCGACTTTAAAGTGCTGGCACAGCAGAAGTACAACGCTGGCACGGCCAAGGAACTGAAAACGGCTGAGTTTACGGAAAACTTCAACCGCATGTTGAATGAGTTGGAGACCAACATTGGTGTTTCTGGTGACGCTTGGAGAAATATCAAAGACGTCTATCAGGACGGTCTGCGCGTCTTCAACGCCGCTCAGGAGGAGATACACACCCAGATGCCGGACGACGGCAACTATGCCGACTGGAACGCAGAGGCCCTCAACGCCATGCGCTCAGCGTGGAAGAAGGTGAGCGACCTGTACAAGACTATCGATGCCGACAAGACGAAGGCTTCTAAGCTGGAGGAGAACTTCCGCACACTGAAGAAAGCACAAGTGTTGGAAATCAATGCCACGAAGGACAAGTATCTTGCCAAGCATGCCGATGCCGAGGCCAAGAAGGCTGCCGCCGACCAGCTCCTTTCCGCTCTGGAGGACGACTTCCAGTATCTGGAGAAGAGCGACGATGTGAACCAGAAGTATGCCAACCGCGTCAAGGAGATCCGTACCGCTATCAATGCCCTCAAGGACAAGGTGGCCAAGGACTACAAGGCACCCCACAATATCCGCACGGCAAGCTATGATGCCGACCGCGATGCCATCCAGGCCAAGATCAGCAGCTTGCGCAGCGATGCTGGTGCCATCATCCAGAACTACGAAAACTATCAGAAATTGCTCAAGGCGCTGGGCACTGAGACGGGCTTGCAGAAGAAGCTCGACGACGCCACGGCTGCTGTGGCCAAGATGAAGCCAGCCGACGAGAAAGATACGTATGATGTGGCTGCCCACTTCCAGAAGACGGCTGCCGGCCTGCAGAAGACCATCGACGAGATTAAGGCCGCCGTAGAGAAGAGCTATCAGGAGAAGATGCTGACCGAGACGGTGCGCGGGGACTTCCAGCAGCAGATAGATGCTGCTGCTATGGCCATCGGCAAATATCAGGATGACGCCAAGGCTGCCCTGGACCGCTACGATGTGGTGAGCACCGCCATCAAGGACTACGAGGCCGCACTGACCACGCTGCGTGGGACCGTCGGCCCGAAGACGCTCGTCGTTGCCACTCCGGCCACGGAGGTCACAGGCAAGACCTACGGAGAGCGCATCACCAAGCTTCAGACAGAGATCGACCGTGTGGCAGGCAACTTCAGTGCTGCCAAGGAGAAGCTCGATGCCGACCTTCTTGCCGCTTTGCTGGCCGTGCAACTCAAGGAGACCATCCTCACCGACGCCCAGCCCCTCAATGCTGCCTTCGCCAATGACAAGGTCAATTCCGACAAGACTGCCAAGATAGAGGCTGCCAAGGCGATGTATGATGCTGCCAGCAAAGTCGTTGACGCCATCAAGGCCGACATCGACAAGTACAAGGGCGTGCCCTATGAGTATTACAATGTGACGTGGACGGAGGACAACCTCGGACTGAAGTATGACGAGTTGCTCCAGGATCTCAATGATATCGAGGCCAGCACCAACACGCAGAAGGCCAAGATCCAGGCTGTTGCAGCCACCGAGGATGACATCACCGAGGCCAACGCAGTAGAGGCTATGTCCTTGTTGAGCGTCATCAAGGGTGACGTTGATGCTATCAACGACGCACTGAGCGAGTTGCTGATGCGCGTGGACGCCCAAAAAGCACATGTCAATGCGGAGACGCAAGCATATACCAACTTCATCGGAAATCAGTCTTATTATTATGCGACGGGTGCTGGGCTGGTCAGCCGCACGCTGACGGAGGCAAAGGACGCATTCAAGATACCTGGCGAGAGCATCGACCCACAGATCCAGGCCACAACCACCAAGCTCGACGCACTCAAGGCGGAGGCTGCTACGGCGCGCGCCAAGGAGATCCTCCAGGAATCATGCAGGGATAGCTATGATGCCGAGGGTCATGTCGTCAAGGGCATCACCAGTCGTCTCAACGACTTGCAGCTGGAGGCCAATGCGCTCAAGGCAATGGCCACCGACTCCACGGCCAACTATAATGCCTACCAGAAGCTGAAGGAAAACTTTGACGGACAGAAGATAGATATTTGGAACTATACCTATGGATCTGGCTATTACGCGAGAGATGACTATTCCACGCACTATGGCTTCGTCAGTGCTTTCAATGCGGTGAGGACGCGTATCAACCAAAAGACGAACGGTACCAATGCAGCCTATTACCTCGGACTGCTCGCCTATACCGACGGCGTGCACTTCAAGGAGCGAGAGGCTATAAAGCAGGCCATCGAGGATGCCTACAAGGCAGGTAAAGCCTGGACGGGTTCTTTGGAGTACAGTTACAATAGCTATAAGTATGAGCCGGTGCTCAATACGGGGATTGTCAGACGCATGACGGATCTTTCCAACGTGCTCAAGATGCTTCCCAAGCAGGCTTATAACGACTGCACCAACTATTCTACTCAGGTGGACGAAGGCAACCAGAAACAGAAACTTTGGGATGAGGTGAACGGATTGTTCAACGCTTCCGATCTCCGTCCTGAGACGCTGAAGCCCTATCTCAGTAAGCTCGGCGACCTCCTGAAGCGCATCAAGGAGCAGAAGGCGCTGGTGGAAAAGTACTATGCCGAGGGTCTGACCACCACCAACAACTCGATGGTCAGCGAGGCTTACCGTTCCATCAAGCTCGAACTCGACGGCTTGAAGGCCTTCATCGAGGGCAATAGCGAATACAACGCTGTCATCGCTGGAGACAACCTCACCCGTTACAATACCTTCTGTGCCAAGGTGCAGGAGACGGAGAACAAGTATGGTGAGGGTACGGTCCAGATAGCTGGCTACCAGAATATTTCTACGGAGGAGCTCAAGGAACTGGTCAATGTGGAGAGCATCATCGCTGCCCAGGAGAACATTTATAAGTATGCCGCCCTCATCAAGAACTTGAAGGACGATGCTGCTGCCACCTACGCGAAGACCACGTCGCCCGCTCTTTGGGATATCGACGAAGCCAACGCTGCGAAAGCCATGGAGTACACGGCTCAGATCGAGGCTTACAAGAAGGATCTTGACTTGGCAGTCAATACGGCTGTGAGAGCCAAGTTGGAGGAGATGCTTGCCAACCTCAACGACAACCAGCTCGCTCCTGCCAAGGAGAAGGTGGCTTCCTACGACAAGAACGTACGCGACAACGCCTTTGCGAACGTGCAGGAGTTCTACGACAGAGTCAGTGCCGACGACTACAAGAAGTCGCAGTTGCTCGTGAGCAACCTCGATGCCGACTGGAGTTTCTTTGGCATGGTGCCCAACTTGCTCGTCGCAGACCTGGAGCAGGCTGCACAGAACGAGTGGAAAGCCTTTTACGAGGGTGTCTATGTCGGTGTGGACGGCACGCTGACAGAGGGCGACGACCGCTACGCTGGTGCCAAGGCCGACAACGAGAAGTGGCTTGCCGCCCTGGAAGGCTTCGCCTATGAGGGCAAGGATGACGATCTCAAGTCTTACAAGGACCGCGTTGCCAAATACCTCACTCCGGCCACGGAATTGGCTGCCAAGGCTACCGACGGCACGTTCACGGGCAAGATCGCTGACCTGCAGCGCTATATCGATGCGTTCTACGCAGAGGCAGGTGCTGTCTATACCAGCGCCAAGGCTGACGCATACGATGCCAATATCAAGAACTTCGACCAGCTGACCATCGACTACAATACCGTCACGGAGCGCATCAAGGCTGCGCAGGAGTATTATGGCGCATTCAATGTGGCAAGCAGCCGCATAGAGGCCAACATCGCTTCAGCATTTAATCAGGTGAAGCGTTGGCAGGCTGACCTCACACGCCAGAACGCTTCGCAGGAGATGAGCAAGCGCATCTATGGTCTGACTATCGGCGAGGACAAGCAGTGGTACGACTACCACAGCATCAAGATCCTCAGCATCGATGGTATCTACAACGCGGCCAACCAGGCCGAGGTCGATGCAATCAAGGCCGACATTGTTGCCATCGAGACCCAGAAGCGCGAGGCTTTGGACAACCTCACGGGAACGGCTGCTGACGAGGTCAAGGCATACTATGACGAGCATTGCAAGAACCTCGCCAAGGAACTTGACGATCTGCTTAAGGAGTTTGACGAAAACGCTACCCCGGCAGAGGCGAAGAAAGACGCTGGCTTGCTGGCATTGGAGAAGAAGGTGGCGCAGGCTCGCATGGGTCTCATCAAGCTCGTGAATGCCGAGTTGATCGAGGGCGTAGCCAACAGTTTGGAGATGCTGGTATCGCAGGCCGAGTCGGGATACAGTGCTGTCAACAATACCTACGAAGGAGTATATACGCCCGTGAAGGTGGAGTACAAGTCTGCATTGGACGCTTGCCGCAACGAACTCGATGGCGTGAAAAACCTCATCACCTCTTATGGCGACGAGATTGTGACCTACAAGACGAAGGTCATCCACCTCCTCAACGGGTTGATAGACCGCATGGGTACTACCTGCATGGATATCATCGAGGCCAACAAGCCCTATGTTGCCCACGCCAAGGCAATGAAGGACCTTCAGAATGCCTATGACGCTCTGGTGGCTGAGCAGACCAGGGTGAAGGAGCTGATAGCGTCTTACCAGCATGCTTCCGAAGTGCGTGAATACTCAGATTGGGAAGGATTAGGGGAGATGTTCTATTTTGAGGGCGGCAAATCCTACATGGAGAACTACGAGAAGCAGTTCTTCAATGAGGCCAGTGAGAAGGCCGAGGTGGTCAGCGACGTCCTTGAGCAGGCTGCCAAGACGCTGGAGGAAGGCCCTGTGTCGGCCATTCTGACCGATAACCAGGTGGAGTCGTACAAGGACGGTTGCCTTAACGAGGCCTATGCGGAGCTTGCAACGGTAGAGGCGTTTGGAGCTTGGAAAGAGACACAAAGCGTGTATCAGGTCAATGTTAACAGCGCTCGCTACGCCATGGAGAACTCGTTCAATAAATCTGGAACGAACATCTATGACGAGGACAATACGCTGTGGGAACAGTTTAACAACTTGGAGCGCGCTTGTCAAAACTTCGACAATTATCGCAACTTCGTTGACATTTACCGCATTCTTCCCACGAAGGACATCAACGGAAATGCATGGCTGAATCCTGATGGTAGCGAGGCTTGGCAAAAGGAGATCAACTATTCGAAGGACGAGGAGTATGGCGTGAAGTTGGTCGCTGCTACGTCTGAGTCTTTGGTCGAGTCGATGAATGCTCTCAGAACTTCCATCGAGGAGAACACGTATGTGCTCGGCGACGTCACCGAGGACGGCGTTGTCCTGACCGACGACTACCTCGCCGTGCTCAACGCTTTGCTCGATCCGGAGACCCTGGAGGGTGGCAAGGTATTTGCCGCTGCCGACGTCAACCGCGACGGCAAGATCTCTATCGCTGATGTGACCCTCATTGCAGCCAAGGTGACCAATGGTCTCTGGCCGTCGCTGGGTGGCACTCTGAACGCTCCGATGGTGGGATCCGAAAACCTCACCGTCTCGGCAGAAGACAACAACGGCGTACAGCGCATCGCTATCAATCTCGAAAACCGCAAGGACTATGTAGCTTGCCAGATGGACATCATCCTGCCCGCAGGCATGACGGTGGTGGGTGAGAGCGTGGGCAACCGTGCCAACGGTCACGCACTCTACTCCAAGGACATCGACGGCGTACACCGCGTGGTCATCTCTACGATAGAGAACAACTGCTTCACCAATGGTTCCGCCATCCTCTACCTCGACGTGCAGGGCGGCAGCATCGACAAGGTGGCGCTCGACAAGGTTATCTTTGCGGAGGGAGATGGCCGTGAGACGACGATCACGGGCAGCGATGCGACCGGTATCAACGGCATGGAGGCCGAGGGCAGCCTGAAGCAGAAGATCTATACCGTGGGCGGTCAGTTGCTGGACAAGGTGAAGCAGGGCATCAACATTGTCCGCAACGCCAACGGCAAGACCCAGAAGGTTACTGGTAAATAATCATATACATCGGTAATTTTTTCTCAATTACGAGGGCGTGGTTGCCACGTATGTGACAGCCGCGCCTATTTTTGACAATAACAACGACAACATACATCTTCTAAACGTAAATAGTTATGTTTAAGATTACAACAAGTTTCAAAAGAATGGCCTTGATGATGGTCTTGGCCATAAGCGGGACGATCTCTGTCCTTGCTGGCAACCGACTTGTGCTCAACGACGGTGGTCCCATTGCCATCAAGCCGGGCGAGACGAAAGAGATCACGGTGAACCTCGTCAATGACGAGGTGATCTATGCGATGCAGTTTGATATGGACTTCACTTCCCCGAATGTCGAGATTGTGCCGGGTAGCTTCAAAATCAACGAGGAGCGCATAGACCGTGAGTGCTTTATCGCCACGATGATCCAGCAGCCTGATATGAAGTGGCGCATCGCCCTCCTTACCAAGGACTTCACCCCCATCGCGGGCACTGAGGGCGCACTGGGTACGTTCAAAATTCGTGCTACGTCCAACTTCTCTTCTGCTGATGATGCACAGATTTTGTTCTCCACTTGCAGTGGAGGCGACCGCCAGGGCAAGAAGGTGCTTATCGACTGCCCCAACTATCAGGCTATCACGCCGATGGTGGGAAGTCTTTGCACGGGCGAGCAGGCGTTCTCTATCAAGCCTGGCGGTACCCACAAGGTGGACGTTGTGCTGAAGAACGATATTTATTTCTGTGGCCTTCAGGCCGACATCACGCTGCCTGAGGGATTGCATATCGAGAAGAAGAGCAACGGGAAAATGAATTTCCAGTATAGTGAGCGCTTGTCAAGCAATTTCGCCATCTCTTTCGGAGAGAAGAATGGCATCGTGCGCGTCGCACTCTCTTCTTTGCCTATCGACAAGATCCAGCCTTACAAGGATGGCGACGGCGTGATCTTCTCGTTCAATGTCGTGGCCGACCCGGACTTTGCGACAAACGAGACCTCAGCCATCGTGTTTTCCAATGTACTCGCTGCCAATGAGACGACGGAGTACTCACTCGACATCACGGACGCTCATGTCACAGTGACGAGTCTCAAGGCCATCAACGAGGCTGCCTATGCGCGCCTTACCGAGGAAGTGGCTGCCCTGCAGAAGACCCTCGACGACGCCAAGGCTAAGGTTGCCGAGGACTGCCCGGATGTGGCCGAGAACTTTGCAGAGACGGTGAAGACCATTCAGGCTCAGATCGATGCCATCCAGTCAGACCTTGATGCCAAGAACGCCGACTGTGCGCTCACGGAGACTTCTACGCTGGACGCCGAGGCCGTGAAGGGTGTCAATGAGGCCATCGCCAAATATTTGGAGGAAGCTGCTGCCGCCCAGGCAGAGCATCTGAAGAAACTGGCTAACGAGGCCGCTTATGTCCGTTTGACCGAGGAGGTAGCTGCTGTACAGGCTCGTTTTGACGAGGTGAAGGCCACCATCGAGACGGACTATGCCAATGTAGCCGCACAGTTTGTTGATACTGAGGCCGCTATCCAGGGTGATATCGACCAGAAGAAGGCAGAGCTGCAGGCTCAGTATGAGGCCGTGGAGCTCGATGAGAATAGCACCATCGACCTGGAGGCCATCAAGGCAGCTATCGAGCAGCTTCTCGCTGATGCAAAGGTCGCCGATGCGAAGCTCGTAGCCAATGAGCTTGCTTATGTGCGTCTGAGCGGCGATATTGCCGCCGTGCAGGCTCGCCTTGACGAGGTGAAGGCCACCATCGAGACGGACTATGCCAATGTAGCCGCACAGTTTGTTGATACTGAGGCCGCTATCCAGGGTGATATCGACCAGAAGAAGGCAGAGCTGCAGGCTCAGTATGAGGCCGTGGAGCTCGATGAGAATAGCACCATCGACCTGGAGGCCATCAAGGCAGCTATCGAGCAGCTTCTCGGCAATGCGAAGCTCGGCAATGCGAAGCTCGTAGCCAATGAGCTTGCCTATGTGCGTCTGAGCGACGATATTGCTGCCGTGCAGGCTCGCCTTGACGAGGTGAAGGCCACCATCGAGAAGGACTATGTCAATGTAGCCGCACAGTTTGCTGATGCCGAGGCCGCTATCCAGGGTGATATCGACCAAAAGAAGGCAGAGCTGCAGGCTCAGTATGAAGCCGTGGAGCTCGACGAGAATAGCACCATCGACCTGGAGGCCATCAAGGCAGCTATCGAGCAGCTTCTCGCTGATGCAAAGGTCGCCGATGCGAAGCTCGTAGCCAATGAGGCTGCCTATGTGCGCCTGAGCGACGAGATTGCCGCTGTACAGACTCGCCTCGATGAGGTGAAGGCCACTATCGAGAAGGACTACGCCATCGTAGCCGCACAGTTTGTCGGTGTGGAGTCCAGTATTCAGTATGACATCAACAAGAAGAGGGATGAGCTGAAGGCTCAGTATGAGGCCGTGGAACTCGACGAGAATAGCACCATCGACCTGGAGACTATCAAGACTGCTATCGAGCAGCTGCTCGCTGATGCAAAGGCTGCGGCAGAGGCTAACAGCATCGGTTCCATCCAGAGGCTGATGAGCGAGGGCGCAACGTTCTATACGCTCGGCGGCCAGAAGGTCGAGGCTCCTTGCAAGGGCAACATATATATGATCCGTCATGCTGACGGAAGTGTCAAGAAAGTATATATCAAGTAACCAATGCTTGTTAAGGCTGGTTCTAACAATTAGTTCGGAGACTTCCGAAACCATTGAGGGTGAATGGTCTATCGGTCTGATTTTAGAGCCAGCCTTATGGTAAAAGAGTTTACCATACTATCAATTCCAGTTGAACCGGAGAAGTCAGTTCTCGATGTTTTGGAAGGTCTTTGGAAGTCAAAGCGCAGTCGGCGAAGTAGGTGAAATGGACAGCGCATGCGTCGTTGCCTGTTGTTTGGATTCCAGTATCATCAAAAGACTTGCCCTGTCCCCAACGGGGCTACGATCGGTTTCTCATCATTCTGACTTCAAGGAAACAACCTTGGAAGTATAACTTCGTTTGGGGTTTTTACGCTTACTGAGGTTTGTGAAAATCTCGTAAGCTGTTTCCCTTTATGAATTTCATTCCATCGGTGGGATGACGAATGTCGACTGTGAAGTCGGGGTCGTCTCCCACCGTTTTGCATCTATCCCCTACCCCCTTGCTCATGACCCAAACTGATAGCTTCACTATAAAAAAGGCGCAGAAAAAGCATCTACGAAATAAAAAAGAGAACTTACGAAAAAGACCCGTTAAACTGCTGGTATTCAAGATAAAACCGTAGTAAACAAAATCGCATAACCAAATTTAAACAAACTTTTTTTGATTTTTTTCTCAAAACAGGGGTTACTTTCCCCTTTTTCTCCTCATTAACGAATCAAACACGATTAGTTGCCGTAGCGGAACGGCACACCCGCAGCGACTGCGGGCTCTACTTACTGGACACAATATATATATATGTATCAAATTTATCGGGGCACCCATCGTGGTGCCCCTCTTTGCGTTTTTACCATCTAATTAACCCGTTTCCATTCGATTTTTGAATCAAGAATTTGCAAGTAAAGAAAGTAAATCCGTATGCGGCTATCAGTTTTTTAGAATGCGATGGCTGATGTATGGATGAAAGTCAGCAGGTATATGGGTGTGTA
>ERZ780063.421-NODE-421-length-12632-cov-3.02608_pt1 | contig 12632 bp, 10 predicted proteins | sample MGYA00511842_ERZ780063 | MGnify/ENA primary metagenome ERZ780063 (study PRJEB29588, sample SAMEA2146321) | human gut metagenome | biome: human gut; feature: human-associated habitat; material: faeces | place: Denmark | collected 2008/2010 ... | reverse complement strand
CACATAACTGAAAGATGAATTTACACACAAATTTGGACTTGACTACTAAATGACTCAGGTTTCATTAAATAGTAGGTTATTTCTTGGATTTTTCGTTGCGAATTGCTTGAAAAGCAGAAAAAACACCTACTAATCATGCGTAAAATGCAGTTATAGTAGGTGTTGATATAGAAATTATTAAGGGTTATTCAACACGCCCATAAGGCTTGCAAGATTAACATCTACAATAGTAACCTGAAATTATATACTCTGATGGTTTAAATGTTTTTATGCCTTTTTTTGAAAAGAATACCTTAGGCAGCATTTTATTAGATCCAGGAAGCAGATTGTATACCATTTTCTTATAATCAGCATCACTCTTTCTATCCCCACTGCCCTAAATTATCTTTTTATCAGGCTTACTTTTTGCGTTAAAAACTGCAAGAAAATACTTGTCATCTACAAAGTAGAAATTATTTAAGGTTATTCAAACATGTTCTCTTATGCTGTTCTCTTTTTAAATCTACAAAGTAGAAATTATTTAAGGTTATTCAAACTAATTGATTTGTGGGATTTATCTCTCAATCTACAAAGTAGAAATTATTTAAGGTTATTCAAACTTCAATATTACACCTGTGACAAATTCAATCTACAAAGTAGAAATTATTTAAGGTTATTCAAACTCAGGCTTTAGCTATGCGTACTAACGAATCTACAAAGTAGAAATTATTTAAGGTTATTCAAACTATGGAATACACCACATTAGAGCAAGTATCTACAAAGTAGAAATTATTTAAGGTTATTCAAACTCTTAATTCGTCAAATTAAACAAATTATTAAGCATATAACCTTATAAAAAACAATTTATTTGTGTATTTTTTCATATTTTATTGAATAACCTTTAAATAATACTTTATCAAAGCCCATGTTTGCATTATGTAATAATAATAAAATCTTTTTCATCATTTTTTGCATATCCAAACCTTAGTACTTCACAACTTGAAGATAATTTAAAGATCATAACACTGTCTTCCTGACTAAATCTCTTCTCATACTTATTCTTCAAATCACTGATTATATTATCTAATATTCTAGTGCTATTGTCAATTTCAAAAACCGAATACTGTATCCTGTGACCGAATTTAGACAAATATTTTGCAAAATTTGTTCTTAATTTATCATCCGAAATATCGTAACTTACTATTATCATTTTCACCTCTAATGAATTATAAACACAGGTATCTCACTTACACTTTTTCTTTTCATAAAAAATCTATAATATTGTTGAATGTATAAAAATATATCATCTTTATATTCCAATATTGCATTCATTAAGAACTGTATATATTGCGGATTAGACTTATATTTTAAGCACCATCTATTATTAATAACTTCGAAATCATTTTCTTTACATTGTCCAAGATTTATTGATTTTCTTACCTGATAATCAACAACCGGTCTTATTGGTTCCATCAAGTCACAAACCAATGATTTTCTCATGTAAAAGCATTTATGAAATACCCCGTAATATGTGTCAAATCCATAAACCTGCAATATGGCATCCACAATATTAAACAGCATGGTATATCCAATATCTAATGTTACATTTACATAATCATTTTTAATTCTTGGTTTTCTTCCTTTCCAATCAACATTATCAAATACTCTGGAAAAATACACTCTTGCAGCATTGCCTTCTATTCCCATTACCTCTAAATATTCCAATTGCTGTTCTAATTGAACTACCATTTTATCTAATAATTCAATGCCTTCTTTCATTATTTGATTCTTTCCTCTAATATTTTTTAATATTTGAGATTGATTCTTGATTTTATTCTGTTCTATTTTCCTGCCTATATCATTTTCTGTATATTCATACTGGTGCTTTCTTAACAAGGTATTTCCTTCCATCCTCGCTCCCAATATTTCATACACCTTAAATGTAGTAGTCATTAGGCATATAGAAAAGCCAAACTTTTTACTTCTCTGTATTAAACCACTTGTTATTGAGATATTACCAACTACACATATCATAAACAATCTGTAGCATGTTGATTGATATTTTATTCCTCCTTCTTTATTTTTCACTATTATGTTATCATTTAAAAATGATAATTTGTCACCTTCATTTGTAAATAAAAAAACTATCTGCTTCTTTTTAAAATCATTTGCATTTAACATATCAATCCCCCATATTTAAAGACCTGTCATATGCATCTTCATAAATACATTTCTTACATTTTTCAATATTTGACTGATAAAACTCATTCAAATCAAAAGACCTCATTGTATCAATCAATTCTTCAAATCGATTTTTCATCAATAAATCTTCATCTGGCAAATTAATCTTATATTTCTTATTATCATCTAAACTTCTTATCTCTAATTTTTGAACAGCATACCCCATTTCTGTCAATGCATAATACTGTGCATATAATTGAAAAACATATCCATCGTATATCTTACTAATATGTTTTTTCCTCTCAATAAGCAATTGCTTTTCCATATCGTATATATCAATTTTGCCTGATAACTTATATTTATCCGAATAAACGTCCAACGCAGTTATTATACTTTTCTTAGTAGAATAACTGCTATTATCTACACTTTCATGTGCCTTACTTCCGTTAATCTGATATGAAGACTGATATGTAAGATTGTCCTGACTTCCATATAACTTATGAAAATATATAGAAGCCGGACAAAATATAAAATCATTTAAGTTAGAAATAATTATGATATCATCCATTATTCGTACCTTTTATTCTGTATAAAATCCAACCATTCAGCATGAGGTAATTTCAGGCAGTTCCTGTCAAAACCATCTTCTGTCCACTCAGACTTTATCTTTAACACCTCATATAATCCCTTAAGTGCTATACAATATGCACCATTTGCATCTGCATCTTTTGGCATCTTGCATTCTTTATCATCTGATTCTTTATAATTATCTGAGTCAAAAAATTCTCCTTCATCATTGATTACAGGTGATATTATTTTATCGTAACTTATTCCCTTCTCCTGTTCCTCAGCTTCAGTATAACTATTTCTCATCTGAACTGTAAGTTTATATAAAGATAACAGTTGTGCAAAGAATTCAGAATTTTTATCTTCATCCATCTTCTCCATATCTATCCTTACATCATGTCCATCAGCATAATTAATTTCATTATCTTCTAATAATAATTTTATTGTTTCTGTAAGATTTATTGATTTTGTTTTGCCTGTTCTCCTTGCATTGTTGAATTCACTCTGCAGTCTCTCACCATTGGTATATACTGTCCATTGTGTCTTACCCATGGTAATGTTGTAGGTATCAAAATTATTATAATCAAATCCAAAACTGAACATGTCTTTTTCGGCACAATATCTTATTTCATCAAATTGCATAAAGAACTGTTTTCTCGAATCATTTGTTGAAATGCTCTTAAAATTAAATGCACTGATAAATCCGGTTGACGGATCTATTTTTGATGTAAATGCAGCAGGTACATAAAATATTACACCACATTGTTTCCCAAGATTTTTTATATTATCCGGTACATATGTCAATTGATATCCTTTTAATAGTCCCCCTGGTTCATCTACAGATTTTCCTTTAGAAGCAAAATAATTCAGCTTATTAATAAGCATACTCTCGAACTTCTGGTATACCTGTCGTTCAACTTTAAAACGACCTCGCTTAAATCCATAATTCAAATCTTCCATAGCAATTATTGCATTATACTCAACCATAAGCATTGCTATCTCATGAACTACCCCTGAAATATATCCTTCTTTCAACTCTTTAATATTTCCTATAGATTTCCAGTTCTTTCTCGCATATTCTCTGGTCTTTTCCTTCTCAACCAGCTTCTTCTTATAATCATAATTATTCAATATATTATAACTTTTCTGTTTAACTATATTTCCATGAGAATCTATAACAGAAATATATATAAGATTACGCTCGCCCCTGTCAATTCCAATAACATGTATATCATCATTTTGTGCTATATATTTTACAGCCATATCATTTACATTATTTCGCGCTGCCACTTTATAATTAATAGTAATTGGAGTATGTATAAAATATTTGTCAACTGTGTATCTGTAATCTTTGACTATTTCCTTCTGGGCAGTCCTGACCTCTACTTTATCAAGATATTCCTTTGCAGCTCCTGACAAGTCACTTTCTTTAATATATCCATTATACATTTTATAAATTTCATTATATATATCATCTGGAATCGGTATTCTTACAACATCACCATTATCAAGCTGATTTTTATATGTCTTATTAACCAATACAGAATCCTTTTTATGCTTAACTGGATTTTTTACACTTGCCTTTCTATAAAATAATTCCGCCTGTCCATTTAACTTAATAACAATATTCTTAAGATTTTCCTCACTAAAAATGTTCTTGAAATACATAGTGTGAAGATTTTCTTTTCCTGTGCTGTTCTCTGCAAAATCCTTATTATAAATCTGAAATAAATATATCTTGCCTTCCTCATCAAGCTTATTAATATCAGCCTCACCTATATAAGCCCAGTCAATTCTATATCCCTGCATTTCAACTTCACGATAGAACTCACTTATATCGTTATAACTATCTGTTGCAGAGAATTTAAATCCATATTTTCTCCATTCCGCATGTTTCTCTATGCTGTTCTTAAAATAATCAATTAAATCCCTACAAAAACTGATATCAAAATTCTCACTTGTCTTAATATGTTTGTGTGCATTGTAACCTGAAATTATATAATCAGATGGCTTAAATGTTTCTATTCCTTTCTTTGATAAGAACACTTTAGGAAGCATTTTATTCGCCCCCGGCAACAGATTATATACCATCTTCTTATAATCATTATCGTTCTTTTTATCAGAATTTCCCTGTATAATCTTTTTATCGGGTTTATTTTTAGCATTAAAAATTGCCAGATAATACTTATTATCTCTTATTAAAATTATTGCATTATTATCAAACTCTTTACTCTGCGACCAACCATTAGCAAGTGTAGGACTTTGAAAATTAAGTTTTATTTTCTTAGAATTGTATGGTTTCTGTGTAACGTAATTTCTCACCCTGTTATATAATGGCACTATATTTTCTAATATATTATAGATATCGTCTATATCTGAATAAAACATTTCATCTCTATCCAGTACTTCATCAACAATAAATGCCTTTGCCCAATGATACATGTTCATATACATATCAAGCCTTTTCTTCATTTCATCAGCTTTTTCTTCGCTCTCAATCAGACTTATATGCTCATCGTATTCCAAATGTGCTGTTTCTGTATCAGTTATTATATTACTAATTTCCCTTATATATTGCTTAGCATTAGAATTTTTAAATTCATTTCGTTCTTTTTCATCTATATATTTCTCAACTAAATCATTAACATCATTAATACTCTTATATTTATCTTCTTTTACAGCTTTTTTAACTTTTCCTTCTTTAGACTTACCTTTTGCATGTATATTTTCATTATAAAAATTTTCAACGCAGCCTGTAATTAAATTCCAGTTACCACTTATAAAACATGATAATGTCTCATAAAAATCTTTTGATATATATATTCTTTTCTCATCTAATTCATCATATTTATTAACGATATCTTTCAGTTTTCCAATTATATTGCCTTTTTCTGTTTCATCAATAAACGCATTAACAGCATTATATACGCTCATATCATCTTCAAACATTTTAGGTACTTCAAATGAAGTTGATGTATACGCAAGGATTTGCTTATGCAGCTTACGCATTTTGAATAAATTATAATTATTCTTTGTCTGCTGGCAATAAAGATTCATATGTGCATTAACCACACCACATATTTCATTGTAAAAGTCTATTCCTGACTGAATTAATACCATGTTATAAAAATCCGGATTAAATATCTGATTCAATTCCCAATCACCCATTTTATCCTGATTATTTTTTTCAATTACTTCTATTTCATCCAATGCCTTTTCTGAGATTTTCTTATATGATGTCATATTAGCAAGAAAAATCAAAGAATTTTCATGCACAATTCTATAAGCTATAGATGTAGAAACAGCCTCTTTAGTAAATACATTTTTTCTCTTTTCAAAAAAATCCGTAAAATATGTGCTAAAACCATTAAACAATGCTAATGTTTCCAGTTTGCCAGCTTTGTCTTTAACATCATATTGATTATAATTTTTAATAAAATCTGGCAGTATCTCTTTAAAAAGCTTTGCATTAAACATATTTTTATAATCAGAATCTGATTGCAGATGTGTGCATATCTGTTCCCTCATTTTGTTATGCTCTTTTTCTAATGCTTTCTTATTGTCTTTTGATAGACTTGACTGAACCGAATTCATTAATTCAAAAAGCAGAGTAAAATCTAGATCAGTTAAACCTGATAATGATTTATCTATATATTCTCTATAATAATCATCCATTATATTTTTTAACTCTGTGCTTTTCTCTTGTCTTAACTCATCTTCCTGTATAAGTCCATTGTGTATTATATGCTCCTGTGTATGCCCAATCGGTCTTAATTCATTCCTTAGTGTCTTTGCTACTGGTGTAACCCCCACAAACTCTCTGTAAACTATGATGCGATTTCCGTTCATACAAATATCCTCCTCAATTAAAATTCATAACTTGTTATATGCATTTTACGAAGTGATGTAATGTTTGTCAAGCAACTTTTAAAAAAATAACGCTTTATATGCGTCATCTTTTAACAAATCACTTCGATCTACAATAGTAGAAATTTGTTTTATTGTATTATCTTCTTGTAAGCTTGTCAATGCTATAGTTGAAATATATTTTATTAATTTATATTGACATATTCTTTTTGTATTGTTATTATACATTATATTATGATGCATCATTTTATATTTTAACTATATCCAACATATGAAACATACAAGAAAGGCGACATATGAATAATACCAACAGCACTACTCACCAGAAAGATGTCTCCCTTAAGACTTTCTGGCGTGATAATGAACATTTTGCAGACCTTTTCAATGCTACCGTCTTTAATGGTAAACAGGTGCTTAAGCCCAACAAGCTTAATGAGATGGACACTGATGTCTCTGCTACAATTCATTCCAAAAGTTACAATGAATCTATTACCAGAAACAGAGATGTTGTAAAGAAGATGTCAGACGGCGTAGAGTTTAATATTCTCGGGCTTGAGATTCAGGACAAGACACATTATGCCATGCCTTTGCGAACCATGACCTATGACGCACTTGGCTACATAAAGGAATACAACGACATCAAGAAACAACATAAGCTGAATAAAGATTCTTTCAGTTCTCCAGAAGAGTTTCTGTCTGGAATTGACAAGTCTGACCGTTTCCACCCTATAATAACGCTCGTTCTTTACTATGGTGAGTCGTTATGGGATGGTCCTACCTGCCTGTCTGACATGATGATTTCCATGCCTGATAATATCAAGGCTTACTTCTCCGACTATAAGTTAAATCTGGTTCAGATACTTGATTCTGATAAATATACATTTTATAATGAAGATGTAAGAGATGTGTTTAATATTATAAGGAACATATATAATGATGATTTCGATTCAATATATCGTGAATATGAATCCCGCAATGTAGATATTGATGTAATGGAACTGATATGTAACATAACCTCAGTTCCAAAGCTTATGGACTTATGTACAGATACTGAACAAGGAGGGACTGTCAATATGTGTGAAGCAATGAAACGATTTCAGGCTGAATGTGAAAGCAAAGGTATGAAAGAAGGTATCGATTCCGAAAAAGTCAACTCTATCATCTCCATGCTAGAATTCGGCATAACCAAAGAACAGATATTAACCAGGTACACTAAAGAGGATTTAGAAAGAGCAGAAGCTGCTATAGCTGATAAGAACTAACACCATACTAATAATATTAAAGCCAGTTAATCTAGCAATTAAGATTAACTGGCTTATTTTATTTGATACTTTTATAGATTTCTGGTCTTCTGTCCCTGAACAGTCCCCAGCTCACGCGAAGGTCGGCATCTGCGTCAAGGTCGGATTCCCCATAAACAATTTCTTCCTTGTCTCTTGATGCCTGTGTCACTATCTCGCCTGTTGCATCTGTTACAAATGAAGAACCATAGAATACAAGTGATGATTCCTGATAACCATTAGCTTCAGATGGTGTAACCTTCTCCTCACCAATACGGTTGGCAGCTACTACAGGAACTATATTGCACGCTGAATGTCCCTGCATACATCTTCTCCAGTGCGGCATGCTGTCAACCTCAAGAATCGGCTCTGAGCCAATCGCTGTCGGATAGAAAAGGATTTCTGCTCCCTGTACCGCCATTCCTCTGGCTGTCTCTGGAAACCACTGATCCCAGCATATTCCTACTCCAATTCTGGCATATTTTGTATCCCACACCTTAAAGCCTGTATCTCCCGGTGTGAAATAGAACTTTTCCTGATAATAATGGTCATCAGGAATATGTGTTTTTCTGTATATTCCAAGAACACTTCCATCTGCGTCAATAACTGCAACAGTGTTATAGAACACATTTATATCTCTTTCATAAAAGCTTATTGGAAGCACAACTTTAAGTTCGGCTGCCACCTTCTGAAAATGCTTCACAGCCGGATTCTCATCAACAGGTGTTGCAAATGCGTAATAATCATAATTTCTCTCCTGACAGAAATACTGTCTTTCAAAAAGTTCAGGAAGCAGTATTATCTGTGCACCGTTAGCTGCCGCTTCACGAACCATTTTATCAGCCTTTGCAATGTTCTCTTCTACCGACAGTGAACACTGCATCTGTATGCCTGCATACTTTACATTTCTCACACTATTTTACCTCCGGAATCTGTTGTGTAATACAGTGGATATTGCCTCCACCGACTATTATATCTCTTGCATATATCCCGACTATCTTTCTGTCAGGAAATGCTTCTTTAAGCACATTTATTGCAAGGCTGTCCGCCTCGTCATCAAACTGCGGCACTATGACTGAGTCATTGGCAATATAGAAATTAACATAAGACGCAGCAAGACGCTCGCCTGCTTCTCTCATGTCCTCGCCTTCCTCAAATTCAAAGCCATTAAGTTCTTCCTCAGTTATGCACACAGGTTTCTTAGGAATAAGCATTTTTCTTACTTTAATGTGTCTTCCTTTGGCGTCAGTTACATTCTCAAGAACAGAAAGACAAGCCTTGCTCATCTCGTACTGCGGGTCATTCTCATCATCCGTCCACGCAAGCACAACTTCCCCGGGTGCTGTAAATGCGCATACATTATCCACATGTTCGTTAGTCTCATCATTATATATTCCACAGGGAAGCCAGATTATCTTGCTTACATTACAGTACTGCTTTAATTTATCCTCAATCTGTTCCCTGCTAAGCTGTGGATTTCTTCCCTTACTCAACAGACAGCTTTCAGTAACAAGCATTGTTCCTTCGCCATCTGTATGTATTGAACCACCTTCAAGAACAAATGGTGCTGCATTATATCCCTGACAGCCAAGATAAGACATAAACTGTCCGGCTACAAGGTTGTCATTGTCCCAGTCCGCGTACAGTCCGTCATATGTTCCGCCCCACGCATTAAATTCCCAGTTAATTCCACGCAAATCACGCGCTTCATATGGTGTATCCACATTTCCACTCACAACGAATGTAGGACCTGTATCTCTTGCCCATGCATCGTCTGTATCCATGACTACAAGCCTGACCGTTTCCGGGAGCATCTTTGCTGCTTCCTCTTTTCTACCTTCTGATACAATCATGTATACCTGCTCGCTTTCACTGATTACAGACGCTATCTGTGCAAATGCTTTCTTAGCCGCCTTTGCTCCATAAGCCCAAGAACCCGGTCTTTCTGGCCATATCATAATGCAGCCCTGATGTCTTTCAAATTCAGCAGGCATGCGAAAACCGTCTGCTGCCGGAGTACTGTTTATATAATCCATATCTATAATCTCCCTTTGAAATCTTCATAGCCAAAATGCTTCCACACCTTACATTCCCCATCACTATACATAATTACAATATCCGGCAGTGGGATTCCGTTAAATGTATTGTTCTTAACCATTGAATATATAGCCATATCTTCAAATACGAGTCTGTCCCCGACATTGATTTCCCTGCCGAATTGATAATCACCTATGATATCTCCTGCAAGACATGTATAAGATGACAATCTGTATCTGTATCTTCCATTCTTCGCCGGTTTCCATATACCTTCTTTTACGTCCATATCAAAATCAATCTCTATGTCCTTATCAATTCCATACTCATCTTCCATGTCCGATATTTTCAATCCACCACGAAGAGGCGGTGTGTATGGCATTTCCAGTACATCTGGCATATGACACGCTGCAGATGCATCAAGTATAAGAGTTGTTATTCCATTTTCAACCTTATCAAGCACCGTAGTCACAAGATATCCTGCATTAAGTGCAACAGCTTCCCCCGGTTCAACATACACCTGTACATCATATTTCTTTTTCACATGACTGATACATTTTTCAAGAGTTTCAATGTCGTAATCTTCACGGGTTATATGATGTCCGCCGCCGAAATTAACCCACTTCATATCTTTCATGAGAAATCCGAATTTCTCTTCAACAACTCTTAAGGTTTCCGCCAAGTCGTCTGAATTCTGTTCGCATAATGTATGAAAATGTATTCCTTCCATGCCAGATAACACATCCGGTTCTTCCTTAATAGCGGCTTTCAGGTTCTTAAGAGTAACTCCAAGTCTACTGCCCGGCGCGCATGGGTCATATATTGCATGGTCACCCTGTGTAGAAAACTCTGGATTAACTCGAAGTCCAAAGCTTACGCCAGCCTCAATACATCTGGCTTTATGCTTCTTTAACTGTGAAACTGAATTAAAGACAACATGGTCACATATATTTACAAGCTCATCCATATCCTCATCAGTAAATGCCGGTGCAAATACATGATTTTCTTTTCCCATACACTCAGCACCAAGTCTGGCTTCATATATTCCACTTGCCGTAGTTCCGCTTATATATTTTCCAATCAGCGGATATTCTGCATATGCTGAAAATGCTTTCTGCGCCAGCAGTATGTGGCAGCCGGTATCTTCTTCTACTTTATGAAGTATCTCAAGATTATGAATAAGCATTTTTTCATCTATTACATATGCCGGTGTCTTTAACTCATCAAATCTCATAATTAACCTCTCTTTTTAGTCTACTAAAACAGGATTTTCATCGACAACCCATGGGAGACCGTACTTATTAAGCGCATCCATGTATGGATCCGGATCAAATTCATCTGTTGTGAATACTCCCGGCTTGTTCCAGAGTCCCTTTGCAACAAGCATTGTACCAATCATAGCAGGAACACCTGTTGTGTATGAAATAGCCTGTGAACCTACCTCACGGTAACATTCCTGATGGTCGCACACATTGTAAATATATACCTTCTTCTCCTTGCCGTCTTTGATACCTGTGAAGATACAGCCGATATTAGTCTTACCTACTGTTCTTGGTCCAAGTGAAGCAGGGTCTGGAAGAAGTGCCTTTAAGAACTGGATTGGAACAATCTCCTGTCCGTTGAATTCAACCGGGTCAGTTCTTAACATTCCGACATTCTCAAGGCATTTCATATGTGTAAGATAGCTCTGTCCAAATGTCATGAAGAAACGTATTCTCTTAACATGCGGAATATTAGCAGCAAGTGCCTCTATTTCCTCATGGTGAAGCAGGTACATATCCTTCATTCCTACTCCCTCAAAATTGTACTCTCTCTTTATTGACATAGCAGGAATCTCAACCCAGTGACCATCCTCCCAATATGAGCCGGGTGCTGATACCTCACGAAGATTAATCTCCGGGTTAAAGTTAGTTGCAAACGGATATCCGTGGTCACCACCATTGCAGTCAAGAATATCAATTGTGTGTATCTCATCAAAATAATGCTTCTGTGCATAAGCTGTGAATACGCTTGTTACGCCCGGATCAAAGCCTGTTCCTAAAAGTGCTGTAATTCCGGCTTCTTTATATTTTTCTCTGTAAGCCCACTGCCATGAATAGTCAAAATATGCTGTAAATCCGAGACGCTTGCATCTCTCCTCATATACCTTTCTCCACTCAGGATTGTCTGTATCCTCACACTCGTAATTAGCAGTATCAACATAAGGAACTTTACATGCAAGGCAGGCATCCATAATCGTAAGATCCTGATATGGAAGTGCCACATTAAGAACTACATCTGGCTTGAATTCATTGATAAGTGCAATAACCTCGTCTGTGTTGTCAGCATCAACCTTTGCTGTTGTGATGTTAGTACTTGTCTTACCCTTCAATTCGTCTGCTAATTTGTCACATTTGCTCACTGTTCTGCTCGCAATGCACAGGTCTGAAAACACCTCGCTCACCTGACATATCTTGTGGATTGCTACTGAAGCAACTCCTCCGCAACCAATTACTAATACTCTGCTCATCTTTCTTCCTCCTGTTCTAATAATTCTTCAACATACTTTGGCAGCATGAATGCACCTGTATGAAGATTAGTTGTGTAATATTCTGTATGTATATTTCTTCTCTTCCACTCTGCCGGCTTGAAATCCTTAAGCGGATGATATTTCTTTGACGCAAATCCAAACAGCCAGTATCCTGACGGACTTGTTGGTATATGTGCCTGATACACGCGGCTTAT
>ERZ780063.345-NODE-345-length-14037-cov-3.09927_pt1 | contig 14037 bp, 8 predicted proteins | sample MGYA00511842_ERZ780063 | MGnify/ENA primary metagenome ERZ780063 (study PRJEB29588, sample SAMEA2146321) | human gut metagenome | biome: human gut; feature: human-associated habitat; material: faeces | place: Denmark | collected 2008/2010 ... | reverse complement strand
GCGAGGTGCCGGGCAGCAAGATCCTCAGCGGTCAGTTGTCGGAAGACGAGTGGGTGCGCTTTGACAAGCGTCTGCCGCAGATGCAGGGGGCACCGCTCTATGTCGATGATACGCCCGGACTCTCGGTCTTCGAACTGAGAACGAAAGCTCGCCGACTGAAACGCGAGCACGACATACAACTGCTGATGATCGACTACCTCCAGCTGATGAACGCCAACGGCATGCGCTTCAACAGCCGACAGGAGGAGGTCTCCACCATTTCGCGATCGCTCAAAGGCTTGGCCAAGGAACTGGATATTCCCATCATCGCACTCTCACAGCTCAACCGTACCGTAGAGCAACGCGACGGACTCGATGGCAAGCGCCCACAGCTCAGCGACCTTCGCGAGTCGGGTGCCATCGAGCAGGATGCCGATATGGTACTCTTCGTACACCGACCGGAGTACTACCACATCTACCAGGACAGCAACGGGCAGGATCTCCGTGGACGCGCACAGATCATCATTGCCAAGCACCGTAAGGGTGCGACGGGTGATGTGCTGCTCGACTTCAAGGGCGAATATACTCGCTTCTCCAATCCCGACTCCTTCGACGCAGAACCTCAGGCTCCGAATGGCGAAGGCGAGATCATGGGCAGCAGGATGAACGGAGTAATAGATGATAATTTTCCAGACCCTCTCCCATTGCCACAAACGGATGTCACCCCCGATTTCTAAGTTGAAGTTGACTGGAAAGGATAAAAGGATAAAAGGAAAAGACAGGAATGGACAAAAAAAGATAAATGCGCATGAGATGACTCTCATACGCATTTATTTAACCAATTTGATTCCAAAATATCCATGTACAATCTTTGTTACCCAGGACTAATACGATCTTCTGTCCATTAACAGTTCCTGAAACCTTTCTACCTTATGTCTTTCTTCACCCATTAAATTGAATGACGCTGCAAAGTTAGTACTTTCAGCAACCAAGCGATTATAAAAATTACGGAACGAATAACCAATTTTACGGATAATGAGCGAGAATGGTGTTTCAAACTCCAATTACTCGCATATTTATAAGAAATACTCTCATATTAGCATTATGAATCCTGTCAATCGCAATATTCTCCGTCTGGCCATTCCCTCTATCGTCAGCAATATCACAGTCCCGCTGCTCGGACTGGTCGATCTGACGATCGTAGGCCACATGGGCGACGCACGCTACATCAGCGCAGTAGCCATCGGCACGATGATCTTCAACTCCATCTATTGGCTGACGCTGTTTCTACGCATGGGCACGAGTGGGATGACGGCGCAGGCCTTCGGCGCACAAGACAGAACGGAGGTGCTGCGCATCTTGCAACGGACGCTTTTCGTCGGACTATTCCTAGGCGTCTTGCTGCTGATGCTCTCACCCTTGCTTCGCCCTCTCCTCATCTATCTCATGAGCACGCCTCCCGACGCCGTGGTGCTGGTCGAGACCTATTTTGACATTGTAATCTTTGGCGCACCCGCCATGCTCGCACTCTACGGACTGACAGGCTGGTTTGTCGGCATGCAGGACACACGCACGCCGATGTGGGTCGCTATCTTCCAAAACGTGGTCAATATCGTTGTCTCCCTGCTACTTGTCGTCGTTTGCGGATGGAAGATGGAGGGAGTGGCCACAGGCACGCTCGTGGCGCAATGGAGTGGGGCACTGGTGGCGTTGGCAGCCCTCGCACGCAGACTTCACCAGCCATTTCTCCATACGAGCTTAGTCGGTCTCCTGGCCGACTACCTTCCTCATCGCAAGGAAGTCTTCAGCCGTCCTGCCCTCCACCGCTTCTTCGTAGTCAACCGCGACATCTTCCTACGTACGCTCTGCATGGTGGCCGTCAATGCGTCGTTTACATCCTTCGGAGGAAGACAGGGAGCTCTGGTGTTGTCGGCCAATACACTGCTGCTCATGTTCTTCACCTTTTTCTCTTACATCATGGACGGTTTCGCCTTTGCTGGCGAGGCGCTATGCGGCAAACACTATGGAGCTGGCGAACTGGCACAACTTCGCTTCACTACACGACGACTGATGATCATTGGTGCAGTCATGGTAGTGGCGTTCACCACTGTCTATGTGCTCTTTGGAAAAGAAATACTACTACTGATGACGAGCGACACGTCCGTAGTGGAGGCTTCCACCCACTATCTCTTTTGGGCCTATCTGATACCCGTGGCAGGTATGGCGGCTTTCATCTACGACGGCGTGTTCATCGGGACCACGAAAACGCGTGCAATGCTTGCCACCACCTTCGTTGCCGCCCTCGTCTTCTTCGGTGTCAACATCGGGTTGATACTGCTGGCAGAGACCGAGGTGTGGCCCGCCTCGCTCGACCACAATCATATCCTATGGTTGGCCTACATTCTCTTCCTCACGGCAAGGGGCGTGGTCCAGTTGGTCCTCTACCGCCGCTTGTTCTGCCTGTCGGTATCGTAACGGAAAAGGTTCGCCAGCGGGCAACGTGACAGACATTGTTAGCTGGGTCCTTTTCATCCATCCGTCTCCAGGCCATGTGATTTGCAGCGCCAAGAGCTCGCCATTCGGCCGAAAAGCCTCGGTCTATGGCCTCAAAACCCGTCGCATCTGTTGCTTACTGATAAGAAAAGGCAAAATTTCTTCCGTTTGTGTCCGTTTTTTCGTATCTTTGCAGAAAAATAAGCTGCACACGGCAACCTGGGAACCAATTCTCATTGCCCTCGCTTGCATTGCTTTTGCATCAAATTAGCTAATTATGGGATTATTCGGACTGTTTAACAAGAAGAAAAAGGAGACGCTCGACAAGGGTTTGGAAAAGACCAAGCAGAGTGTTTTCTCTAAGTTGGCGCGCGCAGTAGCCGGCAAATCGAAGGTCGATGATGAAGTCCTCGACGACCTGGAGGAAGTGCTCATCACCTCGGATGTGGGCGTAGATACGACCTTGAAGGTTATCAAGCGAATCGAAGAGCGCGTGGCGCGTGACAAATATGTCTCCACCTCGGAACTCAATGGTATCCTGCGCGACGAGATAGCCCAGCTCCTCACCGAGACGGGAGCTTCCGACACGGATAGCTGGGATCTCCCCACGGACCACAAGCCCTATGTCATCCTCGTCGTTGGTGTCAATGGTGTGGGCAAGACAACCACCATCGGCAAACTGGCCTACCAGTTTAAGAAAGCCGGCAAGAAAGTATATCTCGGTGCGGCAGACACCTTCCGTGCCGCTGCCGTGGAGCAAATCTCCATCTGGGGCGAGCGTGTCGGCGTACCTGTCATCAAGCAGCAGATGGGCGCCGACCCTGCAAGCGTGGCCTTCGACACCCTGCAGAGCGCCAAGGCCAATGGCGCTGACGTGGTACTGATAGACACGGCAGGCCGACTCCACAACAAGGTGGGCCTGATGAACGAGTTGAAGAAGATCAAGGAGGTGATGAAGAAAGTTCTCCCCGAGGCTCCGGATGATGTGATGCTCGTCCTCGACGGCAGTACCGGACAGAACGCCTTTGAACAGGCAAAGCAGTTTGCCGCAGTCACACAGATCAGTTCGCTGGCCATCACGAAGCTCGACGGCACCGCCAAGGGTGGTGTGGTCATTGGCATCAGCGACCAGCTCCAGGTGCCCGTGCGCTATATCGGACTGGGCGAGGGTATGGAGGACTTGCAGCTTTTCAACAAGCGCGAGTTTGTCAACTCACTCTTTGACGGCAAGAACGGATAAACGCTCACCAAGGAATGAAGAAAAATCAGATAGATATCATCACGATGGGGTGCTCTAAAAACCTCGTCGACTCGGAGTTGCTCATGAAGCAGTTCGAGGCCAACGGCTACCACTGTGTCCACGATTCCAAGCGGCCACAGGGCGAGATAGCCGTCATCAACACCTGTGGCTTCATCGAGTCAGCCAAGGAGGAGAGCATCAATACCATCCTCGAATTTGTGGCGAGGAAGAAATATGGTCACTTGAACAAGCTCTACGTAATGGGCTGCTTATCACAGAGATACAAGAGCGAACTGGAGAAGGAAATTCCTGAGGTGGATAAGTTCTACGGTAAGTTTAACTACAAGCAACTCCTCACAGACCTTGGCAAGGCTGAGGTGGCAGCGTGCGACGGTGTGCGCCATCTCACCACACCACGCCACTATGCCTATCTGAAGATAGCCGAGGGCTGCGACCGCCATTGCGCCTATTGCGCTATTCCCATCATCACAGGTTCGCACAAGAGTCGGCCGATGGACGAAGTCCTGCAGGAGGTGAGGGAACTGGTAGCTCAAGGAGTAACGGAGATACAGGTCATCGCACAGGAACTGACCTACTACGGTGTGGATATTGACGGCAAACGCCACATCGCGGAGCTCATCTCGCGTATGGCCGATGTGACGGGTGTGCGTTGGATCCGTCTCCACTACGCCTATCCCAACGACTTCCCGATGGAGCTCCTCGACGTGATCAGGGAGCGCCCCAACGTCTGCAAATATCTCGACATTGCGCTGCAGCACATCAGCAATCCCGTTCTGAAAGCTATGCACCGTCATGTCACCAAGCAGGAAACCATCGACCTAATAACGGAAATCCGACGCCGCGTGCCAGGCATTGCCCTCCGTACCACGCTGATGGTGGGCTTCCCGGGCGAGACCGAGGCCGACTTCATCGAACTGATGGACTTCGTGCGCTGGGCTAAGTTTGAGCGGATGGGTGCCTTTGCCTATTCTGAAGAGGAGGGCACATTCGCAGCGAATCACTACGAGGACAACATTCCCGCCGAAACGAAGCAGCGCCGCCTCGACCAACTGATGGCCGTGCAACAGGAGGTGAGCGCGGAGATAGAAGCCGCCCAGGTGGGGCGTGTTTTGGAAGTGGTGATCGACCGCAAGGAGGGCGACTACTATGTGGGACGAACGGAGTACAGTTCGCCCGAGGTCGATCCAGAAGTGCTCATCCCGGTCAGCGACGGAATGTTGCGCGTGGGCACTTTCTACCAAGTGGAAATCACGGACTCCAGCGAGTTTGACCTCTACGGCAAACGAGTCAAAAAAAGCAAGCGAGCCACACAATAACGGAAAGATAGCAATCTCGTATGAACAACAAGGAATACATTGCAGCACTTGCGGGCAAGCTCGGCTACCCGCAGGAGCAGACCCAGAAGATGGCAAAGACACTCATAGAGGCTATGGGCCATCATTTTGAGAATGGCGAATCGGTCGTGGTCAACGGCTTTGGCACGTTTGAGGTGCGCAAGCGGTTGGAACGGGTCATCATCAATCCTGCTTCTGGACAGCGCATGCTGGTTCCTCCCAAACTCGTACTGGGATTCAAACCGTCTTCCATCATCAAGGATCAATATAAGAAGGGAGGAGTAGAGTAGTTATGGCCAAATCCACATTGCAAGCCATCGCAGCCGTCATCGCTGATCGCTACGAGCTGAAAAGCAGCGATGCCACGGCCTTTGTTGCCGCGTTCTTTGACCAAATACGAGAGGGACTGGCACAGGACAAGCAGGTAAAAGTGCGCGGCCTTGGTACGTTCAAGCTTCAACCGGTCAAAGCGAGAGAGAGTGTCAATGTCAATACTGGGGAACGCCTCGTCATCAACGGTCACGACAAGATGGCATTCACGCCCGACAATGCGATGAAAGAGCTCGTCAACCGTCCTTTTGCAGATTTTGAGACCGTGATGATCAAGGATGGAGTCAATATCGATGCCATTCCCACACCTGCAGAATCAGCCACTGATGAGGATGGTAACGAATGTACCACCGAAACTACGCCTACCGAGACAGAGAGTGAATCGTCAGGAGAAGGCCACCAGCCCGCAACAGAGGAAAAACCTCCTGTCGTCGATGAAGGACACACCAACAGGAACGAACCGCAACCGGTTGTAAAAGAAGTACTTCCCGCCGAAGAGGAAACACTCCTGGCCGAAGAGGATCATCAACCTTCAGCAGATAAGAACACTCGCGCTACAGAAGAGGATCTGCCTCATGATGAAGAGATCAAGGCTCGGTCCGACGAGGAGAAGTCGTCGTCTGATAAAGAACAGAACGAAGGAAAGGATGAACAACCTACGGTCGTGAATGACCAGCAGGTCATAGAGACGCAGACCAAAGAAGAATCACCATCAGAGGCCACGGTGCCAACACCACCTCAAAGGGTTGTTCCTCGTCCCCGCAAACCCACACCCATGGAGCGCTTCTCGCAACTAATGGGAGATGATGAGGACGAAGAAGAACAGGTGCATAGCAACGATGACAAAGCCATTGTTGACGATTCTGACGAGAAACAAGAAAGCGCTTTAGAGAGCGAGGTGCAATCACTTGTCTCAGAAGAGGTTGAGCAGGAATCACCAAGTTTTACTTCTACACATGAAGCTACCGAGAAAGAGTACAATTCTCCTGAAAAAGCAAAGACAGAGCCCGAGAGAGAAACTCCTCTTTCAGACCGCACTGACTCAGACAACGCAGAGGAATCACAAGCAGATGAAACATGCTCTGAAGAGAATATAGAGGAAACTTTGGATGCAGAGGAAACCAAAGATGAAGTGAGAACCAAAGGTGATGTGGAATCAACAGAAGAGAATGAAACCATAAAAGCTACAGAAGAGGAGAATTCTACGGTTGAGGAAGATTCCGAGGTCGAGGAGAACTCTACTGATTCTGCTACAGAGGAAACTTCCCTTTGGGCAGATCCCGAGAACGAGGATGACAAGATGGAAACCCCGCAGGGCCATTTGGTCCGCAATGTTGTCCTTCCTATCGTAGCTCTGTTGTCTGTGATTGCCATTGCCACAGGAGCATATTACTACGGTAAGTCGCAGCAGGAGATCCCACAAAGACCTACCACTCCCGAGGTGGAAAAGCCACAATCTTCTGCCCCGCAACCAGCGAAGGCCAATGACTCCGCACAGGCCAAGGTCGAGAATTCAACCAAGACTGAAAATAAGACAGAGGTTCAAACGGACCAAGCACAGAAGAAGGAAGTGGTTGCCGAGAGTAAGGAAACCAAACAGGTCACCCCCGAGGGTATCGACTTGGCAGCAGCCAACAATTACCGAAAGCTCCGCTATGGCGCTTACCGCATCATTGGTGTAGAGAAGAAGGTGGTATTGCGCCCAGGAGAGACTATGGAAAAAGTTTGCCGACGTACTCTTGGCAAAGATATGATTGGCTATTTTGAGGCTATCAACGGTCAGAAACGCCGATCGCCAGGCGACACGATCTTGGTACCCAAGGTGGAGTTGCGTCCAGAATATCGCAAATAGTCGACAGACACTGCTCCTGCTTACCGCTCCAGCCCATACCAACCCAGATGGTAGAACACCCACCGCTGCCCTCTGACTTGGTATGGGTTGTTGTGCTTTGGAGCACTTTGGTTTTAACTAAAAAACAGAGTAAGAGAAGAGAAGTTTTCTTCGCAAAAACAAAGGTCTAAGCCCCATCGCAACCCCGCATTATCATCCCCCAGCATGAAAAACACAGGGTAAAAGTTAAATTAACGCTTTTATATTTTTGTATGTGAGAAAAATGTCGTACTTTTACACCTTGAAAACTAAGGCCAAATCGCTTAGAAGCGAAATAAAGGGCCTTCTGGGCCATTTTCTGCCGAAGACGGGGTGGTAGTGACCATCCTCTGAATGGGCACAGAAACACCCGTTGCAGTAGCATCGTGACAGGGAATGACCGACACAATGATGAAATAACAAAAAAATAATAATACTCAATGGACGATTCACAGACGATTGATCAAGACAGGATCATGAAAATCAACATCGAGGAGGAGATGAAGAAGAGCTACATCGACTACAGTATGTCAGTCATCGTAGCCCGTGCCCTCCCCGATGTACGCGATGGATTCAAGCCCGTACACCGCCGTATCCTCTTCGGAATGCGCGGTATTGGCAATTTCAGCAACCAAGCGTACAAGAAATGTGCCCGTGTGGTAGGTGAAGTACTTGGTAAGTACCATCCCCACGGCGACCGCTCCGTCTATGGAGCGCTGGTCCGCATGGGACAAAGCTGGAACATGCGCTATACCTTGGTCGATGGACAGGGCAACTTTGGTAGTGTCGATGGCGACTCACCGGCAGCCATGCGTTACACCGAGTGCCGTCTCTCCAAGATGGGTGAGCACATCATGGACGACATCGACAAGGACACGGTCGATATGGTGAACAACTTTGACGACACGCTGAAGGAACCGGCCGTCATGCCGACGAAGATTCCCAACCTGCTCGTCAACGGTGGCAACGGTATTGCCGTTGGTATGGCGACCAATATCCCGACACACAATCTTGGAGAAGTGATCGACGGATGCTGCGCCTACATCGATGACCCTGAGATCAGCACCGACGGACTGATGCAATACATCCCCGCCCCCGACTTCCCCACAGGTGCCTACATCTACGGCTTGCAAGGTGTAAAAGATGCCTACGAGTCGGGAAAGGGACGCATTCTCATGCGTGCCAAGGCCGAGATAGAGAGCGACGACAGCCACGACAAGATTGTGGTCACGGAGATTCCCTACGGTGTCAATAAGCAGCAGCTCATTGAGTATATCGCCGAACTGGTGAAGGAAGGCAAGATCGATGGCATCGCCAATGTCAACGACGAGACGGGCCGACAAGGCATGCGCATCGTCGTAGACGTGAAGCGCGACTCCAATGCCAACGTCATACTCAACAAGCTCTTCAAGATGACGGCCTTGCAGAGTTCATTTGCAGTCAATTGCATTGCGCTCGTCAAGGGACGTCCTTGTCTGCTTACTCTCAAGGACTGTGTGAAAAACTTCGTGGAGCACCGTCATGAGGTGACGATACGTCGCACACAGTTTGACTTGAAGAAAGCTCAGGAACGCGCCCATATCCTCGAAGGCCTCATCATTGCCTGCGACAACATCGACGAGGTAGTACACATCATTCGTGGCAGCAAGACGCCTGCCGACGCCCAAGCAAACCTCGAGAAGCGCTTCGACCTCGACGCCCTTCAGTCGAAGGCCATTGTGGACATGCGCCTCTCCCAGCTTACGGGCCTGCGCATGGACCAGTTGCACGCCGAGTATGACGAACTCATGCAGACCATCAAAGACCTGCAGGAGATCCTTGACAATCCCGAGCGTTGCAAGGAGGTGATGAAAGAAGAACTCCAGGAGGTGAAAGAGAAATATGGCGATCCTCGTCGCACACAGATCATCGCCGACGAGCATGAGTTCAATGCAGAGGATTTCTATCCCAACGACCCCGTCGTCATTACCATCAGCCACCTTGGCTACATCAAGCGCACGCCGCTCTCCGACTTCCGCGAGCAGGCACGCGGTGGCGTAGGTTCCAAGGGTGCGAAGACAAGGGACAAGGACTTCACCGAATTTATCTATCCCGCCACGATGCACCAGACGATGCTCTTCTTCACCAAGAAGGGCCGCTGCTACTGGATGAAGTGTTATGAGATTCCTGAAGGCGACAAAAACTCCAAGGGACGGGCCATACAGAATATGCTCGCCCTCGATCCGGGCGACAGCGTCAATGCCTTCCTGCGTCTGCGCGGACTGAGTGAGGAGTTTGTCAAGAGCCACTATGTCGTCTTCGCCACCAAGCGAGGCATCGTAAAGAAGACCAGCCTGGAGGCATTCTCCCATCCGCGCAATGTCGGCGTGCGCGCCATCACGATCAACGAGGGCGACGAAGTGGTCGATGTACGTCTCACCAACGGTCGCAACCAGCTCATTCTGGCCAACCGCAACGGTCGTGCCGTCCGCTTCGACGAGACTGATGTCCGTGCGATGGGTCGCACGGCTACGGGTGTCTGTGGCATGAAACCCGATGACGACGGACAGGACGAAGTAGTTGGCATGATCGTCGTCAATGACCCGAAGACCGAATCGGTGATGGTGGTTTCGCAGGAAGGCTACGGCAAGCGTTCCGAGGTGGAGGACTACCGCATGACCCGCCGTGGTGCCAAGGGAGTGAAGACCCTTAATATCACGGAGAAGACGGGCAAGCTCGTGGCTATCAAGAACGTCACGGACGACAATGACCTCATGATCATCAACCAGAGCGGCATAGTAATCCGCATGGCCGTGGCCGAGGTCCGCGTCATGGGCCGTAATACGCAGGGCGTACGCCTTATCAACCTCACCAAGAAGAATGACGTCATTGCTTCCGTTTGCAAGGTGATGAGTTCGGATTTGGAGGCGAGGGTAGAGGAGGAAAGCCACTCTCAGTGGCAGAAGACCAGCGACGACCTCAAGAGCGACAACACACCGACCAACCTCGCTGCCACAGCCACGCCTTCTGATGAGGCTGACAGTCAAAGCGATGAGACTTCGGAGTCTGTTTCTGAAGAGAAAGAATAATCAATAATTAATAACTAACAATTTTATTTTAATAAGAACGACATGAAAAAAATGATGATTGCAGCGATGATGCTTCTCGCGTCATCGGCATCCTTCGCTGGCAACAGCGACGTGCTCAAGGCTATCTTGAAGGCCAAGACCTACACCGAGGCAGCCCAGCTGCTGAGCCAGGGTCTCAATCAGCTGGCCGACAACGCCGAGAAGGCATCCGCCTACAACCACCTGACTCAGCTCGCCTTGAAGACCGTGCAGGCTGACCAGGCAGCAGGTAAGGAGAGCGCAGAGGCCTACGAGGCAGTCGGCAATGCCTTCACCAATGCACAGGAGTGTGTGAAGTATGATGCTCTTCCCGATGCCAAGGGCAAGGTGAAGAACAAGTATGCCGGTCTTGCCGACCAGCTCTACATGATGCGCGGCTTGCTCATCAACGGTGGTGTGTTCTTCCAGAATGCCAACGATGATGCCAACGCCTACAAGTATCTTGCCGAGTATGTGGAGACCGCAGAGTGGCCGATGTTCGCCAAGTTCGACATCAGCAAGGACGAGAACCTCAGCGACATCGCCTACTACGCCACCTACTATGCCTACCAGAACCAGGATTGGGCCAAGGCCGAGCGTTATGTGAAGTACGCCATCAAGAGCCCTGAGCGCAGCAAGGACGCACAGCAGCTGGAGCTGGCTATCCTCGGCGCACAGCTCAAGACCCATGAGGACTCCGTGGGCTACGCCAACAAGTTGGAGCAGAAGCTCGCTGAGGATCCCGAGAACGTCAGTGTCTTCACCCTGCTCGTCACCACGCTGAGCAACATCGGCCAGCAGGCCAAGGCTGACCAGATTGTCGAGGCTGCTCTGAGCAAGAATCCTAACAACTATGGCGCATTGGTCATGAAGGGCCAGTTTGAGAGCCAGAAGAAGAACTATGAGGCTGCTGCCGACGCCCTCGTCAAGGCATTGCCCCTCGCTGCCGACGACGCTCAGCGCATCGCCATCAACGCTTCAATTGGCCAGTGCTACTTCTACCACGCACAGGAGGCTGTCGCCCGTGTCAAGGGTGTGATCGCAGGTTCTACGAAGGAGCAGTTCGACAAGGTTTACAACAAGGCCATCGAGTATCTCCTCGTTGCCAAGAACCTCGATGTCAACCACGAGAGCAAGCGCCTCTGGGCTTACCCGCTCTATGGCTGCTACTACTTCGTCAAGGGTGAGAAGGCTCCCGAGACCGAGGCTGCTGCAGCTGACGCAGGCATCTCTGGCGAGTAATCGATGCATTTCAACTATCACAATCATTGTGCCCTCACTCCTTTCCACAAGGCAAAGGAGTGGGGGCGTTTTGGCTTCTTCCTTTTTTGGTTGCTCTTCGTCCTACCCTTGCCGTCACTTGCACAGGAGACCGCACGTGAGGCAGCAACCTTGTCCCGTCGGGCAGCAACAACCTTCCATCTGCTGCAACACTACCAAAAGACCGACTCCATCGCGTTCTACCAGCATGTGGTTGAGACAATGCGCCTCTCCCTACGCAGCGACTCCCTCGACCGTCTCCCAGACAAGAAGGGACGCATCAAACCGCGCTGGCAGGAAGAAAACACCAAGCGAATAGTAGTCCTTCACCCCTTGCTTATCAACGCTGGCGTCTATTTCTCTCGCCACCAATACCCCATGATGGGGGTGGACGCGCTGAAACTCTACCTTACCTCCCGCCAACACCCCTCTCTGATGAATACAACCGACGAGCAGGGCGTGGCCTACTACTACCTTTCCACCATCTATTTCCAGTCTCATGGCTACCGCCAGGCAGATCAGTATGCCGATATGGCGATGGAATACGCCGAGCTTGCACTCCCGGCCGCTGAGATGAAGGCGCGCTGCATGCATGCCACTATGACCACCGAGGCCGACTCGATACGCTATCTCGCCGTCCTTCACGAGTTCTACACCTCCGACCCCTCCAACCCTACATACTTTGCTTGGATCATGCAGTTCTACGAACATCCTACGCCCCAACACAACATCGATCAGTTTATCGACAGCGAACTGGAGCAAAATCCACACTCCGTCACGCCATGGATCCTCAAAGGCGAAGTAGCCATGCACAACCGCCACTGGATGGAAGCCGTGGAAGCCTACCGTGAGGCCGACGCTATTGACGACACCTCCATCCCCGTCATCTATAATATAGGACTTTGCCTGACCTACGAGGCGCATGCGCGAGAGGACCGTAACGCCCTGGCCCGCTATCTTTCCAAAAGGCGATCATCAGCAGATAAACAGGAGTCACCATCCGACCACCCCTCTCACCCCAATGATCCAAAGCAACCTTTCAACAACCAGCAAGTGGAGGATGACGGCCTCACCATCCATTTTCTTTGGCAAGAGGCTTCTCGCTATCTAGAACGCGTAAGGGAAATGGACCCACGCCGCAACAAAGTCGATTGGGTCACACCACTCTGCACCGTCTATGAGAAATTGGGCAAAAAGACGGAGGCTGACGAACTTCGTCCTCTCGTAAGGACAAGATAGGTGATTTCAGACCACAGCACACCATGCGCATTCTGCCTCGCAAAATAACACAATGGAATGTGCTGGTCACAAAATATAATGATAGAACACGCGGATTATGAAATGATTTTCGTAATTTTGCTGACCAATATAATACACCGTCTGTAGCGGTGGTGACACTCGTACGAACGAGGCAGGACGAGAGCAGGACGGGCATGTCCCGTCTGTATCCGTCGCAACCAACTCTTTACATTTATGATCAAGTCATTTTTAACTTACGTTGCTGAGGACATATACAAACGCTACGGGGCGGACCTTAGTCGGCTGACGGTTGTTTTCCCCAACAAGCGTGCGGCTCTCTTTCTCAACCAGGAACTGGCGCGCATGGCCGAGAAACCCATTTGGGCTCCGGCCTACGTCACCATCAGTGAGTTGTTTCGGAGCCGTTCCCAGCTCTCTATAGCCAACCCCATCCAGTCTGTCTGCCTGCTGCATAAGAGCTATACCTCCGTCACAGGCATTGACGAGACACTCGACCACTTCTTCGGATGGGGGCAATTGCTTTTGGCCGACTTTGACGACATCGACAAGAATATGGCCGATGCACAGCAATTGTTCCACAACGTGCGCGATCTCCACGAACTGGACAGCATCGAGTATCTCGACGAGGAACAGAAACAACTCATCATGCGCTTCTTCGGCAATTTCACTGGCGACGAAACCCAACTGCGGAAAAAGTTTATCAGTCTGTGGTCAAACCTCTACAATGTTTATGCCGACTACCGTCAGCGGCTGCGGGAACGCGGGCTGGCCTATGAGGGTATGTTATACCGTGACGTGGTGGAGCACGATAAAGGCGAATTGCCTGGCGACCACTACCTCTTCGTCGGCTTCAACGTGCTACAAAAGGTGGAGCAACGTCTCTTCGACCAACTGCGAGAGGAGGGGAGGGCAGCCTTCTACTGGGACTACGACTATTATTACACCCACCTTGCTGACCATGAGGCGGGCACCTATGTCCGCCAATGGCCCAGATGCTACCCCAACGCCCTCGACGATGCGGACGAAGACCTCTACGGACAACTCGGCAGAGAGAAACGCATACGCATCTTGTCAGCACCAACGGAGAACCTGCAAGCTCGCTATATTTCTACATGGCTACGGGAGAACGAACGCTACAAGGACGGAAAGCGAACGGCGGGGGGG
>ERZ780063.341-NODE-341-length-14136-cov-2.76585_pt1 | contig 14136 bp, 10 predicted proteins | sample MGYA00511842_ERZ780063 | MGnify/ENA primary metagenome ERZ780063 (study PRJEB29588, sample SAMEA2146321) | human gut metagenome | biome: human gut; feature: human-associated habitat; material: faeces | place: Denmark | collected 2008/2010 ... | reverse complement strand
ACAACAATAAATGGAATAGAAAGTCCATATATAATACTAATAATGAAACGATAAATTATACTAATCGGAAGTGTATTTATTGCAATTATAGCAAATATCATTGATAGAAAATCAATAAGTGCTATTGGCTTATATGGAATCTTATCAAAAATTCTTACAAATAATGTGTGTGCATATCTGTTTTTCCATGTAACCAATGTGTTTTCAAAATCATCAATTTTTTCCATTAATATAAATGATACAAATCCACATATTGTAGCTCCAACAATCAGTAATATATAACATGGTACTTTAGCAAGAATTGATCCTATTGCCAATACTATATTTACAGTTCTATATGTATTAGTAAAAATTTCTTCTTTAGGGTCTAATTCCCACAAAGAACTTAAATATCCTAATATATACATACTCAAAATGTGGAATATTGTAAATGTTATATATCCTAAGATTTTTTGAGGATCAATTTGATACAAAATTCTTAAACCACAGATTAATGCTTGAATATAAAATACTTGTGCAATAAGTTCTTCTTCAATTCCAGATGAGGCATACCATTTCAAGCCAAAATAGTATTTCCGCATTAAGAAATCAAATAACCTTTTCATAATTTTGCCTCCTTAAACATTTGTTAATAGGATTTGTTATATAATTTCCTTTTAAAGGAAATTATAAGTTTAATGCTTGAATTATATCATAAAAATAAGCAGTTTTCAACTGCTTATTTTATCAAATTTTTTACCATATCACATATCAAATTAACAGCATTATCAATTCCAATTGCATCACTATTAATACAAATATCATAATTTGATGGTTCTTTCCAATCTTTTTCTGTATAATATTTATAATGATTTGCTCTTAATTTATTTATTCTAGAGATTTCTTTTTCTGCCTTTTCTTTATTCATATGATAAAATTCTGTTGCTCTTTTAACTTTATTTTCCATTGAATTGTTTATAAAGATTTTTATTGTATTTTTATTATCTTTCAAAATAAAATCTGCACATCTTCCAACTATTATACATGATTCTTCACTAGCAACTTTCTTTATAAATTCTGATTCTTTAATAAATAATTCATCTGCATTGTTTAATCCTACATAATATCCATTATTAAATACATCTAGAACATTTCTTTTTTGCTCATTTTCTTCAATATATTCTTCAGATAACCCTGTATCTTCTGCCATGTTTTCTATAATATTCTTATCATATAATTTTATTCCAAGTTTTTCAGCAACAAGTTTTCCTATATATCTTCCACCAGATCCATATTCTCTTGCAATTGTAATTATAACTGGTGTACTTGTATTTTTTTCTTCAATTGTTTTGATATTAGATATTTTTTCTTCAGTAGAATCTCCTTCTTTTAAGCTTCTTGTTTCTTTTACTAATAAAACAACTGCTAATATAAATGCTAATCCATCAGCAACAGGACCTGCACTTAATACTCCCATTATTCCATATATATGACTTAATATTATCATTGATGGTATTAATATAACAATTTGTCTTGAAAGTGATAATATTGCACTTTTTGTACTCTTTCCAATTGCTTGGAAGAATATTCCTGATGGTATTTGAACACCATTAAATATGCAAAGTAATAAATATGTTCTAAATGCCAAACATGCAAATTCCATATAATTTTCATCACCACTACCAAATATTAATATTAATTTATCTGGTATTGTTTGGAATAATATGAATGCTATTGCACTTATAACAACACTTGAACCTAATACAATTTTTAAAGTTTTCTTTACTCTATCATATTTCTTTGCACCATAATTATATCCTAATATTGGTTGACTTCCTGCTGCAATTCCTATTATTATACTATTTAATATTTGATTTATTTTCATTACAATTCCTAATACTGTAATAGGAATTTCTGCACCATATTTACTGTCTGCTCCATATTTTCCAAGTAAATTATTTTCAGCTGTCATAACACATACTATACTCATTTGTGTTATAAAACTACTGATTCCAAGCATCACAATTTTCTTGCATACATTTACTTTTAATTTTAAAGATTCTTTTGTTAATTTTATTGATTTGAATTTTTTTACATAAGCAACATTTAATATAAATGTTAATATTTGACTAATTACTGTTGCTATTGCTGCTCCTTCAACACCTTTGTGAAATACAAATATAAATATTGGATCTAATATTGTATTTAATATAGCTCCTGAAACCATGCTAAACATTGAATATTTTGGACTTCCATCTGCTCTAATTATTGAGTTTAATGTTGTTCCTATCATTGAAAAAGGAAATCCTATTGCTATTATACTTCCATAAGCCATTGCATAACTTTTTAGATTTTCTGTACATCCAAATATTTTTAAAAATTGAGGTAAAAATATTAATGTTATTGCACAAAATAATATTGAAACAATTGTTGATAACATTATTCCATTACCAATTCCTGTTTCTGCTTCTTTTTTCTTTTTCTCTCCAAGTTTTAAGCTTAAATATGCTGATGCTCCATCTCCAAACATTAATGAAAATGCTAATCCTATCATTACTAATGGGAATACTACATTTGTTGCTCCATTTCCTAAATATCCAACACCTTGTCCAATAAATATTTGGTCAACTATATTATATAATGAGTTTACCAACATTGATATTATACAAGGTATTGAAAATTTTCTAATTAATTTTCCTATTTTTTCTTTTCCTAGTATGTTTTCTTCTTGTTCCATTTTTCTCCCTCTTTCTTTTTCTCTTACTGGCTTTTTTGCCAACCTATCTATTATATCGTTATTGAAATAATTTGTCAATTATATAAATTGTTTTTTAAAAAAAATATCCCTGAAGAAAATATATTGTACTTTCTTCAAGGACTCTCAAAAATTCTAAATTATGTTATTTACAAATTTTAGGAATTTTAATTACACTCATAATCTCTTCAAGTTTCGAATAGGTAATTCCATTCCTAAAAGGAACTTCTTTAAACACTTCTTCAAGCTTTTCGAAAAAATTTGCATAATTTTCAGATTGCATTCGTTCATGTGCTTCTTCAAAGCTAATACTTGCAATATATTCCAAAACCTTAGAATATGCAAATGTAATACTTTGAAATAGCTTACATACATCTGATTTGCAAAATTTTCCCTCAGGATCACTTTGCCATTCCAAAAATTCAATTTCTTGTACATAATCAGGATTTCCTTCAGTATACGAACACCATTCAATCTGATTAATGTTCATCATTCCCTCCAATAATTATTTGTTGTGTTTGTTTTCGGACATGTCTTAAAGGAATATCTAATGTTAAGACATGTTGTATTTTAGCACATATAATTTTAAATTTCAAGCAAATCATTTATATTAAAATAAAGTTTTTATTTTCTTTATTAAATAATGGCTTCCACCTAAACTTCTTCCATTTTCAACCATACTAATTATTAATAATTGATTATCATTTGAATCTGTTGTAAAACAATCAAACCATCCTAAAACATCTGCCTCTCCATCTTTTGATGCTTTTAACTCTGCAGTTCCTGTTTTTCCTGCTATTGTTCTTCCTGTTATTTTCATATCTTTAGCTGTTCCTTCTGGATTTTCTACAACTTGAATTAAATCTTCTTTTATTATATTTGCCGCTTCTTTACTAAAAGCATTTTTTACTAAATATTCTACATTTTTATTATCTTTTTCTATAATATATGGTTTTACCATATTTCCATCATTGTTAAATGCTGAATATATAGATGCCATTAGTATTGGATTTACTAAAATTTCTCCTTGACCATATCCACTATCTGCAAGTACTTTTTCATTTGAAATATCTTTTGAATTTGAATATTGAGATTTGGCTGTTGATATTTCAAGGTTTAAATCTTGATTAAATAATATTTTATTTAATCCATCAGTAAAATTCTTTTTTCCAATCTGTAATGCTGCTTGTGCAAAATATATATTATCTGAATGTATTAGAGCATTTTTTAAATTCTTTGGTCCACTATATGATGTTAATGTTGTTATATCAAATTCTCCCCATCCATCTTTTTTCCAACTAAGTCCATTATATGTAAATGTGTCATCAACTGATAATGTTCCTGTTGTAAGCCCTATTGCACCTGTAATTGGTTTAAATGTAGATCCTGGTATATAACTTTGTTGATATCTTACAAACATTGGCTTATTTTCATTATTATTAATCTCATTCCATTCATTTGTTGTCATTCCTAAAACAAATTTATTTGGATTATATGATGGAGTACTTACTAATGCTAATAATTCTCCTGTATTTGGTTCCATTACAACAAAAAATCCTGCATCATTTTTTAACTCTTCATAAAGTTTTTTCTGTATAGTGGAATCTATTGTTAATTTTATGTTTTCTCCATTTTTCACATCTATTTTTGCTATTTCTGATTTTCTTTTTCCTTTTTCATCTTCAATATAAATTTCAAGACCATTATTTCCTTTTAATTGTTCTTCATATTGTTTTTCTAGTCCTGCTTTTCCTATTAAACTAGTACTTGTATATCCTTTTCCTTTGTTTTTTTCTAATTCCTCTGCTGTTATTGTTTGAACATATCCAACTAGTTGTGCTGAAGCTTCTCCTAATGGATACACTCTCGATGTTTCACTTGTAATTTTTATTCCAGATATTTGTAAAACTTTCTCTTTTATTTCTGTTTCACTTTGTTCTACCTTTTTTATAGGTACAAATGTATCATCTTTTACCCATGATGCTGAAAGTGCTTTATTTATTGTTTCTACTGAAATTCCTAAAATGTCAGATATTTGTTGAATTGTTTCTTCTTTATTTTCTGGTAATTTTCCAGGAACAATTCCTATTGAAGATACCTTTCCTTCCCCAGCTAGCAGTATTCCATTCTTATCATCAATTTCTCCTCTTTTTGCTTTTATTGTTTTTACTCTTACTTTGTCAGTACTATTTAACCCCGGCAAAATTAAGTTATGGCTCCATTCAACTTTATATTCTTTTTGAGTATTTTTTACTATTCTTACTGTATTTTGAAATTCTACATTTCCTGCACTTGTTTCCATTGTTTCTGTATAATTTATTTTAGATATATTTTTCTCTTCTTCTTCACCATTTGTTATTTGTATATCTAAATTTGCCATATCTATTCCACTATAAATATTCTCATTTCTTTTTATAAAATCTTCTTTTGATATCTGAGATTTAGCTGTATCTGTAATCATTTCATACATTTCTTCATATTTTTCTTCATTTATATATGAAATATATTGGTTCCAAATATCTTCTGGAGTTGTCTTTTCTTTATTAGAAATATAATATGCTACTAATCCTCCTCCAATTAATATTGCAATAATTAAAACAATAATAATAATAATCTTTTTCTTCATACTTTTTTCCTTCCATAAAATTTACTTCATCGATATTATATCACAAATAAAATTTTTATTAAATTAAATCTTTATTAATTTAAATATCTTTTAATTTTATTTCTTTTTCTGAATGTAATTTTCCTGCTCTCGTAATAGAATTATATCCAAATTTTTGCTTTAATTCATCAACTACTTTGTCTAAATTTTCTTGTTTTTCTGTATCTTTAGAATTAAATAGTGATAATTGTTTTTCATTCTTTTCAATCAATCCATCTACTCTCATTCCTACAAGCCTTATCGCTATTCCATTAGTATACATTTCTTCTAATAGCTCTTTTGCCATTCTAAATATATCTTTGGTGTTTGATGTTGCTTCATTTAATTTTCTTTGATGTGTTTTATTTTCAAAATTGCTTGTTCTTAATTGAACATTTACTACATTTGCTAACATATTATATTTTCTTAATCTATATGTTACTTGTTCTGTTAATGCTAATAATACTTCTTCTAATTTTGATATTTCAATTATATCAACTGGTAAAGTTGTAGAATTACCAATTCCTTTAGGATTTTCAAATTTATATTGTACTTCTGAATTGTCTATGCCATTTGCATATTCCCACATCATTATTCCATGTTTTCCAAATTTTTTTGATAATAATTCTTTATCTGTTTTGGCTAAATCTCCTATTGTTCTTATTCTCATATTTGAAAGTTTTGGAATTGTTTTTCTTCCAAGCATTAATAATTCTGAAACATTTAGTGTCCACATTTTACTTGGAATTTCATTTTCATATAATGTATGTACTCTATCTGGTTTTGTAAAGTCTGATGCCATTTTAGCTAATAATTTATTATGTGCTACTCCAACATTTACTGTAAATCCTAATTCTTCTTTTACTCTCTTTTTTATTTCATATGCTTTATTTATTAACATATCTCCACATAAATAGTTTGTCATATCTAAAAAACATTCATCTATGCTAAATCTTTCTATTTTGTCTGTATATTGAAGTAATAATTTATATAAGCTATTTGAATATTTTTTATACATATTATAGTTTCCTGGATATACCTGCAGTTGAGGACATTTCATTCTTGCTTGATATAATGTTTCTCCTGTTATAATACCAAAAATTTTTGCTTTAGGACTTTTGGCTAATACTATTCCTGCTCTTTTGGTTTCATCTCCACCTATTACTGATGGTATTTCTCTTATATCAATTTTACTTCCTTGTTTTAACATTTCTACTGCTGTCCAACTTAAAAAAGCATTATTTACATCTACATGTAATATTTGTCTTTCCATAATATCACCTGCTTATTCTTATATCGTTATTATTATAAAACATTTGTTCTTGATTGTCAATAAAAAAGAGAACTTTCTTTCGAAAATTCTCTAAAAATTATTTAGCATAATCTACTACTCTTGTTTCTCTAATTATATTAACTTTAATTTGTCCTGGATAATCCATTTCTTCTTCAATTCTCTTAGAAACATCTCTTGCTAATAATGTCATTTGATCATCTGTAATTTTCTCTGGTTTTACTATTATTCTAACTTCTCTACCAGCTTGTATTGCAAATGATTTTTCAACACCATCAAATGAATCTGCAATTGATTCAAGATTTTCTAATCTCTTTATGTATGCTTCTAGTGTTTCTCTTCTTGCTCCTGGTCTTGATGCAGATATTGCATCAGCAGCTTGTACTAACACAGCTTCTAATGTTTGTGGTTCAACATCTCCATGATGTGCTTCTACAGCGTTTATTACAAGTGGATTTTCTTTGAATTTCTTTAAGATTTCTACACCAATTTCAACATGTGTTCCTTCCATATCATGATCTAGTGCTTTTCCAATATCATGTAATAATCCTGCTCTACGAGCTAGCTTTGCATCTAATCCAAGTTCTTCTGCCATTATCCTTGCTAAGTTTGATACTTCTATTGAATGGTTTAATACGTTTTGTCCATAACTTGTTCTATATTTTAGTTTTCCTAATAATTTTATAAGTTCTGGATTTAAACCTATAACTCCACTTTCAAGCGCTGCTCTTTCACCTTCTGAACGAATTGTTTCTGCTAATTCTTGTTTGGCTTTTTCTACCATTTCTTCAATTTTAGCTGGATGAATTCTTCCATCATCTATTAATTTTTCGAGAGCAATTCTAGCAACCTCTCTTCTTAATGGATCAAATCCTGATAAGATTACTGCTTCAGGTGTATCATCTATTATTAAATCAATTCCAGTTAATGTTTCTAAAGCTCTTATATTTCTTCCTTCTCTACCAATTATTCTTCCTTTTACATCATCAGATGGAAGTGGAACTATTGATACTGTTGTTTCAGCTGAATGATCTGCTGCACATTTTTGAATAGCATAAGCAACTATTTCTCTTCCATTTTTCAAGGCTTCGTCTTTTGCCTTTTGAGTTAAATCTCTTATTAATGCTGCTTTTTCAGATGTTATATCTTGTTCTACACTTTTTAATAATTGATCTTTGGCTTCTTCTTGTGTTAGTTTTGCAATGTCTTGAAGAACTTTCATTTGTTCTGTATACAAATTCTCAACATCTTGTTTTCTTTCATTTAGATTTTGCTCTTCTCTTTCTAAGTCTTTTTCTTTTTTCTCAAAATTATCTGAACGTCTTTCTAAATTTTCTTCCTTTTGAATAATTCTGCTTTCTTGTTTTTGAATTTCGCCTCTTCTTTCTTTAATCTCTTTATCTAGTTCATTTCTAGCATTCATAATTTCTTCTTTAGCTTTAAAGATTTCTTCTTTTTTCAAATTATCTGCTTCTATTTTTGCTAATTCTACTAGTTTTTTTGCTTCTTCTTCTGCTCCATTAATTTTTGATTCAGCAATTTTCTTTCTGATTACAACTCCAACTAGTATTCCTATTACTAATGAGATTAAGACAGCGGCGACAATGATTATAGTTTCCATAACCATACACCTCTTTCTTATTAAATTTTCAATGTTCGAATAAATATATATATACGATTTCTATTATTTTTTTATATATTTTTTCAACCTATTATATTTTATAATTATTATTGTTAACTGTCAAGGGTTTTTATTGTAAAATATGAAAAAACATTTATATTTGAAAAAAAGAAGGATATTTCCTTCTTTTTCTTACTATGCTCTTGGATGAGCTTTTTTATAAATGTTTTTTAAACTTTCATCTTGAAATTGCATATATACTTGTGTTGATAATATATCTGAATGTCCAAGCATTGTTTGAATTGATTTTAAATCTGCTCCATTTTGTAATAAATGTGTTGCAAATGAATGTCTTAATACATGTGGTGTTATGTCTTTTTCAATATGTGCTTGTTCTTTGTAATATTTTATAATTTTCCAAAATCCTTGTCTTGTTAATCTTTGACCATTAACATTTACGAATAATGCTTTTTCATTTTCGTCTTTTATCATTATATTTCTTGCATTTTCAACATAATCTTTTAGTGCTTTTAATGACATTTCTCCTAATGGCACTGTTCTTTCTTTTTTTCCATTTCTACATGTTGCAAAACCTTTTTCTAAATCTACATCTTCAACATTTAATGATATAATTTCTGTAACTCTCATTCCTGTTGCATATGCAAATTCTAGCATTGCTTTATCTCTAGTTCCTTTTAAATCGACATTTTTTGGTTGATCTAATAATAATGCTACTTCACTTGATGTTAATACACTAGGAACTCTTTTTTCTATTTTTGGTGATGAAATTCCTTCTGTTGGGTCATTTTCTACATCCTTATTTTTAACTCCATATTGGTAAAATGATCTGATTGATGCTAATCCTCTTGATATTGTTGATGATTTTTTACCTATTTCTTGCATATATGTTATGTACTCTTTAATTCCTTCGTTTGTTTCTTCTTTATATTCTTTTCCTTGTTCACTTAAATATCTTTCATATTGTTTTAAATCTCTTTCATATGATTGAAGAGTATTATTTGATACTTTTTTATCATTTTCTAAAAATCCAAAAAATAAGTTTAATTCTTCTTCCATTTCTTTCCCCACCCTAATTCAAATTGTAAATTTAACATAAATAATATACGTGTTTATGTTATATCAAATTTTCTCTAAATTGTAAATAGTTTTTCATCTATTTATCTAAAAATATTTTGCAAATAATAATATCAGTCTATATGATATTTCTATTTTTATTAAAGATGAAATAATTAAAATTATTAATATAAATATAGAAACTATACTATGTTTTAGTATTGATACTTTTATATTTTCTTTTCTTCTATCTTTTACTATTGATTTATATAATTTTATACTACTAACTCCTAAAAGTAATAATGCTGGTATTAATATTAAATTTTGTAAAAATATTGTTAATAGTACAAATATTAATCCTTTTATTTTTCCTAATGTTATTACACACGCAGATATTGTATATCCTAAGCAAAATCCTCTTGCTATAATTATTCCAAAAACTATCGGAATTCCCACTATTGTTGTTCCTGCAAACCATAATATAAATACTAAAAATATATTATTTTTTATATCTGTTTTCAATTGGACTATTGTACTATTACTTTCTGATATTTTTATTTCATCAATATATGTATTTATATATTTTATAACATTTTCTTGATTTTCTGTCTGATTTATAAATAATACGCCTAAAAATAATCCTACTGAAAATAATATTATTACAAGTATATATGATTTATAATTACTGATAATCTCTTCTTTAATTATATTTAGGATTTCACTTTTTTTCTTTCGCACTTTTAATCTCCTTATTAAATAAACTTTATACATAATTTTTATTCAATAAAGATTTTTTTAGAACTTCATTTCATTTTAAATCTATTCTGCAGATACTTTTCCGTACATTCCGCCTCCGCCAGATTCTACTTTCATTTTTCCTTCGCGTGCATTTATAATATTTTTTGCAATTTTTTCTCCAACAACTGCTTCTATATCATCATTTGATAATTTATGTAAAATATTCATTTCTGTATCAAAAGCATCTAACAATTTATCAATTGTTTTTCCTCCTACTCCAGGAATAAAATTTAATGGTATTTGATAAACATATGGTGGTCTATTTTCAGGACTTTTTGATTCTTCTTTATCTTTTATTAACTCTATTCTATCAAAAACTCCAAATGTTACTTTATCACTTCCACAATTTGGGCATTTATCTACTGGTTCTTTTGTTTCAATTGTACAATCACAATTATCACAATGTGTTCTATGATATTTTCCAAGTTTTGGATCTAATCCGTAGTTTACCAAAACTTTTCGACCATCTTCGTTTTTTAGTGCTTTTATAACTTCTTTAAAACTTATATCGTCTACTAACATTTTATTATATTCTCTTGCTATTTTAGGAAGAGAATGTGCATCTGAATTTGTAACAAATGTCTTTCCTTCTAATTCTGAAATCATATCAGCTAAGTATGTATCTGAACTTAAGCCTAATTCTACTGCAAATATCTTATTATATTTTTCTTTAAATATATTTTCTATTCTATCTGTACAATTTCCATAATAGCTTTTAAATGGTGTAAATATATGTGCTGGTATTAGTATTCCATTATATTTTTCTACTATATCTATTAAATCATATCCTGATAAATCTGATCTTTGCGTACTTAATGTAATATTTTTTATATGATGACTCATTTCTTGTGAGAATGCTTTTATATCATTCAAATGTGGAAAGAAACATATATTATGTGCTGCTCCTTTTTTTCCATTTCTTCCTTTTTCTGATGTTTCTACTTCACTCCCCAACAATATACAAACTTTGTCTTTATAAATTATTCCACCATCTTTTAATTCATATGCTTCTCCTGTTTGAAGAAATTTTTCAATATCTTCTATTACATATGGTGATGCACAATCTATTATTCCTACTATATTTATTCCTTTTCTTTCAGCACATTCTTTTGCAATATTAGCAAAATTCAAACTTCTTGCTGCTGTAATTTTTATTGGCTTTCCATTTTCACTTCTTCCTATGTGAACATGTAAATCTGCAAATACTTCGTACATATCTAGTTTATGCTAGCTAAAAAGCTAGCATATCCTCCTTTTCTTTATTCTATATGTTTTAATATTTTTTCTTTTGTTTCATTTGTAAATAATGATTTATTTTCTGTTTCAACAGTTGTATTTTTCAATACTTCTACTATTTTTTGGTCGACAGTAACAGAATAATCTACAGAAAGTTTGTCCACAAATTCTGGAACATCTTTTGATTCTCTAACTAATTTTTGCAATCTTGCAAAAACAGTTGTATTTACAACACCTTGAATATATACTTTATCAAAAGTTTGTGCAAATTCTCTAAAACTTTCTAAATATCTATTATATTCATTTTTTAGGTTTCTATGTTCTAATAAAACTAATGCTTCATCTGGATTTAATCCTATTCTCTCTGGTCTATCTAGTAACATACCTCCAAATTGATCTACTAATTCTAGAATATCACTTTCAGGTTCTCTTCTTTCTTGTTCACTATATCTATTTACACCTTCACATATTTTACAGAATCTTGCATCAAATCCTAATTTTTTTAATAATTGTGCTCCTTCTATTGCATATGTTTGTACTTTTCCAATTTTCTGAGCATCATCAACTTTTTTACAATTACATAGTAAACATGCAGTTAATATTAAATTATGATCTAATCTTATTTTAGTATACTTTAAAAACATTCTTGCTATTTCAGTTTTAAATATTGTTGCTTTATCAAAATTAATTCCTAACTTAGGCGCTAAAAAATATATTATTTCTTCCTTAGCTATTAAGTCTTCTTCATTTAAAATATATTCTGCAAATTCTTCCATCCTTTGTTTCTCCTTTTTATTAATTATTGCATAAAGAATTTATTAAATTCTTCTTCATTTATCTTTTCTTTTGCTATTAACTCTGCAGCTATTGCATGTAATAGATCCATATTTTGTAATAAAATTTGTTGAGCACTTTTATATGCCGTGTCTATAAGTTTTTTTACTTCTTGATCTATTATATCTTCCATATTATTTCCTAATAATTGATATTCATAATTTCCATCACTACTCTTTAAACATATAGGGCCAACAACATCACTCATTCCATATACAGTAACCATATTTTTAGCAATTTCTGTTGCTACTTCTATATCATTACTTGCTCCTGTTGAAATATCATCTAAAACTATTTTTTCGGCAGCTCTTCCTCCAAGTAATGCTATTAATTTTTCTTCCATTTCTGTTTTGGAAATAAATGATTTATCTTCATCTGATTTATACATTGTATATCCACCAGCTACGCCTCTTGGAACAATTGATATTTCTTTTACTGCTGTTTGTGTTGGTAAAAATTGACTTACAATTGCATGTCCAGCTTCATGATATGCAGTTAATTTTTTATCTTTGTCTGAAATTTTTCTACTTGTTTTTTCTAGACCAACTGTAACTTTTTTTACTGCTTCATCTAAATCATCATTTGTTATTGCATTATGTTGATTTTTGGTTGCAATTATTGCCGCTTCATTTAAAATATTAGCAAGTTCAGCTCCTGTAAATCCAGCTGTATCTTCTGCAATACTGTGTAATGAAACATCATTAGCTAATTTTTTATCCTTTGAATGGATTTTTAAGATTTCTTCTCTTCCAGCTATATCTGGTGCAGGTATTGTTATTTGTCTATCAAATCTTCCTGGTCTTAATAATGCTTTATCAAGCATTTCTGGTCTATTTGTTGCTGCTAAAACTATAATTGTTTCTTCTGATGAAAATCCATCCATTTCAACTAATAATTGATTTAATGTTTGGTTGTTTTCTGTTTCTGCACCACTATTACTTGTTCTTCTTGAACCAATTGCATCTATTTCATCAATAAAAACTATACATGGTGAAATCTTTCTTGCTTTTTCAAATAATTTTCTAACTCTTGAAGCTCCTAGACCTGCAAACATTTCAATAAATTCTGATCCACTCATAGATATAAACGGAACATCTGCTTCACCCGCAATTGCTTTTGCTATTAATGTTTTTCCAGTTCCTGGTTTTCCATATAATAAAACTCCCTTTGGAATTTTTGCTCCCATTTCAGTAAATCTTTTTGGCTCTTTTAAGAATTCTACAATTTCTTTTAATTCTGCCTTTTCTTCATCTAATCCTGCAATATCATCAAATGTAATTTTTGTTTTTCTTTCTGTTTCTTCATAAACTTGCCCTTTATCACCTAAACCTTGCATTTTATAAATCATTATAAATAGTGCAACCATTATTGCTGTTGGCAATATTGAAAAGAAATATGATGGAATTTGTGAAATTACACTTCTTGTTTTTTGTTCTAATTTTATTTCATTTCCTTCAAGCGTTTGACTTTGAATTAATTCCATAAATACTTGGGTATTTGGTATTATTGCTTTTTTTTCTTCTTCTTCATCTTTTAGTTTTACTTTTAATGTTGTACTTCCAACTGTCATTTCAATTTTTTCTACATTTTTATTTTGAATTTCTTTTACTAATTCTGTATATGCAAGAACTTTATCATCTTGTTCATCATCATTTGTTTGTCGTTTTACTATTAATACTATTGATACAACAATTAGTGCAATTAATAAAATTGTTAATATTACTAATTTTATTACATCTAATTTTTTGTTTTCTTCCTTTTTCTTGTCTTCTTTCATTTTAATAACCCTTTCTAAAATTCCGTACTATACATATCCCTCTATATTTTCATTATGCCTCAGAGCCATCTGGTTCTTGATCATTAGGTGCATCCTTATTTTCATCATCTGTTTTATTTTCATTTTT
>ERZ780063.327-NODE-327-length-14562-cov-3.4331_pt1 | contig 14562 bp, 8 predicted proteins | sample MGYA00511842_ERZ780063 | MGnify/ENA primary metagenome ERZ780063 (study PRJEB29588, sample SAMEA2146321) | human gut metagenome | biome: human gut; feature: human-associated habitat; material: faeces | place: Denmark | collected 2008/2010 ... | reverse complement strand
GGACGGAGGTGCGCCAGTTCAACCTGATGTTCTCGACCCAGATGGGCTCGACGTCCGAGGGTGCCAATACGATCTACCTGCGTCCCGAGACGGCACAGGGTATCTTCGTCAATTTCCTGAACGTGCAGAAGACCGGCCGCATGAAGCTGCCGTTCGGTATCGCCCAGATCGGCAAGGCGTTCCGCAACGAGATCGTGGCGCGTCAGTTCATCTTCCGCATGCGCGAGTTCGAACAGATGGAGATGCAGTTCTTCGTCCGCCCGGGCGAGGAGATGCGGTGGTGGGCCGAATGGCGCGATACGCGTATGAAATGGCATCGGGCGCTCGGCTTCGGGGCGGATAACTACCGTTTCCACGACCACGACAAGCTGGCCCATTACGCCAATGCCGCGACCGATATCGAGTACAATTTCCCGTTCGGGTTCAAGGAGGTGGAGGGCATCCACTCCCGTACGGATTTCGACCTGTCTAACCACCAGAAATTCTCGGGCAAGAAGATCCAGTATTTCGACTCCGAAACAGGCGAAAGTTATGTGCCTTACGTCGTGGAAACCTCGATCGGCGTGGATCGTATGTTCCTGCAGGTGATGTCGGCGGCTTATACCGAGGAGAAGCTCGAAAACGGCGAAGAGCGCGTCGTGCTGCGGATTCCGGCGGCTCTTGCTCCGACGAAGGTGGCCGTGTTGCCTTTGGTGAAGAAGGACGGCATGCCCGAAGTGGCGCAGCGGATCGTCGATCTGTTGAAGTATGATTTCAACGTCGTGTATGACGAGAAGGATTCGGTGGGCAAGCGTTACCGCCGGCAGGATGCGATCGGTACGCCGCTGTGCGTGACCGTCGATGGCCAGACCCTCGAGGATAATACCGTGACGGTGCGCCACCGCGATACGATGCAGCAGGAGCGCGTGGCGATCGATGCCCTCTTCGGACTGGTCGATGCGGAGTGTTCGCTGCGCAGCCTCCTCAAGAAATTGAATGTCTGACAGGGCTGTCGCGGGTTTCGCGCCGGGTGCGTCGGACGGCGAGTACAGTGTGTTTCGTATCGGGAATGTTCGTGAGGGTGTGTGGGCCGGTGTTGTTCGAGCTATTGGATAAGGTAAGATCGTGGGACGTATTTTGGCCATAGATTATGGAACGAAGCGCACGGGAATCGCCGTGAGCGATCCCTTGCGGATCATTGCCGGAGGGCTCGAAACCGTCGAAACCAAAGGGTTGGAACGCTGGTTGGCGCAATATTTCGCGGCGAATGACGTTTCGACCATAGTGATCGGAAAGCCGATGCAAATGAGTGGCGCTCCGTCCGAAACGTGGCGTTACGTGGAACCGTTGGCGGCCCGCCTGCGCAGGGCCTATCCCGACAAGGAGGTGGTGTTTTACGACGAGCGTTTCACCTCGGTCATCGCTCACCGCACGATGCTCGAGAGCGGTATGGGCAAGATGGCCCGCCGGGACAAGGCGCTTGTGGACAAGATATCGGCGACCATTATCCTGCAAGGATATATGGAGAGCCGAAGTTAGTTTTCCGGCTGCGGCCGGGTTAAAAATGGAAAAAGTTATGATTTATCCGATAGTTGTTTTCGGGGCGCCGGTACTGCGCGAAAAATGCCGGGAGATCGGACCCGATTATCCCGAAGTTAAAAAGTTGATCGAGGATATGTTCCTCACGCTCGAGGAGGCCGAAGGCGTAGGGCTTGCGGCTCCCCAGATCGGTAAAAGCATCCGCCTGTTCATCGTGGACTGCACGCCTTGGGGCGAAGACCATCCCGAACTGGCCGATTACCGGCGTGCGTTCATTAATCCCGAAATTTACGAAGTTTCCGAGGAGACGAAACTCTACGAAGAGGGATGTCTTTCGCTGCCGGGATTGCACGAGAGCGTGCGGCGTTCGCTTGCGATCCGGATGCGTTATCTGGACGAGAATTTCGAGCCGCACGACGAAGAGTTCACCGGGCTGCCAGCCTGGGTGATCCAGCACGAATATGACCATCTGGAAGGAGTCGTCTTCACGGATCGCTTGTCGCCTTTGCGCAGAAATCTGATTAAGAGTAAGTTGATGAGCTTGACGAAGGGTCGTTACAAATGCTCGTACAAGACTAAATAGGGGGCGTTCCGGTAAAAGTTACGGGATTGACCGAAAAGAGAGCGACATTGGCCTAAAAGTTGAAATTTTCCAGAGAAAGGGGTAAACTCCGGAAAATTTTTATTACCTTTATATATTAGAAATAGGACATATAATATTTTATCATTTTAAATTTTCATACGATGAAAAAACTTTTACTTACATTGGCAATGGGCTTGCTCGCGTGGTCGGCATCTGCCCAGAATTGGACGGTCGGTGGTCGTATCGGATCCGGTTTCCAGGCTGTCGGACAGTATGTATTCAGCAACGATAATTATGTGGAAGCCCGTTTCGGTGCTTATTGGGCCAATGCCGGCGGTACGGTGACGGCTGATTTCTCGGTATTGTATAATTGGAATGTTTGCAATATGGATTGGACGCCGTCGGCAGGTCGTTGGTTCTTCGATGCCGGTGCAGGTATCAATGTGGGCGGCAAAGGGCATTACGCTTATGTAGGCGTGGCCGGCTCGGCTAAACTGGGTATTGCCTTCAAGGGGGCTCCGGTACGTCTTTCGTTCGACTGGTCGCCGGCTTTCGGTCCCGGAATCGCTTATTGGGACGGGGGATCGCATTCCGAGTTCAACGAACGGGCATTGTGTAATTTCGGTATTACGTGCGTTTATTGCTTCTAAAGAGAGAACCCGAGGAAATAAGAAGCCCGGAGCAATTTGCTCCGGGCTTCTTTTATGCTGTCGGTTCGGTGTTTTTTCTGTTCGATCATTTTTCCCTTTGCTGATGAAGAACGTTTTCCGAGGGGCGGAATTGAGGGGACTGAATACGTAATATGGGTCCGGAACGGTTGCGGTCGGAGGCGAAAAACGGGCTGGACTTTCGGGTATTCAGCGACGTGTGTAGGATTCTCCTTGGAGGCTGTATTCGTTTATACCGGATTCGTTTCGGGCGCCGAAACTTTATTTTGCTTTGGGCGGCGTTTCTCTTGGCTGCGGTTGTAATCTTCGCTGCACCTGTAGGTTCTTTTCGGGAGGGAGGGTGCGTGTACACTCCGCGATCCCGTATAATCGGCAAAACGAGATGCGACGAAGTTCAGAACCAGATGCGACTTTTAGAGGGTTGAAGTAATCCAAAACGAAAAGCGACTGAAATTTCGCACACGCGCAGAATATATGTAAAGCAAATGCACGATCCGTTTACATATCGCGGGAAATATGTAAAGCGAATCAAGAAAACATACCGTTCGAATGGCGTTTAACTGCCGCTCGAACGGTTTTTTATTTCAAGATGAATCAATACCAGCTCCATCTATTCGCCTAAATACTCACCCTGGAACAGAGATGCCTGTGCCCGTTCCTCGTAGTTGCAGACCATCCACTCCTCTTGTCTGCGGCGATTTGATTTCGAGGCACTGATCGTCCGCTCGATACGATGGATAATCCATCCGTTCTTCCGGGCATACCGGTCGATCATATCGAACGGGAACATCGTGAGCATAAACTTTCCCTTGACGGTTTCAAGCAATTGCAAGAGTTGCTCCATATTCTGTTAGTTGAATGTATCCTCATAGTGTCCGCAATCGGAGTTCACATAAGGCGGATCGACGAAATGAAAGGTATCGGGAGCATCGTAGCAGTCGATCACGTCGAGAGCGTTTCGGTTCTCAATAGTCACTCGTTCGAGCCGCTGACAAAGCCGCTCTGTGAACTCATCCTTCGCGTTACGCAGTTTCTTGGTCATTGTGCCGCTGAAGTCATATCCAAATGTCCCGTCCATCATTGACGCAAACGACATTTTACAGAGCACCCATACGGCCCATGCCCGTTCGACGGGAGTAAAGAACTGCGGATAAGAGTTGATATGTCCGGCATGGGCGTGCAGGTCCCGGCTGTGTAGTGTTTTGTTAATCTCGTGTTTGAGGTCTGAATAGTAAACTTGCATACACCAGTAGAAGTTTGTCAACTCCATGTTGATGTCATTGATGATTTCAGCTTCGGAGGGCCGTTTGGCGAACAAGACGGCCGCACCGCCGCAAAATGCCTCTGTATAGATCTTATGCGACGGGATCAAAGGCAAAATGTGCTTGAGCATTGTCTGTTTGCCGCCATAGTAGGAAATAGGGGTTCTCATAGTTTGCTATTTTATTAAAATTAGTATCTTTGCGTATCTCATCTACATACCAGCCGTCCCCTGTACAGGAAACGACACAAAAAATTACTCGCAGCAGGAGGTTTTATCCCCCGGTCGCTGCGAGTAATCGTGCATTTGTTGGTATGTAGGTGAGATGACTGCCAACAAACCGGGGGATTTTTTGTGTCCTCCCCCGAAGGACTTTATTTGTCAGATTCGATGCTGACCGTCTACTTCGTCTTTCACTTTTCTGCCGACAACCGACGTATTCCATACATGGTCCATCGCAGCCATTAAAAATTCTTCAATTAATTTACGACTGTCTCCAATGGCGGTTCTCAAATCTTTGTCCAGGTCGTATGGTCGGTATCTCTCTTATAGACATACCCGTTTTGAATACGTAATCCGGCTTTTCCGATCAGGACTTCGAAAATATCTCCCGTGAATACCGCATAGTTGCTCGATCCTTTCACAACGGCTACTCCGTTGGGAGCGATCAGGTTCTTGCGGATGTCTTTCACGAAGTTGAATTGGGCGGCATTCATCGTTGCAGAGGCCGTAAGTTTTCCGGCTGCCGATGCTTCGACCGTAATTCGGATGTAGTATTTCTGGGCTGCTCCAGTGAAAAGATGTGAAATCGTCGCGTCGATATTCAAATTCGTGTTTTGGGCTTCAGCCGTGCTGTTTCGGTACAGGGGATCGGCTTTCCCCGTCAAAGCGTTTACCACCTCGATCTTTACGCCCCCGCCGCCGCCTTCGGCATTGCCTGTGATGCGGCCTGTAATCCGGGCCGACATCTGAACTCCCTGTCCACAGGTAAACGGTGGACTTGATTCGTAAACATTTCGGATAAAAGGATTGCTTTGTCCCGTAGCCAGTGCGCTCACTTCTTTCGTTTCTACGACACCCGGGACACTCGAAGCACCCAGGACCTGCGATACGGACGTAATTCTGTATGGGGTGAGTATGATCTTATCTCCGCTTGCGGTCGCATCGCTCACCTCCACGGAATCGTTTTTGACCTGCAGGATTCCGACAGTTCCTTTGGAGGCGTGTACTTCCCCGTCGGCGTGTACTCTGAACACGGCTTTTTTCCGGTTCGTATAGTCTGCTCCCGACCAGAAGGGCACATCATCTTCCTGCAAGCCGCTCACGCCGGCCGTCACCTCGCCATCAGCATTTTTCAGCAACATCACATTGGTCATTATCAGACCGCCTTTCACCTCGGTACTTCCGTCTTCCATAGCCTGCTTGAGGTACTCTGTCGATTTGATGGCTTCGTCCGCCGCTTCGTCGATCAAGTCCGACGTGTTGCGGCTCAATCGATAATAATCGGAAAATACGTCTCTGAATTCTGTGCCGGTTATCTCGGATGTCGTACTCATATCGGCCAGCAGGGGCGTGAGATAATCTTCGAGCCGCTGGAAATAGAATGTAAAAGCCTCCGTGGGTACGTTGTATTGGTCGGCCCTGGCCATGATACTCCAGTATTCGCCTTGAATCCGCGCCCATTCATTAGCTACCTGCTGTTTGTCGGAGGGCGTCAGGCTCGAATCCGAGGCGATGTAGTCCACATTCAGCTTCACCTGCTCGATCTGCGCCTGCACATCCTCCTCGGCCGTGATATACCCCGTGGGGGCTTTGTTGCCTTCCGTAAGCTGAATGTCGTAGAGATACATGGAAACACCTTTGTTGATATACATGTATATCTTCTGTACCACACGCGAAGCATCGATGGTGTGGACCACTTCATATACTCCTTCCGTTCCCGCCGGAGGAGCGGAAAGCACTTCTTTGGTGCCGTCTTCGTATGCGATACGGAACGTAATTTCGGCGCCCTGCTTGATCCGGGCTTTGAAGACGTACGGAGTATTCGGCTTGTATTTTATGTGGCCGCCGAAACAGTCGGGGACCGTCGAAACCAGGGAGGCGTTGGTTGCGACAAGCCCGGCCTGAATAAGTTTGCCCCAATTGACACACAAATATGCTCCGTCCGCGTCCGCCCCCGAAGTTACGACATCCGTAACGCCCTCTTTGGCGCTGTTCCATTCCCGGATAAACTGCTTGGCGATATAGTTGCGGGCGCCGACTTGCAGGTTGTCCACCGCTTCGTCAGCCTGCTTCTGGGCCACGAGGTTAGAGAAGCGGCTCACCTCGGCGTAGTAATCGGCGAATTTCTGGTTGAAGGTGTCGGGGACGATCGTCGTGTCGGTGTCCGAGGTCAGGCCGATGCTACTCAGGTAGGCTGCGAGAGCATCGTAAGCTCCTTTCAAAGCCGTTATCGATACCCCGAAGGATGTTGCATCCGTCTGGTATTTGGCATACTCTTTCTGTATCTGCGACCATTGCTGTCGCACGGCGGGTTTTTCCTCTTTGGATAACGTACCGTCTGAAGACATGGCTGCCAGTCGTTCTTTGGCTTCGTTGGCTGCCGTATCATCGGTGTATTTGGATGCTTTGTCCCAATCCGAGCTTTCGAAATTGCCCGTTGCACGGGATTCGATACAGCGCATGATGTCGCCACCTTCGCCCTGCGTCCAGATGTCACCCACATCGTAGGGTGTAGTCGGTGTTACGACGAATACACGACGTTTGGCATCGGCCGTGTCCTGCGCCCGCGCCGCCTCTTGCAGGGCCTTTACCGCATCGCTGTCGGCGATCGGCGTCCATTTATAGGTTCCGTCCTCTTCTTTTACCCACCGCCACGATTTGCCCGCATCGGGGTTCGTCGTCTCGTCGCTCGATATGGTGAAGTGAATCTGCGGGTATTCCGCCGGAGTGATTTTGGCATTATCGGTTTTGCGGATGACAAAAGCTATGTAGGGATTGTCGCTTCCGACGGTATAGCTCTGGCTCCATACGTAACTTGCTATAACCGCTCCGGATGACGCTATCGGATTGTAACCCATCGTATAGCCTTCACCCACCGACAATACGGCGCCTTTGGGTATTCCTCCGACCGGAGTTTTGAGCCGGATGCGGGTGCTGTCGGCGATTTTGATCTGATCCCAGGTCTTAATGCCGTCGATATAGGATGCACCGATGCTGCCCTGCTCCCAACAGCCTGCGTCCGTCGGGTCGAAATTCGCGGGCAGCGTATTGGTGAACGTGTCGCCGATATGGTTTTCCTGCTCGCCGTCCGCTATCCATGTTTGGGCCGGTTCATTGTAAAGCGAGGGAGTATAGGGATAGAACCAGTTTTCCACGACACCGTCCAGCCGTTTGTTGATCTCGGACAATTCGCCGGGCAGCGTGTTATCGATGTAATCCTTAGCCTGCTGAGCTTTGCGATCGGCGGAATTGGCAGTGGCCTGGGCTTCGGTGGCCGTCTGATCGATCTGTTCGATGTCGAACTCCTTTTGAAACTGTCCCGTCGCGGGGTCGTAGAGCTTGCCTTGCTTCCAGCCTGCCTCCGGGGTGAAGGCCACGCCGACGCCGTCGTCGCCGACCAGCCGGAACAGCTTGCTCCGGGTGTCCAGCAGTGCCTTCTTGTCCAGGCTGCTGATCATACCTTGCAGGTAGATATTATCCAGATAGGCCGAATAGCCCGACATCTGGATCCCGAAGACGGAGAGGTTCGTAAGGTCACCGAACTGCGCGGCGATATTCTCGGCCGTGAACTCCCAGTCGCTGACATTGCGGAGATAACGCTGGTAGGTGCGCGTCGAGTAGCGCGAGCTCTGCCGGGCGGGATTCGTGAATGAGCCGTAGGCCACGAAGGTCATCGACTCCATCGGATCGATTTGCTTGGTAAAGGTGGCCGACAGGGGACGCAGCTCGTAGCGGAACTGCTCGTTGCGGTCGCCCAGGACCTCCGTGATACGGAAATAGACCGTGGCGAAGCCTGCGAAAGAGAAGTTGCCCCGGCCGTCGTCGGAATCTGCCGTCGCATTGTTCGACGGGTCGAAGTCGTGGAAGATGCCCATACATATATCCCCGACCGCTACGGCGCCGATCTCGCCCTCTTCGAGTTTGAGCGTTACGAGCTTCTGATCCTTGTCCACGCTCTCGATCACCCCGGCGCCCGGAGCGCTCCAGTCGTCCCCGACGCTGATGCCCACACGGTTGTACCGAAGCTCCGGAACCTCCAGAAAACGACGGATGAAGAGGCTCTCCAACTCGCCGGCGCCTCGGCCGTCGATCTGTGCACCGAAGCCGGTGATGCCGCTGGCGAAGTCGCTTGTACGGAATCCCTCGTCGAGCTGCTGCCGCTTAAGGAATCGGGTGATTCCTTCGACCGTACCTCCCCGGCGCTTGTTCAGAAATTCCCGTTCGCTCTTACGCGACGAATAGAGCGTCGTGTCGCTCGCCGGTGTTTCCTCCCACGATTTAATGATGTCAGGAAATTCCGATGAAACCTGCCGGGTTATCTGCGTCACTTCCGAAATCTGATTTTCGATGCGGGAAATACGGCCTGTGGAGAGGACATCGCTCATTTTAAGAGTCATGCTTCCGGGCTGAACGACGGAGCGACTGATCGCGACGATACGGATATCGCGATATCCGGTATCGGGAAAAAACTTGTCGCTTCCGAGCCGAATCCGTTGCCCCGGCTTCAAATCGAGGTTTCTTTTATCGACAACCGTAAAATCCGTCGATGCCTGGAACACGGATATATCTTTACGGCTGTCGGCCATAAAGGTATCTACCGCAGTTTTGAATTCCTGTTCGGCCGCAGGATAATAACTGTCCGGCATACTGATATTCCAGAGCACGTATTCGTTCCCGGGAGCCGGGACCAACGGTTCCGACGGCAACTGCATATCGTTGTCGTAGGGCCATTGGGTGATGATCTCGAACTCCTTCTTTTCCGAGTCGTAATTCACTTCGAACTCCCGTCCGCGAAGCTCTCCGGTCTGAAAGGTCACCCGTTTGACGAGGCCGCCTATTTCGTATTGATTGGGATCGAACGGAATGTCGGGATCGGTGAAATACCAGACCGTAAACGGAGAGCCGTCATCGCTCGTGCGCTCTTCGGACCGTACGGACCCGACCGTCCCGATCCGGCGGGGATATATTGCATCGAACGCTTCCTGCTCGAAATATTCGATGATACCGAGGTGGGTATCCTGTTCGACGTACTTTGCCCCGTCGGGCAATTGCAGCCGGGCATGTCCGTACCGATCCGGATCGATGTTGCGGGAGGAGCCTACCGGGAAGAGCCGAGTGAAAAATTTCACGCCATCGGCCATGCTCCGTTCGATTCCTCCGATCAATCCGTCGCCGTAAGACAACGGGACAGGCTCGCCGAACTCACAGCGGGATATGTTGAGCGTCATCCCGTCGAACCACCACTCCGTTCCGGCGGCAGACGACAATTCCGAAAGAGCATCGGAGGCGTACTTTCCCGTATATTCGATATCGATGTACTCCGATACGACCACTTCTCCGACTTTCCATTCGGTCGTCCCCATTTTGCGGTTCATGTTAGCGATAATCAGCGCCGCATGTTCGCGTGCCGGTGCCGTGAGTGTCAGAATCGGATTGTCGTCATCATCCGGATTGACCATCAGGACCTGCGTGGTGAGTCCTTCGACCCCCGACAGTTGCACCGAGTAGCTCCATTCGCTGTCGCAGTTCATCTTCGGCTGATAACGTTCGAGAATCCAATAACGCCGTCCGAGGAAGTCCGCATAATCGTAAACTTCGAGCGTGACGCATTCGAAGGCCGTGAAGGAGAGCGCGAGGACACTCTCCTCCTGTATGCCGCAGGTTGCAGCACTGTTACTATCGGGAGAGGCCGTCAGCTTCAGATTCCCTTCTTTCGAATATATTTTGAGTTCCATTTTTTGAAGATTTGAACGTGACCTTTAGATCGACGCAGCGAGTTCGAATGTCGGCTTCGGCTCCCGGAATTTCACCGAGAAGGTCGCCGCAACCTCTCCCTTTCCGAATGGCGCCAGTTGTGAATAATCCGAAAATCCGGTCATATAAACCCGGAATTTCAGCCCTACGTCCGTCAGATGGAGCGCGAGCCACCCGTCGTCGCCCTCCTTGAGAAATTTCACGAACGAGGCGTAGCGCGTGAAGAACGAAATATCGTTCGAGGCGACGATGGCGAATCGCAGCGTGATATCGCGGGCTTCGTAAGTCTGTGTCAGGGTATCGGGCATACGGACACCGTCCTCCTCCTGAATGGAAACCTCCGCCTGCTGCTTGAGAGCCGGAGGTGCAAGCAGCGAATCGTAGTTGTCGTGTCTGTCTTCAGCGGTTTCCGCGAGGAAAGCCCCGAAACGGGCATATACATCCGTTTGGTTGATCAGCAACAGTCCTTCGAGTATTTCAGCCATAATCAGATCGCTTTTAATCCGTCGCGTTTTATGGTTTGCAACAGTTCATAGATTCGGGGTATCGGTTCGGTATTTTCCCGGATGGCATTCATCGCTTCGAGCGATCCCTTGAGAACCGGGACAATACCTTCGATGTTTTCGTCGATCTTCGCGGAATGGATCTGTACCGATGTGACCAGTCCTTCGACGCGGGAGAACGAATCCTGCGTTACGGTCTGAATGGCTCCTGCCTTACCGCTCTGCTGCGAAGTGCCGGCTTCCTCGTCGATTGAAAGTCCGTTCTCTTCTGCAATGCGGCGGAACTCTTCCCACAGACGATTGAAATCGTCCTGTTGCTCCATGGCATCCGAAACCAGCGATTTCATCGTTTCGCTCCATTGAGCGAACCGCTCTTCGTCGGAAAGGTCGCTCTGCATGACCTCTTCGATGCGTTTTTGGGCATCTTCGAATACCTTACCGAGCGTACTCGAATAGATCATATCCTTGGCCAGCGAGCGCAGGGCCTGCCCGACGCTGTCGGCAAAAGTATCCGCCGCATCGGTGCCGTTTTCGAAAGCATCCACCAAAGCATCGGTAAGCGTACGGCCCAGATCGCCGAAAATATCCTGCAAATAATCCCGGACCGCAGTCAATGCCTCTTCGTAGGTTTCCCAGTCGTCCACCATTTCGCGGAGCATCTCCTGATTCTCCCGTGCCAGGTGCTGGAAAGTTTCTCCGCCCTCTTCGACGAATTGCCGGAGCGCGTCCATATCGACTTCGCCATCCGTGAATAATTCGGGAAGCAGCGAACCGAGGGACTGATATTTTGCCGAGCGGAACCAGGTCGAGTGACGTGTCTGAACCTGCATGTTGGCGATCGAATCGGCAATGTTCTCCCAAGTTTTTTCATACCTGAACAGCCCCGAAAGTCCCGTGCCGGCTCCGCCTCGCCACTCCCCCGGCAACTGATATTTTTCTTCCCCGCGCGAGAGGATTCTCTCCCGGACTTTCTCCAGCTCTTCGAGCGAGGTGCGCACCACATCGATATTTTGTTTGTAACGGTCGTACACCCGATCCCCGAAGATATTGTCGAATTCATCGGAATCGATACGGCTGCGCTCTTTCATGATCCGAAGTTCTTCGTTGAACTCCCGGGCCAGACGAAGGTTGCGCTCCATCGAAGTTTCACCGCCCTTGAACAAATTGACAATAGTGGTCAGCGCACCGATACCGGCAGATATGCCTCCGAGAATTCCGGAGGCCATGCCGAGCGTGTTCGATGCGGCTTGAGCTTTCCGGTATGCCTGAACGGCATTGATGATTTGCAGGGTAGAGCCGGCGATATCTCCTGCGGTGGCGATGATGGTTCCTCCGGCTCCCCCGACGGCATCGCCGACCTCATTGAAAGTGCCGATAACGTCGGTCAATACGCGGTGAAGCTCCGTCCAGGAAGTCGTATCGGTAGTTTCCTGTTCCGTTTGGTTCTGTTTTTTCGCCAGTTGCTGTTCGGCCTTGCGGAGTTTGGCCCGCGCAACGGCGATGGCATTACCATCATCCGGCGTCTCGCTTTGCAGGTTCTCCAGCTCTTCCTGAGCTTCGATCACCAGGCTTTCCAGCTTTTTGACCGAGGCAGCGACGACCCGGTCGGCCCAGGCTTCGAATTCCGGGAACTGGCTTGCAAATTGTTCCGTGAAGTCGTCGAGCGCTTTTTGTTTGGCTTCCCGAGCGAGTTGCTGGGCCTCCGGATTTGAGGCAAGAGCGGCAATATCCTGATCGTATTTCCGGGCGATTCGCAGACGCCCCTGCTGGTAGGTTTCGTACTTCTCCAGCAACTTGGCGTATGAAGCCTCCTCTTTCTTATCGACATCCGCAAGCTCTCTGTCCCGAATTTCCGCAGCTTGGGCTATTGCAGCGGCCGTGCCGGCCATAAAGGTTTTCTCCGCATTCGAATCGATATCGGCCCCCGACTCCCGGAGTTTGCGAATCAGCGCGAGCTCGTGTTGTTCCTGCCGCTCATATTCCTGACGGTTTTTCTCGTAATTGAGGCGGATCGCTTCCCGTTCCCGGTCGAATTCGTTTTCAATCAACTCGACCCGCTGGTCGTCGAGGCTCTGCTGTTGGCGACGTACGGCCGCCTTATACTGTTCTGTGAGTTGGTCGATGGAAGTCGGTTCGGGATCGGTCGTCGTGCCGGACGGGTTTTCCAGCAACTGGGCCTGCTCCGCCACGGCAGCCAATTTCGTCCGCTGCTCTGCGAGGAATTGCAGAAATGCCCCGAGGTTGCCATCGAATTTCTCCTCTATCTCATCGATAATCTCTTCTCCTCCTTTGTTCTTCCTGATCTCTTCAAAAATCCTTTCCTGCCAGTAAGAAACACTTTCTTCTGCATCTGACAGAATGTCTTTCGCCTGTAAGAGATCTTTGCGTGTTTGGGGATCATAGCCTGGTTGACGCCATGATTTCGCATAGTAGGTTTTCCGTTTTTCAGCAACATCCTTTTGGGCCTCGAGGTATTTGTCATTAGCCTTTAGGAATTGTTCGATATCCGGTATGTTATTGAAGAACAGCTCTTGCTGTTCGATATCCACCAGGCTCTTGAAAGCCGCCTGTGCTTTGGCGTATTTGTAAATGTTTTTGATCAGCTCCTTGTAAGTGTCATTCGCTTGTCCGAGCATGATTTGCTCGTCGGAAAGATTCTTGAAATAACCCGAAAACTCCTCTTTGAGTTTGCGCACGGCTTCCCGGCGATCGTCTGTGGCGCGGGCATTATCCGTTGCGGCCCGGTAGAGAAGATTCAATTTTACGACCTCCTGCTGGGCGTTTCGAGCCCCTTCGAGCATCGTATTCTGAAAACGTTCGGAAGCCATGCGAGCGGTGTCGAGCGCCTTCTTTCCCCGAAACAGATTCGCTACCCAGTTTCCGATCTCCTTGCCGTACGCTACTGTCAGCGTGATTCCGACGGCTAACGCCGTTTGCCAGGATAGAAGGGACGAAGAGACCCGCCGACACACGGGGACGCCTTTCTGCCCGCTGGCAATCATCGCCTCGTACTCTTTACGCGCACGGGCCAGTTCGTCGGTGAAGATCGGCAGGTTGTTCGAAATGGCCATGAAGAACATTTGAGGCCCCATCGACAATACCGGCAGCTCCCGGGCCAGTTGTTGGATCGACATGTTCAATCCGTTGTAAGTCCTTACGGCTGCCGGAGCGCTTGCAGGAACCAGATCGGTGCGTTTGGTTGCGGCTTGCAAAGCCTGGAGCTGCCGCTGCAACGCTTCTATCTGGCGGATGTTTTCCGTCTGATCCATTTCCGGCGTCTGGGCTATGACTTTCTGAAGTCGCACAATTTCATCCTTCAAAGCCTGAATACGGCCTCGCGCCTGCGCGGCATCCTTGTCCACGGCATCAATCCCGCCGGAAACTCCGGAGAGTCCCTGGCGGGTATTGTTCTTTACGAGGAATTCTATCTCGACGGGTTTCATTGCAAGTTGAGTTTCGATTGAAAGAGTTGTGCGGTATCGGTTTTTCCCGTTGCACTCCCGGCTTCCGTACATTCGGCCGGGACGCTTCGATAATGCGGGGCATCGGCCAGCATCATGGCCAGTGTCTGGAAATTGACCTTCCACAGAATGTAATGCACCGACCATCCTGTTGCGGAGGCAATTTGCCAAACGATTCCGAAGGGGCTATGGGAACTCTCGTAAACGGTTCTTAACTCCCCTTTCCTGCTCTTTTGGGGCGGCTCGCTTCGTACCGGAAGGGATCGATACTCTCGGCCGATTCGATAATACTCGTAAAATCCCGCGTGCCCCGCATTCTGCGGAACCAGCGCTGGGCTTCGATCCGGTACTCGGAGGGTACCTTCCACCGGATCAACCAGGCCACCACGGGGGCCAGCAGGAGTCCGGACAGATAGCCGCGACATATCGTCAGCGCAAGGATCAGCGAAAGGCGTTTGGCATGCCGGTCGAAAAAGGCACGCTCCTCGTCTTCGGAGAAAGCATCCCATTCCCGGGCCGTGATTCCCAGCTTCAGGTAGTGGCGTACGATGCGCATCTGCCCTCCCAGGCAGGGGCGCCGCATCGGTACGAG
>ERZ780063.313-NODE-313-length-14848-cov-4.09214_pt1 | contig 14848 bp, 10 predicted proteins | sample MGYA00511842_ERZ780063 | MGnify/ENA primary metagenome ERZ780063 (study PRJEB29588, sample SAMEA2146321) | human gut metagenome | biome: human gut; feature: human-associated habitat; material: faeces | place: Denmark | collected 2008/2010 ... | reverse complement strand
CACGACTGTCGTGCACGCAACGTCATCGAGGCCATCATGTGGCATGGCTGCACCGCTGAGGGCGGCAAGAGCGATGCCTATGAATGTGTCAAAAAGTTCCGCGCACTCTCCAAGACGCAGCGCGACCAGATCGTCTTCTTCATCGAGTCCGTTTGATACAATAGCGTAATCCAACGTGAATAATAGATTGATCAATTATTTTATGGCTTCCCTGTACACACTTCTCTTGGTGTGTATGGGGATTGCCACTATTGTGGAAAAGCTCCAAGGCGTCGGCTTCGCCAAGGAGCACATCTATGGCACGGGGTGGTTCGTGGCACTATGGGTGCTACTTGCCCTCCTGTTCGTATATTACATCGTCAAAGCCCGGTTGCATAAGCGCATGGCCGTGCTGTTGCTCCACCTTGCCTTGTTGCTCATACTCATGGGCGCCTTCGTCACCCATCTCTTTTCCCATGATGGCACCATCCATCTGCAGCAAGGAGCCAGTGTGGCGAGCTATGTGGACCAGCATGGGGCAGCAACCGATCTTCCGTTCTCCTTGACCCTCTCCGATTTCAAGGTTCACTACTATCCCGGCACCAATGCCGTCATGGACTATCAGTCCGACATCGTGGCTGAGAAAGGCGACAAGACGGAGCATCTGGCGGTCTCCATGAACCATATCGGCCAGGTTTCTGGCTACCGCTTCTATCAGTCGTCCTACGACGCCGACCTCCGTGGCACGACGCTGCTCGTGTCCTATGATCCCTACGGCATTGCCGTGACCTACATGGGCTATCTGTTGCTGCTCGTCGCACTGCTATGGACGATGGTCTCGCGCCATACGCGGATCCGCCAGCTCTATCGCGTCGCTACCAAGGGAGCCGTGGTCCTGTTTTTCTTCCTTCTCTCCACCTCCTCCGTTGTAGCCAAACCTTCCGTCACGCCTGTCAACAGCGAAGTAGCCGACGCGATGGGGCGTGTCGCTGTGCTCTACAACGGCCGCATCTGTCCGCTGAATACTGCCGCTACGGAGTTTGTCACCAAATTGTGTGGCAAGAGCACCTGGGAGGGCCTCTCTGCCAATGAGATCTTCCTGAGCTGGATGATATTCTATACGGAATGGGAGGCGCAACCGATCATTCGGCTGAAGAGCCAGGAGGTGCAGAAGCTGCTTGGCATAGAGGGCGAGTGGGCTTCGGTCAACGATTTCTATACCTCGCAGCATGAGTATAAACTCAAGGACAGAGTAGGGGACGGTACGCTCTCCGATGCGCAGCGCAAGGCCCTTCGCGAGGTGGATGAGAAGGTGCAGGTCGTCACGATGTTCTACAATGGTGAGATGCTCCATCTCTTTCCGCTCCCTTCTCAGGGTGGGCTGAAATGGTACACCCCAGGCAGCACGGAACTCCCGAGAGGCATTCCCGAGGCAGAGTTTCAGTTTGTCAATCACGCCATGGACTATTTCGTCAAGTCGATCTTGGCCAACGATGTCGATGGCGCAAAGACCATGATTGCCAAGATCAAACTCTTCCAGAAGGAGAAAGCCGGCCAGGTACTGCCCTCTCCTTTCTCTCTCAAAGCCGAGGTGCTCTACAACACCTTGCAGTCCCAGCGCGCTGTGGTCTTCTTCAGCCTTGCCCTGAGTCTGTTGTTCTGCATCATCGCCTTTTGCGGCAAGGAGGCTAAGTGGCTGAGCCGTCTCCATACCTTGTTCTGCGCACTCCTCGCTCTGTACCTCACCCTGCTTCTTGCTCTTCGCTGGTACATCAGCGGTCACATCCCTTTGAGCAACGGATTCGAGACCATGCTGTTCATGTCGTGGGCCACCCTCCTTCTGTCCCTCCTGATGGCCGGGAGGATGCCGATTCTCAAGGTCTTGGGCACGCTTGTCTCCACCCTCTGCCTGCTGGTGTCGATGATAGCCGTGGGCAGTCCTCAGATCACCCAACTGATGCCCGTGCTCCAGTCGCCGCTCTTGTCCATCCATGTGGCCGTGGTCATGCTCTCCTATGCCCTCTTTGCCCTTATAGCGCTGATCGCCCTGCGCTGTCTGCTGCTAAAGGACGGCGACCTGCTGACGCGCCTCACGGCCCTCTCGCGCTTCCTGCTCTATCCGGCGGTCGCCCTGCTGGCCATTGGCATTTTTGTTGGTGCCGTATGGGCCAATGTGTCGTGGGGAGCCTATTGGTCATGGGACCCCAAAGAGACCTGGGCCCTCATCCTGCTGATGATCTACGCAGTCCCTCTCCACCAGACGCCGATCGTCAAGGCGGGCCGTCCTCGACGCTACCATGTCTATGTCTTGGCAGCCTTCCTGGCCGTCGTCATCACCTACTTCGGTGTCAACTATTTCATGACGGGTATGCATTCGTATGCCTAAGCGCCGGGAGACAATTCGTCTCTTGGGCGGGGCGCCGGTGCGTGCTTGGTTTTTAGTCTTTTAGAAAGAAGCCTTTGGCCCGTTTTCCATGTTGGTAGTATGACTACTACTTATGGCAAACGAGCCAAAGGCTTCTCTTTTTTATTTCTTAAGCCGCTTAATTCTTATACTCCTTCAGTTTCTCCAGACAATAAGCCTTGAAGTCGTTCCAGTGGTAGTAAGGCTCCACGTCGCTCTTGATGGGGAGCGTAGCCTCGTCCTCGCAAAGCAAGACCTTCACCAGAATGTCGTTCGCCTTGTTGCGATAGAACACAAACTGAAGGTTGGTGGCCATCGGGGTGATCTTGTAGTCAAACCATTGAGAGGAGATTCTCTCCGGATCCTTGATCTCCTCGCCATAACCGTTCAGGTCCAAAAGGCAGGTGAGCGGAGTGACCATCGAGTCGTGGCCATATCGCAAGGTGGCTCCAGGGTGCTGGAGGGCGATGCAACTGTCAGCCTTCTCGATAATATCCATCAGAAGGTTGCGCTGAGAGAAAGGCTGAACATTGCCCGTATAGGGAGAATAGCCGAAGCTCATTTGCCACCAGGCGTTGGAGGCAACCCAATTCTGATACAATTCTTCCTCGTTGAACAGATCATACAGAGAGACCTTGCCCCTCAACTCCGTGCCCTGGATGGAACTGGCCATCTCGTATAGTTTTCTGTTCAGATCACTCTGGTCGATGTTCTGTCTCACCCACACAGGGTCGTTGAAAAGCTCCTGCATCACGCGGCTGTAGCAGGCGTGCTTCTTGAGAAACTCCTCCTGCACAACCCTTCTGCCCACCGAGTTCTTCAGGCTGTCAAGATATCTGTCGCCATGATTCATATAGTACATGTCGTGCTCGCTGGCATCATGGAAGATATGGAGCTTCGGATTCATGCGGAGCATCTGCTGCAAACCGTTCTCCATGGAGAGGATGCATCGGATCACTACCGTACTTCGTGCCTCAATATTGGTCTCGCCAGCAAAGATCTCAGGAAATCTTTCCATCATTCGCTTGGTTATCCCCTGGTGCTGAAGTGCTCCGAGCGGAGTCAGCTCGCCGTCGCGTCCTCTTGCCTCCTCGCGAAGCAATTTCACCTTTGCCAGTGTCTCTTCGCCCTTGGCAGTGAGCTTGCCCTCCTGCTTCGCCTTCAGCAGAGCAAAGTAAGGCACGTCGTAAGCCTCCTTGCCAATCATATAGCGGGAACCATGGCGACCATAGTGGCTCAGATAGAAGGGCTTATATCCCTTGGGCGCAGGAGTCAGCTCCTTCTGCGGGCCACGATAAGCCACATAGTTACTACCCGAGAGCGTGATGTCTCGCTTGAAATCCTCCAGAGGAGTTTGCGCTGTCGTTGGCATCACCATGGCCAGGGATGCCAGCAAAAATAGATTCTTTATTTTCATTTTATTATCCTTGTTACCTAAACTCTACCATCAGGCCTTTCCTATGCCTGTCTGGGCAGCAAATGATTGCTCTGAACATGATCTTATCCGGTAATTCACATGCCTTGGTGTCGTGAAAGCAAACACCGTGAAATCCTGAATCGCAGGGCGAAGGTACAAATAAAAGCCGAGAATCTCGCTTCTTTCAAAGTTTTTTTGATCAAGAAGCCATGTTTCAGTATTTATAAGTATCTTTGCATTGGTAAATAGGAAAAGTGTCGACAACGGCTTCAATGCCATCCAACTCCATTACATATAAGAAAAAGGCAATGAAAGCAAAAAAGCTTCACGGTGGGACTCGCTTTCATCAATTATCTAGAAACTTAGATTCATACGGCTATGGAGCAGAAAACTATTGACAGATTTAGAGGTTGCCTTTATGGTCAAGCCATAGGTGACGCGCTCGGATTGGGAACGGAATTCATGATAGATGAGGATATTGCTTGGAAATATCCTCATGGACTACAACACTATAAGCAGATATACCAGGACAGACATCGGAAGCGATGGAAAATTGGCGATTGGACCGATGATACAGACATGATGCTGTGCATTGCTGACGCAGTCATAGAGGACCAAGGTGTCAATTTTAGAAATATTGCCCAGTACTTCAAGAAATGGGCCGACGGCATCCCTATGGGTATTGGTGAGCATACCTATAAGGTCTTGATGACGAGAGACTATACGGAGAAGCCGTTTGATGTCTCTTACATGATTTGGAAGATGAGCAATTACCAATCTGCGGCTAATGGTGGATTGATGCGTACATCTGTCGTTGGACTTTTCCCGAAGGAAGTCAGGACTTGTGCAGAGCAGATCTGTCGGCTCACCCATTACGATCCTAGATGTGTCGGTTCGTGCGTGATAGTGTCCGAACTTATACACGCATTGGTTTATGGTATGCAGCCTCCGACATTTCTTCAAATAAGAAGTTTGGCACTGTCGTATGATGTAGAGATCTCCGACTATGTGGACAAAGCGTGGGATGAATCCGATGTCAAGGATTTGGTAGATTATGACCACATGGGCTATACTTTAGTCACATTGTCCGTAGCTCTTTGGGCTTACTGGCATGCTGCTTCATTTGTTGAGGGGCTCCTTGCTGTGGTGAATGCGGGAGGCGATGCTGATACCAATGCGGCAGTGGCATGTGCCGTACTTGGAGCGAAATATGGGTATTCATCCATTCCGGCCGAATACATTGAGGGCCTTTTGTATAAAGAGTCCTTGGACAAAACGATGGATAGCCTAATGAACATTTGCATAAAATAGATAACCAAAGCTTCCCACCCCTATAAAACAAGGTTTTGCAGTCCTCTTTAAGTTGCTAAATATACGTAAATTTCACGGAGCTCTTGCGAGATTATGATGTATTATACTTACCTTTGCGTTAGAATGTGCATCTAAATATTGCAAATATAATGACAACAGGCAATAAAGACAACAAGCTTTCTATAGGGAGTAGCGATTATGCTGAGATACTGCGGCACGCAGTCGCAGTAATTGAGCATGCTCGGACAGAAATAGCCCGACATGTCAACGGCTATGTCTCTACCGCTTATTGGGAGATAGGTCAAATGCTTCATGAGCGCAAGATTGAAAGTGGGTATGGTGATAGCGTTGTAAAACGGTTGTCAGCAGACCTGAAAGAACGCTATCCAAAGATGGGTGTTTCACCTCGAAATTTGTGGTATATGAAGAAATTCTATGAGCGTTATGCTGGGCATGATGAAAAAGTGCAACGCTGCGTTGCACTTTTGCCGTGGTCACACAACATGCTGCTGTTGAGCAAGGGACTGAATGATGAAGCTACGCTCTATTATGCGCAGGAAACCGTCACCAAGGGCTGGAATCGTGATCTGCTTCTCAATGCCATCAAACTCAATATGTATGAGACCCAGGCATTGGCACGAGTAGATAACAATTTCGACCGCACTCTTCCTGCCGAACAAGCGCAGTATGCCAATGAGGTGTTTAGCAGCAGCTACAATCTCGGCTTCTTGGGAGTAACAAGTCCCATTTTGGAGCTTGAGCTTGAAGAACGCCTTGTAAAAGCTATCACCCGTTTCCTTATGGAACTCGGCAATGGTTTCACATTCATTGGCAACCAGCATGTGTTGGAATACAATGGCAAAGAAAGTAAGGTGGATATGCTGTTTTTCCATCGTGGACTACGCTGCCTTGTTGCTGTCGACTTGAAGATAGGCGCTTTCAAGCCTGAGTATGCAGGCAAGATGAACTATTATCTCTCTCTGCTTGACCGCCTTGAACGTGGTGCAGACGAAAACCGTTCCATAGGAATCATACTTTGTGCGGAGAAAGACCGTGTGGAGGTGGAACTCGCTCTTGAAGATATGGGTAAGCCTATCGGAGTGGCGGATTATCAGTTGATAGTACCGAAAGAGAAATTACAGAAAGTCCTTACTGACGAGATCAAGGCGTTTAGTGAGGAAAAAGAAAACGATACGAAAAAAGGATAAGAACGTATTGCTATGTCAAAAACGACAATAAAGAAGCTGCTCCAGTCTATGACGAAGGCTGAAATCATAGAAGTGGTGCTTGAACTGTATTCCGCCCGAAAGGAAGCCAAGGAATACTTGGAGTACTATGCCTGTCCAGACGAGAATGAAAAACTCGAAGAGTACAAGAGTATCATCCGTGAGGAATTTTATCCCAAGAGACGGCGAGAACCGAAGACACGCTTTTCTGTGTGCAGAAAGGCCGTGGCGGACTTCAAGAAACTCAAGCCGTCTGCTGATGCCCTTGCGGAACTGATGGTGTCGTATATGGAATGGGCTACTCAGTTCACCTACGACTATGGTGATATGTGGGAGCAATATTACGACTCCGTTGAAAGCAACTTTGACAAGACTGTCAAGCATCTTGTCGCAAACGGACTGTGGAAGAAATACGACAAGCGGCTTCAGCAATGCGTAAAATGGTCTGACGGAAGCGGCTATGGCTTTGCAGATGCCGTTGCATCCATGTATAAAGAAGGCAAGGCGATAGACCATGAGCTTGCCACAAAATTTCCAACTACGAGAATGACTAAGGCTGAAATAAAAAAGATGTTCGGCAAATGAAGGCGCAGTTTGATGTTGCCGTGGGGACATCCGCAGCAGCGCGTAACCGTTTTCGAAAACGTTAAACGTTAAAACGTTAAGACGGTGACAGGGCATCACAGGGCGGGCAGGCCCGCCCTGTGATGCCAATTGTTCATAGACAATGAGCGTAAGTTCTATTGCCACCGTGGACTCTCTGAACTCAAACATTCCCCTAACTTCCTCATCGGCACCATGTTGTCTGTTCAATACGTTTATGAGGCATGTGTAAAGCACTTCGACGAGGAATAGCTTGAAGGACTGTAGATGAAATGAGATCGGTTCGGTATCCTAGAGAAAAGTCTCGTTTTGCAATTCCTTTCGCCTAAAGAGCTGGATAAGTGAACGGATATCCCCGTTTTGGGTGGGTGGATATCCTCCGTTTTCAGCACAATATCCATTGTGAGTCATAGGCAAAGCTATTATCTAAATGTTTTATTATGAGTTCTGCATCAAGCATTTGCCAAACCGTACTTAATATTATTCATGGTTGTGTTGTTGTTAGAATTTTATAAAATGCAAAACGATGAGCGCTAATAAACCGATGATTACAATCCATCGGTTTGTATTTATGGCCCTTTTCATAGATTCAAATTGGCAATCTATAGAACCTTTCAAGTTCTCCAAATCAGTCTTTATGCCATTACAAAGCCCTTTCGTTTCTGTTAGTACAGAATTTTGATTATCAAGTGTCTGAATTGCCTTGGAAACATCTCCGATGATTTCTTCAGACTTAGCCTTTAAATCTAAAGTACGGTTCTTTACCTCAGACACAATTACTTCTGCGTGTGATTTTACAGAAGATGGTAATGCTTCAATCTCGGACTTGATACTTGCAAGCATTTTGTCTTGTTTGCCTTGCGAATTCTTCGATTCTGCTGCAAGGATATCAACCTTCTTTCCTATTTCATTCAACTCTTTTGTTGCATCGTTCAGAACCTTTTGAAGAGAATTCAGTTTATTAACTTGAATACGTAGTTTCTCGTTCTCGGAACCGAAATTTACTATTGTTTCCGCAAACTTTTTATTATAGTTTTTAATTGCAATCTTGACATCTGCATTGAATTTATTTATTGCGCATTCACAAGATGTTTTAAGAGCATCAACAATTGAACTAAGTTCAGACGTATTGATATCTTGAAAATTGCGTATCTCTTCAATAAATGAAGAGATATCTTTTCCCATAGCATTGAGAGTATTTGTGTATCTCCCAATGATTTGTTGCAAACTTTCGCTTGTAGCAATTGTCTTTTCAACCTGTTTCTTGGCTGACTCAACTTCAGCAAGGTTGTTTTCAAGGCGTTCTAAAGCCGCATTAATATCGTATGCCATGTTTATTTGTTTTTATCGTTATTTCTGTTATTATCTTTATCGTTGCCTGTTTTTACGTATTTTTCTGTGAAATAATTAAATTTCTTCTCGTGGATAAAAAGCATTAATGCTTCTTTGCCGTTTTTAATAAGATCCACTTTGATGAAATCTTCTTTAGCTTTGAGAGCAAGAAGATCATTAAATCGGTCTACATGCTTCCATATTTCGCTTTTTTCTCTTTCGTATAATGACATAAATCCGTCAATATAGCCATTCAATGCATTGCTCTTTAGTGTGTCATTACTTCCAGCACCTAAAAAAGCAATACAATAAGTGAGTAGTAAAAGAAGAGATGCATTGTCGGGATGCGCCCTTAAGCATAGCAATGTAGCACCATAAAGATGTTTCAGATTGTCTACTTCGCTTCCAGAGTTGTCTATTGAGACAACTTCAATGTATTTTAGTACAGTATCGAAATCTTCTTTTCCATTCTCATCTGTGTCTTTGGAAAGAGAATAGCATTCACCATTGACCTCGTAATCATGCCTCGCATATTTTGAATTGAAATACAAGTGGATAAACTCTTTCAGCCATTTGTCATTATGTTCGGCCTCTTGATGGATGATACTGTCCTCGCAAGCAATGCGCATGTCTTCAATAGCGCGAAATCGCTTCTTTTCCAGATTGTCATATACAAATGCTGTAAGGAATCCTAAGCATTTGTCAAGGTAATTGCGCCCTTTTTGTTCGTCTATCTGCTCAACCTTTTTACTGGCTTGTTCAAAAGAATAGTATTTCAAGAAGAAATCAAGCATGAAATGTTTAAACTCTTCCTCTGATCTCTTGCGAATTTTCAATTCGTATGTTTGTGACAAGTAATCAATGGTAACATCTTCAACCAAACCAATGCAGCATAAACGATAGATTGCCTTGTCGGTGTCATCTTTGTCACGTTTTTTGCAGAATAATTGTCTTAGTCTGCTGTATATATTATTTGCAGCATGATATCTAAGCCATCTTGCATCACCAGAACATTTACTTATTTGAGCAATTAACTCATCGAAGTCACCCACCAAGTTGAGTTTAAACTTTCCATATCTATCCTCGCAAAGGTCAAACCACCCTTGTTCATGTGCGATCTTTGATATCTCTGTCCTGATGGACTCCTCAAACTGTTCAAAGTCCTGTTGAACTTGATTCTCCCATGAAACTGTCACGTATACCTGGCCATCGGCATTGGCTTTCGACATAGCACTATAAATGCCTTCTTCTGAATTGTCCACGCCTTCTAAAGGATGGAGAAGTGCATGTGCCGAATGATCGTTAAAGCCACGGAGAAGCTTTATTAATGTCTTGCTGATATGCTGACATTCTGCAAGTTTGAAATGGATGAATTTAAATATTGGGGTAAGATGGTCTAGAAAAACATAACCATATTGATTCTGAACGTTTTCCTTAGACAGAATTTTAACCGCATTTTTGTTGAGGTCAAGTTTCAGCAAAACATCATCATTACCGGTTTCATCAATGAGTAATCCTTGAACCTTCTGAAGTTGAGTTGGCTTGACATTGAGAATCCTGTCTGTCAATTCTATAAGAATAACTTTCTCTTTGTACAAGCCGCGAAAGGAGTTATTGTGAAACCATAGAACAATGTCCTTGTCCACACTTTCTATGAATCCTTTTTCCTTGCATATAGTCATGAGCTGCTGTGAAACGTCTTTGCCACAATTATTATCATTGCATAACGCAATGAAATCAGAGCGCAGCACAAATTTATTTACATAAGACTCCAACCATATAGGGTCTACATTCAAAGTTTTAAGTATTGCGACACGAAGATCGTTTACTTTATCAGTGGTAAGATGTATGAATTCTGAAGAGTCATACAAGATATATGCTATAGCATGTTTTTTGTCACGACCAGCACGTCCTGCTTCTTGTACAAAACTTTCAATAGAAGAAGGGTGATTGAAATTGATTGTAAACCGCACATTTGGCTTATCTATTCCCATGCCAAATGCTTTGGTCGCGACCATAAGGTTCAAATCATTTTCATTGAATCTACTCATGTCGCCTGAAGGCTTGTCACCACCAACAAAGGTGCCAATTTTCAATGAAGCTCCGCATTCAGCCTCCAAATCTGTTGATATTCCTTGATGAGTTCCCCATTCATTGTCCTCTACGCCAAATGTACCATGGGCATGAGGACAGAATACGATACCTGCATTATGAAATTTTCCATTGTTATCGGCATCATAGAATTGTGAAGCAACATAATCCGTTAAATGACATTCTTTGTTCTCATCACCCGTGTTATATAGTTGAATATCATTAGGAATTTGTTTTAGCAGTTCATGCATCTTTCGTCTTTTTGATTCTGCAACGATGTCCTTCAAATCCCATTCTGATTGCGCTTTCAACAGATGTTGATTGTGTTCTTCTCTTAGCGGCTCAAAATCAGACTCAACATTGATGATGCGATATGTTAATTCAGGACGCGAATCGTCCTCAGAACGGACGATAGTTTCACTGTCAATGGTAAGATTGCCACCTAACGTTAGCTCTCGTTCAACATCTGCAAGAACATCAAATGACGCAGTGGCAGTTAATCCGATAACAGACAATGGACGACCTGTTTTTGTGCGCATAAAGTTTATCATATTGCGTCCAAGATGCAAATATGAAGGACGGAAGTCATGCCCCCATTCAGATACGCAGTGAACTTCATCTATAACGCCATAAGCGAAAAATATTTGGTTCTTCTCTGTCATGGAGATTAGGCTATCGCGGAAATTCTCCATCATATACCTTTCAGGTGAAAGAAGCATAAATTGAAGCGAGCCATTTTGTAGCATGTTTAGCTTCTTTGCTTTCATTTTTGCATCCATACCACTATTGACACAATCACTTGCGTCAATCCTTAATGCATGCAATCCACGAACTTGGTCAACCATCAAGGAAACAAGTGGGTCAACGACAATTGTGACTCCAGGTTGCAGCATAGAGGATAATTGATAAGTCAATGATTTTCCTCCGCCTGTAGGTAGGAGCCCAATTGTTGTTTTATCTGACAAAGACCGACTTAGTATCGGCAACTGACCATGACGGAAGGACGGCTTCCTAAATATGTTCTGTAAGAAGTAAGTGAGTAATTTTTCTCTACACTTAACGGCAACATACGTTCCCGTGGCGTTCTTTTTAACAAAAGGAGGATATATGATATTCTCAGCAGAACATATGGTTCTCTCTTTCTTTTTGTAATGTGAAGAACGTATAATATACACAGCGTTTGCCTTAACTTTGAGCGGTAACGCATCTATATTATCACGCAACAGCATAGAGATGTCAATACAAAAGTCAAAGTCCTCGTCAGGAACAGATGTTTCAATTGCATTCTTCATATGAAGTTTAGAGTCGGCAAACTCTTTGGTTGAAACAACGGTAAGCTCTATTGGGGGCAGTTTCATGTTAGAACCGTCCATAGCAGATATTTTCTCAAAAGACTTTTGGAGAAGGCTTATTGCAATAGTAGCGCAAGGTACATCACGTTCTATTACCAATATTTTCCACTTTTCTGATGCTAAATTAACAGCACCAGACAACAATGCTTGCAAGAGAGTTCTCTCAATACGAGCTATTGCAAGAGGTGAAAGGACAATCTGAAGTGTATCTTTCCATTTGCCTGTAATGTGTTTTTGACTATTGCGCTTTATAGTTGTAAGATACTTGTTCAACGAAACCTCTTGTTCCCAATTCTGCAAAAACGAATAGTCCTTCAACTCTTCTAAGCGATAGGTGTTCCAACCGCTATCAGCCGTCAACTGATCTCTGCTCTCATCGCGCAGTTTTTGGAAGATGTTAGAGTGATATGGAACTCCGTCTAATTCAAATATAAACCCTGTTTTTGTTTCACCATAAGGCATTTCAAAGGAAAAATCAACCCTTTGGTCTCTACCGAATCTCTTGTCGGGAATATTTACGATTGTAGAAAGAGGACGTTGTGGCTCAAGAAGTTGAATCAAATATTGGCTATCAGCTCTATTTAGATACTTTTCAACAAAGTCTTTTTCAAACTGACTTTCAAGCATGTCACCATTATAAAAAGCCACGTCAAAACGTGGATCAACGACGTGAAGTGCCTCATTAATCTCCGTCTTGGATATTTTATGCTTGGACTTGAAGTTGATTATTTCATTTGCCTGTGGTTTTGTGGAGATATCAAATATATCAGAAAAGATAGTTTCAATTTCAACAGGAGCAATAGTTGGTAAGCCACGTGACACAATATTGGCAAGAACCGCAAGTTTTGGATCGCAATTTTTGGTACTTTCAAGTGATTTGTTTGATTTGACGTCAAATGCAGAAAGTGATTTGAAAAGCTCTTCTGTCTCTTTTTCAATGTCTGACTTTGCATATTCCTCAGCAACTGAATCAAGAATATATCCTGCAAAGAACTGGTCATTCTTGTGAAAATCTTCAATACGTCTGCGAATATCCAAAATGTTTTCAATTCTACTAAACTCCTTGAAAAAAATACGAAGTGAGATAGTCCAATCATTTTGCCACATACCACGTTCCTTGTTGAATGTTGCATACATATCATCAGGATCAGTTGCCGCAATAAATTCATCCACGCGCTTATTATTGTAATAATAAGGACCTACACAGACAAAGTAATTGGAACCGAAAAAAGACTTTTGGAACAAATGGGTAAATTGTGCCAAGTCAAACGCATCCACGTCAAGAATATTGCTAAACAAATGCAGCTTCCTGTGATTTGACCGAACAAAGTCCTGTTCATCCAAATCGTCAAAGACCTTATTGACAGCATTTACTCTTATGTTTTCATAACAAGATAAAACTTCCCTCGCCCTTCTTGTAGCAGGAATGGAAGGGTCTATCAAATTAATTGCGATAATATTATGCGCTATATTCTTTGAACGAAGAAAATCAAGCAAACAAATAGATGCAGTCCCTTGGCCACACCCTCAATCATAAATCTCAATTCCTTCAGAAAAGATGGACGAGATATCAGGCAAACAGTCGAAAGCAGCATCAAGCTTGGCTTTATGCATTTTGCCAAAGCTCTTCAGATACATATTCAGATGCATCTCATCATCAAGTATGTCTTTTCCACGTTTCAAGTCCTGATACAACTTATCCTGCTCCATATGGTCTTTCGGCAAGAATGACCGGGCAGTGTTACGCATTCCTATGAAGGAAATGTCATTTCTGAATATGAATTCTCTTGTAAAATCTGACATCATGATTATTTACCCGTTATGGTTTCCGCATATGGACAGTTTTGATGTTTCTTCCAATTACCAATTGCTATCTCTTTGGAAGTATTGGCATAGCAATACTCACACAGGTGAGGACAGGTGTTATATTCTCCTATGTCTTTTGCTGCCATGCATTGACAAAATTGTCGTTGTCCTGCGTCTTTTTTATGCTTGCTGATAAAATAGTGATTGTTGGGCAATAGTATTGCACCATTGGGTAATTCTGGTTTTCCAAACAATGATGGGGAAGGAACGTCTTCAACCTTTATTTTCATAAAGTCCATCAGTTTCTTGTCCTTCCAAGCAAGACGAGTTATTAAATCTCCATCAATACAACGATTGTGTTCTATACCATATTTATGGATGTCAATCTTTTCTCCGCATGTGGCAAGCAAGTAGTTCCAATCTCTTTCTTTGTTCATGATGGATAGTTTTTCTGCAAACTCTTCCATTTGTTCAGTTGTCCATTCATGGTAAGGAATGCCATTTCTCTCCAAATTAGCTTTCACTTTTTTGTAGAGGGCTATGTCTGCATAACTGAACACCAACTTTTCCGTATATCCTTTCAGTTGGTCTCCAATGTTTCTTACTTTGCATAACAAATTTTCAATGGTTATGTCATCCGTTAGAATCATGGGATCAAATCTCCACACAACGGAACCCTTCCCTAATCGGTCTACCAAAAGTTTGAAAGTTTCAATGCGTTTTTCCAAGGTTGGAACTTTCTCTAATTTTTCCGACTCATAATCATTAAGGGTATATTGTATGTAACACTTAATATTACGTTTTTCAAGCATATCAAGATGATCAAGCAGTGGTCTTGGATTCTTAGACCAAAACACGATGAAGCGTGTGTTGTTGTAGGAGACGTAAGATTTCACTCCGTTAAAAGGATTAGTCCATGCAGAATAGCCAATTTCAAGACGCTTAAAAAACCAGTCAGCGTAGAAAGCCGGAATATCAGTGCTTCTACTTGCAGATACAATGATAGGGGCTTGCGCTTTTACAAGTCTTCCACCAATATTTATTTCTGTATGTTGCCACGTTGCCATGTTTATATAATTTTAATCATCAAGCAATAGCCTTTGAAATGCTACAAAGATTGTTCTTTTACTAATGTTTTCCACCCCAAAACTGTAGTAGAAAGCCGGTCTTTGCGGCTAACTCTTTCCGAGCTATTAATCTTCTCGGATTATCCAGTCGCTGATTGTGCGCTGAGTACTATCGTAGTTTACCCCTATCTTGAACAGGCGCTTACCATCGGCAGAATAGGGAATCAAATAGCCCTTTTCGTCTATCTGCCGGATCGCTT
>ERZ780063.259-NODE-259-length-16492-cov-2.92529_pt1 | contig 16492 bp, 16 predicted proteins | sample MGYA00511842_ERZ780063 | MGnify/ENA primary metagenome ERZ780063 (study PRJEB29588, sample SAMEA2146321) | human gut metagenome | biome: human gut; feature: human-associated habitat; material: faeces | place: Denmark | collected 2008/2010 ... | reverse complement strand
TTTTAATCTAGTGTCTTATCAATTTCTTTTAATATCACATTTCTTAATTCTTCATCATTTATTCTATCAATTATCTTTTGGAAATTAGCTTTAACAATTAATTTCACAGCTTCTTTATAACTTAATCCTCTAGTCATTAAATAAAATAATTGTTTTGCATCAACTTTTCCAGAAGCTGTTGAGTGATTTCCTTCGACATCTTCTTCTGTACATAAAAGCATTGGCAATGCTATTGATTTTGCTTTATTTGATAATAACATACAATATTCATTTTCATTACCTTTTGACTTTTTAGCACCTTTTTTGAAATCAATTGTTCCTTTAAAGTTTTTCTTTGCAGAATCTTTTAGAGCTCCTTGAACATCAATGTCTATATTAGTCTTTTTTCCTCTTAATTCTGCAATATAATTAATGTCTTTTATTTGATTATCTATTCCTAAATATATAGATTTTAAATCATTTTCAGCATTATCACCTATAATATTAGAATAATAATTTGATATACTCGTTTTTCCACCAATATCAATAATTGTATATTTTACATTTGAATTTTCTTCTAACTTATTTTCTATTGCTTCAAAATTTTCTGATTGTTCATTTAATAAATTTACAATTGTTATATCCAATTTAGACTTTGCATTTGCTATTGTTCTTATAATTCCATTATGAAAACACTTCTTACTTGTATTTGATATATATTCTATTATTATATTTGTGTCTCCATTTGCAATAATTTCTATTTGATTTATCAAATTAATATTTTCATCATCAAATGTATATCTTATTCTAATGTTTTCTTTTTTGTTTTCTGTTTGAATTCTTATTTTATTATTTGCTGTTTCATAATTTAATTCTTCTAAAATTTTACCAGTTCCATATGTTAATGCTTGATTTGTTGTTTGATTATCAATTATGCTTCCATTATTAATAATTTCTATATTTTTGAATTCAGCAATCTTTTCTGGCATTTCTAATTCAATTTCAATATTGTTTATTAAAAAATTTCTTGCTGTTCTTACTGGTGTATCATTTACTCTTAATTTTTCCATTATCCGATTGCCCCCTCTAACTCTAGATTTATTAAATTATTCATTTCAACTGCATATTCTACTGGTAATTCTTTTGAAATAGGATATGCAAATCCTCTTACTATCATTGCTTTTGCATCTTCTTCTGACAATCCTCTTGACATTAAATAAAATATTGCTTTATCACTTATTTTTCCTATTTTGGCTTCGTGTGAAAATTCTACTTCATCTGTTCTAATATCATTTACTGGTATTGTATCAGATCTTGAAATATCATCTAACATTAATGATTCACAACTTACACTACATTTTGAATTTTTTGCATTTTCATTTATTCTTACTAATGCTCTATAAGTACATGCTCCTCCATCTTTTGAAATCGATTTTGAATTTACTACAGATGATGTGTTTGGAGCATTATGAATTACTTTAAATCCTGTATCTAAGTCTTGTCCTCCACCTGCAAATGTGATTCCTGTATATTCTGTTTTTGCATTTTCACCATTTAATATACTCATTGGATATAACATAGAGATTTTTGAACCAAATGAGCCTGTTACCCAATCTATTTGTGCATTTTTTCCTACTATTGCCTTTTTAGTATTTAGGTTCATCATATTTTTCGACCAGTTTTCTATTGTTGAATATCTTAAATATGCGTTATCTTTTACATATAGTTCTACACATCCTGCGTGTAAATTTACTTTATTATATTTTGGAGCTGAACATCCTTCTATAAAATGCAAACTTGCTCCTTCATCAACTATTATTAATGTATGTTCAAATTGTCCTGATTCTGGAGAATTTAATCTAAAATATGATTGTAATGGTATATCTAATTTTACTCCTTTTGGTACATATACAAATGATCCACCAGACCATACTGCTGCATGTAATGCAACAAATTTATGATCACTTATTGGTACACATTTCATGAAATGTTCTTTTACTATTTCTGGATAATCTCTTACAGCTGATTCCATATCAGTATAGATTACTCCTTGTTTTATTAAATCTTCTTTCATGCTATGATATACTACTTCTGAATCATATTGTGCTCCTACCCCTGCTAATGAGGTCTTTTCTGCTTCTGGTATTCCTAATTTATCAAATGTGTCTTTTATCTCATCTGGCACATCTTCCCATGAACTATTTAGATTGGTTTTTGGTTTTACATATGTTGCTATTTCATCCATTTTCAATTCTGATAAATCTGGTCCCCATGTTGGAAGCTCTAATTTTTCGTACATTTCTAATGCTTTTAGTCTAATTTCTAACATCCAATCTGGTTCATTTTTTCTTTTTGATATTTGTTCAACTATTTCTCTGTTTAAACCTTTTTGCATTTTAAATTCATAGTCATCTTTATTTTTTATATCATATATATTTCTATCTATCTCATTTACCTGTGTTTTTGACATATAGATTTCCTTTCTATTTTTTATATTGTGCATATCCTGTTTCTTCAATTTGTTCTGCTAATTCTGCTGTTGATGTTTTTACAATTTGTCCATTTACTAAAACATGTACATAATCAACTTTTAGATGATTTAATATTCTTGTATTATGTGTTATTATTAAAACTGCATTATCATCATTTTTAAACATTTCAATTCCTTTTGAAACTATTTTTATAGCATCAACATCTAATCCTGAATCTGTTTCATCTAATATTGCAAGTTTTGGATTTAATACAAGCATTTGTAATATTTCATTCTTCTTTTTTTCTCCTCCAGAAAATCCAACATTTAAGTTTCTTTCAATTAGTTTTGGATTCATGTTTAATTCTTCTGAATATTTTTTTACAGTATCTCTAAATTCAAATACTTTTACTGGCTTTTCAGTAATTTTATTTTTTGCATATTTTAAAAAGTTCATTGTTGAAATTCCAGGTATTTCTTCTGGCAATTGAAATGACATAAATATTCCTTTTTTGGCTATTTTATCTGTACTTAAATCATTGATGTTTTCACCTTCAAATTCAACAGTTCCACTTGTTTTTGTATATTCTGGATTATTTAAAATAACATTTGCAAGTGTTGATTTTCCTGCACCATTTGGCCCCATTATTACATGTACTTCTCCTTTATTTATTTTCAAATTTAAACCTTTTAAAATCTCTTTTTCTCCTGCATTTACATGTAAATCTTTTATTTCTAATAACTCTTTACTCATTTTTATTATTCCTTCCTTTTATTAATTTTGCATATCATTACTTTTCTTCGTTTTTGCTCTTTTTACACAACATCTACATTTTTCTTGATTTATATCATAATTGCAATTTAATTCTTTTAATCCTAAAACATTATGTACATATTTTGCTAATTTATTTATTGTTTCATCTGTTGTTACTAATTTTATTTTTTCTGCCTCTTCTTTTGCAGATTGTTCATCTAAATCTAATACATCTTTTAAAAACAAATAAACAATGTCATATGCTTCTAAAATTTTTTGTGCCAAATTTTCTCCTTGTTCTGTTAATTCTATTATTCCATATGTTTCGTATTTTACTAATTTTTCTTCTTTTAAATTATTTAGTGCTTTATTTACACTAGGCTTTGTACAGTTCATTTTATTTGCAATGTCTGTTACTCTAATATTTCCATTTTGTTTTTTTAATACATACATTGTTTTTAAATATTCTTCAGATGCTTTTGTTATCATGATTTCTCCTTTTTTTACATTCAATCTCTTTGTTAACTACGGCTAACATTATACTACGAATTATGGTAATTTGTCAATATTAGTTTTATTAAAAGAACAAATATAAAAGAAACGAAATTCTTGAAATAAATCAAAAATTTCGTTTTACAATCACATTTCTATTTATTTTATTATATTCTTTCTAAATTTGATAATGCCCAACTATGTTCTCCTGTTGTAATTATACTTCCACAATACTCACATTTTCCTGATGATGTAATTTGTGTTGGTGCTCCGCAATTTGGGCAATTTGTTGTATTTACATCAATAGGTCCTGGTTTTGTTTTTTCTCCTGTTGTTCTGATAAAGTCAAGTTTATATGTGCTATATATATCTTTTGTTTTATCACCCTTTATAATTTTTCCTGTTGTTTCATCAATTATATAATCATTCATTCTAGATCTTAATAAAACTGTTAAAACATCTTTATTTCCTGTTTGTTTAAAGCTTACTAGTCTAACTGATAACACACAAATTCTTTCCATTACATTTATTTGTTTTCTATCTATATAATCTTGTAATTGTTTTTGATGTTGTTCAAATAATTCATTTGTTTCAAATACCCTAATAGTACTCCAATCTCTCGCAGTCCATGCTTCTTGTAATTTTATAAATAAACTTCTAGTCCAAGCTGAAAATTCTTCTTTATTAAACATTTCATCAACAGCTTTAATCTTTCTTTCAACATTTTCTTCTGATGAATCAAACTCATCATATATTGATGGTATGTGTCGATTTTTTGTTGATTTTTTGTTATTACTTGAAGCTATAGCTCCTGCAATAATAAAGATAATAATAACTGTTATAATTGAAACTAATGGAGAACTCCCCCCACTACTATAACTTGTTCCGCTATAACTATAATCATCGTCATCCCAATCGTTCCATGAACTTTCACTATCATAATCTTCAAAGTTTCCTACATCAGCAATTGATACATTATAATTAAATATTGCTGAAAAAAATATTGTTAAAATTAATACTACTATTAAATACTTTTTTAATTTCTTCATTTGATATTCCCCTTTTATTTTTCTCACTTTAATTATATATAATATATTAATAAAAATAAATAGAAATTTCAAATTTTTTATATTTATTTTTCAACTTTATCTATAAATTCAAATATTTTATTATAATAAGTATTTGGTTCTTTATATTTGGAATCTGTATGTCCAGCTCCACTTATAATTAATTTTTCTTTTATGCAATTAGCAGAATCATATAATTTTTCGCACATTGATTCTGGCACAAAATCGTCTTTATCTCCATGTATAAATAATATTGGTGTATTACTTTTCTTCACTTGTTCTAAAGCAGATGCCTTTTTTATATCATATCCAGCTCTAATTTTCGCAACAACTTGAAACATATTTAATACAGGAAATGCAGGAATACCAAATCTCGCTTTTGCTTCTGATGCAAATATATCCCAAACTGAAGTATATCCACTATCAGCAATTATCGCTTTAACATTTTGTGGTAATTCATCTCCTGATGCCATTAATACTGTTGCTGCTCCCATTGAAGATCCATGTAATATGATATTGGCATTAGAATTTTGTTCTAAAATCAAATTTACCCAACATTTCAAATCATCTTTATCAAGCCACCCCATTCCTACAAAATCTCCATCACTTTCAGCACAAGCTCTCATGCTTGGAATTAAAACATTATAACCTTTTTCAGAAAAATGTTCTCCAATTGTTAAAACAGATTTAGGCTCTGCTCTATATCCATGAAATATAATAACCCAGTTATCATTTTCTTCATTTGTTAAATATTCTGTTCCTCTTAGATTTATTCCATCATTAGCTTTTGTTTCTACACTTTGTTTTTTAATATTTTCAGCCCATTTTTTTGATGATTCTTTTGTTTGTGTCCTATTGCTTTCTATTATTTTTTCATCTTCTCCTAATACTTCTATTTTTGAATCATCTTTTATCTCTCTGTTTCCTCCATCTCCACTTCTGGCAATAGCATAATTCACAAAATAGTTTCCTATTCCCATTGTTAATATCACTCCTAATATTATAAGAATTACTAATATTATTAATATCTTTTTTATTATATTTTTTGTATTTTCCTTACTCATTATACTTTATCTCTTTCTATTTTTCAAATTTATATTTTTTATTTATACCATACAATATTATATATTTCAACATTACTGACCTAATAGGCTAAAAGAAAGGGTATGGTGTTCTTCACCATACCCTTCCTTTCATCTGAATACAACCATATCCAGACAATACAGAATAGTCCAAATAATGCTTAATACCAATGACATTCTAATCGATTGCTTAAACCATTTTTCATGCTTATGAAAAAGCTTATAATAAATTGTCGCTAAAATGAAAAATGTAATAAACTCAAATCCAAGTCGTTTAGCAATTAGTAACATCATATTTTCTATCCTCCAAATATATAATATTTGCCTTTTGGCAACTTTAATATTATACCATACTTTTACTTGTTTAGCAACTACTATACAAATTCTTCCCACACTAAATTAGCTAAATCTATTCCTTTATTAGATAATCTAATATTATCATCTTGTATTATTATTAATTTTTCATCAGAAAGTTTTTTCAATTCATTTCTATATAAATAAATTGGATTATCTCCAAACTTATTTTTAAATTCACTTATTTTTAGTCCCTCTATTTTACGCAAACCAAGAAGCATAAATTCTTTTTTAGAATCTTCTTCTTTTTGTATTTCATGTATAATTCTATTTTTTTCAAATTCTCCTTTTTGAACATTCTTAATATATTCTTTTATATCTTCAGTATTAGAATATCTTGTTATATCTCTATAAGAATGTGCAGCTGTACCAATTCCAACATATTCCATTTGATTCCAACAATTCATATTATGTTTTGACTCATACCCTTTTTTAGCAAAATTAGATATTTCATAATGTTTGTATCCATTTAATTCTAATGTGTTTTTTACATACCAATACATATTTCTTTCTAACTCATCATCTGGCAATTTTAATTTTCCATTTTTTATTTTATTAGCAATAGGTGTACCATCTTCAACAATTAATGAATATACTGATATATGTTTTGGAGCTAATCTCAATACATTTTCTAAGCTTTCTTTTAAATCAATAATTCTTTGATTTGGAAGTCCTAACATTAAATCAACATTTATATTTTTAAAACCAACTTTTTTTGCTAATTTATATGTTTCTAAAAATTGTTCATAATTATGAATTCTACCAATCTGCTTTAATAACTCATCATTTGTAGTTTGTAGCCCTATACTTATTCTGTTAATACCACAATCAATATAGTCTTGTAGTTTTTCTTGAGTTACTGTTCCCGGATTAACTTCAATTGTTATTTCAGCATCTTGTGCAACATTTTTTTCTTTTATCTTTTCTAATATCTGCACAATAAATTTACTATCTATATATGATGGTGTTCCTCCACCAATATATATTGTTGTTATTTCTGATTTTATTTTCACATGATCGATTTCCTTTTTTACTGAATCTACATATTTTTCAATCAAATCATCTTTTCCACAATATGATATAAAATCGCAATAATCACACTTTTTCTTACAAAATGGGATATGTACATATATTCCTATTTTATTTTTTGTTATCATCTATTTTCTTACCAATCTCCATTACTTTTTTTAATCTATAATTTACTCCAGATTTACCTATTGGTGTTTTTAACATTTTTCCAAGTTCTATTAGACTTGCACTAGGATTTTGTAATCTAAGTTCTGCTATCTCTTTTAATGGTTCTTCTAATTTTTCGAATTTACCATTTTGTTTTAATTTTCTTATTATCTCAATCTGTTCTATTGAAGCATTCATAGTTTTATTCATATTTGCAGTTTCACAATTTACTAATCTATTTACTTTATTGTTCATTTCTCTTTTTACTCTAATTTCTTCAAATTTTAAGACAGATTTATTTGCCCCTAATAAAGCTAATGTTTTTGAGATTTCTTCACCATCTTTTAAATATATTGTATATTCTTTATTTTTTTCTATAACATTACTTTTTATATCAAAACTACTTAATCCTTCTTCTATAATATCTGCATAATCTTTTTTTCTAACACTTATTTCTAAATGATATGTATTTTCAGGATTGTTAATAGAACCTGAGCCCAAATAGGCACCTCTTACTATATTTTTCAATTGCTCTATTGTTAAATTATCTATTTGTATTTCCATTTTAGGACAAGTTATTACAAATAATTTACCTTGAATGTTTATATTATATGTTTCAATTCCACAATTACTCAACAATCGTGCAAATCTATTAATATTATATTCATTTTCTGTTGAAAATTTTATTTTATTTTTTTCTTCAGATATATTACTACTCATCAAATATCCCATAAGTTCATATTTAACATTTTCTTTATTTGATAGTTTTTCTGATTTGCTTATCTCTTCTTTTAATTCTGTTGAAAAAGACATATTTCCTCCAATCATAAAACTTGTGTTATTATTATTCTATCATTTCCATATAAATCTTTTTTACAATATGTATTTTTATAATTTTGTTCATCTTCAATTATTTTAATTACATCATTTTTTTGATTATATCCAATTTCAAAACATAGAAAACTTCCTGTTTTTAAATAATTAATTGCTTGTTCTGCAATTATTCTATAAAAATCTAATCCATCTTCTCCACCATCTAATGCAATTTTAGGCTCTTTTTGAACTTCTTCACTCAATTTTTTTATTTCATCTTTTCTTATATATGGTGGATTTGAAACTATAATGTCAAATTTTTTATTATCTAATTTATCAAATAAATCTGATTTCACAAAATTTATTTTTGCTTCTAATTTCTCCGCATTTTTTTGTGCTATTTCTAATGCCTTTTCACTTATATCTACAGCTGTTATATCTGCATTTGGCACAAATTTTTTTAATGATATTGCAATTGCTCCACTTCCTGTACATAAATCTAATATCCTTGGTGAATTATATTTTTGAGCAATTTTTATAACTTCTTCAACTAATATTTCTGTATCAGGCCTTGGGATTAATACATTTTCATCAACAAAAAAGTCCATTTTCATAAATTCTTGTCTATGTGTTATATGTTGTAATGGTATTCCTTTTGTTAATTTTTCAATATTAACAAAATATTGCCATTGTTGCTGTTTATCAATTTCTTTATTATCATAAACTATAATATATTGCCTTGGTTTATCTAAAACATATTGTAATAATAGTCTTGCTTTTAATTTTGGGCTTTCTACATTATTTGATTTTAACATTATCATTCCTTTTGTTATTGCTTGTTTTATTGTCATTAATCCCCCACCTCTATTTCTTTTGTTTTTAAAATTTATTTACTTCTTCTCTAAATTGATCTCCTCTATCATACATATCTTTAAACATATCAAAACTTGTACTTGCTGGTGAGAATAATACTATTTGACCAGGTTTTGCAATTCTTTTTGCTAATTCTAAACTTTCTCTAAATGTTTCACACATATGTATATCTAAAGTTTTATTTTGATTTTCCAATTCATTTTTTACTGCTGTATATATTTTATTTGCTGTTTGACCAATTAATATTAAACTTCTTACTTTTTCTACAATTGGTTTTGCAATTGGTGTATAATCTAGGTTTTTGTCAGCTCCTCCTGCTATTAACACTATTTCTTTATTAAATGACTTTAATGCTGATATTCCTCTTGTTGGTGTTGTACTTGCAGAATCATTATACCATTCCACTCCATTTAGTGTTCTTACCAATTCTAATCTATGATGTACTCCTGCAAATTCTTTTATTGTATCAACTGCTTTTTCTGTATTTACTAATTTTTTTGTTAATGCTAATGCTGTACATATATTTTCTAAATTATGAATTCCTTTTAATTTTATTTCATCTTGTGATACAATATGTTTTCTTATTCCATCATTACACTCTTTTACAATTCCGTTTTCTACGATAAATCCATAGTCTAATTTTTGTTTACTACTGAATAAGATAACATCACCTTTTGCATCATTTTGACATTCTCTAGTTAAATCATTATCTGCATTTATTACCAGTATTCCTGTATCTTTTTGATTTCTATATATATTCTTTTTGGCATTTATGTATTCTTGGTAGTCTTTATGTACATTTAAATGATTTGGTGTTATGTTTGTTATTGCAGATATGTCTGGACTAACTTTCATTCCCATTAATTGAAAACTACTTAATTCTAATACTATTAGATCTTCTGGCTTTATTTCATTTAATTTTGTGAATAATGGAATACCTATATTTCCACCTAAATAGACTTTATATCCTGCATCTTCTAAAATTCTAGCTGTTAATGTAGTAGTTGTTGTTTTTCCATCACTTCCAGTTATTCCAATTACTTTACAAGGTGCCATTTTTATTAATTGTTCTATTTCTGTTGTTATTATTGCTCCTCTTTGTGCTTCTTTTTCTAATTCAGGTTTTGTAGGCAAACAACTTGGTGATCTAAAAATTAAGTAAAATCCATGTAAATTGTCTAAGTTTCTTTTTCCAAAATAACATTTAAAATTATATTTTTTTAATTTTTCTAAAATATCTTTTGAAATCTTATCTTCTTCTCTGTCATCAAATACTGATACCTCTGCTTTTTTTTCATGCAAATAATCTATTAACGGAATATTGCTTACTCCAATTCCAATTACTGCTATTTTCTTTTTTTCTATATATTTTTCAAATTGTTCTAATTTTTTATTTTTAAATTCCATTTTTATCTCATCCTTTCAATGGTGCAAATTAATATTTCTTTTTACTGAAATATATTCATTCTATTGTATTCATTTTTTCGATTTTCGTCCTTATTATATATCTTTTTTTTGTTTTTTACAATATAATTGAATATTTCTTGCAACTATGGAGACAATATTTTTGTAAATTTAAATTGGAGGTGTTATTTATGTCAGAAAAAAATAATAACCAAAATAGAAATAATAATAGTAAAAAAAGCAATAATCAAAAAAATAACAATAAATAGTTTTGTATATGAAAAAAAGCTGAGATATAAAATATATCTTAGCTTTTTTCATATTTTATGCAGTTTCCTTTACTTCTGATTGAACTCTCTGTTTCTTTTTAGATTCTTTATTCGGATTTTCTATAATTTTAGGTTTTGCATTATTTTGAATTGTATCTTTTGTTATAATACATTTTTCAATTTTTTCATTTGATGGAATATCATACATTATATCTGTCATAACATTTTCTATTATTGAACGTAAACCTCTTGCACCTGTTTTTCTTTCAATTGCTTTATCAACAATTGCCTCAAGCGCATCTGGTTCAAATTCTAACTCTACGCCATCAATTTCTAATAATTTTTTGTATTGTTTTACTAATGCATTTTTTGGTTCTGTTGTTATTTTTATTAATGCTTTTCTATCTAATTCTTTTAATGTAGCAATAATTGGTAAACGTCCTATAAATTCTGGAATCATTCCAAATTTTAATAAATCTTGTGGAAGTATTTGTTCAAATACTTCGTATTTATCCATATCTTTACTACTTTGAATTTCAGCACCAAACCCTATTGATTTTTTTCCAATTCTATCTTTTATAATATTTTCTAATCCTTCAAATGCTCCTCCACAAATAAATAATATATTTGATGTATCTATTTGTATCATTTCTTGTTGAGGATGTTTTCTTCCACCTTGTGGTGGAACTGATGCAATTGTTCCTTCTACTATTTTTAATAATGCTTGTTGAACACCTTCACCACTTACATCTCTTGTTATTGATGGATTTTCAGATTTTCTTGTTATTTTGTCTATTTCGTCAATATATATAATTCCTTTTTCTGCTTTTTCTATATCTCCATCAGCAGCTTGAATTAGTTTTAAAAGAATATTTTCAACATCTTCTCCAACATATCCAGCTTCTGTAAGTGTTGTTGCATCTGCTATTGCAAATGGTACATTTAATATTTTTGCAAGTGTACTTGCTAATAATGTTTTTCCACATCCTGTTGGTCCTACTAATAAAATATTGCTTTTTTGAATTTCTACATCATCATCACTAATTTCTTGTTTTTCTTCAATATTTTCTTCATAAGCAACTCTTTTATAGTGATTATATACTGCTACTGCAAGAACTTTTTTTGCTTCTTCTTGCCCAATTACATATTCATCAAGAATTTCTTTTATTTCTTTTGGACTTGGAATCTCATCTAATTCTGCTAAAGTATATGTGTCTTCATCAGAATATTCAGCATCAATTATTTCATTACATAATCCTACACATTCATTACAAATATATACACCAGGACCAGCAATTATTTTTCTAACATTATCTTGTGTTTTGCCACAAAATGAACATTTTACACTTTTTGGTATATCATTTTTTGCCATTTTAATCTCCTTTTTTCTTAAGCTCTTTTTGTCATAATTCCATCTATTAAACCATATTCTAGAGCTTCTTCTGCTGTCATATAATTATCTCTTTCCGTATCTTTTTCTATAACATCTAGTGGTTTTCCTGTTCTTTCACTTAAGAATTTATTTAATTTTTCTCTTGTACGAACTAAATGATCTGCATGAATTTTAATTTCTGTTGCTTGACCTTGTAGTCCTCCACCACCAATTAATGGTTGGTGTATCATAATTTCTGAGTTTGGCATTGCAAATCTTTTTCCTTTTTCACCAGCAGTTAATAATACTGCTCCCATACTTGCTGCAAGTCCTACACATACTGTTTCAACTGGACATTTTATATAATTCATTGTATCTACAATTGCCATTCCATCTGTTATTGATCCTCCAGGTGAATTTATATAAAAATATATTTCTTTATCTGGATCTTCTGATTCCAAGAACAACATTTGTGCAACTATTAAACTTGATGTTGTTGGATTTACATCTTCTCCTAAGTATATTATTCTGTCTTTTAATAATCTTGAAAATATGTCATATGAACGTTCACCTTTACTTGTCTGTTCAACAACATATGGTACTAAACTTGATTTTTCTAACATAATTTATCCTCCCTACCCTTGTAATTTTATCACAAGTATATAAATATTTGCTCTAATATAGTCTATTAGAGTAGAAAAAGTTAGGTAAAACTTCTCCATTTTTAATAAAAGACTTTCCCCCTAACTTCTTTTTACTTTATTTTATTTTTGCATTTTTTACTATGAAATCAATTGCTTTTTCTGATTCGATTCCTTCTTTAATATAATCTTTTAAGTTTTCGTTATCATTAATTTCTTCAACTTTCTTTCCATAGTTTTTAGCCATTTCTTCTAATTTGGCATTTATTTCTTCGTCTGTTGCTTCGATTTTTTCTGCTTTTCTAACTGCTTCTAAAGTAAGTCTTGATTTTATTGCTTCAATTGCTTGTGGTTCATATTCTTTTCTTACTTCTTCTTCAGTTTTTCCTATCATTTTTAGGTATTGTTCTAATTTTAAACCTTGGTATGAAAGTCTTTGATTTATATCTTGAATCATATGATCAACTTCCATATCTACCATTCCTGATGGAATTTCTACTTTTGATTTATCACATACAGCTTTTATTGCAGCTTCTTCTGTTTCATATTTTGCTTTTTGTGCATTGTCTTTTTCAAGTCTTTCTTTGATACTTGCTTCTAATTCTTTTAACGTATCAAATTCGCTTACATCTTTAGCAAATTCATCATCTAAGTTTGGTAATTCTTTTTTCTTTATTTCATGTAATTTTACTTTAAATGTTGCTTCTTTTCCAGCTAAATCTTTAGAGAAATATTCTTTTGGGAATGTTACTTTTATTTCTTTTTCTTCATCAATTTTCATTCCAACTAATTGATCTTCAAATCCTGGTATAAAAGCTCCGCTTCCTATTTCTAGTTCATGTCCTTCTGCTTTTCCACCTTCAAATGCAACACCATCAACAAATCCTTCAAAGTCAATTGTTGCTGTATCTCCATTTTCTAATGCTCTGTCATCAACTGTTACTAATCTTGAGTTTTTGTCTTGCATTTGTTTTATTTCATTTTGAACATCTTCGTCTTTTACTGGATATTCTATTTTCTTTATTTCTATTCCTTTATATTTTCCTAATTCTACTTCTGGTTTTACTTGTACTACTGCTGTAAATATTACATCTTTTCCTTTTTCCATTTGAACTATATCAACTGTTGGTCTGCTTACTACATCTATTTTGTTTGTGTCAATTGCTTCATCATAAGCTTCTGTTGCAACTTCATTAAATGCATCTTCATAAAAGATTTCTGCTCCATAATATTTTTCTACTATATTCATTGGAGCTTTTCCTTTTCTAAAACCTGGTATATTAATATATTTAGCATTTTGGAAATATACTTTTTTCATTGCGTTTTCAAATTTTGCTGCGTCTACTGTAATTTCTAATTTTACTTCATTTGCGTTTTCTGTTTTCTCAACTTTACAATTCATTTTCAATCTTCCTTTCTCGTATTGGCTTTACTTAGCTTTTACATTATATCATATATTTTCCAATTTGCAAGCAGTTTTATAAAGATTTTCTTAATATTTTGCGATTTTTAGGGCTAATTTGTATGTTATTTTTCAAATTATTTGCTTAATATGATTAATCTTGCATTTCCCATTTATCATATAGACTTCTATAACGTCAAATCTTATAGTAAATCTCGAAAAGTTATTTTCTTTTAAAAATATAGCTGCACTTTTTTTCATATGAATTTTTTTTATTTTATTTACTGCCTCACTAGCCCTTCCATATTTTTCATTAGTTCTTGTTTTTACTTCAACAAATATAATATAATTGTTTTTACTTGCTATAATATCTATTTCACCATTTCGTGTATAATAATTATTTTCAATTATTTCATATTTGTTGTCTTTTAAATATTTTTGTGCCATTTTTTCGCCGATTATCCCAAATTTTCTTTTATTCATCATCTTCTCCATTTTTTATTCTATACACTTGCCCAGGTAATTCTTCTATTAAATTTTCTAATTGTAATAACATTATTTTATAGCTAATATCTTGTATAGACATCTTGGTTTTTCTCACAATTTGATTAATATTTGCTGGCTCATTTTTTATACATTTATATACTTTTTCCAATTCTTTTGGAACTTGTTTTTCTCTTTCTTTTAATAATTTTTTCTTAAACTTAATTTGAGGATATTCTATTAATATATCTTCAACTTTTGTTACCAATTTGCTTCCATTTTTGATTAATTCATTTGTTCCTAATCCTTTTGAATTTTCTAAACTACTTGGAACACAAAATACTGGTTTATTTAAATTTTTAGTATATCTAGCAGTAACACTTGTTCCACTTCTATAACCAGCTTCAATTACTAGTGTTCCAATTCCTAAACCTGCTACAATTCTATTTCTTTCCAAGAATTTTTTTGATTCTGCTTTAACATCTTTTTCATATTCTGTTAATATAAGTCCTCTATTTTCCAGTATTTCATCAATTAATTCTTTATTTTGTTTTGGATATATATTATTAAATCCGCATGGCAAAACAGCAATTGTTTTCCCAGAATATTTTATACATGTTTTATGTGCTATAGCATCTATTCCAATTGCTAGTCCGCTTATAATTGTAAATTCATATTCAACTAGTTTTTTAGTAAAAGTTTTACACATTTTTTCACCATATTGTGTATTAGTTCTTGAACCCACAATTGCAATTCCAATACTCTTTAATAATTCTATATTTCCTTTTGTATATAATCTTACTGGTGGATTTTTTATTTCTCTTAATTTATCTGGATATAGAATATCTGCATATTCGATTATTCTTTCTTCATATTTTTTCATCTTCCTCATATCCCTTTTTAAAAATTATTTATTTAAAAATTTATCTATACTCCTATATTGAACAGCTTCAGCAATATGTTTTGCGTTTATTATTTTTTCATTATCTAAATCTGCAATGGTTCTAGCTACCTTTAATATTCTTTCATACCCTCTAACACTTAACTTTAGCATCTTAAAAGCTCTTTGCAATAACATATTTGCATCATCATTCATATTGCAAAATTCTCCAATTAATCTAGTTGTTAATTCAGAATTTGATTTTATTCCAAAACTTTTGTATCTTTCATTTTGGATTTTTCTTGCTATGTTTACTCTTTGTTTTATTCTTTTTGAACTTTCTGCTTTAAAATTAGAATTCATTTTTTCAATTTTAGTTTTTTTTACTTCAATCTGAATATCTATTCTATCTAACAATGGCCCACTTATTCTATTTAAATATCTATGTATTTCTAACTGTGTACATTTACATTCTTTCTCTTCGTCACCATAATATCCACATGGACAAGGATTCATACTTGCTACAAACATAAAATTACAAGGATATCTATAATTTCCACTTAATCTATTTATTGTAATTTTTTTTTCTTCTAAAGGTTCTCTCAATGCTTCTAACACAACTCTATTATATTCAGTTAATTCATCAAGAAATAATATTCCATTATGTGCTAAACTTATTTCTCCTGGCATTGGGAGTTTTCCTCCACCAATTATTGATTTTATTGGAGCTGTATGATGTGGCATTCTAAATGGTCTACTTAATATCAATCCTTCTTTTGTCAAATTAGCTGATATACTATGAATCTTAGTTGTTTCTATTGCTTCTTCTAATGTTAAATCTGGTAAAATTGTTAAAATTCGCTTAGCTAATGCTGTTTTACCACTTCCTGGACTTCCAACCATAAGCACATTATGTCCTCCAGCAGAAGCCACTTCTAATGCTCTTTTTACATTTTCTTGACCTTTTTTATCTGAAACATC
>ERZ780063.222-NODE-222-length-17689-cov-3.26681_pt1 | contig 17689 bp, 13 predicted proteins | sample MGYA00511842_ERZ780063 | MGnify/ENA primary metagenome ERZ780063 (study PRJEB29588, sample SAMEA2146321) | human gut metagenome | biome: human gut; feature: human-associated habitat; material: faeces | place: Denmark | collected 2008/2010 ... | reverse complement strand
GGGGGGGGGGGGGGGGGGAAGAATCCCCCCGCCTCTAAAAAACTTGATTATAAATATTGTTTCGTATGCGAGAATTGTGGACAGATTATAAAAAGAAAAAAACAGTGCGAATTCACGAAGTATTACCGCAATTATACATGCGGGATATGCGGGAGAAAGTGGGCATTTCATAAGGTAAAATATATGCAATAAATTTTGCCCGGTTGGCTTAAGAGGAGAAGTTGGATTGGATGGCGGAATATTATAAATAATAAAAAATATTTTACCTCCAATCAAACTTCAAAAATAAGCAGAATCGTGATTATGAATTAGTTGTTATTGGGGTTGTTTGAGTTAGATTCCGTTCCATAGTTTACAGTATTTTTCACCTGGGTATTTTCCGAATGAGGTTGTTTTGAAATCTGTGAGCTTGTGTTATTTGCAATTTGACTGAGAGGATAGCTCAACTCGTCAACCTTTGTGGTCAATTTTTTGATTTCTTTAATCAGTGTATAATTGAAAAGATATCCTACCAATATAGCAACTAATAATAAAATGCAAATACGGATTATCAGAGATACAACTCCGATGTTGAGTAATGAATCGGCATTTGTTAAAAACATAATTAATCCCCCTTGTAATAATATTTTGAGCGTGTGATAAAGCATGTAAATATGGTAATGATTTGGCTGAAGACGACTGTGAGAGTGTATTCAAACCTTGAATTATATATAACAGGTTTGATTTAAGTATGTCAAGGACATTAGAAAATTTGTTTCTTTCTGTAAATTTATAGAAACGAAGAAAACTGGTAAGGGAAATACCGTTGCAACTACAAGGAAAATCAACTATAATAAATACATTAAGTATCGGTAAAAAAGGAAGAGAAATATAGGTAAATGAACAGCTCAACAACACTTGATTATTACAATCAAAATGCACAAAGCTTCGCGTTGGGAACCGTATCTGTGGATTTCCATGAAACGCAGGACAGATTCCTGAAGTTACTGGACAAAGGAAGCCTTGTACTAGACTTTGGTTGTGGATCTGGAAGAGATACAAAATATTTTCTGGAACACGGTATGTATGTAGAGGCAACCGATGGTTCCGAAGAGCTATGCAGGATTGCAAGTGATTATGCCGGGATACCCGTAAAACAGATGTTGTTCCAAGAGCTTAAGGAAACAGAAAAGTACGATGGCATATGGGCGTGTTCATCGATTCTGCATCTTCCAAAGCAGGAACTGAAAGTTGTCTTGATGAAGATGGCAGACGCGTTGAAAGAACAGGGTATTATCTATACTTCCTTTAAGTACGGGGATTTCGAAGGGGAACGAAATGGACGGTATTTCACGGACTTTACGGAAGATACATTCCGCGATTTCGTTGCAGATATTACAGAGATACAGATAGAAGAAGTTTGGATTACAGGGGACGTCAGACAAGGGAGAAATGAAGAGAAATGGCTGAATTTAATTATGCGGAAGAATTAAATACCAATGTAGACTATGATTATATAACGGACGTTATGACTGGTGATAGAGATGCAAGGATGCATCTCTATTTTCAGTTGCTTAAAAGTTTTCAAAAAGCGGGAAGCGTTGATATTATAGTATCATTTCTAATGGAATCGGGAGTTAATATGCTGATTAAACATCTGGGGAATGCGTTGAAGCGTGGGGCGAAGATACGCATTTTAACTGGGAATTATCTTGGCATTACACAGCCATCCGCACTTTATCTGATTAAGCGCAAATTAGGCAATCAGATTGATCTACGTTTTTATAACGAGAAAAATCGCTCGTTTCATCCAAAATCTTATATTTTCCATTACGAAGATTATAGTGAAATTTACATAGGTTCTTCGAATATATCAAGAAGTGCGCTCACTTCTGGTATTGAGTGGAACTATCGCTTCCGTAGTACAACAGATCCGGAGAGTTATGATAAGTTTTACGAGACATTTGAAGATCTGTTTCAGAATCATTCCATTGCAATTGATGACGAAGAGCTGCGTAAATATTCAAAGAATTGGCACAAGCCGGCAGTATCAAAGGATTTGGAACGGTATGATGCGGAGTCGGAAGATGAGAAAGTTAAAGAATTATTTGAGCCAAGAGGTGCTCAGATAGAAGCGCTATGTACCTTGGAACACACGCGCGCAGAGGGCGCCAGACGCGCACTGATATCGGCGGCAACCGGTGTAGGAAAGACCTATCTTGCGGCATTTGATTCAGAAAAGTACAAACGGGTTTTATTTGTGGCACACAAGGAAGAAATCCTGAGGCAGGCGGCGAACTCATTCCAAAATGTCAGAAAATCAGATGATTATGGATTTTTCGATGGCGACGAGAAATGCACAGATAAATCCGTGATATTTGCATCAGTTGCAACCTTAGGCAAATCCGAATATCTAAATGAAACGTATTTTTCAAAGGATTATTTTGATTATGTGGTCATAGATGAATTCCACCATGCAGTAAATGATCAGTATATGCGGATTGTGGAATATTTCAAACCACAGTTTCTGCTTGGATTGACGGCGACTCCAGAACGTATGGATGGCAGAAACATCTATGAAATCTGTGACTATAACGTGCCATATGAGATTTCGCTCAAAGATGCGATTAATAAGGGGATGCTGGTTCCGTTTCATTACTATGGAATCTTCGATAAGACAGATTATTCGCAATTGCATCAGGTGCGGGGAAAATATGATGACAGAGAATTGAATCAAACATATATCGGAAATGAACGTCGGTATGAATTGATATATAAAAATTATTGTAAATACGGATCAAAGCGTGCATTAGGGTTCTGCTGTTCGAAGGAGCATGCAAAGGATATGGCAAAGGAATTCTGTAGACGTGGCATTCCTTCGGTGGCGGTGTATAGCGATGCACATGGGGAGTACACAGAGGATAGAAGTATAGCAATCCAAAAACTGATGCAGGGCGAAATCAGAGTGATTTTCTCTGTAGATATGTTTAATGAGGGTGTGGATATACCTGCTGTCGATATGGTAATGTTCCTGCGCCCAACGGAATCACCAATTGTTTTCCTGCAGCAGCTCGGCAGGGGACTTCGAAAGAGCATGGGCAAAGAGTATCTGAATGTCCTTGATTTTATCGGGAATTATGAGAAAGCAGGACGTGTACGATTCTTACTGACAGGAAAGACGTTTTCAGAGACAAAGACATACAATCCAGCGGATCGGACAGATTACCCAGATGATTGCATGATTGATTTTGATCTGGAACTTATTGATCTTTTCGCGGAGATGGATAAACGTACCCTGCGGGTAAAGGATTGCATACGTGGTGAATATTATCGAGTGAAGAATCTGCTTGATAAATCACCGTCCAGACTGGAATTATTTACATATATGGATGATGATGTGTATCAGTTAGCGATGCAGCATTCTAAGGAGAATCCATTCAAGCGGTATCTGGATTATAAGAAGGAATTAGATGAGCTTTCGGAGGATGAATCGGCATTTTTGCAGGACATAAATGGACGTGAATTCATCCATCTGATTGAGACAACAAACATGACAAAAGTCTATAAGATGCCGGTGCTTATGGCATTTTACAATCATGGAGACATCCGAATGGAAGTCACGGAGCAACAGTTGCTTGTAAGTTGGAAAGAGTTCTTCTCAACCGGAACAAATTGGAAGGACTTGGACAAGGATATGACCTATGAGAAGTACATGGCGATTTCAGATAAAGAGCATATAAATAAGATCCTGAAAATGCCAGTACATTTCTTGCAGGAATCCGGAAATGGATTCTTCGTGAAACGTGATGGATGTGCTCTGGCACTTAGCGAGAAGCTGCAAGGTGTGATTGATAATCCGGTGTTCGTGGATCAGATGAGGGACGTGATTAGGTATCGGACGATGGATTATTATCAGAGAAGGTATAGAGGGGTTGATACAGGATGTTAAGTATCAAAAAATTTATATGATATAGAAAATTTGTTAAGAACAATTTGAAATATATAGGGGGATATAAAAATGAATTCATATTACTATGATTTATTACAAAAACATATTAATACACATACAGAACATTCGTCCGAGGATCGTTCTGCTGTACATTATTTAGAGTCTGTTTTAAATCCAGGAGGAAGAATTAATACATCGTTTTCCTGTGATGATAAGTGGCCCAACCATGATGGAACATTTGAATATGTTTCAAATCCAGAGATATCCCAACGTCCAGAACAAAATTTTATTGTTCAAATCAAAGGAACTCATACATTTACTGAACATAATGGAGAGATTTCATATAGTTTAAAAAGTTTGGCGTTTCCAGCATATATAGCATCTGAAATTACTGCAGATCCAGGAATTTTGTTTTTAGTTTTAAATCCTGATATAAGAGGAGAACAGCGTATTTTTTGGAAGTATATGTCCCCTGCATTTATTAAGAAAATTAATTTTGGGCAAGCTAGCCAAACTATTAGGTTTTCTCCTAAAGATGAAATAAAAAACAGTAATGAAAGTATTAATTTATTTTGTGATAGATTGGATCATGTTATAGATACCCATTTGTTTTTAAGAAAACTGGATAGTGAATGTATAACAAAAGAGGAAGCAATAGAAATCATTAATCACAGATGTGAAGAAATATCTATGGAAATTGAGGATCTTGGCGAGAAACCGGAGTTACGTGACATTATTTCAAGAAAAATTGTTAGAGGTTTATATGATTTATGTTATTGTACACTTATATTAAATGCAGTAAAAATGGGATATACAGATATAAATCAAAAATTAGCATGGGAAGTTTCTCAGTTTAAGCCGGAAACTCAATATTTATATAACTTTTTAAAAGGATTGAAATATGTAGGAATTAGAATACCTAAAGAGGGTCAGGCTGAAAGATTAATGCTAAAATATTATAATTATCTTTGGGAAATACGCCGTTTTTTGAAGATTAATTTTAGTATGGAGGTGTTATGTAATTTATCAAAATATCCTTTGGATACAGATACATTAGATCAAAGGTATTATGAATTGGTTGCAGTGAATATTGAGAAAGCCAACCTAATGCCCTCTAATGTAAGAATTTCAAGATACTATATCCAAAAGATAGTTCCGTTTTTTGTTAATGGTGAAAGATATTTTGAAATTACACTTCAATTAGCAGGATTATATACCACAAAATATAATAGAATTACAGTTTATAGTAAAACTTACATAGCGACAAGGTATTCAATACAAATTGCATATACGGAGGTGGAATTACAATTTTGGAAAATAAACAATAAGATAAAAATAATAAATAATTGGAGAGTTGCAATTGATCCTCGATGCTTAAATAAGCTTGCAAAAATGTTGATGATACAGACAAAAATCAGTAGTAAATATAGAGAATATAGAGAATTGATGAATTTTCTCACCGATACAGAGATGAATTTGCTGCAAATTATTAATTTAAGAGATAAAAAATTTCAGGAGGTTTATAATTATATTTATAATTCGACTAATACGAAAGATTTTGGAAAAGTTATCTTAAAAATAAGAAATACCTATGGAAAAAATTCAACAATAGTTGGAACATATACTATTAGATATGCATTGTTAAATCTTAAAGAAGAAGTATTGGAAGCCTTATTGCCTAATCAGTATAACAATAAATGCTTAAAAGATCTTTATATTACAAATAAATGTTATCCTTTTGAAAAAAAACCATTTATTTCTAATATTGCTGGAACAAAATCAAGTAAAGGAGATATGAAAGATCTTTTGGAAATCGTTGACGATAGACATGCATTTGCTAGGTATTTACCATATTTAAGAATAGAAAAGTTAATTAGAGAAACAGGAGAATTATATTTTGATAAAAAACTAATAGGAAATGATAAAGCAATTAAAGAATATAATGATGGATTGGATTCATGGGAGATAAATAATGGATTTAGAATAAATGAAGAAAATGGTTTGGTATACATTGATTCTTATGAAAATACAACAGTCTATATACTTCAGAAATTATTAAAATTATCATATATGGAGGATAGAGAACAACAAAGGTATAATAAGAAATATCTAAATGAATTTGGAAACGAAATTGATGATGATTTAAAACGTCTTGCTATGGAATATTTATTTGTTAATTCTAAAATAATGTTGATATATGGTGCGGCTGGTACAGGAAAAACAACATTATTAAAAAATATTTCTCAAATGTTAAAAAATTCTTCCAGATTGTACTTAACTAAAACATATACCGCATTAAATAATTTAAAAAGACGAGTGTCTGAAAATGAAAAAAATGTAGAGTTTCTTACAATAGATAGTGTAATAAAAAGGAATGAAGTATTAGATTACGATATTGTTATTGTTGATGAATGTAGCACGATTGACAATCGTACAATGAAGAGATTCTTAGAAAAAATAGGAAATGGGCCTAAATTGATTTTGTCTGGTGATATTTATCAGATTGAATCAATTGAATTTGGAAATTGGTTTTATTATGCTAAAGAAATTATCACTACAAGAGGAGCTAATATTGAATTATTACATAACTGGAGAACAGGTAAAGAAGCGTTAAGTAGTTTATGGAATGAAGTACGAAAGAAAACACCAATTATTACTGAAAAATTGTCAATAGATGGACCATTTTCGGAAAATTTAAATGAAAACATTTTTGATTTGAAAGATGATGAGGTTGTATTATGCCTAAATTATGATGGTAAATTTGGTTTAAATAATATGAATCAATATTTCCAAAATATGAACACAAAAAGTGAAGCGTTTTTGTGGGGGGATTGGACTTTCAAAATAGGTGATAAAATTATTTTCTTAGACACAAGACGATCATCTCTGTTATACAATAATTTAAAAGGAATAATAGAGAATATAGAAAAAAATGATGATTCAATTATATTTACAATTGATATCAAAACATATCTGACGGAAGAACAATGTAAAAATGAATCTTTTGAGTATGTTGAAAATATTGGAGATGGGACAAGAATTAGGTTGGAAGTTTTTGCACGCGATGAGGATGAGGACTTAACAGATGAAGACAGAATAAAAACAGTTATTCCATTTCAAATTTCATATGCGGTTTCAATTCATAAGGCTCAAGGATTAGAATATAATTCGGTAAAAGTTGTGATTCCTTCAAACAATGCAGAAAGAATCACTCATTCAATATTTTATACAGCAATAACACGAGCAAAAGAAAATCTAAAAATTTATTGGAGTGCAGAGACAATGAACGCAATTGTAAAGAGTTTTACAGAACAAAAAATAGAACCGAGAACTCTTCAAATAATAAAATCTAAATTGTTGGATAAACAAGGGGAGTCTTATATGTATAATTTTGATGTAGAAATTCAAAATTATATGTTGCAAGATTGTTCATACAATTAGATAGTTTTAGGTAAATAAAAGGGGGAATTTTGATTGGATGATTGGATTTTATCAAAAGAATATAGGAATATGGTTGAGAATATGAGCAGGGAAGTGAAGACGCTATCGCCCATATTCGAGGCATTGTGTAGAGATAATTTAAGGTTAGGTTTTTTATTAGGTGCAAATATTAATTTGCGAATGTTAAAGACAATTTCGGGATTAAGAAGTCCGATGACAGACGTTAATAGGATTTCAAAACAATTTTTAGAGGTATTATCCCCTTTTCAATTGTCAGAAGAATTTATTGAATTTATGCGTGAAATTAAAGAAAGTGAAGACCTATCGGAGGAGGAGTTTGAAAAAAGGTATGGTGGAGAGATAGAAATATGTAAAACTTTAGGAGAACATGGTTGGGTTGTTTCTGGTCATAGCAATCCAACATATATAAAGAACTGGTACAAAGCACTTTTAGATGGTGAACCAGAGAAAATTACAGAATTTTTTGAAGATAATGAATGTCAAGTTATAAAAAATATTATCAGAACGTTGGATACTAAATATAATAATTCTGCGAATAAAAATTACTATTCAAGAGGAATAAAAGCGTTCGAGGGTAGGGATTACATGACGTCAGCAATGTATTGGGTTGGTCTGCTTGAGACGAGAATAAATGCATTGATTCAATTTCCACAAAATGCAAAGTATAGACAAAAATTTTCGAATAAGGGTTTTGCAGAGACTAAAAAAGAACAGTTCGAAAAGACTAACTCTTTTTTTAGCAAAAGATATTACTTCTTGAACGTGTATCCATCTTTGATAGCATTTTTGAAACGTCTATTTGTAGATGGGGATTATGAGTTTAAAAATAATGTTGAACCACCATACATAAATAGAAACTGGTTATTACATGGAAAATGCTGTAGAGGGATAGAGCGTTATGAGTGTATACAGTTACTAAATGCGCTTGAAACAATTGAAAAACTTTTTGTCAAAGAAAACATAAAACAATAGAACGGAGGAGAAAAATATATAAAAGAACTTTTGAAAAGAGTTTTGGAAAATAATATGCAAATTCCTGAAAAGGCGAAACGTGATTTAAAAGTCATAATCGATACTGAACATAATCCGGAAACATTAGTACAAAAGTGTTTGGTGTATATGATATCCTATTAGGAATATTTGAAATTTGAGTTATAGCAAAAAGAAAGGGGATAAAAGTATGCAGGGTGAGAAATTTACATTGATGCAGTATAATATTAGTGCAATACTCGGTTTTATAGAAGCGGGAGATTTTGTTATACCAGAGATTCAAAGACCTTTTGTATGGAAGAGAGCGCAGGTAAGGGATTTGATTGATTCACTTTATAATGGATATCCGACAGGATATATTATTACGTGGAAAAATCCGGATGTTCATACAAAGGATGGGACTGTAGCAAATGGTAAACGTGTACTTATTGATGGACAGCAAAGAATTACTGCTTTAATGGCGGCTGTTTCAGGACTTGAGGTATTGGATGAAGATTTTAATAAAGACAGGATAAAAATTGCTTTCAATCCGCTTGCGAAGGATTCGGACAAGATGTTTGCCGTTCAAGATGCTTCACACCTCAAAGATAAGAAGTGGATTCCTGATATAGCAGAAGTATTTAAGAATGAGTTTGATCCATTTGATTTTGCAATTAAATATTGTGAGAATAATTTAGATGTAAAACCAAACGAAATAAATAATGCAATTATGAGTTTGAAGGGAATTGCAAATCGGCAGATTGGAGTTATCGAACTGGATCATACATTGGATATTGACGAGGTAACCGAGATATTTATTCGAATCAATTCAAAGGGAACAGCGTTGAGTCAATCTGATTTTGTTATGTCAAAGATGGCATCTGATACAATACATGGTGGAAATACTTTACGAAAAGTGGTGGATTATTTCTGTCATTTAGCTGTGAAGCCGGATTTTTATCCACAAATGATAAAAGATGAAGAATTTGAAAAGACAGAATATGCAGCAAAGATAAAATGGCTGGCAAGAGATAATGAAGATATCTATGATCCAGATTATGGAGATATGTTACGTGTTTCATTTATGTATAGTTTTGATAGAGCAAAATTGGCAGATCTGGTAAGCTTGCTTTCTGGAAGAGATTTTGTAACACGTGAGTTTAAAGATGATATTGTGGAAGATTCCTATTATAAACTAGGAGAAGGAATAAAAGTGTTTATAAATGAATATAACTTCAATCAGTTTGTGCTTGCAATCAAGGGAGCGGGATATAAGTCCAGCAAGCAGCTTAATTCACAAATGACTCTTGATTTTGCGTATATGTTATATTTGAAATTATCGAAAGATACTACGATTCCACGAGATCAGATAAAGCATCATGTGCAGAAATGGTTTGTGTTGTCAACATTAACAGGAAGGTATATAACTTCACCAGAATCTGTTATGAGTAGAGATATTAGGCTTATAAATGAAAAAGGCTTTATAAACTTTTTTAATGAGGTGGAGGCTTCTGTTTTATCAGACACATTTTGGAATATTACATTACCGCAGAATTTAGAGACGACATCGACAAATAGCCCGGCATTTAACACATTTCTTGCAGCACAGGTGAATCTGAATTGTAATTCGTTATTTATGCATGGAACAATGATTTCAGATCTTATTAATATATCAGGGGATGTACACCATATATTCCCTAAAGCATATCTGAAGAAGAATGGCGTAGATTCCAAAGGAAGATATAATCAAGTTGCGAATTTCACTTATCTTGATACACAGGTTAATAAGGCTGTCAAGGATGATGCTCCTAATATATATTTTGGAAAAGTAATTGAACAATGTGAAAATACTTCTATAGCATTTGGTAATATAGCGGATAGAGATAGTTTGATGAGAAATCTTGACGAAAACGCTATTCCACAAGATGTTATAGGGATGACAGTTGATGATTATGATGCTTTCTTGGTTGAAAGAAGAAAACTGATGGCAAAACTGGTGGAAAAGTATTATAAGGGGTTGTAGAGATTAAACTTGTCAATTAAAATGTTTAATAAAATATGTGAAGGCGTATGAGGTTGTGTTAAGAAGATTAAATTCGCTAATATATGAGAATGATTAATTGTATTAATATTTCTATGGAGGAAATTTATGCAGAATAAGAACGCATTAAATAATTTTAAAGATGTGCTTGGAAAATATTGCGCTATAAATCAATTTGTTGAATTGTCTAAAAGGTGTTTTGTTGCTGAACATCAACAGGAGATACAAAAAAGAGATGCATTTATCAAATTGGCAACTAAATATGAAGTTACTCTAACAGACTATAATGCAGAGAGAATGGTTAGCGAGATAAGCAGAAGTTATATTGTCAATGTTCACTTGTGTTTTGAAACATTTTTGAAGACTGTTTGTAATCAGGTGAAAGTGTATGGAGAAAAAGAATATAAACCACGAAAGCAAGAGGAATCATATTTGCATTGTGCAGTAAGAAATATTTGTGATAATAATTTGGCTGATGATATGAAATCGTTATATGAGTTATGTGAATACTATCGATTGATTAGAAACGTTGCAGTACATGATTTGTGCGAGTTGAATTCTCATGAAAGAGAGTTTTGTAAACTTCAAAAATATAACTTTAAAACAGAGACTAAATTTTCAGCGTTAGTAGCACCTAATAAATATGATTGTATTTCTTTTGATGATTTTGTTATGTTTTCAAGATCGTGTGTGGAATTAGCTTCATATATATTTAGAAGAATGTCATATGATTATGAAAAGATAGTTAGGAATATTCCGGATAGACAAGTAAATATATGGAAAAATTATAGTCAAGTGCGAAGACAAAAAGCACTGTATTCGTACATAAAGACTTTGTATAAAGTTAATGAAAATTTAGAGCAACAAATACCATATTTGCTTAGCATAATTATTGACCCGATAGTCTAAAGGTAGGACGTCCCCCTTCATAAGTGCATTATCTATCAATTGTGCATTTATGAAGGGGAAAGATGTGGTTCGAATCCACATCGGGTCATTTAAAACATTATGAAATATTAGAGAAATAATGTTTTTCTGATTCTTATTGATGTATAGATTAGATGATGCATCAATTAAAAGGGATTATACATTTATTGATGTATAATAAGTGCAGGTGTAAAGCAGGGTGCTTTTAGAGTTTAGGAAAGAAATTCGTTTATGGCGTTTTTCTACAGAAAAATTAGCTATTGCAAATATGTTATTTAAAAAATATATATTAGTCAAACAGATATGAAAATTATTTAACGAGGAGAGAACCCCATGTCCCTAAAAAACACACAGAAAATCAAATGCCCGGATTGTGGCACGGAAGGCGAATTTACAATATGGCAGAGCATCAATACGAAATTAAACCCACAGGCGAAGGAGGATCTTTTGTCTGGCAAGTTATTTGCGTATACCTGCCCGAAATGCAAGAAAGTCCATTATGTTAATTACGGACTTTTGTATCATCAGATGGAGAAGCAACTGATGATTTATTATGCAATCTCGAAGGAAGATGAGAAGGAGATTTTAGACACATTTGCCAAGATGGAGAATGGAGACATGCTTCCGGGCATGGAGAGTACGGACTATACATGCAGAGTGGTTCATTCTCAGAATCAGCTCCGGGAGAAAGCGTATATCTTCGATATAGGACTCGATGACCGCGTCGTTGAGATCATGAAGGTTATGATGGTGGCGCATTTGTCGCAGACGAATCCGGATCTGGAGGTTGGAGATATATTCTTAGAGATCACCAGGGGAAAGCCGGAACGATTTGTGATCCGGTTGAAGAATGGCGTATTGGGCAATAGTCCATTTTCCCAGAAGGTGTATGATGCAGTCAAGGCGGAGTACATTGATTCCAAGGGCGATGGCAAGCGGGATTATATCGTTGATATGAATTGGGCAGTTGAATGCCTGAAGAATAAATAAATTGACATAATTACAGGAGGGCAACCACATGGAACAGGTAGCAAAATTTTTGAAGGAAGCAGATACATATTATCTGGCAACGGTCGAGGGTGACCAGCCGAGAGTACGACCATTTGGCACGGCTCATATTTTTGAAGGAAAGCTCTATATCCAGACAGGCAAGTCGAAGGCAGTTTCGAAGCAGATTCATGCGAATCCGAAGGTAGAGATCTGTGCATTTAAGGGCGGAGAATGGCTGCGTGTCGCAGGTGAGCTTGTTGAGGATGACCGCAGAGAGGCGAGACAGTCGATGCTCGACGCATATCCGTCCCTGCAGAAGATGTACTCTGCAGATGATGGCAACACAGAAGTATTTTATTTCAAGAATGCGACAGCTACATTTTCTTCATATACACAGGAACCGAAGGTTGTGAAGTTCTAGTAGAGAAGTAACTTATTGAGTGTGTACGTCGCAAAGGTTCACAGTAAATTGACCTTTCCAAATAATCAAGGGGGAAAAGTGATGAAGCCATAAGGTGATGGTATAACTAAAATATTGGGTACACACTTCACAAAAGGTTCACAGTAAAATTAGCACTCGCCTATTGACAGTGCTAATAACCGGGTGTATAGTATAGTCACAATCAAGAAAGGGAAAAGAAAAGGAAAGAAGAAATAGAGAAAATCCCTTAGAGATTGCAAAGTTGTGATATTCAAACGACACCTCAGATTTCTCTGATAGTGCTTAAAGAATACCGTAGGCATTGGTTGTTTAAGTATGAAAGGAGATATGACTTATGTTTACACCTAGTATTTTTGGAGAAAGTTTGTTTGACGATTGGATGGACGATTTTGAGAAGGAGTTTGACAAGGAACTCCGGCCAGCGAAGAATCCGCTGTATGGTAAGCATGCGAAGAACATGATGAAGACAGATGTCCGTGAGACAGATGATTCCTATGAAGTTGATATTGACTTACCTGGATTCAAGAAGGACGAAGTCAATGCACAGTTGCATGATGGATACATTACGATATCCGCTGCGAAGGGTCTGGATAAGGACGAGAAGGATAAGAAGACTGGTAAGTATATCCGCCGTGAACGTTATGCAGGCAGCATGATGCGAAGCTTCTATGTTGGCGATGAGATTAAGCAGGAAGATATCCATGCAAAGTTTGAGAATGGTATCCTGCAGTTGTCAATTCCGAAGAAGGAAGCAAAAGCCATTGCGCAGAATAACTACATTGCCATTGAATAATCTATGAGAATGTAGCTGCGGTGCATATAAATCTACACCATATACACAATCGACTTTGAAACTTAACGTAAAGTAAGGGAAGGAAGTGTGAGATATGGACAAGAATCCAAAACATCCATTGAAGAAAAAGAAAGTTATGCCGAAGGTTTGTGCAACAGCAAATCATAACGCAGATCAGCCGGAGATGGCCGCTTCTTCAAAGAAGAAACATTAGTGAGATATAAGAAATGCCCTGCATGTTGAAAGAACATGTGGGGCATTTCTTTTGCTGGTTTCTTACAAAATTTTTGAAAGATATATGTATTTCTACACACGTAAAAATTACCATAATAATATTAAGATAACAATACAAATGCATGTAAGAATCTGATATAATATATTTACAGGTTATTTGATACGGTACCAAAGTAAAAGTATATGGCCATTGGCTATATCATGGAAAACGAAAAAGAAAAGGAGATTCGGTATGCAGTTTGGTTATTTTGACAATGAGAATCGGGAGTATGTAATTACAAATCCTAAGACACCGGCACCTTGGGCGAACTACTTAGGCTCCCCGGAATATGGCGCTTTGATTTCAAACAATGCAGGTGGTTACAGTGTCGCAAAGTCTGGTGCGAATGGCAGAATCCTGCGCTATGTATTCAATAATTTCGATCAGCCGGGACGTTACATTTACATTCGAGACAATGACAGCAAAGATTACTGGTCTGCATCCTGGCAGCCGGTAGGAAAGAGCCTGGATACGTATAAGAGTGAGTGCCATCATGGTATTTCGTATACGAAGATTATGGCAGATTACAGTGATATTCACACAGAGGCATTGTATTATGTGCCATTGAATAAGACATATGAAGTATGGAATCTGAAAGTAACAAACAATGGTTCTGAAAAGAGGAATCTCACCCTGACCGGATATGCAGAATTTACAAACAACAGCAATTATGAGCAGGATCAGGTGAATCTGCAGTATTCATTATTTATTTCCAGGACAAGCTTTGTAGAAAACCGGATTCGCCAGACGGTGCATGGGAATCTGGATGTACTCGGAGCTGGTGAGACAGTCGATGATAAGCGTCCGACAGACCGGATCTTCGGACTTGCCGGAGCAGATGTTTCTTCCTATTGTGGAGATAAGGAAGTATTTATTGGAAGATGTAATGGCTATGGCAATCCGGATGGCGTGGTAAACGGAGATCTTGGAAATGCTTTAAGTTATAATGAAAATTCTTGTGGCGCGCTTTCTACTGTTGTTGAGCTTATGCCGGGTGAGACAAAGAATATTGCGTTTATCCTTGGATTAAAGGAAAATGATGAGGCAGAAGCTATTATGAACAGCTATACGGATCCAGCGGATGTCTGTGAGAAGGAACTGGCTGAGTTAAAGACTTACTGGGGTGAGAAATTCTCCCATTTCCAGGTACAGACACCAAGCAAGGAATTTGATTCGATGATTAATACCTGGCATGCCTATAACTGCTTCATGACATTTATCTGGTCAAGAGCAGCATCATTCATCTATTGTGGACTTCGGAACGGATACGGATATCGGGATACAGTGCAGGATATTCAGGGAATTATTCATCTGGCACCGGAGATGGCAGCAGATAAGATTCGATTTATGCTTTCGGCACAGGTTGCCAATGGTGGTGGACTTCCGCTTGTGAAGTTCACACACAATGCCGGGCATGAGGATACACCGGACGATGCTTCTTATGTGAAGGAGACAGGACATCCGGCATATCGTGCGGACGATGCATTGTGGCTGTTCCCAACGATTTACAAATATGTGACTGAAACCGGAAATCTGGCATTTATGGATGAAGTGATTCCTTATGCAAATAAAGATGAAGGTACGGTGTATGATCATCTGAAACGTGCGATTGATTTCTCTATGAAACATCTTGGCCGACATGGCATGCCGGCAGGACTTTATGCAGACTGGAATGACTGCCTGCGGCTTGGAAAAGATGGGGAGTCATCCTTTGTTGCATTGCAGTTTTATTATGCAATGACGATTCTTCGTAAATTCGCTGAGTATAAAAATGATTCTGAGTACATTTCTTATCTGGATAAGAGCCAGAAAGATCTCTGGAATGTGATTCAGAATCTCTGCTGGAATGAAGACCGGTTTATCAGGGGCTTTACAGAAAAAGGAGAAGTAATCGGTAAAAGAACAGATCCGGAGGCAAATATGTGGTTGAATCCACAGAGTTGGGCGGTTATCAGCGGATTTGCATCTAAGGCACAGGCGGAAGCTGCAATGGAGAATGTGTATGCGCAGTTAAATACAGCGTTTGGTGCCGTACTTATGGATCCACCGTACCATGCGCATGCATTTGATGGCGCTCTGGCGGTTATCTATAATCAGGGAGTAAAGGAAAATGCGGGAATATTCTCCCAGTCACAGGGCTGGCTGATTCTGGCAGAAGCATTACTTGGACATGGAAACCGTGCGTTTGAGTATTATATGGAGAATTCACCGGCAGCTCAGAATGATAAAGCAGAAGTGAGAAAGCTTGAACCTTATTGCTATGGTCAATTTACAGAGGGTAAGGCAAGTCCTCATTTTGGACGATCCCATGTGCACTGGCTGACGGGAACTGCATCAACAGTTATGGTTGGCAGTGTCGAAGGTATTCTGGGCATGCGCCCGGATTTCTATGGATTGCGGATAGCACCATCCATCCCGGCAGAATGGGACGGATTTACAGTGGAGAAGGATTTCCGCGGAAAGCATCTCCATATTGAGGTGAAAAATCCGGGACATGCAGAGTCTGGATTTAAGTGCATGGAAATCAATGGTCAGACTATCTTCAATAATTATGTGAAAGACGAGTGGCTTATGTCAAACGGGGATAATATAATCACATTATATATGTCATAGATTTTACCGGTCAGGCAGACCGGAGGCGTTCAGATTTAGGGACTGGTACCGTTTTGGTGTCAGTCCTGTCTGTTTTTTGAAGACCTCTGAGAAGTAGCTTTGATCTGAAAATGCAAGGATCGAAGCAATTTCAGCCGCGGAATAGGAAGAGTGAAGCAGCATATTTTTGGCAGTTTCAATCTTTGTCTGCTGGATATAGTCGCTGACAGTCATACCGGTTTCCTTGTGGAAAAGACGGGAAAGATAGGATGAATTCAGTCCGGTCAGTTCTGAAAGATTTGCAAGTGTGATTTTTGTATGTAGGTGGTCATAAATATAATCAATACATCTGGCTACTGGTTTTGATGTAATCTTTTTCTTTCGCAGATTTTTCATGCGGCCGGTGTAGTCCAGGCATGCGGTTGTGTGCAGTTCATCGAGTTCATCCATCGAATTTGCACGGTCTGCTGTGTGGATATAAAAATCGCTCAGGCTGTAGGAAGTGGACAAATCCAGACCACCTTCGATACAGTAGCGGGCAAGCATAGCCATTGTGATTGCAAAATGATATTTCAGGCTTTGCAGAGGGGTGTCGGATAGTTCGCCCAATCCTTTTTTGCGGCTGATCTTTGCCTGACAAAGCTCATTTACCTTCTCAATGTTTCCGGATTTGATGGTTGTATAAAATTCTAATTCCGGATCGTACTGTGCACGTAGTACAGCTTCGTCCTTATATATGTAATCACGGTATATTTTATTGCTTATTTTCATGGTAACACCCCATTGATATATGTTCGTTATTTTTTTTAGTGATTTCGGAAAATATTTAACGTAATTATAGCAGAGAATCTGATTTAGAACAATCGAACAAAATGCAACAAATAATTGCTTTACTTTGCATTATGTATAGGGTACAATTTTTACAGCGCATTGTTTCAAATACATTTAGAAAATAAAAATGAACAAATGTTCGAACTCCTTATTGACTTTTCGAACAGAAGTGTAGTATAGTAGAAGAAACAAAAACGAACATATGTTTTGATAACATAGATGGAAGATAATGGAGGTTTATGGTATGGCAAGTGAAGAAAAGATGAAAGCATTAGATGCAGCGCTGGCGCAGATCGAGAAGCAGTATGGTAAGGGTTCTGTGATGAAGCTCGGAGATCAGTCTGCAAATATGGGAATTGATGTAGTTCCGACCGGCTCTCTGAGTCTGGATCTGGCACTCGGACTTGGCGGTATGCCAAGAGGGCGTTTTATTTTGGTTT
>ERZ780063.191-NODE-191-length-18706-cov-3.77245_pt1 | contig 18706 bp, 11 predicted proteins | sample MGYA00511842_ERZ780063 | MGnify/ENA primary metagenome ERZ780063 (study PRJEB29588, sample SAMEA2146321) | human gut metagenome | biome: human gut; feature: human-associated habitat; material: faeces | place: Denmark | collected 2008/2010 ... | reverse complement strand
GAAGAAGTTGAGAAGGGAGAATACCCGAATTCTTTCACTTTCGGGAACACCTTTCAACCTGCTCGACAAATATGAAGAAAGTGAAATATATACTTGGGACTACGTGATGGAACAGCGTGCCAAGTTGTTCTGGGATGAGCATCATTATGGTGACCCTAACCCATACGCCGACCTGCCACGTATGCAGATACTTACCTTCACGCTGCCTAAGATGCTGCGCGACCAGGCCATCGAGAATAATGAGGTCTTCAAGTTCCACGAGTTCTTCCGAGTATATACAGAGGAAGACAAGCTTCAGCTTCAGAAGTTGATAGACAATGAGCCTAATGTGATCAAGAAGGCTGAATATCAGGCAGAATTGGCTAAGGTGAAAATCGACAAGTTCGTACACGAGAAGGCAATCAATCGCTTCCTCGATAAACTTGTAGAAGAATCCGACACCAGTCTCTATCCTTTCTCGTCAGATGTATTCCGTGAGCACTTCCGCCATACCTTCTGGCTCTTGCCTGGTGTAAAAGAAGCTGCTGCTCTCGAACAGCTTTTGCGTAAGCATGATGTGTTTGGTGAAGAAAACGGAATGTTCCATATCATCAATGCCGCTGGCGATGGTAATATCGAGGATAAGAATGGTAATGCTTTGGCTGATGTATTAGACAATATCCGTGGCAATGCCAAGGAGAATGTCACCAAGAAGGATTATACCATCACCCTCTCTTGCGGAAAGCTTACCACGGGTGTAAGTGTTCCAGAATGGACTGCCGTGCTCTGTATGAAAGGCTCTGAGAATACTCCTGCTGCCAACTACATGCAAACCATCTTCCGTGTGCAGACACATGCTGTACTCGAAGGCCGTCAGAAGTCAGACTGCTATGTGTTTGACTTTGCACCAGACCGTGCTCTTACAGCTGTAGCTGAAACTGCAAAGATGGCAGTCTATGCACAGACCGAAAAAGGTAAGAAGCAGATGAAGCTTACTCAGAAGAAGGAGGAAGAGCATCTTGCTGCCTTCATCAAACTCTGTCCTGTTCTCTCTATGGACGAAGGCGAGATGGGCAAGCACTTCTCTGCTAGTCAGATCTTCGAGAAACTCTCTAATGTATATATCGAGCGTGCCGTGCGTAGTGGCTATGCCGACAACTCGCTTTATAATCCTGACCAGCTGATGAATCTCAGTCCTGAGCAGGAAAAGGCTCTCGGCGATGTACACGACCTTCTGGGTTCTATTCCAAATGCTTGGAAACCAGAGAAAATCAATATCAATAAGAATGGCTTAGGAGATGCTGACGCAGAACAGATTAAGTACATCTACTATCTTTCTTCAAGTGAAGTTCTTCCTTCGCGCCCTTCTATGGCTGCCGAATTTGACGATAATGGTCAGCCTATGACAGAAGATGAGGGATGGGATGAAGTGATGTGTGCTCCTTCTGAGCTATTCCCATATCTTTTTGTCAGCCATACCCAGCAGCTTAACGGCGAATGGAGTTCATTTAGCAATCCTGTGCTTTGGAAGAAATGGGAGAACAAAGAGAAGGATGACAAAACTGACGAGGCTAAGAAGAAACGTGACGAAGAGAACAAGGAGAAGCGTGCCCGTATGTCAGTGCTCCGTGGCGTGGCTATCCGTATTCCTTTGTTGGTCTATGGAGCAGAAATCAACGATGAGACTGGCGAAGAGATCACTATCGACAACTTTGCCAGCGACGAGATCGTTGACCAGGCTTCATGGGAGGAGTTTATGCCTAAGGGCTTTACCAAGCAGACGTTCAACATTCTGAAAGACTGCTTCGACCGTAGCATCTTTACGGGTGCTGCCAAGCGCATTCGCCAGATGGTGAAGGAGGCTGACAATCTCAATACCGAGGACCGTATTGCCAAGATTGCCACCATCTTCTCTTACTTCCATAATCCTGACAAGGAGACCGTGCTTACTCCATGGCGTGTAGTTAACATGCACATGAGTGATACTGTGGGCGGTTGGTGCTTCTGGGATGAGGATTTTGTTGCGCCTTATACCAAGGAGAATAAGTATGGCGAGAATGTCAACGCTGCAAGACCTGTGGGTGTAGAGATGGATGAAAACAACCAGCCTCATTTCACCAACGAGGTAACCAAGGATATTTTCGGCGACTATAATTCCCGTATTCTTGAAATCAACTCCAAGACGGGTCTCTATCCTCTCTATATAGCTTACTCTATGTTCAAGGGAGCCAAGGAGCCAAACTATCGCAAAGTGCATCTTACTGGCGAGCGTGGGAAGAGCCTGAATGCTGAGCAATATTATCACCAGGCAGGCGACGACCTCGAAATTTGGAAGGATGTGTTGCAGGATAACATCTTTGTTGTGTGCCGTACGAAGATGGCTGTAAGTATTACCAAACGCACATTGGCTGGTTTCCGCAAGGACATCCGCATGAACATTCGTTGCTATGAGCATGAGGTACCTGTAACCGACCTTGTGTCTGCTGGTGTACTCAAAGCTGCAGACGAGCATGTGACCAAAGAGGGCAAGACATACTTCTTTAATGGTCACGAGTCGTTGGAGTGTGACATGATCAACGTGCTCCGTGCTAAGCCAGAACTGTTCCAAAACGACATCGTTCGTGGCAACGACTTCTGGCATGTGTATAAATCAATTCTAAAATCAGAAAACGAAGATATTAAGAATATGAAGTTTAAAGCAATTGTGGGTAATCCACCGTATCAAATCATGGATGGTGGTGGAACAGGAAGTAGTGCAACTCCTATTTATAATAAATTTGTAGATTTAGCTAAATTACTTAACCCTAATAATGTGTCTATGATTATACCAGCAAAATGGTATACTGGAGGTAAAGGGCTCGATGAGTTTAGAGCAAATATGCTTAATGACAAACAACTCTTAAAATTATTTGATTACGAGGATTCTAGAGATTGTTTCCCTACTGTTGATATTGCAGGTGGAGTTTGTTATTTCTTATGGAACAAAGGAGCTGATACCAAATGTGTTGTTACAAGTATTCTCGGTGATTTCCGTAATGAAAGTACTAGATATCTTAACGAACATGATACATTTATAAGAAATCAAAAGGTTCTTGACATTATCAATAAGGTTAAGTCTCAAACCTTTACAGGCTTCTTATCCCAAACGGTTTACGTGAGTAAACCGTTTGGGATAAGAAGCTTCCAGCACGGTTTCCCGGCGAAGCCGGGTCGAAATATTTCACTTTTCGGCAGCGATGGTATCAGCTACATGGAAGAGAAGGATGTGCCACAAAACAAAGAAATAGTAGACAAGTGGAAAGTTATCATGTCAAAAGCTTCGGCAGAACATGCTGGACAAACTGATGCAAATGGGCGCAAAAGAATCGTTTCAAGACTTGAAGTCTTACCACCTTATACTATATGTACAGAATCATATCTTCTATTAGATATATTTGATAATGAGGAAGAAGCACAGAATCTAAAAAAATATATTCGCACTTGTTTTACAAGATTTCTACTAGCCTCTATCCTAATTACACAAAACATAGTTAGAGATAAATTTAAATTCGTACCTATTCAAAATTATAAAAAAAACAGCGATATCGACTGGACTCAAAGTATTGCTGGCATAGATAAACAACTCTATCATAAGTATAAACTTGATGAAGATGAGATTGAATTTATCGAGAAGATGATTAAGCCAATGGAATAAGTGTTATATCAAAAAGTCACGTCATGTATACACCACCGTTTACGATAAGTGCAGAAACAATCAATAAGATTGCTGAAATATCAGGTCAAATAGAGCGTTATGCCATTAGACTTGAGCAAACGGATGCCTTGCATCTGCGCAAGGCAAACCGAATACGCACAATACACAGTTCGCTTGCCATAGAGGGCAACAAACTGACTGAGGATGAAGTGTGCGACATCATCAACGGCAAAAACATCGTTGCGCCTATCAGGGAAATACAAGAGGTGAAGAATGCCATCAAAACATACGAGATGTATCCTCACCTTGACGCATTCAAAGAAGAAGACTTACTCAAGGCACACGCACAGATGATGGAAGCAATTATCGACAATCCTGGCAGATACCGTCATGGGGGCGTGGGAGTGTTCTCCGAACAAGGATTAGTTCACATGGCGCCACCAGCCGACAGAGTGCCTTATCTGATGAGGGATTTGTTCGAATGGCTGAACCAAAGCAAAGACCATCTGCTTATACGCTCGTGTGTGTTCCACTACGAGTTTGAATTTATCCATCCATTTGCCGATGGCAACGGACGCATGGGACGATTGTGGCAATCGCTCATTCTCGGCAAACTGCATCCGCTGTTCGAACATCTGCCTGTGGAAAATATGGTGTTCTCAAATCAGCAAGCCTACTATGACGCAATAACTGCAAGCACCCAAGCTGCCAACTCTGGACCATTCATCGACTTCATGCTGTCAGAAATACTAGAGACCCTGAAGAGTCACCAAGGAGAAGAATTGTACAGAGTTCATGATAAAGTTCATGATAAAGTTCACGATAAAGTTCACGATAAAGTTCACGATAAATATCCTAACATAACAGATTCAGCATGGAATGTACTCGACTATCTCGGAGAGCACAACAGCGCATCTGCTGCAATGGTTGCCGAAGCCCTTGGCATGTCGGAACGCATGGTGAGAAAACACATTGCAACACTGAAAGCAGCCAGATTACTGTCACGCATGGGCAGCAACAAAAACGGCAAATGGATTGTTTATACCTAAAAAAACAACGTTATCAAAACAAAGTAGATTATGCCAAAGAAAGAAAATACGTCTTTACCGACAAACTATCCTGTATGTGAGCATAACAGCTGCCCCATGGCAGCCACCTGCTTGCATCATATTGCCTACTCCATCCTGATGGAGCAGAATGCAGAGCTTCTGCGTCTGATCAATCCTACCCGATGCAGTAAGGACGAGTCATGTACATATTATCGGGATAAAAAGCCGGTGATTTTCGCCAGAGGATTCACCAATTTCCAAAAGCGGATGTACCCACAACAGTATGACCAGTTCATGACAACCCTCATTCTCCACTTCGGACGCAACCAATATTTCAAGCGCAGGCGTGGTGATATTCTTCTTCTACCTGAGGAACAAGAAGTGATACGCCAAATGCTCGAAAAGGTAGGAGCAGACTCCAAAATGGACTTCGATAAATATGAGGAACACATCAATTGGAGTGCCTGATTCAGGCCTTCAAAGTCCCTTGTCAGTACCACATAAGTGTTACTCCAATGTCAGTTACTTGATACTCTAGTACCACCTAAGTGAAACTCCAGTACCAGTTATGCGATACTAATAGTGGTACAGGGAAAGGATATACATTAACATCAAATCAAGAAAGTAATGAAACAAGAGATAAAAGACATCATGAAGAGATTGCTTAAACGCCATAAGGAGTTAGGCATCTCAGATCAGATAGACTACGAAAAGTTCTATCTGTACTCCATCATTACCCATAGTACAGCCATAGAAGGCAGTACTGTGACAGAGGTGGAAGCACAACTGCTCTTTGACGAAGGCATTACGGCAAAAGGAAAGCCTTTGATAGAACAGTTGATGAACCTCGATTTGAAGGCAGCCTACGACTATGGCCGTACTTGGATCAAGCGACATGAGGACATCACCATAGAATCTCTTGTAACTCTTGCGTCTAAAGTAATGGCACGTACAGTCGGTAAATACAATTCTTTAGGTGGTAGCTTTGACGCTTCGAAAGGAGAACTTCGAAAACTGAATGTTACTGCAGGTGCAGGCGGTCGTTCGTATATGAACTGGATGAAGGTACCCATGAAACTGAAAGATTTTTGTGAAGAACTTAATAAACCTCGCAAAGCTATAGATACAACTGATGAATTGTCTATATATGAGCTGAGTTTCTTGGCGCACTACGAACTTGTAACCATCCATCCCTGGGCAGATGGAAATGGGAGGACAAGCCGCTTGCTTATGAACCTTCTGCAAATGGAATATGATGTATTGCCAACAAAGGTATATAAGGAAGATAAAGCTGAATACATCCAGGCCCTCATAGACACCAGGGAAGCTGAGGACACAGACATCTTCATCAACTGCATGGCAAAACTGCATTGCGAACATTTACAGCAAGATATCGACCAATTCCTACGGTCAACATCTGGAGAAATGGTCGATAAAACGAGGGTACAACAGGAAATGGTCGACAAATGGCCAATAAAGCCTACTTTAGCAGGCAAACTGGCCGATATTATCGAATTTATGGCCGATAAAGAAGAAATCAAGACAGAACATCTTGTCAACGAACTTGGCATTACGGAAACCACCGCCAAGCGTTATCTGCGACAATTGGCAGAGTTCGGTTATCTGGAAGCTCACGGAGGCAATAGGAATAAATCTTATACAAAGAAGGTCTGAATTTCCGTTTTGGATGTCGTTGGTGTGCTCAACAACCAAGACAGTATACCAAGAACAGAAACTATTGGAAGTATCTGAAAACGAAACTGAAGAAGGAAGGAAACGGGTTGGTTAGTGCCACTAACCAACTGAAGTTGCTTGCTACTACCAATTGTAGACATATATAAATCGATTAAATATAGACAATTATGGACATAACAAAATATATAGGTGAGGCTACCGAATACGACAAGAAGCAAGAGGTGGAACGCCGTAAAGTGAAAAGTTGGCTGAAGAGCGTCAGCGCCTTTGCCAACGGAGGGTATGGTGATATATTCTCCAGGTTCTATGCCAGAAGGAAGACTTATTCAAACAATGAACTTAGAAGGCTTTCCTTCAGTAAGACGCAATCCGGTTATTGCAGACATCTTTGCCCAGTTGGGTTATATGGAGCGTAAAGGTTCGGGAATGGGCAAGATTATTAATCCGATTAAAACCCTTCCCTACTTTGAGGAAAAGATGCTTCCATCCTTCTTCTCTGATCGTGCTCAGTTTACTGTCACGTTCCCCAATATGATATTAGCATGGCAGGAATCTCATCCTGGTATAGAGGCAAATATTATGGAGAATGATGATGTCACTCAAGGTGTCACTCAAGGTGTCACTCAAGGAAAAGATTTGGATGCTTGGATAGAGCGCCAAGTAGCTGTATATCCCCAAATATCTACAGAAGAATTGGCAGCACAGTCTGGTTTGACATCAAGGACTATTAAACGTCACATCATAAAAATGCCTCATATTGTGTATGTTGGTAGCGGCTATAGCGGTCATTGGGAGGTTAAGAAAAAGCAGGAATAACAGAATATTCACAAATTGTAATAACGTGGCAAACAAAAGTGATTTCACATACGAGCAACTTGGCAGAGCATTCCGAAGTTATCTCGCGGAACGCTTTGATGGTGATGCCAAAGAAGTAAGTATGACCGTTGAGACGGCAGAACATATTATTCCCAATACGCTCAATGACTACTTTGGCACCAAATACGAGTCTATCTACAATATTACAGAAATTGATGACGTAGAAGACCTGCGCAGGAAGATCAAGACGCACCCTATCTTGAAGAATCTCGACATGAGTGTGGAGCCACGATACACAGAGGTTCTGAAATGGTATCGGCTATTCTTGAAAGCCCTGAATGCCAATGCTGTACCGATGCCGGTATATGGTGAATATGATGATACCAATCATCCTTCTGGTACGATGGCTACTGAACCGCCTGTTACACCCAAGCCAACGGTGGAAACCACCATATACTTGGAAGGTGAAGCCGGCGAGGCACAACCTGCAGAACTCAGAAAGAGAAACAAGATTCTCCGACAAGCCTGCATCAACTATTATAAGGCTTTACATGGTGGACACATCTTCTGCGAGTGTTGTGGTTTTGATTTCCAAAAGGCATACGACATTGATGACGAATATATTGAGATTCATCATCGCTTTCCATTCTCACAAACAGAAGGCGAACATCCTGTGAACTCTCAAACCGACCTTGTGCCGCTTTGCGCCAACTGTCATAGGATGATACATCATGGGCAGGGAGGCAAAGGTAACTGCATGAGTTTGGAAGAGTTAAAAAGAAAATATAAAGGAATACGTTATAAAAACGAATAAGGATGATGGCAACAACCCACTATACAGAAGAGGATAAAAAACTGCTGGCATGCCTACCTAAGTGTCAAGAGCAACTTAGGAAGCAAATAGACGTAGGTCGCCCCTACGTCTGGGAGCTCAGACTCTCATTGGAGCAGTTCTATATCCTTGAAACGGCTATAGCAGACAGCATCTCCTCACATAGTAATGATTATCATCATCTGCTAAGTGAGGATTTCGCCGTTATAATAGTGATGTATCTGGCAGAGTGGTACAAACGCTTTTATAAGGGTGCTGACACCATGGATGACAACAAGGTGATAACCCTTAGCACAGAAGAATTGAAGAAGTTGTACCAACTGGCAAAGATTGATGCCAACACCTTCGTTTATAACGCATCAACTAATCCAGACAAGACCTCTTATCGATGGCTGGAATCGTTGCAGGTATTGGGTGGACTGGCTGTACAAGCAGAGCTGAAACGGGATAAGAATGATGCGCTCCTACCCCAGCTTTGCAAGATCTTCCATGGCGAAGAAATAGAGCTGGATGATTTGAAAGACCGCAACCGTGCTGTTGCCTTCCAAGAGTCTATAGCACGCAAGCATAGTCTCTACGAATACCTGGACTGTATTCTCAGCAAGGAAAAAGAGCCGCCTTTTGCCAAGGAAGATATGAATCGTGAAGAAACCTGCATACCGCAGCTGCTCCACAAGATTCTGGAAGCCGATGAGGTGGCAAAGAAGAATAAATTTGACTTTGAATGGGTGATTGCCTATACTGCAAGTAGAAACCAGATGGTTCGCCACCTGAGAGTGAAACTGAAGCCGGAAGAGATTGGTGGAGGCAAAAAACAATATATAGGCTACGACAGACTGCTGAAACCGGAATGGGGAATTGAACATCCTGAGGAAGTGGGCAGAATACGCTTTTATCTGCGATTCAAGGATGATGGTCGCTACGTTCAGAAATTAGAAAAAACAGAGGAGCCTCTGTTTAAATATGATAACACAGGAAGTGAAAAGACGGGGTTCTTGTCGGTAAACAAAATCGATGAGAACACCTATACCAACATTCCTGTATGCCATTTCGACAAGGTTGAGATGGTGATGAAGTACGACGAGAAACAGCCAGGCGGCACAAGCATTGCTGTGACAAGAGTTGTGCAGAAACTGCCTGTGGCAGACTATATGCAGGTGTATGCCTTGCCTAAGACAAGCAACAAGTTCAGCACGAGAAAGAATGCACAGGCAGCAACAGTCGTGATATTCTCTTCGGCCTATCATCTTGCAGAAGCTTACAGAGAGTTGCCAGTGGTGTATGCGCATTATAGAAATGGTGAAGAAAGGGGCGAGGACTATTGCTGGTGCCCTATCAATGATTAGGTGATACTGGTTGGGCCGGATGGCAAGGAGATATTGCCACCCTTCTTCAATCGTAATGGACTATACCAGGTGGTTACTAAGAAATATCTGAAGACCATCAAGTATAAGGATAATGTTTTTGTGCTCTACAAGTATATCGATACAGACTACGATGACGAAGTAATGCAGGAAGACAGTCTCCCTGTTCTTTTCGGACGCAGTGGTCTGGAAGTACGACATTATGCTACAGGTGCTTCAAAGGAAGGCGAACCTGTAACTGACTATGATCTGGAATGGCTGAAAGGATCACGCTATGTGGATTGGAACGAAGAAGAACCGGAGCAAGGTGCTATCCGCCTGAGAGTGACGGTGAAAGGCATCGTGTTCAAACCGCACGTGTACTATGTACCATTCACTCCAGTCTCTGCCGGACAGCAACCTATCTGGCGTGATTTCGAACACATGCGTATCTGTACAGCTTTGGAAGGAGTGGATGACATACAAGATAACTTTGAAAAGCTACTGGATGTGCGTGAGCCTGATACCAAACAGCTGAAAATAGGAAATGACCAGGCACAAATACTGGTGGACGTATATCGTCCTATCATTATGCGTGAACTGTCGCAGAAGGATAGCAATGGGGAAAATCATATTGTGAGTTACGCAGGCAAAGAAGAGGATATACACATTCCTCTCATCAACTGCAACCAGTTTTCTATCAGAGATTTCTCGGAAAATGGCGTGAAGGAATATCAAATCAAAAAGAACAACAGATTGTTCTATGGTTTCCCTACCTTCAATGACCCTAACCTTTCTGTAGACAACTACAAACTGGAAATGCCGGCAGATGAACTTACAGAAGAGTTTCCTCTGGATTATCTGAAAGTATATATATCGAAGGCTATGGATGCTCCAACAGACCTGTATGCTTGGAACTACAAGACGGACCCTGTGGCTGTAGCTAACAGCAACGAGCTCTCAGGTGACGGCATCGTATTCCAGAGCATGAAATCGAATTCGTTTCCACGGCATTATGCCTTACCTTATATAAAAAATGTAAAGTCTGGTTGGGGAGGTAAGAAATCGCAGATAGTAGTCGATGCACTTTATTGCTTTGAGATAGTGGCTGAGCATAAGACATACTTTTTCCTTTTCAATCCACTCATAAAAGTGGTGAAAGCAGGCAGACAAATTGGAGATATATTTCTTCCTCTTGTCAAGAAGCGTGGTTATCAGCTAACCGATACCGACATTGAAAATCTATATCAGTTTGCCGTAGAGTTCCACTTCGACTGGATGCTTTTACCAAGAGAAGCGTGGATCAGCCAGATTGAAGATTTGGCAGAAGATGCTGACGAGGTAAGCAAGATGAAGGAAGCAGTAACTGCCTTCTTTCTGAAGACGCCAAAATGTTCGGATGAACGAGAGGAGAGTTGTCTGAAAGAGTTTCTTAAAAGATACTGGACTTTTGATGTTTGGCCAAAGATAGAGGAAGTGGCAGATAAGGCTCTCAAACTCATACAAGATAACCCAGATGCTTTGGGAAAATATGAAAACCTGAAAGAGTTTCTGAAAGACTTTGATGAGTGCAGATGTAAATTTGGCGAGATGAGTCACGCTATAGTTTCAAATAAAAATTAGAATATCAAGATATGAAGCAAAAATTCAGATTTGCAGAACTATATAAAAATAACCGCACAGCTGTAGAGAAAACTCTTGCTGCCATGTGGTGCGGTGAAGCAAGGAACGAAAGCCAAAAGGGGTATATCAATCAGTTGAAGATGATCATCCCTGAGGTATTTGCTCCTAAGGATGCTATGCCATTGGTACAATGCATGAACAGCTACGAGACTGTCTATCCAGAACACGAAGCCGAGGCTAAAGAAATGGTGGGTACACTCTGGCAGAAATGTATGCCCAATGCAGACACTTACTATCCACCTTATGAGCACCAGTATCAGTGCTGGAAAACATTGTTGAAGGAGAAGACTCCTGACGGCAAGAATATGAGTATCGTTGTGACAACAGGAACAGGTTCGGGTAAGACGGAGTGTTTCATGCTCCCTCTTGTACAGGATCTGATAGAACATCATATACCAGAACAAGTGCAGGCCATCTTTCTCTACCCTCTCAATGCACTGATGGAGGATCAGAAGACACGTATGGAAAAACTGCTGGCAGGAACAAATCTCACTTTTGCGGTTTACAATGGCGATATGCCGGAGTTTCTGCCTAACGAAGAGGATAAAAACTACAAGAAAGTTCTCCGTAAGATTGATGCCATCCGTGGAATCATCAGGGATGAAGATGGAAATGTCATTGAAGAGAAATTCCCCCATGTCATAGCCACTCGTGCCGAATTGCGTCAACATCCAGCCAACATACTGTTGACCAACCCAACCATGCTGGAGTATATCTTGCTGCGTGATAAGGATAGAAAGCTGATATATGCAAAGCAGGAAGAGGAAGGCGAAGGCACACTGAGATGGATTGCTCTGGATGAGACCCACACCTATACTGGTGCTGGAGCCGCAGAGATTGCCATGCTGATCAGACGTGTGCTCATGGCCTATGGTGTGACTACCGACGAGGTACGCTTTGCGACCTCATCCGCTACCATCGGCAATGGTAGCGAGAATGCCAAGGAAGAACTGAAGGATTTCATTGCCGGCATCACCGGATTGCAGACTAACCAGGTGAAATATGTGGATGGCAAGCGCAAGGGCATCGATGTCGTTCCAGAAGAGGACAAGGAGTATTGGCTCAAGCTTATCAATGATAATCATGACGGATATATCAAACTCGATGACTTGATAAAAGAAGGTGATACTATCGAGGAGAAATTGGTGCGACTGGACGAGATGTGCCAAAAAGCAGAAGACATGGGCTTGGATGACTTGCGTGTGAAAGTACATTACTTCTACCGTGTACCAAACCATGGCCTGTATGTTGACCTTGCAGACTCACACTATACCGAGGATGGTAGTTTCCGTGTCTATTTGGAAAACAAATCGGGACAGAGAAGCAAAGACGATGCACCCTTATTGGAAATGAGTCGTTGTAAGCATTGCGGTGAGTATGTTGCCATTGCAGAAGAAGTGAAGTATGATGACGGCATTGGCTATCAACCTATTAGTATGGATGATAGCGATATGTTCGATCTTGACAATACAGAAGATACTGGCAAAACTCTCTACGTATTTGGTACTACTAAAAGTGAGAATGCAGAATATGACAACAATATACCTTATATTATCAAGGGTAACAGACTGCTGAATGTAACCGCAAGCAATCCGGCACCAAAAGGTTGGAGAATCATTGCAAATGCTCATTGCCAATGCCCTTATTGTGGAACAAAGCTGACAAAACAGGCAAAGCAGGACGAAGATAATGCCGATGTAATACAAACTGACGAAGAAGATGCCAAGAAACTTCAGAAGTTCCGTGTTGCTTCTGATTTTATCTCCAGGCTGATAGCTCCTTCTACTCTCGACTTGATGACAGAAGGAAAGCCAAAAGATGAATCCAAGATATACCTGCATAAGGGTCAGCAATATATCAGTTTTGTGGATAGTCGCCAGATGGCTGCTCGCAGTACGATCAAGCAGAACCTGGAAGAAGAACGTCTGTGGGTTTATGGCACCCTGTATCATGAGTTGTGCCGAATGGCTACTGCTGGCAGTATGACCAAGGAAGAGGCTATTAAGCACTTCGAAAACATTTACGACACCACAGGCAGAAAAGATCCTCAGCACAAGGATGCAGAAGAAAAACTGGACATTCTTGAAGGTAGCGATGAAAAAGCTATTCAGGCACTGCTCAATGAACTGAAGCCTAATCAGTTCTTGTCATGGCAGGACATTTTAGATGTGCTTATCAATGATAGGCTGGCAGATATTTTCTGTCAGCAGTTTGCCGAACGCTCTGAACTGAGCCCAGAACTTGATGAAGATGGCAATATAAAACCAGAGACGAAACGTAAATATATTCTATCCCTCATGGTGGAATATCTGTCTCACAGACCTTTGGCTGCTGCAACTCCAGAAACAATGGGCTTGATCGCCTCTTACTATGACGACTTACAACCAGCATTGACTTCAAAGTTGCCAGATGCTGTAGAGGTATTCAATGGTAAGCTATCACCTGAAAATCAGATTTCTAAAAAGGATTGGCACGACTTGATGCAGTTGTTCCTGGACTATACTGCCCGTCAGAGTGAGTGTGTATTCTTGACCATGGACGACCAGGACTCTGTTGATATATTCCAAACGGTGAGATTTGCCACAAAAAAGGAAATGCGTCGTCCTGTCCACAAACCAGTCATCAGAGACAAGGCTGCTAATCCATCTCGTATCATCAGATTGTTAGCAAAACTGATTGCAAACGAGAAGCATATTTCGATAGTGAATGCTATCAACAGTTACAAGCAAGACATCCAGGATGTTATTGACTGTATGTGGAATGAGCTGACGTTGAAATACGAATTGCTGGAACATGGTAAGCATTATGACACGGAGTTACGCAAACAAGTTAAAGACAAAGACGAGGTAAAAGATGGAGTTCATTTTACTCCTTATCGACTCAATCTTGCCAAACTTGGTTTCAAACTCTATGATGATGTGTATTTGTGTGACACTAACCAGTCTGGTAGCAGACATCACGTAGAATGTCTGCGTCCCGTAGCGATTACCTTCCATGGTTATTCGCCATACGTCATCGGCGGTGAACCAGTAGCTTTGAAAGAAGAGCTTCATGAAAAATGGGTTCCCTACCCTTATCATAACCATAGCATGAATCCTAATCCTGCTGATGAGGTGATAGAGGAATGGGCTAAAGATAATCGTAAGATTCTCTGGAATCATGATTTATGGGGAGAAAACGGTTCATTCTCTGATCGTCTTCTTCAAATTCATCAATTTCCTCAGCTCTTCATTCAGGCGGAGCATACAGCACAGGTGGATAAGATGATTAGTCGTCAGGTACAGGAAGATTTCAAGGATCATAGACTCAATATCCTTGCTTGTTCCACAACAATGGAGATGGGTGTTGACCTCGGTGACTTGGAATTAGTGATGATGACTTCTGTCCCACCCATGCCTTCAAACTATAAACAGAGAGCCGGTCGTAGTGGACGACGCGGCCAGGTTCGTAGTGCCTGTGTTACACTGTGTGGATCTGACGCTGCAGGGATAAGAACATTGCTGAATCCTATGGAGAATGTCATCATGCGCAACGTCAACTCGCCTACTGTTGATTTGAATAGTGCCCAGGTGATTCAACGTCATATTAACTCTTTCCTCATCAGGGAGTTTGGTGTTTTTGGAATGGCTGGTGGCAGCATCACAGAGCAAGTAATCAGTTACTATACTAATTACCAGATTGTTCCTGATGGTGAGAGCAACCACTTCAAGGTTAAGAAAAAGGCAGATAATGCTCCTATTAGCCCATTGGATGGATTGGGTGACGAGACTGGTACACCTTATGAAGCATTCAACAATAAATGCAGCGAGTCGCTGAGTGATGATTTGAGAAGAAAGATACGAATTCTGTTAGACGGCACTATCTTCAGTAGCCGTCCGCCTCAGTATGTCGTTTCCAAAGCTCGTGAAATGAACGAGAAATGCTACTCAGAACTGGAATTGCGCATTCAGGATTATGCAGAGCCATACAAGAAGGCAAAGACTGCAAGACAACAGGCATTCTTTGAAATGAAGTTCATTGAACCATTAGCTTCCCGTTTGCTTTCATATTGGGCAACTCATCGCTTTACGCCAAATGCCAATATGCCAGTGAACGTGGTAGAGTTTGACATAAATGCTTCATCAAAGACATCATACACACTGGTTACACCATCGAACCCATCATACCCTCTTCGTACTGCATTGTCTCAATATGCACCAGGCAATCCTATTGCAAGAGACGGTATGGTAAGAATTGTGCGTGGTATCAGATACACCAACTTCTTCAAACCAGAAGTAACATTCAAAAAGCTGTACTTCAACCGTGAGCAAGTGGTGATTGATACTAAAGAGGAATTGGACTCGTTAGAAAAATGGAAAGTTAGTGGCAGTACAGAACTCGACTTGTTGCAACCAGCTGAGTTTATTCCAGACATGAATGAATCGGCAAGCAGAATTCTCGACCAGAATGTATATACTCGTGTGAGTGCTCAGTTGATTGGAGCTGATGAATGGAAGCTGGATCGTATTGAGCCACACCTTTTTGATACCCGTAGTAGTAGAGAAAGCGGCAACGGCCAGATACTGTATTATAATGAAGGTCCAGGATTTGGCTATTGCCATTGTACCAAATGTGGAAAGACCGTGCTTGAAAGCTGGCCTGCAGCCTCATCAAGTGACCCTGATAAGCTGCCGAACGAAATGAATCCTATCGCATCAAAAGATATGGATAAGCCAGATTATCACTTTGCACTCGTGAAAAAAGGTCCGAAACCGAATAAGTGTTTGGGATGTGGCAGTACTGATTACATCAAGCGTAACGTAGTTTTGGGTGATACCATCCAAACTGATTATACTGAGATTAGAATACGCCATTTCCAGAAAGACTGGATCAACAGTCGTAATGAAGAAGATCTGCTCATCACTCTCGGATTGCTCTTTGCAAGAGCCTTGTCTGAGGAATTGAATGTGGAGCGTACAGACCTCGACTTTACTATTATACCTAATGGACATATTTGTATTTTCGATGCTAATCCTGGTGGTTCCGGCTATTCTAACCAGCTGGCTGCTATGGACTTGATGAAGTCGGCTATAGAACGTGCCTATACCATCATTGAGGCTGCAATACGTTCAGGCAATAAGGAGGCATTGATAGACAAGTTCACACTACACTATATCAACCATATCGATATAGATGCAGCAAAGGCATGGATAGAAGAGGAACGATCTGCAAGAAAAGTTCTGCCAAATGCGGTATTGAATGTATTCGGAGAAAGTGCTACAGAAACATCTCTTGCCAAGATGGAGCGTACATTTGCATTGTCACAGAACGAGAAGTTCATTTTCGTTGATGATGACTATGCAAGCTGGGAGTATGAAGGCACAGACCATTGCTGGAAAGGTCAGTTCTTCAACTATTTTGCTCCTCATGGTCAGCAGACTTCTTTCTGTCTAGTTAAGAATACGGATATAGCTATACCTACACCGGCGATGAGCATGATCCGCTCAGTGAAGGGCTGGACAAACGAGGTGATGGAAATAAAGAATCCATTTGCAGGAAATGGGCTTTACCCTTTGACATACATTGATGGCAGATTGTATTTTACAAACAACCCTAACCATATCACAATGAATGACAAGTGGGGAAATGGTACCATATACTATATCCGTACCAATAACTTCGCAAGCAAAGCAAAGTTTATCAAAACAGAAATTGTGGATGCTACAACGAAGATATTCAAACTCGTGGATGGTGACCCAACAATCATCAAGACATCTGGGCTTGCCGGTATCATCGACGATAGAGCATCACAGATTGTTCAGGCATTTGTAGCTCATTGTCAGGCCAACAGAGAATCTTTAGTAAATGTGTCTTATCAAGATGAGCACATGAAGAGCATTCTATCTATCATCTTGTGTACACAAACTATCAAGTACTTCATTAAGAAGATAGGTTCTCCTTATAACTTGGAGTTCTTGGTTGAGCGATACAATAGTGACAACGGAAAGCGTGATAATCTTGGAGCCAATCAGCCTACATCAGAAGACCGTGACTCATGGCTGGAGAACCTGGCAAACGAATTGGTTGAGGGATTGGAATACGAGGATGGAATAGAAGGTACTCTCTCCCCTGTCGTTTCAGCACCAAGACGTAGTCTAACGCATTGGCGAGTCCTCACATTTGAATGTGCAGGAAAGAAACTATGTATCTATCCTGACGGTGGTTTTATGAACGGATGGTTTATCTACAACGCTCCAGGCGAGCGCAAGATGTACAATCTGTCCACTATCACCTACGATACAGAGATAGACATCTGTAGGAACCAGGATATAAAATTTGATGTAACAATAGAAAGCTGTTAGGATATGAACAGCGGGAAATTTCATGACTGAATGATGGTTTGACTTGCGCGTCAAAAATGTAAATTTTTAATAGTTGGGAGATAGTATCTCTCAACTTTTTTGCTTATAAATGAATTGTTTTTTTTATGATGCAGATAGACTGCATAATCGTGTCGTACCTTTGCATCAGAAGAAGAAAATCACCTTCTAAAGAATAATGCTTATCAAAATAATATAGAGATATGAAAAAGTTTTTTGTAGTCGCTCTTGCTTCACTGTTTGTATGCAGTGCTGTAGATGCTCAAATTCTACGAGCAGATGAGTTGGAAAGCTATGCAAAAGAAAAGTATGGAGAGAAATGGGTTGAGGCAGCAACCAATCTCGGTACGCAGTTGACATTGGATAAGAACAATGCCATCACTTACACCCAGATTATCCCTGCTGAAGGCAAGACCAAGGAGCAGCTTTATGTGCTGCTCAACTATTGGTTTACGGCAACTTTCAATGACGCAAACTCCGTCATCAAGTTGAATGACAAGGAATTGGGAACCATCATCGCACAGGTCTTTGTAGAGAGTATTGCAGAACATTCTGGAGGTATAAACTCTTACAATGTGAATTTACGTCCAATTATCAAGTGTGACATAAAGGACAATAAGGTTCGTGTAACCTATACCATTCCATTCTGTCAATGTTTCCGTTGGTGGCGGTTGGTTAGGTTCTTTAACGCCTACTCGCTCTGATCAGAATTGGACACTGGACAAATGCTATCCATTTGCCAAGAAAGACTCTCACAAAAAGACTTCCTGCAAAGCACTTGTTATGGCACATGCTTACTCTAATGTTGTAATGGACAAGATTGAGGAGTGTATCAAGAATGGCTTATCTGGCAATGAAAACGACAATTGGTAAATTCAAAATATAATGCATTGAACAAACTTAGGAAGGATGACAGGGTCAAACACCTTGCCATCCTTTTTTGTTGTCAGGTGCAGATGAGGCTCGTTGCTAAAACCGGATGGGAGGTAAAGAGGGAGGTAGAGGGTGAGGTAAAGGGTGAGGAGCTAAAGGAGGCGCTGCATCCACAGCGCGTCCTGATACGCGGAACCTACGCAGAGCCAGTCGGTGAGGCGGGCGGTGGTGGCGAAGCCCATCTTCTCGAACAAGGCGATGGAGGCCTTGTTTTCCACGCTCACGCAGACATAGACCTGGTGGAGGTGGAGGATATGGCGGGCCGTATGGATCAGTCTGCCGACGATGGCCGATCCATAGCCCCTGCGGCGGGGTTTCTCCCG
>ERZ780063.164-NODE-164-length-20299-cov-8.36934_pt1 | contig 20299 bp, 6 predicted proteins | sample MGYA00511842_ERZ780063 | MGnify/ENA primary metagenome ERZ780063 (study PRJEB29588, sample SAMEA2146321) | human gut metagenome | biome: human gut; feature: human-associated habitat; material: faeces | place: Denmark | collected 2008/2010 ... | reverse complement strand
TGATAACATGTAAACCATGTGCTTGCACAAAGTGTAAACCATGTTACTCTTGACACAAGCCCGCTCCCCTACAAAAAGTGGGTGGGATAATGCGGATGTGAAACCAACAGAGCGTTCATTAATAGGCAAGGGTGGTGGTGCGGAGCGGTGGGGTAGTGCTTGGTGATATATTTCACCTGACCGGTGGGTGTAGGGTGCGGTTTTTTGTATTATGAGCCGCATTTATGACCGTTTGCGCCGTTATAACAACCGTTCGTGCCAAAAAGTTGAAATCGCAAAGCGAATGAGTTATGATATAATTATAAAATTATAAGGGGGAGAGGTATGCTCATCTGCGTTTACGATACCGCAAACGAGGCGGAGATACTGAAAGCGAAAATAACACAGATCGCAACGGCGGCATATCGAAGAATTGCCTACAGGGTATGTCAGAGGTATGAGAGCTTTGTGACGGAGTGTAAGACGGCTGACCTTATAATCGTGCTTGCCGATGGAGCGGACGGTATGGAGGGCGTTATTGCGGCGAAGAATGCCGACAGGGATACGCCTGTAATATGGCTGTCGGACGATGAGGGATTCGGGGCGCAGTCATACAGGCTTGGCTGTACCTATTTCCACAAGAAGCCGATACCGCTTGAAAAGCTGAAGGAGGCACTGCATAAGTGCAGGTGCATGGCATAAGCACGGGTAAATCTACAGGAGGAAAAACATGAAGAAAAAATTTGTACGGCTCATAAGTGCGGTGCTGTCTGCGGCAATGACGCTGACGGCTGTACCGTTATCGGCATTTGCCGAGGGCGAGACACATACGCATGACGGCGAGAGCAATGTCATCACGACACCGCTTGATTTCAGAGAAAAGAAGGCGGACGAAAACGGTGTCGGCTGGAGCTGGGATTATGACACAAAGACGCTGACGCTTGACGAAGTGAACATTCAGGCGACAACAGACAGTATGAGCGTCGTAACAGTCCCCGACGGTACGGAGATAGTGCTGAACGGTAACAATACTATCGTACAGACGGACACCGGCGACAGCTATACATACATTCTCAGTGCCGTAAATACGAATGATGTTAACTGTGACGGCACTATGACGATCAGCGGCGAAGGTGTGCTGAATGCAGAGAACAGCTCTACAGACAGTATGGCACGCTCTCTCGGCGGATCAATAATCATTAACGGCGGTACTGTAAACGCAACAGGTAAAGTAGTTGCAGAGTCGCTTGAGATACATAATGACGGCGCACTGAACGCCGAAGCGTCAGCTGTATCTAATGACGGTGCGGCTGTCGGTGTCAAGCGTGTAATTACGGTTGACGGCAACGGCAGTCTTACAGCCGTTGGCGGTGCTGTAGAAAATGAATATGCCAATAACGGCGCAATATTGCTTAACAGTAATTTCGGGGACAAAATTTCCGTCAGCGGAAACGGCAGTATTACTGTGCCTGAAGGCAATGCAGCAAAAGTCGGAATATACTACGACGGAAACAAAAGCATAGATGCCGAAATAAGCGGCGGTAAGGTCACTGCTTATGGTACTAAGTGTGGCATTTACAAAGTAAACCTTATAATGAGCGGTACAGGCTCAGTTTACGCTACCGGCGGTACATACGGTATCGGTCAAACTGTACCGACAATAGACGAGGACGAATTTGTAGTAAAGGGTTCGACTGAGTTCAAGGCTTCGGAAAGTGCTGTGACAGGCGAGGTCAAGTATAACAGCGGCTATTATGAGATTGGCGGAGCGGACGCTAAGACGGTAGTTATAAAGCCTGATACTTCTCCCCGTATAATACTCGGAAAGCAGACAGGAATATTCAAGACGGAAGAGTATGAAATAATTGAAGGCATGACTGATACCAAGCTCAAGGGTACGGTTTACTTTGATATTACTCTGAAGAATATGAGCGATGAAGAGTTTGCAGACGCAAGAGGCTATTTCGGCGGCGATGAACCCGATTTATTAGCAAGCATAATCAAGACCGATTACGGCTGGGTGTGCATGGTCTGCGATACCGAGTTTTCGACTACATACGACACTGATAATACTCTTACAATAAAGTGCGGAGATATTGTATCCAATACCGTTCAGGTAAAGTCGAATGCAAACCGTTTCAACAAGGTTACACAGGGTGACAACACAAACAGAACGGTTTTCTATACAAACACTTCGCAGGAAGAGAAGGACAATTACAAGCTTGTAAGCACCTATACGGTTGACAGTGAAAGCATAAGCTATAACTGGTACAGTACGAACAGTGCATACAGTGCAGATGAGCTCGGTGCGGCAGTATCCGGAAGCAACGGCGAATTCAAGCTTGCGGATAATATTCCTGCCGGAAATTATGTTCTGTATTGCGATATAACCTATTCAGACGGTGACAGCACAGAAACTGTTACAGAAAAATTTACATTTACATATAAAGAATGTGCACATGAAAACGGTTATTCCGACGGTAAATGCACAAACTGCGGAGCGTTATGTGATCACAGCAATATTGATATTGACACGGGTAAGTGTAACGAGTGTGGGCGTCAGTTTGTTGCTACAATCAGCACAGACGGCAGTGCGCCGACAGGCTGTGACACGCTCGCAGACTGCCTTGACAGCATTACTGCCGATACCGGAAACTATGTTAAGATCTATCAGGATATCGGCGATACATCGGCAACTGCAACTTTAGATACTATAGATGTAAAACACAATGTTATGATCGACCTTAACGGTCACAAGCTGAACAATATCAAGCTTGGGGTCAACAAACTTGGGGTCAACAAAGACGTCACGCTTACATTAACCGGCACAGCGGGCAGTTATGTTACGCAGGTGTATGTTCGCAAAGGCGGCGGATCATTCATAATTGACAGCGAAGCAAATGTAGAATTTAATACAATTTTTGTTGAGGACAGTGCACGGCTTGCTGTAAACGATGGCGCAAAAGTAACTACAGAACAGTTGACTGTGATAGCATCCGTGAATGATGACGGAACTACAACGACATCTGTAAAGCTCGCTACGGGAATGAAGTTAGGTGGGCTGACATATCATCGCCAAAACAATTCCGGCGCTCTGAAATTAGGCAATCTTCTTGATGTTACCCGGCAGGCACTGCGACGTGAAGATAACGGCAATTATCTTGATCTTTATAAAGAATATGGAAGTATGGGTTATTCCGTTGCGCTTACTGTTGTTGAGCATACTGACGCTGACCACAAATACGGCAGTGGAACAGGCAAGTGCGAGGAGTGCGGAAAGCCCTGCGAGCATGGCGGTGATATAAACACGGACACCGGCATCTGCTCAATCTGCGGTGCGGTTGTGTCTGTCGCACTCTATACAGACAAGAACGGAAGCTTAAAGTATGTAGATACCGATGAGCTTCACTCTTTACTGAATGAATACAACGGAAGCGGTACGATAAAGCTGTTTAAGGATTATTCTAAACCAAGCGCTCAGTATGACTTATACGGAGAGCTTACAATTGACGTAAACGGACGCCAATTTAAAATCCGGAGTATTACTCCTTGCAAAAGCGGAAAGCTTACGATCAAAAACAGCGGCAATCCGGTTATGCTCGGTTGTAATGTATATCCGACAAACGACGCTTCATACGCCGGCGGTACGCTTATAATAGACGGCGATGTAGTTTTAGACACTTCGATCTATGTATATGATTCGAGTACGGTTATATTGAAAGCCGGTGCATATCAAGCCGGACTTTACGCCAGGGACAGCAAGACATTATACGATATGCTCGGAGAGGGTAAGGCTTTCTTCAAGACTGACGGAACTCTTTTCAATGCAAATGTTAAGGAAATATCAAGCAGTGAAACGCTGACAATCAAAGACCACAGCCATACCTATGTTGACGGCGAGTGCGGCTGCGGATATGTTTGCCCTCACAGCGATGTTAACAGCGAAACGGGTAAGTGTAACGAGTGTGAATATCAGTATGCGGCTGTTATCGTAAAGGATGGGGCTGTAGCTTCCGTTTATGAAGAAAATGAGATGGGAGCGGCTTTTGAAGCGGCTGACAGTGACGCAAACACCGGCTGTACATTAAAAGTATACAAGAATTATGCAGGCAGCTATACAACACTCAGCCGTAAGTTCACGCTGTGGATCGCTGAGGAAGCCAATGTAGGTACGTTAACTGTTTCGGGAGATATAACCGTTACGGGATCGGAAAAAAATAATAGTATTTATGGCGATTTCAATGTAGTGGACGGCGGTAAGCTGACATTTGACGAAAACTGCGGCGCTAAGGGAACTGTGTCGGTAGGTGCAGGTACATTTGACTGCTATCGTTCACTCGGCATAATACTCAATATAAACGATGCAAGCAGTGACGTAATTCTTCACGACGGAGCTTTCCTAAAAATACGCTATAACGGCGGCGGGGACAGAGCAAACGCAGAAATACTGACTTTATTGGCTGAGAACCGTATGTTTATGACGTCTTCCGCTGTGCCGATAGACGGCTCAAAAACACTGTTGAAAGACGGTTTTGTAACACCTGTTATTGTAGCACCACATGAAGATCACAGTTACGACAGCACAACGGGCAAGTGCACGATTTGCGGTAAGCGGTGCGGTCATACGGATGTTGACAGCAAAACGGGTATGTGCAAAACCTGTCAGTATGAGTTCGTTGCTACGCTGACTGTAGGCGACAAGGTAACCGGCTTTGATTCACTGAGCGATTGCCTTAGCAAGACTTCAGAAGACAGCGAAAACTATGTAAAGATTTATAAGAATATCGATGATAGAACAACTATAAATGTAAATCATACTGTTACTGTTGACCTTAACAGTCATAAGCTGTATTATATCGAACTCAAGGTCAACAACGACAATGGTGCCGGTAATCTTACATTGACCGGCTCAGAGGACAGCTATATTAGTCAAGTGGATGTTTGCGGAGGTAGAACATTTAAAATTGATAGCGACGCAAATATAAACTTCGAAACAATTTTTGTTGAGGCAGGTGCGCGGTTCGAAGTAAGCTACGGTGCAAATGTAACTGTAAATACTTTGGTCGTGAAGGAATCTTTAAAGCTTTACGGAAGAACAACAACATCTGTAAGGCTTGCTACGGGAATGAGAATAGGTACGTTGATGTATGAACTCGACCGCAACTCCGGCTCCGGCAACCTGCTGCTTTATTCTCTGCTTGGAGAAGGTAAGGCACTGCAATATGACAACAGCGGTGAGTATGTTGATATTTATGAAAAGTTTACATCAAAGATTATACACGATTCGTTTACTGTTGTAGATCATTACGAACACAGCTACGACAAAGCAACGGGCAAGTGCGTCTGCGGATATGTATGCCCCCACAGCGATGTTGACAGCAAAACGGGTGTATGCTCTATCTGCAAATATCAGTTTACTGCGGGCATTTCGGGCGTGGGAACAGCGAAGTATTTCGATAATATAGACGACGCTTTTACTGCGGCATTATCGGAGGAAAACAGCGGCTGTACGCTGACATTGTATAAGGATTGCTCGCTTTCGACGTCCGCAACAATCACCAATGCAACGGTTACTGTCGATGTGAACGGATGTTCACTCGGCGGAGAGGCAGATATAAGTGTAAATAACGGTGGTGTGCTGTACCTTAAGGACAGCAGGAAAAGCACCTACTACGGATGCATAGACGCACCTTTTAGTGTAAACGGCGGTACGCTTATAAACGGTACTGCAGACGGCGGCAGTTCAGCCGCAGATGTACTCAATTTAGTCATTAACAGTGCTAAGCGTGTCGAAATATACGGCGGCATATTTGAGAATGTTTATATTGCACACGCAAGCGGTGTAGCTTTATACGGCGGAAGGTACAACACCATCTGCGGCGAGGAAAGCAACAGCACACCTGTAAACGATCTGCTTGCAAAGGGTTATGCATTTGCGACCGTACAAGAATTCACAACTCTCCCCGAAAGTATAGTTGACGGCAGTGCGAAGACGATCGGCGACGGACTTACAAATGTCATGGTTGTAGCGCATGAGCATAGATACAACGTGGAAACGGGCAAGTGTCCGTGCGGCGTTTGTGCGCTTGCTATATTTACCGAGACAACACAAAGCTCTGAAACTTATACATTTATTGAAAGCGAAACACAGTTTAAAAATATTGCGGAAAATGAGGCTGACGGTGTATTAAAGCTGACCGGCGATGTAGATTGTATTGTTAAGGGCATAATAATAAACGGCAATAAAACGATCGACATGAACGGTCATACGCTGAATGTTTCGGTCGGTACCGAGGAAATAAGCGCAGTAGCGGTTTACGGAAATGTAACCTTTGAAAACAGCGGAAGCAGCCGTGCAGTTATAAACGCCACCGGCGTTTATTCCTATGGAATGGTAACTGTAAACGGAGATATTGAATTCGATACTTTTGCAACATTTGAAGACGGCGACGCTTTGATCAATGCCGGAGTATTCAAGAGCATTTATGTTCAGGGAAGAAGTGTAATTGAAATACTGGGTAGCGGTAAGGCGCTTGCAAGTGAAAGCGGAGAAATACTGAATGCAAGCGTACAACAAATATACAGAGCAGGCGATAATATATTTGTTACGGCTCACCCGAAGCATACATACGATGATCACGGCAACTGCGCTTGCGGATATAAGTGTCTGCATGACGGCGAGGGTCAGGTAAATGAAGACAGCGCCAACAAGGTGTGCAGTGAGTGCGGTGCGAAAATTTACGCAAAGGTAACTACTGCCGACGGAAAGGTAAAGTATTTCGACGACATAACCGAGGGCTTACGGTATGCGGATAAGGCTGAAAACAAGGGCTGTGTTTTCACTCTTGTAACAACCGGTGGACTTGAGAACGATATTACATTGTCAAGCGGTCAGTTTACTATTACCGCGATCGACGACAATTATATCAACGCTTATACACGGAAGATCAATATTAAGGGTGCAGAAATTACTGTTGAGAACTGCGCTTTTAATTGCTTTGTAGGTTTATATAGCGGTTCTCTTACATACCCTGAAGGCTCGACCTCCGTTTGCATTAACGGTATTAGTGTATTTGGCGGTACTTTAAATATCAGTGACGGCGTAAGTGAAAACTTCGGTGCTAATAAATTTACTATATCAGACACTGCAACGGACGCAAAGGTGACTATAGGCGGCGGTATTTACGGTGAGATCAAACTCGGACAGTATACGTTTAAGGATATACTGGCAAGCGGCACTCGCTTAATAAGCGTTGAATACTCGCAGGAGACTGATGAGATAATAGCTACTAATGAATTATTATACAGCATTGTTTCCGAACAAAACACCTTGGGCGTTGATGATGACAAAGACTATCGGTTTGTCAAGTGCGACCATAAGAATGAGGACGGCAGTTATGCCTTTAATGACAGCGGTATATGCAAATACTGTAACTCTGAGTTTGCCGCAAGCGTAAGCTATACAGACGGCGGCGAAAAGACAGAGCTGTTCAGCGATATATGCGACGCTTTTGACAAGGCTAATGAGATAGGTACGGCTACAGTAACGCTGTATAAGGATATTACAGACAGCGAACGTACACAGGAGATTACCGTTATGGGCAATGTAACGCTTGAACTGAACGGTAAAACACTGGGTGGTCGTTATGGCATAGCGCGTATATCGGTATCTGACGGTGGTACGCTTACTGTAAACGGCGATGGCGATATGGATACACCTATTTACGTTAATGAAAACTCAAAATTAGTCATTAACGGCGGTGGATACTTCAATTCTGTGTCAGTTAAAAAAGGAGGCAACGCAGAAATAGGCGGCGGCACTATACAAGGTCTGTCCGTTCGCGGTAACGTAAAACTCAGCGGCGGTAAATTCAACGACATCGAGATATTTAACGGCAATCTTGAATCTGTTCTGGCAGACGGTTATGCGTATAAAAATGCTGACGGCACTTGGCTTTCGATTGATGAGCGTGAAAAAGATAGCTATTTGGGCGGTTCTAAAGGAGCGTTATCCGTAGAAGAAGCGCCGATAAAGAGCGCAAGTATTGCGTGGGTAGGCGAAGAAGCGCCTGTTATATACCGTAACGGAGAGAAATATTTATACGTCGATATTACATACGAATTGGCGGTCGGTTCAAGGGGTGCAACCTATTCGGATTTCGTAAACGGCAATAATCGCATTAAAGATTATAATTTGTACAATAAATATATGGTACACTGTTATGAAATCGGTAAGCTTGCGGCTAAAGACGGCGAGGTTGAATATTACATTGTACTTAAGTGCAACGGATACGAATATAAGTCGAATGTGCTTAAGCTTACACTTGCAACCTGCTCACACCCGAAGGATAGCTTTTCATACGAAAACGACGGTTTTGTAATCTGCGGTATATGTGATGCATTGATAGAAGCCGAGGTAGTAGATGCTGACGGCAAGTCGTTAGGCTATGCGGATATAGAGAGTGCCATAAAGCTGGCACAGGAGAACGAGGGCAGCACTGTAAAGCTGATGTCGGAAGGAGTATCTGAGTCCGTTACCGTGACAGGCGGCAGGTTTACTGTTGACTTTAACGGTAAGAAGGTATTTTATCAGTTCGATGTCAACGGCGGTGACGTGACTTTCACTTCTTCGGTAAAACAAGCCGATGTAGAAACTCTGATAAGCGGAATCGAAGTAAACGGAACTGACGCTAAGGTTACAATTGACGGTAAAATCAAGCTGGGAAGTGTAACATTAACAAGCGGTGCGCTTGCAGTAAACAGTGCCGAGAGTTATATTAAAGAACTGTCAATAAATGGCGGAAAGACTGTTGTAAACGGTGCAAATATTGATGCACTGAAAGCTAACGGCGGAGACACGGTCATCAATTATGTTACAGCCGATTCTTTAAGCGTGAATATCAACGGGTCCGGTAGCATCTCTATCGTAGCCGGCGAGTTCGGTAGCACCACTTGCAAAACAGACAGCGGTTATACTTTAGGTATGGCAATTGCGAGTGGAAGCAGAGTTTACGACAGTAATATGAATGGCGCTATTATTTACACATACGATGCTATTCAGACCATGACCAAAACCGATAGAATTTTTGTTGATAAGTGCGTCCATAAGGACGGAAAAGGCAGTTATGTGCTTGACGGTAATCCCTGTCCTTACTGCAGTGAGGAAATTGTTGCAACTGTAAGCTATACTGCCGGCGGAAGCGAAGAGACAGATCTGTTCAGCGATATATGTGACGCTTTTGACAAGGCTAATGAGATAGGTACGGCTACAGTAACGCTGTATAAGGATATTACGGACGATATTACAGATACGATAGCTGTTACAGGCAATGTTACGCTTGAACTTAACGGTAAAAGGCTCTCACAACCCGGTACTGATGTATGGTATTCCATAGAAGTAACGAGCGGTAAGCTGACCGTTAACGGCAGTGGCTTAATAAAACGTGTTGCTGTTCGCAACGGCAGCAATGCGGAAATCAACGGTGGTACTTTCTCTGACTTCATAATTAAAGACGGCGGTAACGCTGTAATTAAAGGCGGTCAATTCTACAGCTTACAGGTTTCAGGCGAAGGCAGAAACGTAGGACAGCTTCTTGCGGATGGCTATGCCTATTGGAGGTTTATCGATTCCGGCATCTGGTCTACTATTGCAGAGCGTGAAAAGCAGGATATAGCTAATGTAGAAGTAAAGGAAGCGCCGATAAAGAGTGCAACGGCGACAGCAAATAAGACTGTGCTGTACCGCAACGGCGGAGGTGCACGGCAGATCTCATTTAAATTCAATGTTAAGACAAGCGACGGATACACGGTAAGTGATGCCAATAAGGTCACAGTCGGTTTATATGTCGGCGATACCTTAATAAGAGAGAGCGACTTCGTCGGAAATTCATATACGTTTGCAAATGCAAGTGAAATTTCCGATACTGACGGCACTGTAAAGGCACATCTTGTTATCAAGCTGAACGGATATGAGTATGTGACGAATGATGTCGAGTTTGAAATAGCGACCTGTACGCATCCGTATGACGCATTAACGACAGACGAGTATGATTACTATTGTTGTTCGTTATGTGATGCCGGCATAAATGCGATACTTGTTAAAACAAACGGCGACAAGGCATGCTATACCGACAATGTGCCCGAAGCATTTGAATCAGCACAGCTTGAGGAGAACAACGGCTGTACATTAGAATTATACAGAGGTGTGAACAGAGACTGTGAGATCACACAGGGCAGCTTTACCGTTTTATTCAAGAAAACGGGAAGTGCATCTGCTGTGATCAAAGTAAGCGGCGGAAATGTCAAGTTCACGGGAGATGACGGCTGTACATTGTCGAAGTATCCGGGAAGCTCTGTGGGATATCTCATAGCTGTAACGGGCGGCACGGTAACGTTTGATAATATAACTATCGACGATGACAGTATCAGCGTAAGCGGCGGCAAGACTGTTATAAACGGCGGTACTTATAATAAGCTGAGCGTCAGCGGAGGTACGGTCACTATAAACAGCGGTACATTCAGCAGCATAGATGTAAGCGCAGAGGGCAAGGCACTGAAAGATCTGCTCGGCGAGAACAAGGCGTTTGCGACAAGCGACGGAAAGCTGTTTGACGCAAGCAAGGTTTCGGAAAGCGATAATTCACTTACGGTAATCGACCACAGCAAGCATGAGTATGACGAAACAGGAAGGTGCGGCTGCGGTTATCAGTGCCCGCATGATGACGTTGATACCAAAGCAGGCGTGTGCAGAGAGTGTAACACAAAGATATACGCTGCAATCACTGTAAAGAGTGAGACCGGAACAACGGTAAAATACTTTACAAAACTTACGGAAGCATTTGAGTTTGCGGCAAAGAACGAAAACAAGGGCTGTACGCTGAAAATGCTCAGAGATTTCTTCGATAGAAATACTGACATTAACGTAAACGGCGGAAAACTTACTGTCGATATGAACGGCTTTGGTGTCTATATCAATAGCTTTAACGGATCCGGAACCCAAATCACTATACGCAGTGACAGTAAGTGTACTTTTGGGGTTGAAAATGGATTTAGCATGGACGGCGGCACTGTTACTTTCTCGGGAGAGGTCAGCGTAGTTTGCCAGAATGTGAAATTAAATGCCACATACTTCTCCTCCTATGTTGAAACGCTGAAAATTGACACGCTGATTTTAGAAGACGGTGTTCTGCTTAAACAGCTGGCAAGTATCACGAATGCTAATATCGCTAATATAGACTGCTCAAGTGAAATTTATCTTTATCAAATTTTAGCGAGCGGCAGCCGTGTCGATTCTCAGCTGTACAGCGCTCTGAAAGCAAACGCTTCGTCAAACTTCGATAACGTAAGAATAATAAGATGCGACCACCCGGACGGTGTGGGCAGAGATAACCGTTGCATATACTGCAATTCATTGATCGCTGCAAGCGTAAGCTATACCGAGAACGGAGCGGAAAAGACAGAATATTTTGTTAAGGAAGATCTGGGAAAGGCGTTTGCCAAGGCAAACAGCGTTGCAAGTGCAACAATAACAATGCTGATGTCTTCCGTTTATGATACAGACTACCTCCCTGTTACAGGTGATGTTACACTTATTGCAAATGGCGATAACGCCATCTTGTATAATACAGTAAAGGTCGCCGATGGCGGTAAGCTGACACTTAGAGGCAACGCCAATATTTTCGCTGTAATTGCCGAGCCGGGCTCCAGGTTGACTGCCGAAGAAGCCACAAGAATCGCATATCTCACCGTAAACGGCGGAGATGTTAAGCTCAGCGGCGGACAATATGATAACATTACGGTAAAAGATGGCAAGATAACAGATATTCTGGCTGACGGCTATGCGTATAAGAAAACAGAGGGCGGTGCATGGCTGACGCTTAAAGAACGTGAGGTGTCGGAAGCAAGCGGTGTTACCGTTGCTAAGGCGCCGATAGTAAAAGCAACGCTTAGCACAGAAATAAACAAGCTGTATCGCAACAGCAACGCAAACCCCACGCTGAAGTTCAACCTTGCTCTTGCTCACGGCTCGAACCTGAACGACTCGTATGTAAGTAAGAGATACGGTATAAACTCCTATGTAAGCGGAGATATAATTTATAGCAGCTTAAGCGCACTTATAAAGGACGCTAAATTGTCGGCAGACGAAATAATTGATAAGGCGGGCGACAGCGATGCTGCCAAGATATACTTCGTAGTTACTACCGGTGACGGCTATGAAATAAAGTCGAACACTGTAAGCATAGACCTTGTTGACTGTGATCATTCTCAGGTGGTCGATCCTACAGCGGACAAGGAAACCGCAGGTAATATTACCGAGCCGACATATTGCGAGATATGCGAGAGCAAGTTCAATGCAAAGATAACAAAGGGCGACGATGTCAGGTATTATAACAATCTTGACGAGGCTGCGAAAGACGCTCAGAAGAGCGAAAACGAGGGCTGTACCTTATATCCGCTTTATAACAAGAACGGATACGGCGGTCAGTTAGTCATAACCGAAGGTAACTTCACGCTCAAGTACGCAGTTCGTACAGCGTTCTCACGTCCGATCATCATAAACGGCAAGGCAAAGCTGACGGTTACGGGACGTTGTGCGGTGACAGCGTTTGAGAATCAAGACGCATTCATAGTGCAGGGCGGTGATGTCACATTTGACGGGCTTGCTACAGGCAGCAATGTGACCATAAACGGCGGAAATGTTACAATGGCCGCAAACAATATAAATTGCCTTACTATAAACGGCGGTAATGTATCCATTTCGTCAGGTGGGTTTGCCGAAATCGTAACTACGGTCAGTGATAAGGTGATAGCCGATTATATCGATCCCGGCTTCTGGGTACAGGACAGAGGAACAAAAGAGTGGATAGATATATACAGCCTTAATAAGGCAACGGCATCATCGACAAACGGACTTACGGTACGGTTGTGTCCGATGCAGATAATCAAGCCGATTGATACTGTATATTACACCAACGGCTATTATCCAGACGGTATACCGTCACTTCAAATAAGTGCAGTGCCGTGGTATTCAGGCGAGGTCGACGCAAAAGTTGCTTATCAGTGGATCGCCATTGATGAAAACGGCTACGAAACAGTGATAGAGGGCGCTACAGACAGAAAGCTGTCGCTCGAAAATCTCACAACGGGCAGGTACTACTGCCGTCTTACCTACAGCAATGCTGCAACGGCGGGAGTTTCGATGAAGTCGGACGTTGTAACGGCTACGATAACCGAATGTGAGCATTCCGGAGGAGAGGCTACCTGCACCAAAAAGGCAAAGTGTGAAATATGCGGAGCGGAGTATGGTGAACCTCTCGGTCACGACTATGTTGTAATCAAAGTAGTTGAGCCTGACTATCGCAACGAAGGCTACAGCGTATTTGAATGCACAAGATGTAAGGATTCATATATCGGAAACCGTGTTCCCGTAAAGCCTATTCCCGATGTGGAAGAAATAGCGGTTGAAAAGACGACATACAATGAAGTCGATATAAGCTGGAAGAATATAAGCGGCGTTGACGGATATTATGTCGAATGCTATGTCGGCAATCAGTGGAAGCAGATTAACTGCAGTGCCGACGGCGACAGAGTAGCGGCAAAGCTGAGCGGTCTTTCTGCAGGCCTTAAATATAAGGTAAGGATAGCGGCTTATGCAGGAAGCTTCACCGGCAAGTACAGATGTTTCTATGTTGATACCGTTCCTTCTCCCGTATGGAATATAAATACGGTGAAGGCTACAGATGAAACGGTAAGAATAAGCTGGAACAGAAACACCAGAGCGGACGGCTACAAGGTAGAGTGGTACATTGATAATCAGTGGTCTGTAAAGACTGTTACCGGCAACAATAATATAGCGGCGGTTATAGACGGACTTTGTGCAGGAACACGATATAAAGTAAGGGTAAGCGCATATAAGGGCGACCTTTACAGCCCGTATACATACGGCTATATCAATACGCTCCCGTCAAAAGTTACTGGTATTACGCAGACAGTCACATCTTCTTCGTTTACGCTTAAATGGGATAAGAACGAAAGTGCAGACGGTTATACTGTTCAGTACTATGCAGACGGTAAGTGGAACGAAAAGTCGCTCGTCGGCAATGACAAAACTACCGTTACAATAGGCTCGCTTAAGGGCTACAAAACCTACAAGGTCAGAATAAAGGCTTATAAGGGTGAGCTTCAGAGTACATTCGACGACATCTATATCACTACCGCTCCGACAAAGGTCGACGGTCTTAAGGTAAAGAGCGCAGTTGACTCAAAGGCAGTAGTTATATGGAATGCGGATGCAACCGCTGACGGATATAACGTAGGATATTATATCGGCGGTAAGTGGGTCGAAAAGACCATAACCGATAATAAGACAGCAATGGCTGAACTTGACGGACTTACACCTTACAGCACATATAAGGTAAGGGTAAGAGCGTATAAGGGCAATCTGTACGGCGATTACAGCTATACTACGGTTACTGCAGTGCTTTCACCGGTAACCAATATCAAGGTTGTATCGGCAAAAAGCAACTCGATAACCGTTAAGTGGGGTAAAAACGCAAGTGCAGACGGATATAAGGTTGAAATTTACAAAGGCGGCAAGTGGGTCAAAAAGACGTTAAAGGGCAGTACGAATGCTACTGTCACTATTGGCGGACTCAGGGCCGGAAGCGTGTATAAGGTAAGGATTGCGTCTTATAAGGGTGCAAATACAAGCACTTTTACTTATGCGAATGTGAATACAGCCAAATAAGCTGACAGTAAAAAAGAGAACACCGGGCGACCGGTGTTCTTTTTTGTGTATCGGATGCGTTTTTACTATAAGAACAAACTGAGCCGTAAGCAAGAGTGCTTACGGCTGTAGTTTGTTTATTGCTTTTTATGATGCCGCCGTTTCGCTGTCCTGCGGTAAGCAGAATTTCGAAAAAGGCGAATCCGGTGCGGCTCACGGCCGCCGCTTACTTGAAGTATCTGTTCAGCAGACCCTCGAAAGCCTTGCCGTGACGGGCTTCATCCTTAGCCATCTCGTGAACTGTGTCGTGGATAGCGTCAAGATTTAACTGCTTTGCTCTCTTTGCGAGGTCAAGCTTGCCCTGTGTAGCGCCGTGCTCTGCGGCAACTCTCTTTTCAAGGTTTTCCTTAGTCGATGCGCTTACAACATCGCCTAAAAGCTCTGCGAACTTTGCTGCGTGTTCAGCCTCTTCCCAAGCTGCCTTTTCGTAGTAAAGGCCTACCTCGGGGTAACCTTCTCTGTGAGCGGCTCTTGCCATAGCGAGATACATACCTACCTCTGTGCATTCGCCCTCGAAGTTTGCCTTTAAGCCTGCGATGATCTCTTCATCCTCAACTGCCTTTGCAATGCCTACCTTGTGCTCGTCTGCAAATACAAGCTTTTCGCTTTCCTTAAGCTCTATGAATTTGCTGCCGGGAACCTTGCACTGGGGGCAGAACTCGGGAGGTGTATCTCCCTCATGAACGTAACCGCATACCGGACATACCCACTTTTTCATAGTAAATTACCTATCCTTTCATAGTGATAAAATCATTATTTTCTTATTGTTTTTAGCGAAATCAGTAACGTTTACTGATTTGTTGATTTTATTATAACCGATACTTCGGCGTTTGTCAAGAGGTTTTTGAAAATTTTTTTGTAAAAATTAGGTTAGTTAGGACTTACTTTGGTGGTTGAGGTTTTGGAAGGGTTGGTGAGGGGCGAGTTGTGATTATGAACGCTTAGAAGTTTTAGGGATAGAAGTTCTATCAACTTCAATCCCCACCGTCTTGACGGCAGACCGACTTAGTAATTATAAAAGTCGGATATATCGCATAAAAACGCTGTAAAATTAGGCTTGTGCCTTGCCGTCAAGCCACCTCCCCTTTTTCGAGGGGAGGCAAGGGTGATAGCGATTTGCTACATTTTGCGAAACCGGCAAAGTGTTTATAAGCCAAGTTTGGTGTTTGCAGTTTATATGCGGTTGTGATGAATTGTAGGAATATTCGTAGTGGAGTGGGCGGGATAGTGCGGATACAGAATCATATCGGAGAATACAGATGTTAGCATTACGAAAAGTGAGAGGGATAGTGCGGTTTTGGAAGTTTAGGGCGGCGAGGGGGATTACCGTTTTCAGCCGAATAAATGTCTTTTGTGCCTTTTTCGTTGCAATTGCCGAGAAAAACGATTATAATTAATATGTGAGAATATGGTTATAATTACGGCTAAGAGAAAAGGAGAGCTTATGAGAAAAACAAGTGAAAAGATATTACGGGCACTGCTTGCGGTATCGGTACTTGCAACGGCGGTGCTATCGAGCGGTTGCCTTGACGATGAGGAGGAGATTTCCGACAGCACGGCAAGCGACAACAGGCAGACGAGCGACGGCGGCACTGCGGAAAGCAGTGAAGGCAGTGAAGGCAGTGATAATAAATATGACGGGAATGTTACGGGCAGTCGTGCGTCAAAGCTGACGTTCAGCGGTTCGGACGGGATAAGCATTACGAGAAAACAGCGTGAAGCCGAAAAGCCTATGGGCGAGGACGGCACACAGACGGTATTCGTTTATATGTGCGGAAGTGACCTTGAAAGCGAGAACGGGCTTGCGAGCGGCGACATTGAGGAAATGATCGCAGGGTCAAAAAGCGAGAACGTGAAGTTCGTCATTCAGACGGGCGGTGCGGGAGCGTGGGCTGATACATACGGCATCTCTGCCGAAAAGACACAGCGTTATGTTGTAACGGGCGGAGAAATAAGCCTTGTCGAAGAAAAAGAATCTGTCAATATGGGCAAGGAGGATGTGCTTGTCGATTTTCTCGGCTGGGGTATAGAAAACTATGCGGCGGCTAAAATGGGGCTTATCTTCTGGAACCACGGCGGAGGAAGTATAAGCGGCGTGTGCTTCGACGAGCTTAACGAGAACGATTCGCTGTCGCTTGAGGAGATAGACACTGCGCTTACCTCGATATACGATAAGATGACGGATAAGTTTGCGTTCATCGGCTTTGACGCTTGCCTTATGGCAACGGTCGAAACGGCGAATATGCTTGTTCCGCACGCTGACTATATGTTTGCGTCTGAGGAAACGGAACCGGGATACGGTTGGGATTATACCGAGATAGCAGGCTTTATGGAAAGTAATCCGACAGCGGATACAGCCGAACTCGGAAAGACGGTCGCTGACAGCTTTATGGCATCGTGCGAGGCTATCGGCGCAGGCGGCGAGGCTACGCTTTCGATAACGGATCTCAGCCGAATAGACGAGCTTGTAAAGGCGGTGAATGACGCCGCCGAGGAAATGAACGATATTTCTTCTGACCCTGCACTGCTTGCAAATGCGGTAAGAAGCATCTATACCGTAAGAGCATACGGCAGTAACAACGATACAGAGGGATATACCAACATGGTGGATCTCGGCTCTATGATAGCGGCTACGGTATCGGGCGACAAGGCGGACAAGGTCATGTCGGCACTTGAAAAGGCGGTAGTGTATAACATCTACGGCGAGGACAAGGACGGCTCGACGGGGCTTTCGACCTACTATCCGTTCGGCGTTTCAGGCTCTACCGAGCTTGCCACATTCGGCAAGGTGTGCGTAAGTCCGTACTATATGACGTTTGTTGACAGAATCGCATACGGCGCACAAAACGGCAGTACGGACGGGTACAGCGGCGAAAAAACGTGGCTTGCGGACGGTGCGGTGTACTGGAGCGACGGGGATTATTCCGACTACGAGAGCAACTGGGAGCATTACAACAACAAGACCGACAATATGGGCTTCTGCGGTGATAAGAGCAGTGTGCAGATAGATGTCGGACCTGTGCTTGACGATGAGGGAACGTTCTACTTCAATGTTACGGACGATACTATAAATAATCTTGCAAGCGTAAACTGCTCGGTTTACCGTGTTGACGAAGAAACGGGTGAGCTTATCGAATTCGGCGTTGACCAGAGTACAAAGGTCGATTTCTCGTCGGGACTGGTCGAGGATAATTTCAGCGGTCAGTGGTATATGATCGAGAATAATCTTATCCCTATGTTCATAGTGGAGAAGAACGGAAACAGCTCGGTATACACATCTCCCGTAAAGCTCAACGGCAAGGAAACAAATCTGCGTATAGCTATGACGCAGGACGGCAATGCGTATGACATAACGGTGCTTGGAACATGGGACGGCGTAAACGAAAACGGCGAGTCGGCAAGGAGTGTTGTTCCGCTTAAAGAGGGCGATGTCATAGTGCCGATATTCAACACCTACGACAGCGAGGGTAACTTTGCAGGCAAGGCGGAGGGCGATGAATGCACCTACAGCGGCGACAATATGATAGAGTTTGTCAATCTGCCTGCAGGCGACTACAGATACAGCTTTGTTATAAACGACATTTACGGAAATGTGTGCTATACCGGCTTCACGGTGTTTACGACCGACGATGACGGGAATGTGTTCTTTACGCCGGAAGAGTAGTAAAAACAGCAAGCTGTATCGATCACGCATTTTTCTTTTACAAAAAAACTAAGAGGAGAACCCCTATGCCAAACCGGATCATCACAGATATTTCAGATTATATCTTTGTGTCAGGAGAACCTCAAAAGGTCGATGCGATTTTTCTGCCGGGCGGCTCATACCCCGAACAGCCCGAATATGCCGCAGAATTATACCGACAAGGTTTGACTGATTGGATAGTCCCGTCAGGAGGAGTAAGCGTTAAAGAGGAAAAATGGCACGGCGTCCGCTCAAAAGCGGAAATTTATAGTGGCGATTACCGGTCAGACTGCGAGTTTTTTACAGATGTACTCGTAAAAAACGGCGTTCCGCAGACTGCGATCATTGAAGAAAGCAAGTCGGGGCATACCCGTGATAACGCATTTCTTTCTCGTAAAGCCGTTGATGAAAAGGGCATAGTGATAAAAAGCGGTATAATTGTTTGTAAAGCCTTTCATGCTCGCCGATGCTTAATGCTGTATCAAATGGCTTTCCCGAATGTTGATATGACGGTCTGCCCCGTACATTGCTATAACATCACCAAAGAAAACTGGTATACGACCGAAAAAGGAACCGATCGAGTGCTCGGTGAGCTTGCACGGTGCGGAAATCAGTTTGTCGGCGATCTCAAGACTTATCTTGATCTGATATGAAAATACTGTGCTGCCTTCAGTAAAAACGGCAAGCCGTATCAAGCGGACGCTTCTCTTTTATGGCAAAATAAATTCAGTCGGAAAGGCGGAAGAAGGCTGTAAGGGAGAAAAACAGATGAGTGAGATAAACGAATGGTATATGAATATTCAGAATATTGTTGACGACATAGACAGGTGTATAAAAAGCGGCGAGGACGAAAGGCTGACGCTCGGCAGGCTGTCGAAGACGCTTGGCTACTCGGAATACTATGTTTCAAGGAAATTCAGCGAAATATCGGGAATGAAGCTCAGGGATTATATGAGATACCGCAGGCTTGCTTTTGCGCTGAGGGAACTGAGAGATACCGACAAGGGCATACTTGATATTGCACTTGACTACGGCTTTACATCTCACGAGGCGTTCACAAGGGCATTCAAAGCGGCATACGGAATTACTCCGAGCGCTTACCGCTTACAGCCTGTACCGGTAATTCTCCGCACGATTATAAGACCTTTCAACTGTTATCTTTTAGGTATAGGAGGAACAGGTATGGCACAGACAAACAGTGATATTAAGGCGTATTTCGTAACGATACCGGCTCATAAATTCCTGCATATCAGAAACTACGAGAGTATAGGGTATTTCGACTTCTGGGAAAAGCAGAGTCACATTCCCGGACAGGATTGTGCAACTATATGCGGACTGCTTGACAGTATCAAGGGCAAGCTCGACGATATGGGCGGCGATGAGGCGAACAGCGGAAGCGGTCAGGTGATGGCGTACATAAACGAGCCTGAGGGAAGAATATGCAGCTGGGGCATTCCGCTGGCTGAGGCTTACGGTGTAAGGCTTCCTGCCGACTACAGCGGAGAGATACCAAGGCAGATGCAGATCATGGACGTGCCTGAGGGCGAATATATCGTATTTGAACACGGCCCGTTCGACTTTCAGACTGAAAACAGTGCGGTTGAAGCAAAGATAGAACAGGCTATGAAGGACTTTGACTATGAAAAGTCGGGCTATGAGCTTGACAAAACGCAGTGCAGGGTGTTCTATTTCTATCACGACTGCAGGAGATACTGGAAATATATAAGGCCTGTGAGGAAAACCGCTTTTTAATCGGGGCGGTTCTTCGGATTATGCAGGGCGATGCACTTGACACCGACTTGATTTTATGTTATATTATAGATACAAAAAGAGGGAAACGACAGACGGTCGCT
>ERZ780063.150-NODE-150-length-20841-cov-2.81877_pt1 | contig 20841 bp, 16 predicted proteins | sample MGYA00511842_ERZ780063 | MGnify/ENA primary metagenome ERZ780063 (study PRJEB29588, sample SAMEA2146321) | human gut metagenome | biome: human gut; feature: human-associated habitat; material: faeces | place: Denmark | collected 2008/2010 ... | reverse complement strand
TGTCTCCTTTAAGAAGCTTAACAAGTCCGTCTTTCATGCTGACAGCAGCCATACCCACAATTCCAAAGCACTCAACTGCTGTAGAACCTGCGTACTGTGCAATAACTTCCGAATCAATCGAAACTTTTCCAAGTTTATTCTCCAAAGTTCCCTTCATAGATAGTCCTCCAATACTGCGGCTTGTATTTGTTAACACCCGTAATACGGATGCAAGTTTCGCGCAGTCAAACTTTACATAAAAATATGTATATAAATAGCACAAATATTATACTATCTTTCTACAGAAAAATAAACACATTTTCGAATTCTTTATTAAACTTTGATTATCAAATGAATGTCCAAAAAATAAAGTGAATCGCGTTTTGCGCAATTCACCTTAATATACTGGTATTAACTTTAAAGCTCATAGATTATGCACGCTCAACTAAACCAGAACGTAAGCATGAAGTACAAACATACATCTTCTTAGCATTTCCGTTAACCTTTACTTTAACAGACTTAACATTAGCATTCCAAACTTTATTAGATCTTCTATGAGAATGACTCACTGCATTACCAAAGTGAGGACCTTTTTCGCAAATTGCACACTTAGCCATTTCAATAACACCTCCTTACCGGTATTGGGTAATTTACCCACAACAGAAATTATTGTATCAGATAAAAAAATATTTTGCAACACATTTTTCAAGAATTTTCTTCAAAATTCTCTCAAAAGCACAACATATTGTTCTGATTACTGGCAGAACATGTTATAACCCACAACAATCAATGTAATTATTATGCATACGCACAAGAATACATTATCCATTATAAACAGTGTTATTATCATTCCAACAGCAATCCAGAAGAATATAAATCCAAGCAGTCTGCACATATATATACTTCCTTAATAAGTATGTTATATAATATGCACATTACATATGTTTATGAAAAACTACTCCGCTGCATCTTCAATAGCTTCATCAATATCTGCATCAGTTACAACCTTTTCATCCTTACCCTTGAATTTATCAATAACATCAGGAATCATATCAAGAATCTTAGTTACAGTATCCTGATTCTTAATATTAACAAGCTTGGTTGCACCATTCTGAATAACTAAAACCGCGCTCGGTGTAACCTTTCCGGTCATTCCACCACCGGCATTATTCTTCTTATCCCCTGCAAACGCTCCTGCTCCAACTCCAAACGAAACATCAACAAGCGGAAGGATAATTGTATCCTTAACCGTAACCGCATCACCAACAACAGTCTTAGCTGATATAAATGCATCCATCCCCTTAAAAAGTGATGCAACTGTTGAATCAAAATTATTCTCTGCCATAAAATCCCTCCTTGTTTTGCGAAGCAAAATCCGAATCCTATGATGAGGAGAGGGATTTTGACCTCCTTGTTTTATGAAGTACTGTTAACATTATAACATAACCTTCTCTATCTGGAAATAAACTTTTTAAACTGTTCATTTCTATACACTCTTAACACTATCACAAGCACTGAAAATATACGTATATTTCCTTTCAGGAATATACTGCCTTCTTTAATATTCTCACCAAATACCGGTTCTAAAGAAAGGTCAACTCCTGACATACCATAAAAGATTGATATATAAGCAAGCACTTTGCCCATTGTCGCCGGGTCTTCAAATCCAAGTCTTGCATTAATTCTGTATTTCTTAGGTCTAATAACCTTAATAAGTGTCTTTAACTGTTCCACAAAAAAATGAAAAAGTGCCTTATTATCCTCATCTGTCACAAATTCTTTTGCCTTCTTCACTTTTTCTTTAAGCTTGTCAGCCGCTCCAGAAACCTTTTTTACTGTATCCTTTACAAGGTTTATTATCTCTTTAATCTTTGTATATATTACAAAGCATTTATCCTTAACTTTATCAAAGAAGTTCTTATTCTGTGTGGTCTTAGATTCATCTTTTGATACAGTCTCTTTAAGACTCTCTGCAGACTCTTTAATATCTTCCACATTATTTTTAACAGCCTGTGTATCTTCTTTAGTGTCACTCACAGCCTCAGCCATCTTAATCTGTGGTTTTTTCTCATTTTCCGTAAGCTTCTTGGCTTCATCGTCGTTTACAGAAAAAATATTTTCTTCTGAGTGTTTTGTTTTTTTCTTCTTTGATGTCCTATGTTTTGAAGTTTTTTCTTTTTTTTGATTATTACTGTAAATTGTAATAAAAAGTGCCTTGGCTTTAATTGCAAGTTCTTCATCATACGAAACAAGCACCCTTAATATTCCAAGCCATGACAATTTCGCATGTGCCTTGAACTTACCATGATAATCAGCATCAGCCTTATATCTTACCGGCACAAAAAGAACTGCTGCCACAACAATTATTACAAGTCCTAAAATACACGCGATAACTATGCCTGTTATCTTAAGTATAAGCAATAAAACATGCAGCATAGCCCCACCTTTCCAGCAGCATGTCAGCTGCCCTTCCTTAATTCTGTGCCAAACCTAAGATAACCAGCGACATCAACGCCTCCTGTATGGGAATATGTGTCGTCAACTATGCATCTTACCAGTTCAAGTGCCTCATTCCTGCCCTTCGCAAGTCCTACAACATACACTTTATCTCTGTATGATTTATTCTTAAAATGCGGCTGTTTCAGCATATTAGCTGAATAAACATCAAGAATATTATCAGGATTGACAGAAATTGCAACAATATAAGTATCTATGGTAAATCTGTTCTTTCTGATAAGACCAAATGTTTTGTATTTTGCTTTTCTTGCGTTATCCCCAAGATAAAGATATCTATACCACTTCAACTTAACATCCCCCAAAAAACTTAAACTTCTCATATGCACATCAGCACATTTGCATTAGTTATCACTTATCATTGTCTTAATAATCTCAACAACTGCCTTCTGCTCTGCATCATCATTGCACTGCATAAGAGAATTATTAATATAAGCCTGTATCTCTTCCGTATTGTTAAAGAATACCGGAAGACTTGAAAGCACTGATGCCATAACAGCTCTCTTAACCATTACATTCATGTTTTTAAAACTGTCGTCAAGTTCCATAATAAGCTTTTCTGCCGTCTCATCAGCATAAGAATTATCAGGAATCTCAGCAAATACCTCTGATTCAAGTTTAACAAAATCACTGCCTGACTGTAACTTAAGTGTTTTAGACAAAGCATTATATGCAGATAAAAGCTCATATTCCTTAAGCTCATCCACAAAGTTAGCAAGGCTGTATTCTATTGCATAATCACCAGATGATACTGCCTCGAGAATTCTTTCCTGTTTTCCTTCAAATGCAGCAAAATCTTCTGAAATATCTTCAAATCTTTCACCTGTAACATAAGCATTTCTCGTCTTACTTAAAACATTCTTGGCATTCTCTATCTCTTCTATTCTGTCAAGTGTATTTCTTCTTGTAAGGACAACTGTGAGTGCATCATTAACAACCTGTGTAAGAAGCACATATACATCAGCATAATCTGTCATCTTCTCAGTTGCAATATCAAGTGCTCCTTTGAGTCTTACATATTCGTCTTTATCAATATTTCTGTAATCAGCCCCTGCAAGTGTGTTATATATATCATAGACATCCGGGAACTTATCAAATCCCGCCTCACCTGAGAGCATCGCACTTGTGCTTAAAGTGTAATAGAAATCATCTATCGAATCCTTTCCAGCACCATGATACAGTGTAAATGCATCTCTGATATGCTCAAAGAATCTGTCCTTTAACATTCTTACAGGAAGCTGTCCTACTATCTCTGAAATCTTGCCATTAATAACAACATTATCCTTATCAGACAATATATAATGCATAATCTCATTAGTCATATAGGTATTATAGTAGTCGTAATCCAGTTCACCCTCGTTAAATCTGTACTCAACTCTGTTAAGTACATGTTCATATATTCTTAATCTGTCAACATAAGCTGTTATAACTTCCATAATCTCAATAATCTGTTCACGGAATGAATTGAGTTCGTTGAATGCCTCATAATCATCACATTCATCATTCTCCACGAAACGCTCCACAAGCTCATTAAGTCTGTTAATCATGTTAAGAAGGTCTTTATCATTCTGTAAATCTCTTGCAATATCAAGTACAGTATAATAATTCATGGACATTTTGATAAATCCAAGCCCATTATACATGGAACACATTCCATTACCATACTTTAAAAGATTTTCTGAAAGATTCTTTCCCTTTGTAATTTCGCCTGCTATATAACCTAAATTCTTCAATATATCAAACCTCGTTTATTTTAAATTCAACTTATCCAACGCATCACAGAAATCAAATGTAGCATAGTAATCCTTTATTGTCTCTGCTCGTCTGATCATCTGAACACTGCCATCTTCCTTAAGAAGAAGCTCTGCTGATCTTAACTTTCCATTATACTGGTATCCCATAGAAAAACCATGTGCTCCTGTATCATGGATAATAAGATAATCACCCATATCAATCTTAGGAAGCATTCTGTCAATTGCGAACTTATCACTGTTCTCACATAAAGAACCTGTGACATCATACTTGTGGTCGCAAGGTGCATCCTCTTTACCCGCAACAGTAATATGATGATATGCGCCATAGATTGCCGGACGCATAAGGTTAGATGCACATGCATCAACTCCGATGTATTCCTTATAGATATGCTTCTCATGAATTGCCTTAGTTACAAGACAGCCATATGGAGCAAGCATAAATCTTCCAAGCTCTGTATAGATTGCAACATCACCCATTCCGGCCGCACCAAGAACCTCATCATATACCTTGTGTACTCCTTCACCGATAACTGCAATATCGTTAGGCTCCTGATCTGGCTTGTAAGCAACACCAACACCGCCTGAAAGATTTACGAATTTAATATCTGCACCTGTTTTGTCTCTTAACTCAACTGCAAGCTCGAATAAAATCTTGGCAAGTGTCGGATAATATTCATTAGATACTGTATTACTTGCAAGGAATGAATGGATACCAAAATGCTTAACCCCCTTGCTCTTTAATATCTTAAATGCTTCAATAATCTGGTCATGTGTCATACCATACTTGGCATCACCAGGATTATCCATAATAGATGTTCCAAGCTGGAAATATCCGCCCGGATTGTAACGGCAGCTCATTGTTTCAGGAAACTTACCGTCTAATATCTTATCAAGAAACTCAATATGAGTAATATCATCAAGATTGATAGTAGCACCTATCTCATTAGCATATGCATACTCTTCTGCTGGAGTATCATTAGATGAGAACATAATCTCTTCCGGCTTATAATCAAGAGCATAGCCCATCATAAGCTCTGCCATAGATGCACAGTCAACACCGCAGCCATAATCCTTTAATATCTTTAAAATATATGGATTAGGAGTAGCCTTCACAGCAAAATACTCTCTATAACCTTTATTCCATGAGAATGCTTCCTTTAATCTCTTAGCGTTCTCTCTGATTCCCTTCTCATCATAGAGATGATAAGGAGTCGGATATGTTTTGTCGATTTCCTTAAGCTGTTCAAGTGTAACAAATGTCTTTTTCTTACTCATTATCTTCCTCGTTTCTGTGCTGAATTTCTAAAAATCTTTCGCAAGCCCACGTATACAGCACCAACGCATAGTCAGGCCACTGTAAGAAATCCTATATTATGCAGAAATATTTGTCAAGTTTTTAGTATGATATGTCTGCAAAAAATAAGAAGCCACTAAAGGCTTCTTATCAATTAATGAAATTATAAATTAATACATCCCTTAAATGCATCAGGTGCAACTGTTACATTCTTTCCATAGTCCGCTTCTTTAAGACTAAGGCAATTAATGAACGCTTCATTTTCAATTGATTTAAGGGACTTTGGAAACTCAACTTTCTCAAGTCTCCTGCAGTTTTCAAAAGCATTAGGTGCTATTACCTCTACCCCTTCCGGAAATGCAACCTCAACAATATCATCTCTGTTAGAAAAAATCCCTTCTGTTATTCTTGTAAAATCTGACATATCAATCTCTTTAAATGTTCTGTTGTACAATGTCACTTTAATTCGGCTACCACTCATATCATTCCCCTCTTTCCTGTTAGTCCGGATTACTGTTCCAAAAGCTTAATAACAAGTGGACTTATCATAGATGCCTGTGCCTGATATACTGACTGTGGATCATTCTTATATACATTATCATAAGGCATTCTGTTAATAAGCTGAACATTTGCCTCTATCTGTCCATAATATGTCCCAGTCTTTATGTACTGCTGTTCATCACTGCTATTATTAATAATATCCGTTCCTGTTACACCAATTCTTTCTGAACCGATTCCTGTGACTATATTATACAATTCTGCAGCTAAATTGTCACCTTTATCTGCAGATATTGCCGAAAATAATTTAGCAAGGATATCCTTATATGTTTCACATACATACAGATACTCCTCATAACTTATAAGCGAACTGTTATCCTGTTCCTTATAACTGCTTCCTGTCCTTTCAGTCGCTGTATGTTTACTGGCATAATTCCCTGTAATTGTATCAGGAGCATTCACATCAGAAGCTGAAGTAAAAGCTGTAGCATATGCACCATCAACGGTTGTTGAATCGTTAGCAAGTATACCACCTAATATATCATTAATCTTGCTGATATAATTAAGCGTTTCTTCATACGGAGGCACTCCTCCATACTTCTGTACTGAACCACTGCCAGCATTATATGCTGCAAGAGCAAGCGTAGCATTACCATCATAACTGTCTAACAGCTCTGATAACATCTGTGCACCGGCATATACATTCTGTCTGGCATCAAAAGGATCCGTAACACCATAGCTTTCTGCCGTATATGGCATAAGCTGCATTATTCCCTGTGCTCCGCAATACGATACAGCATCCGGATCAAACCCTGATTCTGCCTGTGCTACAGCTTTAAGAAAATTCTCATTGATTCCAAATTCTTTTGCTGCTCCGGCAAAAATATTCTCAAGAGAATCATCCACAGTAATATTATTATATATTTTATCAAAATCAGTCCCACCAGAATTAACATATGTCTGGTTATTAACAAGATATATGTCACCATCTGACGGAGTGATATAGTTAACAGTATTCATCATCATTCCTCTTAATCATGCAATTAATCACTAAACAATATTATACATTCTAACGACTTCAATATCAATAGCCGAAATATGTATCAAACACAGCTTTTGCTACTACCTGTGCACTTGACACACCAGAATAACCCCCTTCCAGAATCACACATACTGCTATCTGTGGATTATCATAAGGTGCAAAGCCCGTAAACCAGCTATGATATCTGTCAGAGTCATCATACTGTGCCGAACCTGTCTTTCCTGCTGCTTCATATGATGAATATTTCATAGAATTTCCTGTACCAGAAGTTATTACCTCTCTCATGCATTCTGTAAGGTATTCTGCCTCTTCTGCTGACATCACAGTTCCTGCCTCTGTTGGCTTATTCTTAATAACCGTTCTTCCCTCACTGTCACTTATACTGTCAACAATATAAGGAGTCATCATAACGCCATCATTAGCAACACTAGCCGCTATCATCATATTGTGAAGCGGTGTCATCATCGTCCTTCCCTGACCAATACCAGTCTCCTGCATCTCACTTATCGAAGAATCCTGTGTTACAGCCATTGTACTCTTAGAATACTCAAACCCTACAGGAAGATTAGAATTAAATAATAATGTACTGCACAGATTCATGAAAGATGTCTTATTAAGTCCTGCTCCAATCGTAGAAAATGCAGAATTACAGGAATTAGCAAATGCTTTTCTTAAATCCTGATATCCATGTGCCGTATGATCAAAGCATGCAATAGTAGTTCCACCAGATATATATGCCTGTCCATCGCAATTATATGAATAATTATAATAATCATTCTGATTCTGCCTTATATATGCAAGAGCAGTAATTATCTTGAATGTTGAACCAGGTGGATATAGCCCTTGCGTTGCCCTGTTTAAAAGCACCGAATCCGCACTATCGTAAGTAATCCACTCATCATAATCGGTATTTACTGCATTTGCATCAAATGATGGATTCGATACCATTGCAAGAATCTTACCCGTAGCAGGTTCCATCGCTATAACTGCACCTTTATTATTACCAAGTGCTTTATATGCCGCTTTAGTAAGTTCAACATTAAGTGTTGTTGTAACATTATGCCCCTTTGCTTTTCCTCCAGACAGGTCATTACCAATCTGATCAAGCACATTATCTGTCTCACTTAAAAGAAAATAATTCTGAGACTGTTCTATTCCTGTCTTCATCCCTGTAAGAGAAGTAAATCCAACCGAATGACAGAACAGATTATCATAAGGATAATAACGTGTTTCATTGCCATCCTCATCCGTAAGCGTTGTTGCAAGTACATCTCCGTCATCTGCTAATATATCACCTCTTACAACCTTGCTTTCCTGATTGTCTACTCTTTTATTGTAAGGATTATTCACAATTGTTCCTGCATCTTTTACATTAAATATACACAGATACACAATAGTTGCAAGAAAAAGTCCTACAAAAAAGAATGCAATTATATTAGTCTCTTTATTTCGCAGATTCTTCTTTTCATTATCAACTATATCACTTTGTATGTTTTGTTTTTTTCTTCGTCTGTCCTGTTTTTTGTTTTCTGCCATCTTTCCTGTCACCTTCATCCTGTCGCATATTGTACATTCCATTAATAAGAGCAAACATTATAAGCGAGCTTAATATAGAGCTTCCACCGTAACTTACAAAAGGAAGTGTAACACCTGTCATCGGTATAAACTTAATTGCACCTCCCACAGTTAAGAACACCTGAACCCCATATGTAACCCCAAGTCCTACAGCTACAAGACGATAAAAAAGTGTCTTACATCTTGAAGCTATATTCATCATAAGAATAAGATTATTAAGGCACACTAAGAATAGAGCTATTGAAAATATAAGTCCAAATTCTTCAGATATAGCAGAAAACATAAAATCTTTCTCTGCTACAGGTATCTTATCAGGCATACCCTGACATAATCCATATCCAAACCACGATCCCATACCAATTGCAAAAAGTGACTGACATATCTGATACCCGCTAGTATCAATATATTCCCACGGATTACGCCATACAATAACTCTCGCCCTCACATGTGCAAAAAGCTTATATGCAATAACAGATGCACCAGCTCCGGCAAGCAGCCCTGCCCCGGCATAGGCCAGTTTTCTTGTTGCTATATAAAGCATTGCAATATACACCACAAAGAATATAAGTGCAGCACCAAGGTCAGTTGAAAGCACAAGTATAATAACATGAAGTGCTGCAAATACTGTAACAATACATGTCTGTTTAAATGTTGTTGACTTATTAAACATCGAAGCAACAAACATAACATACAAAATCTTAACAAATTCTGCCGGCTGTACAGAAAATGCTCCTATGCTTAATGTAAGATTGGCTCCATACACCTTATTTCCTAATAAAACAGCACACAAAAGCACAAGTCCCGAAATGCAATATATCCATCCAAAGTTTCTGAAACTCTTAACTGATTTGATAAGCCATGGAACAAGAAACATAATAACCGTTACAAGCACAGCAATAACAAACTGTTTAACACATTTGTCAAAATTAAGCCTTGCTATCATAATAAAGCCAACTGACATCAGCATGCACATATTATTAACAAGAAGCCTTGACGCCTTTGGATACAATATATAATAAAACGCAATGAATACTATAAGATATATAAGCTGCACAAAATAAAAGCCTATATATCTAGTCTCACCCTTCATAAGATACAACACATAATATCCAAGAAAATGTATCGCAAATATTATAATATACTGCTGGATATATATTCCTTTTCTCTTTTCTTCCTTATGGATTATTGCTCCTCTGTAAGCAGAAAGGACATAAAACGCCATTAGAAAAGCAAATATGTATTTTGTAAGTTCAATAAAAACTGACTGCATAGCAATCTCCTTTATTCAAGTCACTTAATCTTAGTCGATTGCCTGATGAAAATGTCCTGTAGTACCACCACTCACTCCATCAGTCATAACTAATTGTATATCATCTGCTTCACTTTCGTCAAATTCATAACGAATTACACACACACCGCATTCTTCGGGATTTTCTTTTGTAAGATTGAGTTTTTCTCCATTCATTACAGAATAACAGAATTCACACATACTTTCCACCGTATAAGAGCTGCCCTTCGGCCCTGTAATATTAATGCTGCCCCAGCTTCCGTCACATCTTCCGTAAGTTCTTCTCACACACTGTTCAGATACCATAAGAGGCACATTCCCATATACAACAAGTTCCGTGTCACTTCCAATTACAGGCTTCATCTCCTTATCTGTAAGTTCAAGCGGCAGTGTCATTCTGTCAAGAATAACCCCGGCATTACTGCACAGCCTTCTTAATTCTTCTTTTGCAAATGTATTAAATATATATATGCTGCTGTCTGTAATAATATGCACCTTGTCAGATAATTTCTTCCAGTTGTCACTTCCAAGAAAACCAATCTGCTCAATATTACGGCATACAAACCTGTCTATGCCACAGTCAGAAGCCTTCTCACACAAGCACTTAAACTTATCATATTTCTCTGCCTTAAGAATATGTGGAAGGAACATATATACATATATTCCATGTGACTGACAGTGCTTTACAGCCTCTTTTAATGAATTCTCATCATTCATATAAAACATCTTATAATCAAGATAAATGCTTTCAACACCTGAAACTGATGCTGCTTTCTTTACCTGCGCTATATCATGAAGGTATGCAGCTTTTCTTACCTGATAATTATTATCATCAGTATTCTCCCTATCGTCAGGCTCTGCACATTCAGGCTTATTATAAGTTCTTACAAGACTGTGCTTTAAATGTGTCTCAAGCTGTTCAAGTACATTTCTTCTTAATTCCTTAATCCAACCGACAGGCACAAACACACCATCATCAAGCTGCACTTCTGCATCTTCCACCACAAAACATGTATCGCCGGTTTTCTTTAAATTCTTAACCAGTTCCTCCTCTGAGGCCGGACGGCTCTGTGCTTCGGTAACTATCTCTCCTGTACATGTCTTTTCAATTCCATCATACATTACTGTAAGTGATATATTTTCATTCTTTCTTACAACAAGCCTCATATCTACATGAAGCTTAGGTGTTATTCCGACATAATTGTCCGCTACATATGCCTTAATCTTAGCATTATTCATTCTGTTGACAATTCTTCCCTCATACAGCGGGTATTTCTTAGGAAGATTAACAACCAAGGTCTGTCCTGCTGCCACATCAGCTCCGCTCTCAAATGAATGCTCTTTATCAATCTCAAAGACATCGCCTCTGTTCACATTCTTTAATGCCTTAAATGTAATTCTTCCTGCCTTGTTAGATACTACCTTAAGGCACTCCGTTCCCATATGGTTAGGACGCCCCAGTGACATCATCTTCTTTCCCTTGACGCTGTCATAATAGCCTGTAGTAAATGCACCTCTGTTATATATATCTGAAAGGTCATCAATATCCTTCTTATCTACCTTGAAGCCTTTTCGTCCTCTCTCAAGATACATATCAACATATTTACGGTAAATATGCGTTACCATAGCCGCATATGTGACATTCTTCATACGACCTTCAATTTTCAGAGAATACACTCCACTTTCTATAACATCAGGAAGTATCTGTAATGCACACATATCCTTAGGGCTTAATGCGTAACTGTTGTTTCTGTTATTAATCTTTTCGCCGTTATCATACACATCATAAGGCATCCTGCACGGCTGGGCACACCTTCCCCTGTTGCCGCTTCTTCCTCCGTTAAAGCTTGAAAGCAGGCATTGTCCCGAATAACAGTAACATAATGCTCCATGCACAAAGCTTTCTATCTCCACATCTAATCTCTCATGAAGCTGCTTTATTTCCTGCAGATTCATCTCTCTTGAAGTGACTATTCTTGTTGCACCAAGTTCCTTTAAAAGCCTGCTGCCATACACTCCGGTCTGTGTCATCTGTGTGCTTGCATGTATATCCATATCAGGAAAATGTTTTCTTATAAGGTTAAACACACCCATATCCTGTACAATCACTGCATCAAGACCTGCCTCATAGAATGGTATAAGATATTCTATAAGACTGTTCTCTATCTCTCTTGACTTAAGAAGAGTATTAACTGTCAGATAAACCTTTCTACCGAATAAATGTGCATATTCAATAGCACAGATAAGCTCTTCATCATTAAAATTATTGGCAAATGCCCTTGCTCCAAACATATTGCCTCCCAGGTATATGGCATCTGCCCCTGCCGCCACAACAGCTTTCATAATATCAAGTGAACCTGCTGGTGCTAAAACCTCCACTTGTGTTTTTCTCTTATCAACATTCATAGTTGTAACCGCCTTTAAATTAAATGGCTGCTGCAAATGCATTTGCAACAGCCGTTATTATTAATACCAGATAATCTTATGTAAATCACTTCTTAGAGTCATTCAGTTCTGTCTCTAACTTGACAATATTCTTCTGATACTTGTTAATCTCACTCTTTAATTCCTTAATCTCTTTTGCTGAACTTTCTGCCTTAATCTGTGCTGCAATAAGTTCATGCTTAAGGTCGTATATTTCCTTATCCTTGTTCTCAATATCTAATGAAAGACTGTCTGCCATCTTCTTAGTCTTGAAGTAATCATCTGCAATATTAAGATACATCATATCAGTTCTGAGCTCTGCTGACATTCGTCTGTAACTCTCTTCTTTATTAAATTCAGTTATCTTGTTATTAATGTATGATGCAACTCTCTGAAGATACTCCTCGCTTTCATATCCACCAAGCTTGATTACCTTACCTCCAAGAATTACTTCTGCTGTATTCTTTGATGACATAAGTCCCCTCCATATATGTAGAAATAAACATATTAAGTATATAATAAATACACTTACTATTCAACTCATAAAACACATTCTTTAGAATATTTTATGTTATTTTTGTTTGAATGGCCTGCCAAGATTATCATAAGCTGCTTTAGTTGCAACTCTTCCTCTTGGAGTTCTGTTAATATACCCGTTCTGTATAAGATATGGCTCATAAACATCTTCAAGAGTTCCTGAATCCTCGCCTATTGAAGCTGCCAGTGTCTCAATACCGACAGGTCCGCCATCAAACTTATCAACTATTGTAGTAAGTATAACACGATCGTTACGGTCCAATCCATCTCTGTCAACATCTAACAGATTAAGTGCATAATCAGCAACATTCTTATTGATATGTCCGTTATATTTAACCTGTGCAAAATCTCGCACTCTCTTTAAAAGTCTGTTGGCAAGTCTCGGTGTTCCTCTGGATCTTCTTGCAAGCTCATGTGCTCCGTCTGAGTCAATATCAACATTAAGCACATTGGCTGAACGGATAATGATTTTCTCAAGCTCCGAAACTGTATAGAATTCCATATGGCTTACAACACCGAATCTGTCTCTTAAAGGAGCTGATAAAAGTCCCGCTCTTGTTGTTGCACCTATCAGAGTGAACTGTGGCAGATCAAGTCTTATAGACCTTGCTGTTGCACCCTTTCCGATCATAATATCAATCTTATAATCCTCCATTGCCGGATACAGCACTTCTTCAACCTGTCTGTTAAGTCTGTGAATCTCATCAACAAAGAGAATATCACCCTCACTCAAGTTGTTAAGTATAGCTGCCATATCTCCCGGCTTCTCGATTGCAGGACCGGATGTAACCTTGATATTAACCCCCATTTCATTAGCAATAATTCCTGCCAGAGTTGTCTTTCCAAGTCCCGGAGGTCCATAGAAAAGCACATGGTCAAGTGCCTCTCCTCTTTCCTTTGCTGCCTCAATATATACTTTAAGATTACTCTTAACCTTATTCTGTCCAACATAGTCATCGAGAGATAATGGTCTTAAGGAATTCTCAATACCATAATCTTCTTCAGTTATCTGTGTTGATATAATCCTCTTTTCCATATAGCCCCTCATTTCTCAAATACTATTCTGCTCTAGAATTTAGCCAGCTTCTTTAACGCTTCCTTAAGAACCGTCTCAGAATCCTTATTCTCTATATCTTCCACTTCCTTGACAGCAACAAGTGCATCTTTGCTTGAATATCCAAGTGATACAAGTGCCTCAACAGCGTCATTTCTTATCATCATAACATTACTTACATTACTGTTATTGTCTGCCTTTTTATTCTTAGAAAGTGCTGATTCAAATACTTCATCAAGCTTTAACTTATCCTTAAGCTCAATTATAATCTTCTGTGCTGTCTTAGGTCCAATACCAGGAAGTGCCTTGATTGCTGCCACATCATCAGCAAGAACTGCAAATCTTAAATCATCTGCTGTGATATTAGATAATGCACCAAGCGCTGCCTTAGGGCCAATACCATTGACACAGATAAGCATTTTAAACATGCTTAAATCATCTCTTGTAAGGAATCCGAACAGACTGCATTCATCTTCCTTGACATTCATATATGTATATATCTTAACCTCACTGCCAACTGATGGAAGCTCACCAAGAACTGAACCCGGAACATATATATTATATCCGATTCCATTGGCTTCCACAACGATTACATCTGGCAGGATTTCGGCAAGCTCACCTTTAATGTATGAAATCATTCTCTACCCCCAAGACAGTAATTGATAAACTGCTGTGCTGTTCTTCCTGATATTCCACCATGTGAAAGTTCCCACTTGTTAGCCTCTGCCATAAGCTCTTCCTCTGTCATCTTAACATTATTCTTCCTTGCAAGGCCAATAACAATATCAAAGAATTCTTTCTGTGATGGCTTAGAGTAGCTTATCTGGCATCCAAATCTGTTCACTAATGAAAGCTTCTCCTCAATAGTATCAGATCTGTGAAGACCGTTATTGCTCTCTAAATCATTTCTGTCATTCCATGTTTCCTTGATAAGATGTCTTCTGTTAGATGTTGCATAGATAAGAATATTATCAGGCTTAGTCTCAACACCGCCTTCAATTACAGCCTTTAAGAACTTGTATTCAATCTCGAATTCCTCGAAAGATAAATCATCCATATATATTATGAACTTGTAATTTCTGTTCTTAATGCTTGCTATAACATTAGATAAATCCTTGAGCTGATGTTTGTATATCTCTATCATTCTAAGACCCTGGTCATAATATTCATTGACAATAGCCTTGATAGAAGTTGACTTACCTGTTCCGCTGTCACCAAAAAGAAGCGCATTATTAGCTTTTCTTCCCTGAACAAAGGCCTCTGTATTCTCCACAAGCTTCTTCTTCTGGATTTCATAACCTATAAGGTCATCTAACATAACCTTATCCATATTGTTAATTGGTGTAAATGTAACACCATTATCACCGCCTATTACTCTGAATGCTTTATTAAGTCCGAACATTCCTACACCATATGCTTTATAGAAATCAGTAACATAATTAAAGAACTCATTCTCGTCCTTTGCTGTCTCAAGCTTAAGGCTTAAAGCCTGTACCTTCTCACTTACATTCTTATTGTACATAAGCTCTTTCTTAACAATTGCCTTGTAATCAGATATAAGTGAAAAACAGTTGATTCCAAGTGCAGCCTCAATAGGTCTGAAATCATAATTAAACAGATTCATAAACACCTTGAAGTCGTTCTTAGCAAATTCATTAACGCTTCCATCATTAGCACCTACCTTTTCACATGTAAGACTGAATGGATTCTCATTAGTTATAAGATAGAATGTAAGGTAATTATGCCATAAATTCTTATCAAAGCCATAATCTGTGGCAACCTCCAATATTCTCTTAATCTGCTCATATATATCACTTATAAGCTTGTCAGGAGTCTCCTCATCCCTGTCAAATTTTTTGAAAATATCGGACATTTTCATAAGAATAGTGTCCTCATGATTACCATATATAATAAGTTTCGCAACTTCTCTGTACATTATTATTCCCTCTTCTTTCTCTTATTAATTACAAGCTGCATGGCAAAGATGGCCACACCTGCAAGTGACACCAACGCTCCCTCTTTAAGAAGCGGCGTAGAATACTTAAGTGTTACATTATGCGTTCCACTCGTAAGATATACAGCCATATACTGACCATTAGCATTATATAGCTTTTGTCTTTCTCCGTCTACATATACCTTCCAGCCCTTTGAATAAGGGATTGTAAGACACAGATATTTATTACGGTCAAGTGTTATCTGACCTGTAACCTTATTATTTCCAAGCTCTACGTCTGTTAATACATTTTCTTTAAGTGCATTAATCTCGTCAGTGTAACCATCCATCGGCTGGCATACAATCTGTATATCATCATAAGAATACACACCAATCTTCTGGAAAGTCACTGTAACTGATGTCACATTTTCTTCCGAATAGCCCATATTCACACTGAAATCATGCTGGTTACTATAATAGCTGTAATCAGATGTGAAGTAATTCATTGACTTGGTTACTCCTGTATCAGTCGTAATTCCAAGCTTAACACTGCTTGTAGACTGTGTCCAATATATGAAATTCTTAAATATCTTCTTCTTTTCATTATGTGAAAGCTCTTTCCAGTCTGCCTTAGAGTATAAGTCTAATGGGTCGAACTTCCTCTTTCCAAAATACAACTGGAACTGTGCTGCACCTTCATAATCAAGACCATTAATATTAAAGTAAGTCTCGCCTGCGCCACTGCCTGTAAAGTTAAATGTTACTCTGGCACCTGCCTTAGTTACTGCAAATGTATTATCCGTACACTGTACTTCTTTGGCATCATAATCCATTGTATAATCTTTAATCTGGCTGTCATAACTTAAATCTTTAACAGATACCCTGTCAGGAAGCGCCTCCCTCGTATATTTCCCACTTCTGTCAATAACAACAGCCTGAAGCATAGCCTTCTGCTTATCTACTGCACTTAAGCCTTCCCATTCCCTCTTATTAACAGCTTTGTCATAGGTAAAGCCTAATGGAAGTTCATTGTCGTTATTATACATTACATAATCATCATTTTCTGATTCATAAGTAAATCCATATGGAACAAGTCCGCCGGTCTTACTTACCAGATACTTTGAGGCAGATGACAATGTTATAAGAGATGACCTGTCATCATAGCCTGTGTATTTGTGCGGAAGCAGCGTATCAAGCCTGATTGCACAATCATATCTGAACTTCGATACATACGGATTAGTAAGTGTCCAGTACAGATTAGAGGACGATATTCCAGTAATGCAATTCATATTGTATGAAAGTCCCGAGCCTGAATATCTGATAAAATCTGTATCTTCAGCATCTTTACTTATAAGCTCCTTCTCGCTTCCAAACACATCTTCCTGTGCCATTTTAACGCTTATGCACTGTGCCGCATAATTTTCCCCAAATGAAGCATTTTTCCATATACCATTAGCTAATGCCGCCAGCATAACCGCTACTGTCACCATCATGCATCTGTTATATTCATTAACATTCTTTATGCTAAGTCCAATTAGCAATATTACTCCAATTGCAACTGCACTTATAAGCTTGCCATTTCTTGAATACTTTACGCACATACATACCACAAAATATATTGTAAGTGTAACTCCAATAAAGCGGATTTCTTTTCTTTCCAGTTTTATAAGACGCGGCATCATGCACACAAGTATATATGCACATAATAATGCAAATGAATATATCCACCTGTTACACATATATGAAAATCCGTTCATTGCCTGTCCGAAGAACGGTATACATATCATCACAGCACTTATAATAAAATAAGTCTTAAGCATTGTGTACTTACGTCTGCTCTTAAACATTAAAAGCACTGCAAGCAACACAGGTACTGCAAATCCCATGCATGTCCAGAAGTTATCACCCTCAACGATAAAAAGTCCCGGAAGCTTTGCATAGTATGAAAAAGGATATACCAGTCCCATTTTGTTAGGTGTATTAAATCTGCTGTCACTTAAGAAAACGTGAAGCACAGGCAGAAACACTATTGCTGCCATACACAGTCCTGTAACCGATGAAACTGCAAGTCTTAATATTCCTTTGCCCCACATTTTTACATTCTTTCCATAACAGAATATGAATCTCACAATAACATATATAATTGTTGTGAACACAAGCATGTAGAAGAAATAAAAATTACTCATTGCAGCAACAGCTACTGTTATTGTAAAGAGCCACATTTTCTTCTCTCTGATTATCTTCTCAACACCCAATATAAGCAGCGGATAATACAGAAGCGGGTTAAGAAAGAACGGATGTCTTACCGCATTGTATATTGCCCAGTAGCAGAATGCATAAGCTACTGCTCCTGGAAGGACATATCTTTTCTTATGTCCTGTATAAAAACACAGCATTGAAAATGCTATACCTGACAGATATATTCTTAAAAGAATCATTGCTTCATAGAATATATACATGTACTTTGCTGGAAACAGGAAACATAAGAATGTAAATGGGTCGCCTATCACATAATAGTGAAATGTTCCTATAACATCACTTCCCTCACCTATTGCAAAATCCCACTGTGGTATTACAAACTGATGATTGATAAATATATTTTTAAAGAAATCCCTTAAATACTGTGAATAATATATGAGTGACTTATAATGCTGTTCCCAGCCATCAACCTCCCATATGAATGTCTTTCTAGTGAAAAAATAAAAAGAAAACACACCTATAGCAAGGATTGCAAAAATAACTGAATAAGCCAGAAAATATGTTGATTTTCTGGAATCAAGTCTTTTATAAAAATCTTGTAACTTCGATTTCATCTCTGCCATAGGTGTATCTTCTCTTTTCTTAAACTAGGAAACTGCCATAAGCATAAGCCTACGGCAGTTTCTTATTATAACTTATTGTGATTAAATTATCAATGAAGATGTATTATCTTCTTAGGGCACTTCTCAGCACACTTTCCACAACCTGTACACTTTGAATAATCAATATGTGCAATATTGTTTTCTACTGTAATAGCACCGAACTCACACTGCTTTGTACATAACATACATCCAATACATCCAACAGAGCATGCTGACATAACATCTTTACCCTTATCGTTAGATGAACAGTTAACTGTATAGTTACTCTTGTATGGTATGATTTCAATAAGGTGTCTTGGACATACAGCAACACATTTACCACATGCTTTACATTTGCCCTTATCTACTACAGCAATACCATTAACAATATGAATTGCATCAAAAGGACATGCCTTAACACATGAACCATATCCCATACATCCGTATGTACATGCCTTAGAACCGCCGTTAGGAACGACGTTCATTGCTGTACAATCCATTGCACCTGAGTACACATAATTTTCTTTTGCTTTGTCGCAGTCACCAGCACATTTAACAAATGCTGTCATTCTTACTGATTCTCCAACTTCCTCACCCATGATTGCACCAATCTTTGATGCAACCGGTGCGCCACCAACTGGACATGCGTTAGCTGGAGCTTCTCCTGCGGCAATTGCCTTAGCAAGTGCATCACATCCTGCATATCCACAACCACCACAGTTGTTTCCAGGAAGCTCTGCTCTTACATCTATCTCTTTCTGATCTACTTCAACATAGAACTTCTTACCCATTACTCCGAGGAAAAGTCCGAGAAGAAGACCAGTGCAGCTTACAACAACTGCAGCAATAATTATACCTGACATCTTGTCGTCCTCCTCTTAAATAATACCTGAAAATCCAAAGAATGCGATAGCCATAAGTCCTGCAGTAAGTAATACAATAGGCATTCCCTTAAAGCTTTCCGGAACATCATTGAATTCGTTTCTTTCACGTATACCAGCCATGATTATGATTGCTATTGTAAAACCAACAGCTGTTCCTAATCCACTGACTACAGAATCTAAAAGCTTCTGACCAATATTAAGTCCTGCTGCTGTGTTATAGTTCTGTACGTTAGTAAGTGCAATACCAAGTACTGCACAGTTAGTTGTAATAAGTGGAAGGTATACACCAAGTGCTTCATAAAGAGATGGTGATGTCTTCTTTAAAAACATTTCAACAAACTGAACAAGTGCCGCAATTACAAGGATGAATACAATTGTATTCAGATATGTAAGCTTAAGCGGTGTAAGTATACAGTCATATATAAGACTGCAGACAGCTGATGAAATAGTGATAACGCCGATAACAGCGCCACCCATTCCTGCTGCTGTGTTTATCTTCTTAGAAACTCCAAGGAAAGGACACAAACCGAGGAACTGGCTTAAAACTACATTATTGACAATTGCTGTACTTACAGCTATCAATAATAACTGTGAAAAATATCCCATATTTACCTCCCTTAGTTATTCTTAGCCTCAGCCTTAGCTTCTTCTATCTCTTCTGTGTAGTCAGGAACTTCTGCAGGCTTCATGCCTTTCTTTCTCTTAATTCTGTTCATAATAGCAATCATGAATGCAAGAACAAAGAACGCTCCTGGTGCAAGGATAAAGATACTTGCTGGTGTGTAACCGATTGTTGAGAGATCAAATAATGCGTTAGTACCATCTGAGAAAATTGTACCGCCACCGATAAGCTCTCTTATTGCTCCAAGGATTGTGATAGCAATTGTGAATCCAAGTCCCATACCTATTCCATCAAAGAATGAAGGAATTGGAGGATTCTTAGAAGCATAGGCTTCCGCACGTCCAAGGATAATACAGTTAACAACTATAAGAGGAATATATATTCCAAGTGAGTCGTACAGACTTGGCAGGAAGCCCTGCATAAGGAACTGTACCATTGTAACAAATGATGCAACGACAACGATGAACGCTGGCATTCTTACACCATCTGGAATAGCCTTACGAAGTAATGAAATCATAAGGTTTGATAATGCAAGTACTACTGTAGAAGAAAGTCCCATACCTATACCATTGATTGCTGATGGAGTAACCGCAAGTGTAGGAC
>ERZ780063.135-NODE-135-length-21814-cov-3.4207_pt1 | contig 21814 bp, 20 predicted proteins | sample MGYA00511842_ERZ780063 | MGnify/ENA primary metagenome ERZ780063 (study PRJEB29588, sample SAMEA2146321) | human gut metagenome | biome: human gut; feature: human-associated habitat; material: faeces | place: Denmark | collected 2008/2010 ... | reverse complement strand
TCGAAGCCGCCGGCCTTGATATTACGCCCGAACAAGGGATTTTATAGATTAAAGTGATAATTTTACAACCATTAGGTTTGGTTATGCGTTTATATTTGCAGAAACCTTGGGACTTGTAACAATAAAAGCGTACTTTTGACGTTATATTATCAAAGTTATATAGAAAAAGCACCGTCATAGTGCCAAACTGATGGTGACTTTGATAAGACTCATGACCTTGTTGCCGCAAGGTTGGAGTAAGGTCAATTCAAATTATAAATCATTGGGAGTGTTCTTCGCATTGTATGAAGCCCAATTATTCACTTCAGAGACCATCAAAGCATCATCAGAATCTATGAATTGCTTAAAGTGGTCTCTGATAATTTTTGCCGTATTGCTGTCTGCTAAATTTAAGCACCAAGTAGATTCCAATACAGGTTTTGCCTTGAAACGATTCAGCTCGTCATAAAGTTTCTGATAATCTCTCTGATTACGCAAGTCGTATGATATTATAAATAATTTCATCGTAAACATTTTAATTATCAACTGTTAATTGCCCTTGGTAACGAAAAGGAACTCCGCCATCTTAATCGCCAGGAAGATTGGTTGAAAACTGCCGTTATATCCAAGAATCGGACTTTAAGCAAAACGGAATGCCGATGACACTACCATATAAGTTGCAAAGTCTATGCCAACCACCATTATCTGCCATTTTGTCTATTGTATTACAGCAAATTGCGACATAAAGTCCTACAGAGTTATTACGTCCATATATAATGACGTAAAAGATAATATTTTATGGACAATACAAGGCTAACAATAGCGTGCGAAGAAAACCGAGAAGGTGGGTATGAAATAGAAGTGACCTTTGAAAGAGATTCACGCACCAAGTTCAGAGAGGCATTTATTTCGTTGGATAGACCTATGCCACCATACCTTATTGAAGAGAATGATATCAATGGTGTAGGTGCTATAAAATCAGCAACGACAAGCATTCTATCTCATATTAAGAATGTCATCGGTAAAAGTATGAAAACTGATAGTCGTATTTTTACAGACAAGGAGATAGATTCAATGTTTGAGTTCAAAGAACTTTACACAATACGAAGATTTGCGGAAATTGCGGGTGTTAAGTTTGATGAAAGCAAATTCACGAATCGTAAAGAGTTTCAAGATTATTTTCAAAAGTGGCTGGAGGAGGACAAGAAATGAATCACAAAATCAAAGACATTCACTCACGAGAGGAATTAGAGGACTTTATTCATAAAACTGTTGGTAAAGAAGCAATTCCAGAATTAGTGGAGGAAATTCTATCACTCCCATCAGGAGAAATTATAAGTTTTGTTTGTCGTCAATATGACCCAGTTCTTGGTCATAGGCAACAATCAATCCGTGTTTTCCACAATTCGGACAATTAAAGTCTATAATCTCATTGTGACTACCATTTGAAGTGACATAAGAGATTTTTCCGCAGTGATTGCATTTAACTTGTATTTGGTACGGCATATTTTACTAATTTGAGTTTATAGTGCAAAATTACAAAGAAATTCCGTACCTTTGCATCGTCTTTCGGGACAATGTTTGGAAATAATAGAGAATGTGCCTCATTCCTTTAAAAATCGCCAAATTAAAAACCAAGAATACACGAGGCACGGAGCAGCTCATATACGTGGGTTGCCTACCGTGCGTGTATTCAGGTGTTTGGCGATACCTACAAGGATGCAAGGTGGCAGTCCACGTTCTTTTCACTAATAAACATTGTAAAATTTCTCCAATTGTCTGCCCACGGAGAGCCTTGTAAAATTCGCCATTATGAAAGTCTTTGGAAAAGCATTTTTAGGAGGGACAGTATTTGCAATCCTAATGTTCATCCTTGTTCCTTTGTTTGCGGAAGGAATGTCGCCTGTTGAAACAATCTCAAAACTTACTGACCATCCTTTAAAGTTGGTGTCACTTCTACAAATGGTTGTTGTATGTGGACTTGTGTTTGGAGGATTCTTTGCCTTGATTGCTTGGGCAAGCCGAAGAAATAAGGAGAGAACAGAAACTGACAGACTTATGCGTGAGTATCTTGAAAAGAAACTTAAAGAAGATTTAGAAAAAGATAAATAAGTACAGAAAATGGGAGCAGTCTTCACAGATGGCTCCCATTCTTCGTATATTCCATAAAATTGTCGTATATTTGCAGTGCATTACCAGTGCGACTGTAAATCAAATTGTTCATTATTGTCAAACCTTCTTAAAACAATTTGTTTATGGAATACTGTAGAAAAAGCAAAAGTATTGGCACAGGAAATGAAACTCCCAAAGAATGTATATTGAAGAGATTGTCTTCAAAGGATGGCTCCACACCGATAAGGGTTGGGCTTATGGAGTCATCGTAAAGAAACCACGCAGTTTTTAAAGCAACACCTATATCCGAAGAAAGTTGGGTGGCTGATATACCTTTCCTGTGATTAGCCACAAAATACATAGCAAGGAACCATTTACGCAAAGGAATCTTGGTATTCTCAAAGATTGTTCCAATACGGACATTGAAATTCTTACCAGTATTTTTACAGCGGTAATAACCATCGCCACGCTTGTACACCTTGGAACTTACATCATAAGGTGATACAACGCCATTGGGCCATAAGACCTTTTCAAGATAAGCAATACATGTTTCCTCATTTGGGAATGCTGTGTAGAAGTTATAAAGCGATTCAAATGCTCCAAAGTTTATATCTTTCATAAGCCAACCATTTTGGGGGTTGGTATGAGTAACTTTGGTGACTTTTTTAAAAAGAGCCAAAAACCACCTAAAATCTGTGGAGATTAGGTGGTTTGAGAGAATAAATAATTGATTGGCAAGAAATTGCAATCAAATATTAAAAATTCATAACGAGTAGGGTAAACTCATATAAACTTACCAAATTTTTTATTGTCGACATTCTGTTTTGAGCTATTGGGTAGAGGCTATTTAAGCTTGTCGATGATCTGCTGAATGGTCAATTCTTCTTGCTCGCCAGTTTCCATACATTTCAGTGTGACGGTGCCTTTTTCCAATTCTGTCTCGCCGATGATTGCCACGTAAGGGATGTGGTTGTCGTTGGCATATCCCATCTGTTTTTTCATCTTGGCAGTTTCTGGATACAACTCGCAAGAGATGCCGGCGGCACGCAGTGATTTGATATGTTTGAGCGAAGCCGCTGCCTCTTTGTCACCGAAGTTTACGAAGAACACTGTTGTCCCAGCCTGTGTGCCTGTTGGGTATAGGTCGAGCTGGTTGAGCACGTCGTAGATGCGGTCTGCGCCGAAAGAAATGCCCACGCCCGACACGCCTGGAAGTCCGAACACACCGGTAAGGTTGTCGTAGCGTCCGCCGCCGGTGATGCTGCCGATTTGCACGTCATTGGCTTTCACTTCGATGATTGTGCCGGTGTAGTAATTCAGACCGCGTGCCAGCGACACGTCAAGTTCCAAAGTGGCGTTGATGCCGATTTCATCAGTCTGACCGATTACGAAACGCAGTTCCTCAATACCCTTTTTGCCGATTTCTGAAGTGGCAAGCAACTGTTCCAGACTCTCAAGTTTCTCATTGTTTGAACCTGAAAGCGTAAGCAATGGCTGCAACTGGTCGACAGCGGCCTGGCTGATGCCTTTCTCAATAAGCTCGGCATTGACATTGTCGATGCCGATTTTGTCGATTTTGTCGATAGCCACAGTGATGTCGACAATCTTGTCTGGCTCGCCGATGACTTCGGCAATGCCCGACAGCACTTTGCGGTTGTTGAGCTTTATGGTGATGTTTATGCCGAAGCGTTGGAATACGTCGTCGATAATCTGCAGCAAGTCAATTTCGTTGAGCAGAGAGTCGGTGCCGATAACGTCGGCGTCACATTGGTAGAATTCGCGATAGCGTCCTTTTTGAGGGCGGTCGGCGCGCCATACTGGCTGAATCTGGAATCGCTTGAACGGGAATTGCAGTTCGCCGCGGTGTTGAACCACGAAGCGGGCAAATGGCACCGTAAGGTCGTAGCGCAACCCCTTTTCGCAGAGTGCGGATGTCAATCGCGGACAGTTGCGGTCAAGCAGTTGTTCGTCCGATGCGTTCTTGAGGAAGTCTCCGGAGTTGAGTATTTTGAAAAGCAGTTTGTCGCCTTCTTCTCCGTATTTGCCCATTAAGGTGGAGAGATTCTCCATCGCCGGGGTTTCAATCTGTCGGAATCCGTGAAGTGCGAAAACTTGTTTGATTGTGTCGAATATGTAATTACGCTTTGCCATCTCCGCAGGGGAGAAGTCGCGCGTTCCTTTTGGTATGGATGGTTTCTGTGCCATTTTTATATAATCTTTAAAACGTTGCACAAAAATAGTGCAAATAATTTGTTTTTCATATCAATTTGGACTAATTTGTCGCTTGCCAGCTATGTTGTAGTCGCATATTAGTCGCGACGCCCAAGAAAAATGAAAATGTAGTAGATAAGCGTGGCAAGACTTGCGAGAGCTGCGACAACGTAGGTGTAGGCGGCTGATTTCAGCGCGTCTTTTGCCTGCGCTGTGGTTTGCCCGTATGTGATACCCGCGTTGCTTAACCATGCCATAGCCCGCTGGCTGGCATTGATTTCAACAGGGAGTGTCACGAAGGAGAACAGTGTGGAGAGTGCATACAAGCCGATGCCGAACAGCAGAAGCCCGGGGAAGATGTTGAGAAGCACAATTCCTGCAAGCAGTATCCACGGCATTACGTTTGATGCAAAACTAACCGCAGGCACGAGGTTGGACCGCAGTTGAAGAAAAGAATATTTTGTGGCATGCTGCACGGCGTGGCCACATTCGTGGGCGGCAACGGCCGCCGCTGCCACGCTGCTGCCGTAGTACACATTGCGGCTAAGATTGACGGTCAATGTGGCAGGATTGTAATGATCGGTCAGTTGTCCTTCTATTTGTGTTACTTTCACGTTGTTGATGCCATTGTCGCGCAGCATTTTTTCTGCCACTTGAGCGCCCGTCATTCCGTTGCTTAAAGGCGTTTTCGAATAGGTGCTGAATTTGCTTTTAAGAGAAGCCTGCACGGCATAACTTGCCACTGCGATTGCGATGAATAGTATAAAATACATAATCGTTTAAGTTTATAGGTAAGTATATATAAACGATTTGGCAAAATTTGTGCCAAAAGAAAAACGGCGGAGGTGGATTGACACCTTCGCCGTTAAATGCAATGCTGTGTGTTGACTATTTGTCAGTTTTGAGCCATTTGTCAAACCAGCCGAAGAATTCGCGTTGCCACAAAAGAGCGTTCTGGGGCTTGAGAATCCAGTGGTTCTCGTTTGGATAGACAAGCATGCGCGTAGGAATGCCTCGAAGTTTAGCAGCGTTGAATGCCATCATTCCTTGCGAGGCAAGAATGCGATAGTCCTTTTCTCCCACAGAAATCATGATTGGAGCGGTCCATTTGTCAACGGCCTTGTGCGGTGAGTTGGCATACGTGCGCTGTGCGACGGCGTTGTTTTTGTCCCAGAATGCTCCTCCAAGATCCCAATTTGCAAACCACATCTCTTCAGTTTCAAGATATTGTGACTCAGCGTTGAAAATACCGGCATGGGCAAAGAGCGCGGCGAAACGGTTGTCGTGATGCCCGGCAAGCCAATAAACGGAGAATCCGCCATAACTTGCGCCTGTGGCGCCGATATGGTTGGCGTCAACATATGGACGTTGTTTTACATAGTCGACAGCCGAAAGGTAGTCCTTCATGTTCTGACCACCATAGTCACCTGAAATCTGTGCGTTCCATTCTGTGCCGAATCCTGGAAGACCACGACGGTTTGGCGCAATGACGATATAGCCTTGCGATGCCATCAGACGGAAGTTCCAACGGTAGCTCCAGAATTGGCTCACTGCCTGTTGCGGACCACCTTGACAGTAAAGAAGGGCTGGGTATTTCTTGTTGGGGTCAAAGTTCGGAGGGAGCACTACCCATGTGAGCATCTCTTTGCCGTCGGTTGTAGGCACCATCACTTTCTCCACAGTTACAGGAGAGAGTTGGTTGAGGAGGTCTGTGTTGACGTTTGTCAATTGCTTGTCGCTTTTCTTGTCGACAATGAAGATTTCGTTAGGATACTCCAATGAGTGGCGCAGGGCAACCACTCTTTTCTCATCTACAGGAGCAAGAGTTGCATAGTCGCACATCTGGTCGGCGATAGTTTCAACCTTCTTAGTCTTGACGTCGATTGAGAAAATCGGTGACGGTCCGTGGTATGGGGCGATGAAATAGATTGCCTTGCCGTTTGGATTCCACGCTATCGAAAGGGCTGTGTAGTCCCAGTTTTCAGTAAGGTCGGTTTTTACGCCCGTCTTGATGTCGAGGACGAATATGCGGTTCTTGTCTGACTCATATCCGTCGTGTTCCATTGACAACCATGCGAGTTTGTCGCCTTTGGGAGAGAATGTAGGGTTTGTGTCGTAGCCCATCATTCCCTTGGTGAGGTTCTTGGTCTCTTTAGTCTCGAGATTGTACAGATAAATGTCGGAATTTGTGGAGAGACTGTATTCCATACCAGTCTTCTTGCGAGAAGAGTAGGCGATTGTTTTTGAATCAGGAGACCAGGAGAATGATTCCGTGCCACCGAACGGAAGCATCGGGCATTCATAAGGCTCGCCCTCCATGATGTCTACAATGTCGGAGATTCCGTTTTCCGACACGTTGCCAATAAATGGGTGCGGAATTTCGGTAACCCAGTGGTCCCAGTGTTTATACATCAGGTCGTCGACAATTTTCACATCGGCTTTGTCAAGGTCAGGATACACGTCGGTAGACGCTTTTCCATATTTGATGTTGCGGATGAGCAGAATCTTTGTCTCGTCGGGGGAGAACAAGAAACCGTCGATGCCTTTTTCAACATTGGAAATTTGTTTGCGGTTTTCTCCGTTTGGATCCATAGTGAAAAGCTGCATTCCGTCGTCGGTGGATGAAAGGAACGCAATCTTTGTGCCGTTTTTGATCCAAACAGCGCCAACCTCGCTTTCTGCGGTGTTGGTGATTTTTTGAGGATTGCTTCCGTCAATGTTCATTGTCCACAATTCCTTGTTGCCCTTGTCGGCCTTAAGGCTGATGAACTCGACGTTGTAGAGAATCTTTTTCTTGTCGGGGGAAACTTGTGGGTCGGTTACGCGGCCGAATGCCTCCATGAGCTCTGGAGTCATCTTTCCGTCGACAACTTTGAAATCCGGACGCGAGATATTTTCCGCGCGTGTAGCTTCTTTGGCAACCGTCGATGCGACGGCTAAGATGGAAGCTGCCATGATTGTCTTGTTAAAGTTCATTTAAAAATTCTTTTTATGTTTGTTGTTCTGAAATTTGCTTTCGTATTGACGTTGTGAACCGAAAAGCTCGGCGATGAGATCTTTTCTTCCCAGGCGAATCAGCGACCGGCGGATGTCGGCGGCAAACTCTTTTTTATACCAGAAGAAGTATTGACGCTGAGCTTCTTTTTCTTTTGGCGTTTTGGCTGTAAACACGGGCTGCAGCGTGTATGGGTGGTAGCCCGTGTAGTAGATTTCAGACGCCAAAGTCATGGGTGTTGGAGTGAAGTCCTGCACCTGTTCCAGGTGAAAGTTCAGTTTCTTGGTGATGGCGGCAAGCTCAGCCATGTCTGTCTCCCTGCATGCCGGATGCGAGGAAATGAAGTAAGGAATCAGTTGCTGCCGTAGTCCGTATTTTACATTGAGCTCATCAAAAAGTTTGTTGAACTTACGGAACAAATTGAATGACGGTTTGCGCATGCAGTTCAGCACGGTGTCGGATGTGTGTTCCGGCGCTACTTTCAGCCGTCCGGAAACGTGCTTTACAATCAGTTCCTCCATATATCTTCGGTTTGATTGGTTTACTTTGGCATTGCGGTTTTCTGCAAATGCAAGGTCGTAGCGCACACCGCTGCCGATGAACGATTTCTTTATTCCTGGCAGACTGTCGACGGCATGGTATACCTCAAGCAGACGTTGGTGGTCGTTGTTGAGATTTTTGCAAGGGGCAGGGTGCAGGCACGACGGGCGTTGGCATTTCTTGCAAATGTCAAGGTCGTGGCCGTGCATGTCGTACATGTTTGCCGATGGCCCGCCAAGGTCGGAGATGTAACCTTTGAAGTCCGACATCTGTGCAACCACTTTAGCCTCGTCGACAATTGATTTCTGACTTCGGGATGAGATGAATTTGCCTTGATGTGCAGAAATGGTGCAGAATGCACAGCCACCGAAGCATCCGCGGTGCATGTTGATGGAATGCCGGATCATCTCATAGGCGGGAATCCTTTTTCCGTTGTAGCGGGGATGTGGAGTTCTGGTGTAGGGCAGGTCGAACGACTTATCCATTTCCGCTTGTGTCATTGGCGGATACATGGGGTTGACCTTTACCGCCACATTGCCTGTGGCTTGCCAAATGGTGTTGCCATTCCAACGGTTGGACTCTATTTCGATATGTTTGAAGTTTTCGGCCTGATGTTTTTTGCTCTTCAGACATTGCTCGAAAGAATGCAGCACAACGTCTGTCTCGGATTGTTTCGGAATGTCGCTGTTTTTCTTCAAAACGACAGTTTGGCGAATGTCGTCAATGTCGTGGATGTTGCTTCCGTTCTCCAATCGTTTGCACAGTTCGACAATGGGACGTTCGCCCATGCCGTATATGAGCATGTCGGCTCCGCATTCCGTAAGAATTGAAGGACGTAGCCGGTCTGCCCAATAATCGTAGTGCGACACGCGGCGTAGCGAAGCCTCAATGCCTCCTACAACAACGGGGGTGTCGGGAAACAGACGTTTCAGAATCTGAGTGTAGACGATTGTCGGATAGTCGGGGCGTGCGCCATGGCGTCCGTTGGGGGTATAGGCGTCGTCGCTGCGTCGTCTGCGCGCAGCGGTATAGTGGTTCACCATGGAGTCCATTGCGCCGGCGGAAACGCCGAAGAACAGTCGCGGGGCTCCAAGCTTTTTAAAGTCGCGCAGGTCGTCTTGCCAGTTCGGTTGAGGCACGATTGCCACATTGTAGCCTTCGTGCTCGAGGATGCGTCCCAAGACAGCGCAGCCCATTGACGGATGGTCGATGTATGCGTCGCCGGAGAATAGAATCACGTCGATGTGGTCCCATCCCAGCCGTTCAATTTCCTTTTTGGTTGTAGGCAGCCAAAGAGGTTTGTTTTGTTTATGTGGTGATTGTTCTGTCATTTCATCTCGTTTAGTTTGTCCTCCAGTCGAATCATCTCATCCCGTAATTGAGCGGCGGTGATGAAGTCCATATTCTTTGCGGCGGCAACCATATCGGCTTTCGTTTTCTCGATTGCTTTTTCGAGATTGTCTTTCGACATGTATGCAACGACAGGGTCGGCGGCGATATGATGTAAGGAGTCAATGTCGTAAATGCTTGATGTCGCCTTTTTAGGAGTAGACTTCTTTTGCTTGTTTTCCGACTCCTCCTTCTTGTCGACTCCGACAACGCGGATGCGCTCTTTGACAATTGCCTGAGGGGTGATTCCATGCTCTTCGTTGTATTGAAGCTGTATTGCCCTGCGGCGTTCCGTCTCGTCGATTGTCAGCTGCATGGATTCTGTAATCTTGTCGGCATACATTATAACTGTACCGTTAAGGTTTCGTGCGGCGCGTCCTACGGTCTGTGTCAGCGAACGGTGTGAGCGAAGGAAGCCTTCTTTGTCGGCGTCGATTATTGCAACCAGCGACACTTCCGGAAGGTCCAGTCCCTCACGGAGCAGGTTTACGCCTATGAGCACATCAATTTCTCCAGCTCGCAAATTGTCGAGAATCTGAATGCGGTCCATAGTGTCAACGTCTGAATGGATATACGCGCAGTTGATGTCGAGTTTGGTTAGGTAGCTGGACAGCTCTTCCGCCATGCGTTTTGTCAAAGTTGTCACCAGCACGCGCTCATTGCGCTCAATGCGCAGATGGATCTCCTCGAGAAGATCGTCAATCTGACCCTTTGACGGACGAACAAGAATTTTTGGGTCGAGCAATCCGGTCGGGCGGATTAATTGTTCTACAATCACGCCCTCAGATTTGTTCAATTCATATTCTGCCGGAGTGGCGCTGACATATATAGTCTGATGCGTGGCTTCCTCGAATTCCTCGAATTTCAGCGGACGGTTGTCGATTGCCGCAGGCAGCCTGAAACCGTATTCAACAAGGTTCATTTTTCTTGAAATGTCGCCTCCGTACATGGCGCGAATCTGTGGAATCGTGACGTGGCTTTCGTCGATTATTGTCAAGAAATCTTTTGGAAAATAGTCAAGCAGGCAGAATGGACGCACGCCTGGCAGACGCCCGTCGAAATATCTGGAATAGTTTTCTATGCCGGAGCAATAGCCCACTTCCCGCATCATCTCCAAGTCGTAGGTCACACGTTCGTAAAGCCGTTTGGCCTCGACCTCACGGCCTTCGTTGCGGAACATATCGACTTGTTTACCCAAATCCAACTCGATTTGGTGTATGGCTGATGCTGTGCGTTCTTTTGTGGAAACAAAGATGTTTGCCGGGAAAATCTTATATCCTTCAAGCTGTAGTTCCGTTTCCATCGTTTCCGGATTGAGCGATGATATGGATTCGATTTCATCGCCCCAGAAGATGATGCGTATTATGATTTCCTCATATGCCAGATACAGGTCAACAGTGTCTCCTTTAACACGAAACTGCCCGCGACCCAGCTCCATCTCTGTCCGGGAGTAGAGTGAGTCGACAAGGTTGCGTAGAAAGACGTTGCGGGCTATTTTTTGTCCCACTTTTATTTCTACTACGTTCTTGTCGAAGTCCTCCGGATTGCCAATGCCGTACAAACACGACACGGATGAAACGATAACCACATCGCGTCTGCCCGACAATAGAGCTGTCGTTGCGGCAAGACGCAAACGGTCTATCTCGTCGTTTATCATCAAGTCCTTCTCGATATATTTGTCGGACGATGGAATGTATGCCTCGGGTTGGTAGTAGTCGTAGTAGGAAACGAAATAATGGACAGCGTTTTTTGGGAAAAACGATTTGAATTCAGCATACAACTGGGCGGCAAGCGTTTTGTTGTGCGACAAAATCAAAGTCGGACGATTGACTCGTTCGATTACGTTTGCCATCGTGAAGGTCTTGCCGGAACCAGTGACGCCCAGAAGGGTTTGGTAGTCGGCTCCGTTCTTAAGCCCGTCGCACAATTCCTCAATGGCCTGCGGCTGGTCGCCTGTCGGTTTGTATGCAGATTCAATTTTGAAGTCCATTGTTGCGTTTTATTGTTGAATGCGTTTGAGGAGTAAAACCTCTTTTTTGTTTCTGTCAAGGAGACGTATTGTCTTCCCTCCGTTTTCACGCTTTATGATTTCCGTCTCTTCCAATGCAACCATAAAGTCGCGTTCAACAGCCATCTTGCTGTCTTCACACTTCATTCTGGAGACAATGATGTTTTGGAACTGTATGAACCAGTCTTTGTTGCGGTCCAATCCGATGTCGCCGTTGAAAATGTTGCAACCGGTTTTGCCATGAATTTTCAATTCCGGAACATCGACAACAATTTCAAGATTGCTGTCTTCGATTTCATTGCCGTTGATTTTGTCTATTCTCCACATTCCTGTCATGACGTCGGCATTGTGGCGTTTGGCATGGACAACAATATTTCCGCGCTTGTCGAGAAGGTCGAGATAATAAATGTCGTTCTTCTTTTTAGTTATAGTGTATGAGCAGGCATCGCCCAATCCGGTTTTTATATCGTCCTCTTCGCGGATATATGCACTTGGTAGATGAGTCATTTCTATCTCGGACACCGAGATGTGGCCTCTCTCCGGAATCTCGAAGCACGCATTGACAACATTTCCTCCCACATCACCATAGATTCTGCCGTCGGAGGCGTTTATGTCAATGTAAGGTGCGGAGTCGCGCAGATTCATATCTCTTCCGTTGGCGGAGAGAATTATCCATTCGCCATAGATGCGGCTGCCGGAAACTTGAGTGTTGGCAGATGTGCTGTAGGCAACCCTATTGGATTGTCTGACTCCGGATTCTGGAGTCTCGCAGAATGCCTCCGCCCCAAAAAGCATAGATGAGGAAAGGAGGATGGCGGATAAGCTGTATTTGATATTCATAAATTTATTCATCAATCCAATGTTTTCTGATGGGATATTTAACAGGGCGTATAAGTAAACGCAATGATGTGGTGTAGAACAAATATGCCCAAACCCAATTTATCAATACGTTGACCTTGTTTCTCATGCCGAGTATCGATATGAGATGGATGAACATCCATGTCGCCCATGCAGGACGTCCGTAGAGATATGCAAACTTCAAATCGCACACTGCGCGATTTCGTCCAATTGTAGCCATAGAGCCTTTGTCGACATATTTAAACGCCGTGTCGGCTCCGGTGTTGAGCTGCTTGGCAAGATGTTTTGCTTGTTGTATTGCAACCTGTGCCACTTGCGGGTATCCGTTGGGATGCGACTCGTCTTCCAGATAGGCGATGTCGCCAAGGGCATAGATGTTGTCGTATCCCTTTATTTTGCAGTTTGAGTCAACAATGTAGCGGTTTCCGCGGGTGATTGAATCATCGCTGATTCCATTGATTTTATTGCCTGTGATACCTGCTGTCCAAATCAGCGTCTCGCAATAGATTTCCTCGCCGGTCGACAGGTGAAGTACATTGTTTTCATATGACTTCATCATACAGTTTAGCCTGGTCTCAATCATGAGATGCCCCAAGTAGACTTTTGCATCGTGTGACGCTCTTTCGCTCATTGTGCGGAGAAAGCGGTCAGTGCCCTCAATCAGAATCACTCTGACATCGTCAATGTCGATTTCGGGATACTCTTTGTTTAGGATATATCGTTTCATCTCGCCGAGCGCGCCGGCAACCTCAACGCCAGAAGGTCCGCCGCCCACAACGACAAAACTTAACAGTTGGCGTCTGCGTTCGCGGTCGGTGGTGATGCAAGCGCGTTCAAGTCGGTCGAGAATTTCGTTGCGCAGGCGTATAGCCTCAGCGGTGGATTTGAGCGTGTGCACTTTTTCCTTCAGTTCCGGCTGGTTGAAGAAGTTGTTGGTCGTTCCGGAAGCGATTACCAATTGGTCATATTTGATTGTCTCAAATTGCGTGCGGACGGTTGAGTTCTTGCTGTCGATTTCCAAAACCTCGCCGAAGTGGTAATTGGTATTTTTGAGACGTCTCATTTCCCGACGGAACGGGAAGGATATGCTGCTCGGCTCAAGTCCGGAAGATGCTATTTGATAGAAAAGCGGTGGAAAACTATGAAAATTGTTTTTGTCCAAAATGGTGACTCTGAATTTATTCTTGTCAAGTTCCTTTGCCAAATTGAGTCCGGCAAAACCGCCTCCGATTATCACAATGTGTTGTAGTTTCTCCATATAAGGGTCTATAAATTGTCGAATGAAATAATAAAAAACACAAACAGCCTGCTATCTTCTCTTGCAAAGATACGCATTTATTGGCGATTTTGGATTACATTTGCAGTCAATCTGGATATTATTATGAACAATTATAGGTATATACGAAGTTTTTTATTGATTTTAATATTGTCGGTGACCTCTTTGACTGGCGTTTGCCAATTGAACACGGAGCGGTTGCTGACAATTGGTAGAAATGCGCTTTATTTTGAGGACTATCTTCTTTCAATACAATACTTTAACCAAGTGATAAAGGTTAAGCCTTATCTTGCCGATCCGTATTTTTTTAGAGGACTTGCCAAATTCTATCTTGAAGACTATAGTGGTGCGGAGGCGGATTGCACGATGGCTATCGACCGCAATCCGTTTGTTGTGGACGCCTATGAGGTCAGGGCTTTGTCGAGGTTGCAGACGGGGAAATATCTCGATGCGGTGAAGGATTATGATAAAGGGTTGGAGTTCTTGCCTGAGAATAAGGTGTTTATGCTTAATAAGGCAATAGCGTTGCAGAACGCCGGGGAGTTTGGCGACTCGCATGCGGCATATGACGAGTTGTTGCAGAAGTTTCCGAAATACGACAAAGGCTATCTCGGACGTGCGCAGTTGTGTCTGGCCGAAAAAGATTCGTTGGCGGCACTGCCCGACCTTGACAAATGTTTGGAGCTGAATGCCAACACGATTGAAGCATACCTTATGAGGGCGGATATACATTATGGAAAAAGTAAGGATTGCGAAGCTGCGGTGAAAGATTTGGATGCGGCGGTCAAACTTTCGCCGAAGGAGGCGGGGCTGTTTATAAACAGGGCGTATCTTAAATATAATTTGGAGGATTATTTCGGGGCGATGGCTGATTTCGACTATGCGATAGGATTGGATCCTGAAAATGTGACGGCAAGGTTCAACCGAGGTCTTCTGAGAATGGAGGTGCAAGATGTGAATAAGGCTATAGAAGATTTCACGGCCGTTATCAGTATGGAACCCGGCAATGACAAGGCGGTCTACAACAGGGCGGTGCTTTATCAGCAGCTGCGCCAATATAGAAAAGCCATCGCTGACTACGATAAGGTGATAGGAAAGTATCCGTATCTGTCGGCGCTGTATTTTGCAAGGGGCGAATGCAAGCGCATGATGGGCGATATGAAAGGCGGTGAGCGTGATTACAACAAATCGCGGGAGATGCAGCGCCGGCATGAGGAGCGCCGGCATATTGTGGCGGACACCGACGATAAGCGGAAAGACGACTATGCGGAGGAAAATCCAGAAGATGTCATGAAACGGCTCACTTCGCTTGAGACTGTTGATGAGAAGCATGATGTGAAACCTGAATACGACAATAAATACCGAGGCAAGATACAGAATTACGACATACCTGTGAGGGTGGAGGATTCGTATGTGTTGAGTTATTATGACAGAACTACGGAGCTTAGGACGGATGCCTTCTATCAGAAAGAGTTGGACGAGCTTAACTCCAGCCTGTATCTAAGAGACCGGCTGTTTATGACAAATGCCGAACATAAATTGATTGAGCAGGAGATTGAAAAACAGTTTGAACTGATACGCCACTATACGGCGTTGCTCAACAACGGCGACAAGCGCGCTGTGGACTATTTCGGCAGAGCGATAAGCTATATGATGGTGAAGAATTATGATTCCGCAATACAGGATTTGTCGGAGGCGGTTAAATTGAGTCCGCGTTTCGCATTGGCATATTTTGTCAAAGCGTGTGCCCGCGAGGCGCAAGAGCGGAGCAGAAGGGTGTCGTCGGAAAAAAGCAATAGGGATGACATAATGGCTGAAAATGCAAGATATGCAGAGATCGTGGCAGACTACGACAAGGCGGTTGAGCTGTCGCCACGCCTGATATATGCATACTTCAACAAGGGCAATCTGTTTTATATGCGTGACGACTACACTTCGGCGATAAGTTGCTATACAAAGGCGATTGAGATAAAGCAGGATTTCGGAGAGGCTTATTACAATCGGGGAATAGCTTTTTTCCGTATGGGCAATTTCGACAAGGGTATGGCTGACTTGAGTCGCGCGGGAGAACTCGGAATAATGTCGTCGTATAATTTGATTAAACGGATGAGGCGTAACTCAAAATGATAAGGCGGGGCTTAAAAAAAAGACCAAATATATTTGCCATACTGATAAAATGAGTAATTTTGCAGCCGAATCATGCGTTAGTTGTATTTATGCAATGATTAAAAAACAGAAAAATTATGAATATTAAATTTCCAGATGGAAGCAGCAAGCAATTCGAGGCTGGCGTAACGCCGCTTCAGATTGCGGAAGGAATCAGTCAGCGACTCGCAAAAGACGTGCTCGCTGCAACGGTCAATGGTGAAGAATGGGATTTGACACGTCCAATTGTAAACGACGCGGAAATCAAACTTTTCAAGTGGGATGACCCAGAGGGAAAACATGCGTTTTGGCATACATCGGCACACTTGCTTGCCGAGGCTCTGCAGGAGTTGTATCCAGGCGTTAAATTCGGTATCGGTCCGGCGATTGAGAACGGATTCTATTATGATATAGATCCAGGAGAAAACACAATCACAAGCGCCGACTTTGCCAAAATTGAAAAGAAAATGCAGGAGCTTGCTTCAAGAAAAGAAGCGGTGGTGCGTAAAGATATCTCAAAGGCCGACGCGTTGAAAATGTTCGGCGACAGAGGCGAAACATACAAATGCGAGCTTATCAGCGAGCTTGAAGACGGCTCGATTACTACTTATACGCAGGGTGCGTTTACGGATTTGTGCCGTGGCCCGCATATCCCGAACACGGGTGCTATAAAGGCTGTAAAGGTGCTTTCTTTGGCTGGCGCATATTGGCGAGGCGATGAGAAGCGCAACCAGTTGGTTCGTGTGTATGGCATTTCTTTCCCGAAAAAATCTATGCTTGACGAGTATCTTGTGATGCTTGAAGAAGCGAAGAAACGCGACCACCGTAAAATCGGCAAGGATATGGAGCTGTTCATGTTCTCGGAAAAGGTGGGCAAAGGTTTGCCAATGTGGCTACCGAAAGGAACAGACCTCCGTTTGCGTTTGCAGGACTTCTTGCGCAAGATACAGCGTGGCTATGACTACAAAGAAGTCATCACTCCGCCGATTGGAAACAAGATGCTTTATGTGACCTCCGGACACTATGCAAAATATGGCAAAGACTCATTCCAACCCATCCACACTCCAGAGGAAGGCGAGGAATATTTCTTGAAGCCTATGAACTGCCCTCACCACTGTGAGGTTTACAAGAATTCACCGCACTCATATCGCGAGCTTCCGTTGAGAATCGCAGAGTTCGGTACGGTTTGCCGTTATGAGCAGAGTGGCGAGCTCCACGGCTTGACTCGCGTGAGAAGCTTCACGCAGGACGATGCCCATATTTTCTGCCGCCCAGACCAGGTGAAGGATGAGTTCCTCAGAGTGATGGACATCATCTCTATCGTGTTCAAGGCTATGAAGTTTGAAAGCTTCGAGGCTCAGATTTCATTGCGCGACAAGGTGAATCGTGAGAAGTATATCGGATCGGAAGACAACTGGGAAAAAGCCGAACAGGCTATTATCGAGGCTTGCCATGAAAAAGGCTTGCCTGCGAGAATTGAATATGGCGAAGCGGCGTTCTATGGCCCTAAGCTCGACTTTATGGTAAAGGATGCGATTGGCCGCAGATGGCAGCTTGGCACGATTCAGGTGGATTACAATTTGCCAGAGCGTTTTGAACTGGAATACACTGGCTCTGACAATCAGAAACACCGTCCGGTGATGATTCACCGTGCGCCATTTGGCTCGATGGAGCGTTTCGTGGCTGTTTTGCTTGAGCACACAGCTGGCAACTTGCCGTTGTGGCTGGCTCCGGAGCAGGCGGTAATCCTCCCGATTAGCGAGAAATTCAACGACTATGCCGACAAAGTCCGTTTGGAATTGGCAAAGAGCGATATCCGCGCCACTGTCGACAATCGAAACGAGAAGATTGGAAAGAAAATTCGCGACAATGAGTTGAAACATATTCCGTATATGCTGGTTGTTGGCGAAAAAGAAGTTAATAATGGTGAAATTTCTGTAAGAAAACAGGGCGAGGGCGATAAAGGTTCGGTAAAAATCTCTACCTTTGCCGAGAATTTTCTCCATGAAATGGAAGAACTTACAAAATATTAATACAACTGAATGGCAAAAACACCAATAGGAGGGGCACCGAAATTTGCTCCACAACGCAGGAACGACCCGAAGAATTCCAAGAAAGAGGGATATCCAATCAATGGACAAATCCGCGCAAAGGAAGTTCGTTTGGTCGGTGACAACGTAGAGCAAGGAGTGTATACACTACATCAGGCATTGCAGATTGCGGAGAATCAGGGACTGGATCTTATTGAGATTTCTCCGAATGCAGAGCCGCCAGTGTGCAGGGTGCTTGACTATCAGAAATTTTTGTATCAGCAAAAGAAACGGTTGAAGGAGCAGAAGTCGAAATCAACTAAGGTAGTCGTTAAGGAAATCAGATTCGGACCACAAACCGATGCCCACGATTACAATTTCAAGTTGAAGCATGCGATGGGCTTCTTGCAGGAAGGCGCAAAAGTGAAGGCGTATGTGTTCTTCCGTGGCCGCTCGATTTTGTTCAAGGAACAAGGAGAGGTGTTGTTGCTTCGCTTTGCCAATGATTTGGAAGAGTATGGCAAGGTAGAGCAGATGCCTGTATTGGAAGGAAAGCGTATGATAATAATGCTGACTCCCAAGAAAAAATAAGGCTTTAAGCAATAAATAAAATAGTAATTTAAAAAGAAAAAAAGATGCCAAAGGTTAAGACTAATTCCGGTGCCAAAAAGAGGTTTGCCCTTACCGGATCAGGAAAAATTAAAAGAAAACATGCTTATAAAAGTCACATTCTTACGAAGAAGACTAAAAAGCAGAAGAGAAACCTCGGTCACTTTGCTACATTGACTGCAGCCGATACTCGCAACGTTCGCGATTTGCTTGCAATCAGATAGTGGGTAAAGTTTCGTACTTTTAATTACAACATTTTATATTTTTATTAACCGAATGTTTAGCCCAAAGAGCAGAAATGCCGCTGACATTCAAAAATTTAAGAAAAAATGCCAAGATCAGTAAATCACGTAGCATCAAGAGCTAAAAGAAAAAGAATTCTCAAACTCACGAGAGGTTATTATGGTTGCCGCAAGAATGTGTGGACTGTAGCCAAGAATACTTGGGAAAAGGGTTTGACTTACGCTTATCGTGACCGTAAGAACAAAAAACGCAATTTCCGAGCATTGTGGATTCAGAGAATCAATGCAGCTGCTCGCTTGGAAGATTTGTCATACTCTAAGTTGATGGGTCTTATCCACAAAGCGGGAATCGAAATCAACCGCAAGGTCCTTGCTGACCTCGCAGTTAACAATCCTGCTGCTTTCAAGGCTATCGTAGAGAAGGTTAAGAACGCCTAATTCGCTGCGAGGGAAATAATAAAAAAAGTCTCAAGAAATTGAGACTTTTTTATTGCCCGGATATTTGGATGGTCAGAATAAAATTACTAAATTTGCAGTAGAGAAAGAGATAAAACCACATCAAAGCAGATTGGGAAACTCATCAAATAATTTAGAAATGCCGAGACTTTTTCTTTCTCTAATGGCGGGCCTCAATCCGTAAGGATGTCGAAAGACCGGAGGATTACAGCAGAGGGAGAATACTCAAATCCTGTCTATCGGAGTTTCAGCACACTCTTTGATGTGGCTTCTATATGGTGGCGGAGAGTTTTTCTCTGCCACTTTTTTTATACAAAGTGTAAAGAATTATGGACGGTAATTTTTGGACATATATTTTATTGTGTTTTACGTCGTTTTTCACGTTGGTCAATCCGTTGGGTATAATGCCAGTGTTTTTGACCATGACGCAAAGTATGGGCGATGTTCAACGCAAGAAGATAGTGCGCAAGTCGACGGTGATAGCCTTTTTGACGCTTGTCTCGTTTACCGTGTTCGGACGATTCTTGTTTATGGTGTTCGGCTTGTCGACCAATGGATTTCGTTTGGCTGGTGGAATTGTTATCTTTAAGATCGGTTGGGATATGCTGCAAGCGAAGTTTACTCGGATGAAGCTTGCCGACACCGAAATAAAAGAATATGCCGACGACATTTCGATTACACCGCTTGCCATACCGATGTTGTGTGGTCCTGGCGGTATTGCCAATGGTATCGTGTTGATGGAGGATGCACGGACGCCTCTCTATGTGGCGGGGCTTGTCACGGTCATTGCGGTTGTGTTCTTAATCACATATCTTATCTTGAAGGCTTCAACGCGTTTGGTTGAGATTATTGGCGAAACGGGCAATAATGTGATGATGCGCCTTATGGGGCTCATCTTGATGGTGATTGCCGTGGAGTGCTTCGTCAGCGGATTGCGACCGATTGTGAAAAGTATGATCGACTGTTGATGTTGTCTATGGATGCCGCAACCTTATAGATAAGGGTTGTTTGTCTGCTCGAAGCCGATGCTTGTCTTCTCTCCGTGTCCTGGCAAGACGATTGTTTGCCGAGGGAGTGTCAACAATTTATTCTCAATGCTTTCTATCAGTGTGGAATAGTCGCCGCCGGGAAAATCAGTCCTTCCGATGCTCAAATGGAAGAGGGCGTCGCCCGAGAATACTAAATCGTGATTTGGAAAATAAAATGCAGAATGCCCTTTTGTATGCCCGGGAATGTGTAGAACGCGGCATTCGGAGTCGGCAACGTTGAGCGTTTGCCCGTCGCTCAAAGGATTCTTGATGTCAATGTCCTTGCCTGAGTATGGGAAACCAAACATCTGTGCTTGCTGAGTGAGATGTCCTGCAAGATATGCGTCGGCTGGGTGGCACGATGCTGCGATATCGAAGCGGTCTTCGATGAACGCATTTCCGGCAGAATGATCGATGTGCATATGCGTGTTTAGCAGATGCTTTATCTCAAGATTGTTGTTGCGTATAAAGTCGGTCAACAGAGATTCCTCTCTCTCACTGTTGCATCCCGGGTCGATGATGGCTGCATGGCGTGAAGTTTCGTCCCACACTACATAAGTGTTTTCGGCGAAAGGGTTGAATATGAATGCCTGTATTTTCATAGACTTACGTATATCACTTTTTTTGTTTTGAAGAAATCCTCCTCAAAGTACAATGATAGGTCGGTTTCGATGACGTTACTGCCAAACTGCTTTGTTTCTGTCGAGAGGTTGCCGCCTTTCAGGCATATCAGGCCGTTTGGGATGCTGTTTATGCAGTCGCTCTTTATGTGCCTTTTGGCCAATGTCGCGAGTTGCGGTAGTTCCATAACTGCGCGCGACACGGCAAAATCGAATTTCTGTTTTATTTCGGCAACGTCAGCCTGTCGTAAGTCAACATTTGTCAGCCCAATCTCGTTGGCGATTGCTGTGGCTACTTTGATTTTTTTACCAGTTCTGTCTACAAGCAAGAAGTGCGTGTTTGGAAACATTATTGCCAATGGAATTCCGGGGAAACCGCCACCAGTTCCAATGTCGATTATCTCGGATCCGTCTTTGAAATCTGTGAACTTTACAATTCCGAGAGAATGCAGAATGTGGTTGGGGTAAATGTTGTCAATGTCCTTTCTTGAAACGACATTGATTTTTTGATTCCACTCGGCATATAACGGTCCAAGCATTTTGAATTGCTCTATCTGTCGAGGCGACAGGTCGGGGAAGTATTTTGAAATTATGTCCATAACGTATTCTTATCTGGCTATCCTGTTTATTGGAGATTGCGGATTGATATATTGTTTCAAATCTTTGTAGGGGAGGGATATGCATACCTCGCCAACGGCGTAGCACGCAATCTCCAAGGGGTTGTAGTGGAATGAGATTCCGTTGTCTGTCAGTGAGAAGTTTTCTGTCACTGATAGGTTGTCGGCGTTGAAGTATCCGTAGTCTGCCAGCTGGTCTGAATTTCCGCATTTTGTGTCGGTCAGCAGTTGCTTTTGCAGAAGGCCGTTTATCTTCAGAATGTCTGTTTCAGAGAAGATGTCGGAGAGCATGACACGTTTGCCTGATTGCAGGTCGAATGTGTAGAACGATTTAGAAGCCAACGACGGCTTGAAGTCCTTGCTTGTGGTTGAGTTCTTCACCATGCACAAAAAGTCGAAATTGTGATAAATGGGACTGACCGCCAAACGGATGCCGAAATTTGAGATTGGCGTGGTTTCATCCTCGAGTGATTCATCAATGGGATCTGCTGCTGTGGACGAGTAGGAGGCCAGACGGTCGCCTGCCGTTTTCTTCGCAACGTCAGGCATATTGGCATCGGTGGTGTTGAATATTGCGGAATTTATTGTTGACAGTAATTTGCCCGCCTCTTTCTTTGAGTTCTTGAAAGAGGAGGGAAACGTGGCGCTAAACGAGGCTGTCACCTTTATTCCGGATTGGTCGGTGATTGAAGCCAAGAC
>ERZ780063.53-NODE-53-length-32504-cov-3.72193_pt1 | contig 32504 bp, 29 predicted proteins | sample MGYA00511842_ERZ780063 | MGnify/ENA primary metagenome ERZ780063 (study PRJEB29588, sample SAMEA2146321) | human gut metagenome | biome: human gut; feature: human-associated habitat; material: faeces | place: Denmark | collected 2008/2010 ... | reverse complement strand
CGGCGTGCCGATGACGCCGCCCAGACGTTTCGCCAGTTCACCATAAAACTGGGTCGATGGACCGGGGATCGGCTCCGCCAAGTCGAAGTTGGCTACGTCCTCCGTCTGGCAGAAGTAGAGCGAGTTGTGCAACTCCTGCAGTACGACGAGTTGCGCCCCCTCCTGGGCCAGTTGCTCCACCGAGGCAGCCAGACGGCGCATGTTGTCCGCCACGTCGGCGGTATTGTGTTGTTGTACGATTCCTATTTTCATTGTGAGTCTTGTGATATATTCTATGATATGAGGGCCAACGAGGATTTCTCTCCACCCCAGCCCCTTCGGTTTATTCCCCTCCTTGGCCCACGCCTACGGGGATCTGCATGGTCAGGCAGTGGAGCGATCCGTGCTGCTGGATGACAGCCCGCGCATCCACTCCCACCACCTCATGCTCGGGGAAGGCCTCGCCAACCACACGCAGCGCCTCGGCGTCGTGGTGTGGCTGGTCGTAGGTAGGCACGATGACTGCCCCGTTGACGATCAGGAAATTGGCATAAGTGGCTGGCAAGCGATTCCCCTCCTCGTCGAGGATGGCATCGGGCATCGGCAAACGCAGCAGTCGGTAGGCCACTTCGGCCTCGCGATTGATGGCCTGCAGGTCGGCCTCCATGGCCTGCAGGTCGGCATACTGCGGATCGGCCTCATCGTCACAACCCACATAGAGCAGCGTATGGCCTGGCGCACAACGCACCAGGGTGTCAATATGGCCGTCGGTATCGTCGCCCTCCAAGGAGCCATGACCGATCCAATAGACCCGGCCCACGCCGAAAGCCTGTCGAAGGCGTTCGTCCAGGTCGCCCTGCGTGAGGGGCTGGTTGCGATGAGGAGCCAACAGACAGACCGAGGTCGTGAAGAGATGGCCCTCGCCATCAGCCTCAACCGATCCTCCCTCCAGCACGAAGTCGTCCCAATGGTCCATCGGACAGCGGAAGACTCCCTTTCCCTGGAGCACGCGCCCCAGCTGGTTGTCCTGGTCGCTGGCAAACTTCTCGCCCCAGCCATTGAAGCGGAAGTCCATCATCCGCAGCCGTCTCCTGCCTTCGGAAATGGTCAGCGGCATCGTGTCGCGCGCCCATGTGTCGTTGTATTCTGCCTCTATCCAGCGTATCGCCTCCAGCGCACGATCGCTCAACCTACCTGCCAACCACGCGCGTGCCGCCGCCGTATCGCGCGCCACGAGCCACACGGCCTCATACCGGGCAATGGCCTCAATAAGCTCGACATAGGTCTGGCGTATCTCGTCGAGGATATAGGCCCAGTCGGTCTGCTCGTCGGGCCACACCAGCACGACGGCCTCCTGCTCTGCCCACTCGGGCAGCAACTGGAAAGCCGCATCGGGAGTATTCTCTCTTATCATGATCTGCTTGTTCCTTATTTCCATTGGTGATTGTGTAGGTGCAAATTTAGCCAAAAAAGCCGACACGACCAAAGAAAAGGAGGGTTCACGCTGCAAATGGATGGCTTTTTGCCCCGATGCCCATCCACAAACCACAGTAAATGGAGAAAAGCCACGGGGGAAGTATGATTTTTTGCCGTCTGATGATGGGTATCTCAGAAATTTTGTGTAAGTTTGTGGCCGAAATATTTACTCATCTTAAACAACCGATTTATGATCAATCGCTTATTGAAATTTCTGGATGCGTCGCCCGTCAATTTCCTCGCCGCGCGCAACATAGCCTGTGAACTCGAGCAGAACGGTTACCGCCGCCTTGACCCTCAGCAGCCCCTCGGCGAACTGAAGGCTGGCGACAAGGTCTATGTGACGAAGAACGACTCTTCAGTCTATGCCTTCCGTCTGGGTCGCAAACCGCTGGCCGAGACGGGATTCCACATGATTTGCGCCCATAGCGACTCCCCCACGTTCCGCGTGAAGCCCCATGCCGAGATGACGGGTGAGGGCGGACTGGTGCGTCTGAACACCGAGGTCTATGGTGGCACGATCCTCTCTACGTGGTTCGACCGTCCGCTGACGCTCGCTGGCCGCGTCATCGTGCGCGGCAAGGATGCCATGTCGCCCGAGACGATGCTGATGCACGTCCGTCGTCCGCTGCTCCAGATCAGCAATCTCGCCATCCACTTCAACCGCCAGGTCAACGACGGCGTGAAACTGAGCAAGCAGAAGGATATGCTTCCCCTCCTGGGACTGATCAACGACGAACTGGAGCAGGGCAACCTGCTGATGAACGTCATTGTCGAGGAACTCAGCAAGCAGCGCCCCGTCAGCCACGAGGACATCCTCGACTTCGACCTCTACCTGGCCGACACGCAGCCCGCCTGCACCTTCGGCGTCCACGACGAGTTTATCTCCTCGGGCCGCCTCGACGACCTGTCGATGTGCTTTGCCGGACTCGAGGCCCTGATTGCAGCTCCCGAGAGCGACACCACCCAGGTACTCGCCATCTTCGACAACGAGGAGACGGGATCGCAGACCAAGCAGGGTGCTGGCAGCCCGTTCCTGGCTTCGATGCTGATGCGTATTGCCCGTCAGCAGAGTGGCACGGAGGAAGCCTACTGGCAGGCGGTGGAGCGCGCCTTCATGATCTCCGCCGACAATGCCCACGCCTTCCATCCCAACTACGCCGAGAAGTACGACCCGACCAACCACCCCATGCTCGGTGGAGGTCCCGCCATCAAGTTCAACGCCTCCCAGAAGTATGCCAGCGACGCCGTCTCTGCTGCCATCTTCGCCGAGATCTGCCGCAAGGCGGGTGTGCCCTGCCAGCGCTTCGTCAACCATAGCGATGTGGCGGGCGGTAGCACCCTGGGCAACATCCTGGCCTCCACAGTCCCCCTGCGTGGTGTCGATATGGGCAATGCCATCCTCGGCATGCACAGTTGCCGCGAGACGGGCAGCGTAGCCGACCATGAGTACTGCGTCCGCGCCTTCACGGAGTTCTACTCCCTGTAGCCTCCTGCTGCCCTCAGCACCCGCCCCGTCGGACGGCTGAGGGTCCAGATAAAAAACGATCGGCCATTGGAAATCATTTCTCATTTCCAATGGCCGATGATTATTTCAAGGGCAATATCCCAAAATCATTCTGACATCATCCCGAAGACTTCCCGAAAGCATCCCGAAGAAACAGCCTATGCGGAGCGTCCCGATTTCGTTACATCGCAATCGCTACTTGTTCATCAGTTTGCCAAACAGCGTGAGCATCTGCATGACGGTATCCTTGCTACCGACGGGTATCTTCAAGTGGGCCTCACCCGTCTCCTTGTCGGTCTCCACGATGCTATCGACCAACTGCTGAGTAGCCTCAGCCGACTTGAGTGTTTCGGCCAGTCCACTAAAGAAGGAGACACCCTGACTGACCAATTGCTGGGGATGGGGCGAAGCATGGTGGCTGGAAGGCCGCTCCTGCGCGCCGTCCTGTGCCTTCGTTGGCGTCTGTCCTTGAGAAGGATCGTGATTCGCAGGAGGCTCCTGGTCTGCAATAGCCCCATGGTCTGCTGAAGGAAGCTGCCCCTCGGAAGACTGGTGGGTTGCTAAAGATTCATAATCTGCTGAAGACTCATACTCTGCTGAAGGCCCATAGTCCACAGACGATTCCTGATCTACAGAAGACTCATCGTCTGCCTCCGATGCGTCAGCGAGCGCTTCGTCCAAAGAGGCCTCCACAGACGTCTTCCCCTTCTGCTCTTGCTCCACCTCTTCGTCCACATACTCCACCTCGGGAGCGTCTGGCGTTGCCTCCATGACAACTGCGAGGTCGTCCATGAGTTTCTTAAACTTGCTCTCATCGACAAATACGGTGTCTGCACCGCCGTCCAAGACTCCCTCAAACATCGACTTCTTAAATCGCAGTTTGTTGATCATACCCTCCTCGATAGAACCTTTCGAGACAAGGTTGATGATCTGCACGGGCTTCTCCTGTCCGAGACGGAAGATACGAGCAATGCGTTGTTCAAGGACAGCAGGATTCCATGGCAAATCCATATTGATGAGTGTGCTCGCCACCTGGAGGTTGAGACCCGTAGATCCTGCATCAGTGGAAAGAAACACCCTACTCTCAGGAAGCGTTGTGAAATCATCTACCAGTTCCCCGCGCCTCTTCGACGGCACTCGCCCATTGAGATACTCGTAGCGTACGCCCCGCTTGTCCAGTTCCATCGCCACCAGACGGGTCATGCGCTCCCATTCGCTGAAGACGACCACCTTCTCGTCCCCACTCTCCAAGACATTGTCCAGCAGGTTCATCACCTCCGCTATCTTGACATCACTACGCGTCGTGAGATTTTGTTCCAAGATAAAGGTACTGTCGGCCACCATTCGCATCTGACCCAGCAACTTGAGCACGCGCAGCCTGTCCTGCTCCGTCATGTAGTGGTATTTGCGATACTTGTTCAGGATCACCAACAAGTCCCACTTAAACTCCGAGTGGAGATCGTCCTGGCGTTGAGTCATCGGGACCAGCACAAACTGGTCGCTCCGCTTGGGCAACTGCAGGCGCACGCCTTTCTTCGTCCTCCGCAACAGTCGGTTGCTGACGGCCTCGCCAATGGCGTTGAGATCCTTATAGCCCATGATACCACCCGTCTCGGGATGGAGCAGGATGTGCTGGTCGCGAAACTGGTAGTAAGGTCCGAGACAAAACTGGTCCACCAGTTCCATGTTGGCATAGAGCTCCTCCAACTTATTCTCCATCGGCGTGCCAGACAGCAAGACCGCATAGCGCGACGCTATCTTGCGGGCGGCACGGGAGATCAGCGTGTCCCAATTCTTCAGCCGCTGTATCTCGTCCATGATCAACACGTCGGTATCCAACTTGCCCAGGTGTCTGACGTCGTTGCTCATCGTGTGGTAAGAGACAATCTTGTAGGGTGCGGGCGCCTTATACAGTTTGGCGCGCTTGGCAGGAGCGCCTTCTACGACCACCACCTTCGGAATGGTCAAGCCGTCCTCCACGCCTTTCCCACTACTCTCTACCCTGTCACTGCCCGTGAAACGTTCTATCTCCCGCTTCCACTGGTATTTCAGCGACGTGGGACAGACCACCAGCACCTGCTCAGCCATGCCCTCACGCAGATAGACCTCTGCCGAGGCGATGGCCTGCAACGTCTTGCCCAGTCCCATCTCGTCGGCAATGATGGCCTTGCCGGCACGCACGGCGAAGCGCGTCCCCTCCTTTTGGTAGGGATAGAGCGGCACAGTGAGCATTTGGTCGAGATATTCGTCCGTGTATTTTTCCTCCAACAAACGGCAACGCTTGATCCGGTCACGCCGCTCCAGGACATAATCGAGGGCGTCGTCATAGCAGCGAAAGTCGGGAGCAATGGCCTTGGCAGCCTGAACGAACACGTCAAAGCGGGCATAGGCATCCTCGCGAAGCACACCCAACTCGTCAAAATAGTCTTTCGCCAATCGCTCCAGCATTTCCCGACCATGGTCGCCGATGCGTATCTTCACCCTGCGCGGCCCTTTATAGTCGATATAGACCGAACTATAGTCGGGCTCTGCCACCTGCACCTTCTTGCGCTTCTTCCTCACCCAGAGTTTCACGGCCTCCATGTGCTTACAAGTGCCGAGCTGCGAAGTCTTGAAGTCATAGCAGGAGCAGTAGTTCCACTGGCTGTCCTTCCCCCGATATACCACCTTGTATTCGCTTCTCGTAGCCGCATTGACCACCCGAAACTCTCCCGGAGCATACTGTTCGTCCACCATCCGTATGGCAAAGGTCTCCTTCTCGGCCTGCAGCTTTCGCAACGCGATCTGCCACTCCTCGAGCTTCATGCCCGCAGGCTTCTGCATATTGTTTATTTTCGGCATCACCACCTTGGCTCGCTTGTGCCGGCCCTTCGTCTTCTTGGCGCCTTGGGCTGTCGCCTTCCCTCGCCTTTTGCCCCCGCCCTTTTCAGGGCTTGAAGCTTCCACTGGAGATTGTTCTTCTTTCTTCTCTATATGTACCTTTTTCATGGTGCTCATGATGTTCTAACAGTATTAATGTGACTATTCGCTGACTTTATTTCCATGCGCTACCTACGCCTCCTTCCAGTCATCAATCGTTCCCGTCCGCGACGAGAAACTGACGCCCACGCGATGGACGGGACGGGAGTCGGCCTCATAGGGGCGCGCATCCCCCTTCTCCTCTATCTGGCGCAAGGCGTCGTCCGCCGTGCCGTCGAGCTTGAACTCAAAGATATACACTCCCTTGGGCGTCTCGACGATGCAGTCGGCCCGCCCCTCGCTCTGCTGCTTCTCCGTAAGCACGAGGTAGGTGCTGAGGATGCGGAAGATAAGGTAGAAAGTATAGTGGAAATAGCGTTCCTTCTCCGTCTCCATGTCCTTCCGACGCATCGAGTAAGGGATGCTGGCAAAGAAGGCCGTCAGGCTCTTGCGCCATGTGTCGAGGTCATCGCGCAGGAGAGCACGCGTCAGTTGTATCGCCAAGGTGTTCGCCGACTCCTTCGTGCCGAGATAGTTGGAGGCAATCAGCGTGAGGAAACCCTTTTTCACCTCGTTGTTGGGCAGATCGAGCAGGTAGGAGTTGGAGAAGCGGTCGTAGTCCTTGATGGTCAGATAACCGCTCTGATAGATCATGGGCAACGGGCGCTCCACGTCCGCCCTGTAGTCGATAAAGTCCGACGTGTCGTAATACTTCCCCGTCAGTTCGTTGAGGTTCTCGTCCGTATGGCTGAGCAGGCGGACCAGGTAACTGGGCGTACCCGTGCGAAACCAATAATCCTGGATATCCCTAACGCTAAGCGCATTGAGCAGGCTAAAGGGATTGAAGATATCCGTCTTCCGCTTACTGAAATGATAACCGTCATAATGCCGCTTCAGCATCAAGCGCACCTCCTCGGGGCTCACCCCCATCTCGTCCGACATAGCATCCATCTCGTCATGAAACGTCCCCTCCAGTTCCGCCTCCGTGATACCGCAGACCGCCTCATAGGCCGCACTCATACTGATATCCTCCGGCTGATTGAAACCGCTGAACACACTCACCTGCGAAAACTTCGTCACACCCGTGAGCAGCACAAAGCGCAAGTCTTGGTCAGCAGCCTTGAAGGCAGAGTAGAAACCCTTGAGCGTCTCGCGGTTGATGTCTTCTACCAGCACCTCCCTGCCATTGCCTACTACTTCCGTCCTTCCCGAGTCGAGCACATCAAGCAGCGGCTTATCATACTCATCAATGAGCACCACACACTGCTTGCCCGTCACCCTATGCACATGGGCGAGCAGATCGACAAAGCGCTTGCCATCGTCGAAGTTGGGATTTCCCTCGTAGCCATACTGCTTCTCCCATTCCTCTATGATACCCCGAATCAGTTTGGGTAGCGTGTCCCCACCCTTCGTATAGTTCGTACTATTGAAGTCGATATGGAATACAGGATATTGTTCCCACTCCTGCTCCAAGTCCTCGATAGCCAGACCACGAAACAACTCCCGCTCCCCACCGAAATAATACTTCAGCGTAGAGACGAGCAAGCTCTTGCCAAACCGACGAGGACGACTCAGAAAGTAAATCTTACCCTCCGTCACCATCTTGTGCAGCAAGGCCGTCTTGTCCACATAGACAAAACCGCCGTCAACAATACTCTTAAAATCCTGTATGCCGATGGGATACTTCATACGCAAACCCTTTTTTGTAATTCAATTCCTTTTCAATCAACAGCCTGAGCTACCAACATACCAGAATAAGCGGTTATAGGAGATTTCATCAAACCAATGCTGTTCTTCGATAATTCGATGACTCCTTGCAGTTCGCACAGCACATTCCGAGGGAGCCCTGGTTCCAGCAAGATTCGACCAACCTTATCAATCTTATCCAACTCCAAATTATATTGTTCGTACAACCGCTCCCGGTCAGCCACCAATTCCGGACGATTCAACCTGTCGTTCAAGTGGAGCAGTTTTATCGTCTCCCTGCCCTTATCCGTCACCCCGACTATCTCATGTCGACGAAACTTCACATGGTCTGTAGGGATATCTACGGCAGGGTTGATAAGAAGAGGTCTCTCCGCCTCCAAACTGCCTGGAGCCGTCACTTTTTGAGACTCATCTACCAAAGGAAAGGATGCTTTTTTATATGTTCGATTACACAGACTGCAAGCATATAGAAGATTACTCCATTCATACGCCAGCCAGTAATAAGATGCCTTTGGACGATAATGTTCCACATCATTATATGGCAGCGTCACACGACATTCACAGTAAGCACACTTATGAAACTGGTCTTTCATCAGTTGCTGACGAACATCATCAGCCCGGTACACGGTTTCGCATACCTCCGATGGATTTGTCGGGGCAGAAACATTCTTCAGAGTAGGAGGAACAGACGCCAACTTGTTTATCTTTCTCATAGCTTAACGTTTAGTCGCTTGGCGATTTTCTCCAACAACATGACTGATCGAATAGCATTAGAGTCTTGAAGCGTAGTCATACCACTCATCTCCTTGTCCAACTCTGCCAATCTCTTTTTGTCAGCACCAGTTAGCTTCTCTTTCTGCAAAATAGAGTCACGCTCTTTGATTTTCTCATCCCATTGAGGAGCTTGAAGAGAGTAAAGCCCAAAGAGATCGCTAAGCAACACCTGCCCTACATTTGAAAGGGCAATGTTTCCAAACGCCTTTTGCTGCATAGCGCCACCAGCGTTCAAATTGACGACCTGAGCTATATCAGCAGCACCAACCACAATGACAGGACTATGCGTCGTGACGACAAACTGAATATTAGGGAATGTGTCCTTCAGCTGCTTCAGGATTTCACGCTGCCATTTGGGATGAAGATGCAAGTCCACTTCGTCTATCAATATGATCCCCGAAGCATTCAGCGGGTTAGGCTGCTGGGGCGTGACAGGATTCGCCTCAATCATACGCGAAGCGATATCAGCCACCATAGCAATCACAATTTTATAGCCATCGCTCATCTCTTCCAGACGCATTTCGCGCACAGTGCCATCATCCTGCATCTCGTCCACGACAAAGCGCAAAGGCCTATTGAGAATACGAGGATTAGAGCATCTGTTGCCAATGAATCTTGCCAACGCATCACGCACCACATTCAGGCTCGGCGATTGATAACTGGTGTCGTTGCGCTCTATCTTTTCCCTGCGCTCGTCATCCTCCTGCAAGTCAAACCAGTTCACGAACCGTTTGAAATCCGTATTGGGTTGAGGAGCACCAATATAGGCGTCCCAACGCTCAAAAACATCTGCAAAATTTCTACGACGCTCAGGCATCTGAATAAACCCACGCCCCGTGCCATAATAGGCTATTAATGGAAACTCGACGAGCTTATCCGCCTGCACCCTTTCCATAATGCTGGCAGCATACTTTTTGAGGCCTTGCAAGTCAGTCGTTTCCTTGGGGACAGAACTACCTTTTCGAGAGCGAACCACCTTTACGGCTTCACCATCTTCCGTTAGCACCTCAGCCTTCACACTCAGATAGTCCGCTGTACGCACTCCGTCCTCCTTGTGAATGTCAGAATCCGTAAACTGCGTAGTGGAAGAGCCCGGAAACTCACCCATAAACGGACTCAACATGTGGATGATGGCATCCATTATAGTCGTCTTTCCCGAACCGTTATCGCCAAGAAAAATCGTGATATTCTTGCTACCATCAAAAACTATTTCCTTGGCAGGATCCCCAAAGAGACGCATATTTCGTAAAGACAAACTATTCAACCTCATCCTTTGCTGATTGTTTTAATGTATGAATACTAGCGAGCCCATTGACCATGCTTTTTGCACATCCAACGACCCACCATGCAAAAATAGCCATTTTTCTCCATCCAAACGAATTGTATAAGCGATTTCTTCAAAATCACCCATTTTTTTCGCTCAAAACCGCACATGTCCCGTCCACACCCCCTTTATCCGTGCGAAGCGTTGTTCCTGCCGTACCTATTGTTTGGATCGTTTTCCTTTATCAGCAGGCAGCATTGAAGCAACACAACCAACCCTATCTCTTCATTTTTGCGATAACCCTTTTTTATTGCCCCAAAACCTTGCAAGTCCGGATAAAAACTAATAACTTTGCACCGGGTAAATACTAATAACCCTGCACCGGGTATTTACTAATAACCCAGCACCAGGTTCCTCAAAACGGCAGCTAATCTTCAGTCTCTACCACTCCAAATAGCAAAGATTTTGGTATTAGGCAGTATTTTGGCAAAATAAATTTTGGTATCAGGGATTTTCCATGTGACTCAGATAGGTTTCAACTCGATTATGTGTTACTATCGAGGCGACATTTTCATACTACATTCTCCGCAAATTGAAAATCTTGGGAGTTTTAGACTGAAAATCTTGGGAATTTTAGATTGAAAAAACCATGCAAGTCCGGATAAAAACTAATAACTCTGCACCGGGTATTTACTAATAACCCAGCACCAGTTCCTCAAAACGGCAGCTAATCTTCTGTCTCTACCACTCCAAATAGCAAAAGATTTTGGTATTAGGCCGCATTTTGCCACCAAAGATTTTGGTATTAGGCAGTATTTGGGCAAAATAAATTTTGGTATTAGGCTTTTTTCATGTAATTTTGCGGGCAAAAAGGGAATTATGGCAGAAGTATTATTCAAGCGTAAAATCTATTCCAAACTAAAGGAATGGAAAGAGACCTCTAAAGGCAAAACAGCATTGCTTATAGAGGGAGCGAGACGTATAGGAAAGTCTACTATTGTGGAAGAATTCGCTAAAAAAGAATATCGCTCATACATTTTGATAGACTTTAATGAAGCCTCGAAAGGAGTAAAGGGACTGTTCGATGATTTGATGGACATGGATTATATTTTTCTGTACTTGCAGAATATTTATAAGACCACTTTGTATGAAAGAGAATCTGTGATTATCTTTGATGAAGTGCAGCAATGTCCAAAGGCTCGCCAGGCAATCAAATATCTAATCAAAGATGGTAGATATGATTATATTGAAACAGGATCCCTTATTAGTATCCGTAAGAACACCAAGGATATCAGCATACCCAGTGAAGAATATCGACTTGAAATGTTCCCATTGGATTATGAAGAATTCAGATGGGCAATGAATGATGATACAACTATGCCTCTGATGCGAAAGTTCTTTGAAAGAAAGATGTCATTAGGCGATAGCTTAAATCGTCAAAAGATGCGCGAATTGAGGTTGTATATGTTGATTGGAGGAATGCCACAGGCAATCAATGCCTATTTAGACACAAACAATTTGCAACATGTTGATATGGTGAAGCGACAGATTATACAACTATATGCAGACGATTTCAGGAAGATAGACCCTACAGGGAAAATTTCAAAGTTGTTTATGGCTATACCGTCACAGTTGAGTCGTAATCTGTTGCGCTACCAACCAACACCTGTAGTTGGGAAAATGGGAGCTGACAAAATCGACGAGATGATTCTTTGCTTGGAAGACAGTAAGACTGTAAACGTGGCTTATCATGCGGATGATCCCAATGTTGGCATGTCATTGACAGCTGATTATGGAAAATACAAGTTATATATAAGTGATACAGGTTTGTTTGTGACATTAGCATTTTGGGATAAGGATTTTACGGAAAATATCATATACCAGAAACTGCTAAATGATAAATTGTCTGCCAACCTGGGATATGTATATGAAAATTTGATTGCGCAAATGCTTCGTGCTTCAGGCAACAAACTGTTTTACTATACTTTTCCTAAAGATGATACCCATTCTTATGAAGTTGACTTTCTCTTGTCAAGAGGCAACAAACTTTGCCCTATTGAAGTAAAATCGTCTGGATATAAGACTCATGCATCGTTAGATGCTTTCTGTCTTAAATATTCAGACAGAATAAGTCAGCCATATCTACTTTATACGAAGGATTTTCATAAAGACGAGAATGTGTTGCTACTGCCAATATATATGACTTCATTGCTATAAAGTGCCGCCAGCCCTATCGCCCACCCCATGCCAGAGAAGCACCAGCTGCTCTGTCGAAAACCCAAAGCGGGTCTTGCCATCACGCACCACAAACGGTACCAGATGGCAAGACCCGCTTCTCTGCAGAACAGGCTCATATCCTCAAAACGGCAGCGATTCTCTCGGCACACCATAGTCCGCGCAACACTCCGTTTCCTCTATCTCCTTCCACGCCTCATGGATATACCGATTCACCTCTTCCGGCAACCGTCCCTCCTTCGCCAGTTTCCCAAACGTCTCTATCAAGTCCTCGATGGCATACTCCGGACTATACATGTCGTCAAAATACTCCCAGTGCCTATCCATCACAAAGTGCCTGCACATCGACTTCGTCAACTGCAGAAACCGCAGCGCACCCGTTTGGTATTCCCCAGCGGCAAGCAACCTCTCTATTTTCCTATTCTCCTTCAGCATCAGCTGCCAGATAACATGACAGTCCCAATCCACATTCCTACTGTTGAAGACCTTCTCCTCATACTCCCTGTGAAGTGTAGTCAGCGACCGAGCCTCCTTCTCAGCCTCCCGCCTCTGTCGCTCCACCGCCAAGCGCCTCTGCTCAGCCTCACGCGCAGCTCGCTCCTCCGCGACGCTCATTTCCCGCACCACCGCCACAGGATCACCCTTCAGCGGCTCCATAGGTATCAACGCAGAGAGCCTGTCCCTCATCCGCCCATACCCGTCAAACCGCTCCATGCCCCTACCGATATAAGCAACCACCACCTTCCGTTTCTCTTCGTTGTTCCATGCTGCCACACTATCTACCAATGCAGCATAGCTCGCATAGATCAGTTTGCCGATACGTAGCTTGTAATCATTCAGATAGTCTCTAATGTCCTCCCTATATATCAGCAATGGCAGATGTTCACACAGCCCCATCGCAATGGCATACGCAGCGTCAGGCCTCCCCTTCGCCAACACAGACGGTATCGACTTCTTCTCCCAGCGCTCCAGCAGCCGCAGCATATACAAGAAATCCTCCTTGTTCTCAGGCCGAAACTCCACCTCCTGCTTGAAGTACTCAGCGTAAGCCTCCTCCAAATCCACAGTCAACCCCTTCGGGATATAATCTATCTTCGGGCGCGCCATGCAGCTTCTACGTCTGCGCACCTCGGCAGCTTCATCCAGTCTTTTCTGATGGGCAATACGTTCTTCTTTGTCTCTACGAACCTCCTCCAGCTCTTCTTGAAACTCTGCTGTCTGCATGGTCTCTGCACACAGCAGCTTATCTATCTGCTTTGACAGGTATCTGCTCCATGCCTGATAATTACTTTCATCCACGCAATCAGGGCAGGGAATACCACTCATGCTCCATGTATTTTCTGACAGGTAGAAAATTATGCTATATCTTTTCTTTTTGCTCATATTCTAAATACTTCTCCACCAAACAGTCGTACCCAAACACAAACGTGTCTCTCTTTGCATCCCCATACAGAAAATCCTCGAAACTGGTAAATGAAGACTGAAACATCTGCCCATACAGCATATCGCAAAAAAAAAAAAAAATAAAGTTCCCCACCGCAGTATCGCTCTGCGCTAATGCCGCCACTCGGAAGGGGTTGAAAGTTTATTTACTATTACTTATTCTGAAAGAATAATCATGACTTATTCTATAATAGTCAAAGCCAAACTGCTCTATTTGTGGACAACTTATCTGTGCTCCATTTTCGCCAGCCTCCTCCGCTTCCATCAGACGATTTCTGTTGAAAGCATTAACAGCATTGTTTTCTGTTCGTTTTATGAGGTATGACATTAAACATACCTTTCTTTTCTTGTTGTTTATATACGACGATATTGATGGCACCTCAGTTAAGGTTTCCAAGCTCTGATAGAGTTGAAGCTCAACCTTTTGATATTTTCCTTTTGGAAAAACAACAGTTCTTGTTCCATCTTTTTGGGTCTTTTCAATAGGACGAGATAGATTTTCTATTCCGCCTATGGAGCTTGTCACCTCGCACAATAGAATAATATTATAAGTGTCAGTATCTGTCAAGATAAAGTCGCACCTGCGCTTACCATCAGAGATTTTGGTACCTGTATATCTGCCAATATATGTATCATAATTGACTACACTCAAGTTAAATGGATTCCCACAAAAAGACGCGTAACCCTCTTTGTAACCAACAACAAATTGTGTATTGTCCTCTGTAAGGTCAAATTCGCTCAAATTTGTTGTGTTTTCATCACATATACATCTTCTTCCTACGCCATAAAACGCAGGAAGGTCATTTTCCAAGAGACTCTTCATTTTGCAACTGCTTTAATTCTTGGTATTTATCATATATGTTATTGATATCCTCTGAGAGTCTATCCGTGTTGACGTAGTGAATGTTTTTAACTTTCAAGTCAGCTACTCCTCCCGACAGAATCTGGTATACCGAAAGGTCATCATAGCCTACATGTGCACCGTCAATATCCGTCTTGCAGTCGTGAGCCTTCATCAACAGATTCAGAGAATTAATTATATATGGACTATGTGTGGCAAGTACCAATCCTATTTCACGGCTGTCGACCTTTGAATAAAACGCCAATCGTATTATTTCGTTCAACATCTGAATCTGAGATGTTGGGTCAAGACTCAATTCCGGTTCCTCTATATGTATGTGTACATATTTTGGCATATCTGTAAGTTCCATTTCTGGGCGATACTGAGTGGTAAGGTTCTTTTCAAACAACAAGTCAATGATACTACGTTTTTGAGCCAACTTAAAGTCAAAAGCCTGGGCATAATAGTTCATCATGGCTATTAAAGGCGCAGTTGTCTGTATACCTGAAGACGCATGGCGAAGTTCAAACGAAGAGTAATTGCTACCCTTAGGCTTAAGTATAAACTTCTTTTGGTTGTTGCCTCCGCGTTCAACATTCATATCCAAACCGATATAGTTAAGATCAAAATGCTTTATTGCGTCAGTTGCATTGTCAAATTCGGTAAATGTTTCATTAAAAAAGAATCCTAAATAAGCGTTTTTAGCCAATGTGCCTTGACTTGATAGTGGAGCAATTGCACTTCTTGATTCTGCTACCCACACTTCTTTGAAGAAGCATAAGTCCTCGTTGGGTATTATAGCATTGTAAGACAGTTTGCCACCTGAATAACTTACAGAACACGAATTCCCGTTTATAGTAACAACATAATGAATGTATGTATCTGCAGTAACCAGTACACTCATATTATCACGCAGCAAATCCCTGAATCTAAAGTTTATAACATTCTCTTCTATATGCGAGTTATGGAAATAAGCTCTGATAGAAAGGCGTTTGAATATGTAGCGCATTAATACAAGAGCCTTCATAAGCGTACTCTTGCCACTTGCTGAATTTCCGACAAACACCGTTAGCGGTTTTATATCGATAACGCCAGTATCTTCAAGAGGTCCTAAGTTCTTTATATGTATTGTTTCGTGAATCATAACCTTAATTATTTAGCAGATAAACTTTAAAATACAAAGATAAACTTATTTCTTGAACTATGCAAGAATGCAACCTCAAAAAAGCTGTGATGATAGTAATAATATGGAGAAATAGAGTGCCGGTCCAATCCTTCAGGTTGTCCATAATGTCGGCCTTGCCACGCCCACACTTGTTGTGGGTGTTAACGAGGAAGACGGGGATTCCTGTTGTCACCGAGCGATACTGAATCAGATAATGTCCCACCATACAAGGGTTCTATCATTCCACAGGCAGCCTGGTGTCAGTCATCCATCGTGGCCGCAGCCATCGGAAAGCCACCCTGCGCCATCTTCTTTATCTGACGGTTGAACGGCTGATGGAGAACGTACTTCGCGTTTTCCATCTTGGCAACCAGCTCTGCCGTGGCATGGCTCTTCCAAAAGAGGCCCTCATAACAGTCAGCTTGTACTGTCGGTCCACTCGGATCATCCGTCACCTGACAAACTTTAGCCATAAGCCTACACGGTTATGCCAATATAAGCCCGAAGCTGATCGACACTGATGTCAGCAGGAAGAATGAGCGTCACGCCATTGGGATAGACCAGTTTTAGATAAGGACGGCGGGAGGGGCGACTATTCGCCGCAACACACATCTCTTTCGCCTCACAGTCACCGACCACAACCTCGGCGAACTTTGGCTTGCTGTTGTTGAATGCTTTCTTGCCTTGTACCATAATTTGAACATTTTAAATCACGGTGCAAAGGTGCGAAACTTTTTCTAGGCGCGCAATACGGCTTTCACCGAATACTTACTCTAGCTCTTATAATCAAAACATTGTCCATAATAGCTAAAAGGACATCCCGAAAAAGAAAACTGCTCGCTATTATTTCCTCGATAGTTTACTTCTTTCTTTCTATTTGAACAATGTATACCTGACAAAGTCTTTTTGGCTCTTGCCAACACTTTTTGGCGATGACGATCTAATTCCCGCATTTGCTTTTCCGACCATGGATTCTTATCCAACAAAGAAAATGCACTCATCCAACTATGGATGTTCGCATTGTTGCTATAATTCCATAATTCTATTCGCCCAACGCTAGCCGCAATCAACCTTTTTTTCAAACTGGTCAAAATAGTAGCGGCACAATACCTTGGCATTTTTCCTTTTTCATAGGGCAATAGCAAGTCATTGGCAATTCTCGTCTGTTTCTCCATTTGTTTGAGAAAAGAAGACTTGCGAATTCTTAGATTTCCACACCAATTGATATCAAAGCCAACGAACGTTATCCACGGATAGGCATCACTTCCTCCTTGTGCCCATTTATAAGGTCCCCTCGTCTTTCCTTTCCAAAACTCTCTCATATGCTCCAAGACAATAGGCTGGTTAGGATGAGCTATCAATTTGGAAGCAGCAATTGCAGAATTGTAAGATTCAAAAGTGGCCACGACCTCGTTTTTATCTTCTCCTATCAAAATCATATCATCACAAAAGCGACAATAAATCATGTCCTTTTCTCCAATAGACTCCAATACTTTGGTATCCACCGAATGCATCACGATATTGGCTATCAATCCTGACAAGGCACCACCTTGCGACACTCCTACACGGTGTTTTTTCTTTTTGGCTTGCTTCCTGTCAAGCAAGGCTTTCTCCACCCATTCTATCCTACAACGACAACCATTCTGGTTCTTGATGTTCTTCCAAAACGGATGATCAGCTTGTTTCTGATTATGTACAAGGACATTACTGATAAAATCGAAACAATCAACATAGTAAAAGAACCACTTCCTTGCCATAGCAGCCGCAAATCGCCCTATTCTCTTTTCTCGTTTTGCCTTATCCAGCAAAGCTCTAAATCGTTCTTTTACTATTCTATGCGAAATCGTATCATAAAACTTTTGCATATCACATTCCGCCACATACAATTCCTTGTTAGAATGCTTTATTCTATACTCCCTTATGGCTTCCACTGCATTCAAATGCTGTAGAGTATGATTCTGACGGGACGGCTTTCTAAAGGCATACGAACAATCATGAAAATAAGGGTCAAACAAATCTGTCAAATACTTATTAAGCAATGAAAAAATGATCTTTAAGTCCAAAGGAAAAGAACACACAGGCCTACACACTATATAATCAACATCATTCTTTCTCTGCCTCTTTTTCTCTATTACCGTTACTTTGGGAGGGGCTATACCTTGCCTTTTTCTATATACCCGTTGTACTATCTCGTCCGCTTTTTCACATAGCTTCAAATACCATTCTTCCTTGCATCCTCTTCTTTTCGCCTTCAGATAGGTACATCTTAACCTCTTTTCGTTTCTTGCAAGCGTATCAAGACGCTGACGCTCCCTTCCTATCCCGCACCAGCGCTTCCGTGGAGGGAACAAATCGTATAATCCATCATTAATTCTACCAACCCGATTATGCAACGATTGACGACTGACAAACTCGTTTTTCTGGTCTCTTTCAGCTTGTTGTTCAGCCAATTTGCAACGATATTTTATCAGTTTCATCACAACTTGGTCTCTGTCAATAAAAAAAGAACTTGGCATAGGAAAAAGGAATTGCTAAGACAAACGTTCAACAACCCATAGAGTTGTCTTAAAAAATACAGAAGAGATATGATCACATCATAACTGCATGATAGGAATGCACCTTCTATTCATTTTTCATGCAAAAACTTACCGAAGCATAAAAAAATGCCACAGTCTTATCTGTCCAGCACGATTCCTTTTTTCCTAGCCAAGTATTTTATCGTATCGATGCTACACATTCCCTTGTTGTGTGAGTAAGCATCCCATATCAACTTTTCGCTTTTTTGTTCATTGTGTTTTGCACCATCCAGCCTACACAAGGCAAGAAACAACTCTCTACCCTTATCAGGATGTACGCTTGAAGCTATTGAGAAAGCCACTTTAACCCAGTTTTCCCATGTATCTGTTATTGAAAGATTCTTCCTCGTCAACTTTTTTAATATCAATGTCAACAAACTTCTATTATATCCGTTTGAAACATACCCTGTTGTCTTCCCGCATATTTCATTCCAATCTTTGGATTCCGTGACCTTCATAGTCGTATTTCGATTATTATTCGGCTTCTCTACTTTGTCATCTTTCTGAACGAAGAAAGCCATTGACTCCTCCTTTATGACCAGCTCCGAATCGGATGACATATAACACAATCTACAGATATCCGACCCGCTGCCGTCCAAGGCCACCCCATAGGTTGAAATCATATAGGTAAACAATTGTCTGAAAGCCGTTTTATGTTTGTCTTTGCTGGGAACTGCGGAAAAGGAAGCATCGTAATCCAAGCAGACAAGACCCTTATACCCTCTACCTGAAGGCGACAACCAATACGAGGCAACACACGGCTCCATTTGTAATGTTTTCTCAACTCCACTCATTTCCCCATCAGAAAGCTTGTCAATATCTATCACCAGCAGATTATTGTATGAGACACACTCTTCGGCCTTATGACCATGAGCAAACACTCCACAAAAAGTCACCGCAGGGAGCTGCCCCTTTATTTCTTTGTACTTGTTTTCCTCATCCTGAGCCAAAAAAGCTCTCGCCTTTCCCATCTGCTCACCATAAGCACGGGATTTGATGCCGTGCAAGACCCTCCCAATAGTCATGTCAGAGTGCTTTTGAGCTTTGACATTCAAGAAAAAAGAGACAAGATACTGTTCAAGGTTATCTTTCCGAACTATCATAATCTAAACTTATCCAAAGACACGGTTAAATATTTATCAAATAAGGCAACAAACAGCTTGTCTATTATTATCAGCATAGCAAACCGAATAAAATAGTTCTCCAAGATGTAGTCCTTTCTTTGCAGTATGTCTAACGATGGTAGGTTTTGCTCGTGCGACCTAGTATTATGGGCACAACGGTTACGGTGTTTGAATACAGATTCATACACTTGCTTTAATGAATAGTTACCACATACTTGTTTGCCATGCGCCTTCCTTTTCTTGCCACAATTATCACAGTGTGCAAAAAAATCAAATCCTTTTCTTGTATGAGACATCAAACACTCCTTGCCACAGTTTCCGAACAATTGCATATACTCATTATACTGCCTCCGCAACCATCCTTTTACTAGACGTTGAGCGCAGAAGTTCTTCATGCACAGATTTGTGCTTGACACAATGTCTTCGAGTTCGTTATCAGATAGCAACCCTAGGCTTTCTTCCCCAGACAATCTCTTGACAGCTTTAGCCAGGTCATCAAAGACCTTTACTTTATCCTCATACGAAGAAGCCTCTCCAATTTGTTCTTTCTTGAAACGGCGATATCGTAATTCGTAATCATCTGTAGCCAACTCCCATAATATGCATTTCACCTTTTGCTCTTGAAAACCTGTCATTCTCAAAAACAAGGACTGCATCAAATATTCACTTAGAGGATACGTCTCCAATCCATCATCAATAAGGGACATGGCACAACACCCCTCGTCAAGAATAGAAGTAATAGGAGTCAATATGAACTTTTCATGCTTTCTCATCTTGCAATAGAGTATTGGCTGTAAATGTTGATAGATTCTGTAATGCGCTTTCTCATATATTTGAACAAAGCAGGCGCTTGCGTGTGATTATCTTCATTGCGCATAGAATCTATTCCTAGCATTATTTCCAGGTATAAATCATCTCTTCTTGAGACGTCAATTTTTTTATGACAAAACAACACTTCGTATATCAGACCAAAGAAAAACATATCCATATTAATGATCGAAGGGTATTCTTTGGGAAAATCCAATATCTCAAGCATCTCCCTCAACACATCCATGTCCGCAGCATATTCTCCTCTCGGAAATACACTTTCAAAAGACCCAAACAGGTCTTCGTATTTTTTGTCAACAACAGAATACACATAATTCTCAATGTAGTTTTCTATCTTGCGTCCACCGAACCCACGACCCACTTTGTTCACATTCTTCTGCTTGCTATATGCTGCCATGAAGCATAAATATCTCACAAAATCAAACCGTTGTGTCTCACCTACAACCCTTATAGAGTAATCTTTTGCAAAATCAGGCTCAAAAAAGTTTTTCAATTTTTCCGTGAGGAAATAAAGAGACCTTCGGCTTTCGATGGCCAACAACTTCTCCCCTTGGATATTAATCTCACGAAATGTTTTAGTATAAAACTTCTGTTGTTCTTCCCCTTCAGCCAACGGCACAATATAAGAGAATCCAAGGAACGTGTTTTCAAAGAATTCATCATCCACCTTCAGATCGATCGGCCTATAGTTTCCTGGCTCTATTTTAGAGACTATCTCGCTCTTACTTTTCCCTTTATCAGTAAGCATCGTAAAGGTCCATTCCAATACATTATCAAACGGATCCTCTCCATCGTCTATCGGTTGCTCGTCTCCATTAGCCAAAGCCTTCAACCGCGCCTTGTATTTCTCCTTGTCGGGGAATATCCCCAAATATGCAAGAAGCAAACTTGTCAAGCGTTGCTGACCATCAATAATATAATTACATTTACGCCCGTCTTCAAATTTAAACGCTCCAAGAGTTATTGGGGGCACAAAACGTTTTTCTTTGAAGGTCATAATCAAGTTTGACAAATTCTCTTCTTTCCAAACAAAATGCCGTTGATAACTTGGAAGTAGTATTTTCTTTGTCAAGATCAACTCTAGCCAATAAACTATTGAATATTCACCGTAAAAAACCTTATTATCCATGGTTTTCCCCTTTATACATTTCACAATCCCATCTCCCCCATCACCTTCTCCACATCCTCCAGCGGCACATTCAGCATGCGCGAGACGTAGAGCGGTGTAATGACCTCCATGCTTCCCGACTGGCGTTCCATGCCAATCAGATACTCGATGTTCTTTTTGAGATCGCCGAGGCTGTTGGAGAAAGGCGCTGCAGTAGGCGAAGCCTGCTTCTTGTTCTCCGCCTCCTTGGCCCTGAAGGCATCCAGCGTCTCGCTACCGTCCTCACCAAACCTTCTGTCCTTCGCCTCGAAGATGACAGAAGGCTCCAAGACCTCTACCGTGTGCCACGCCCCCTGCGGCACCACACAACCGTAGCTACCAGCGGTGGGATCAAGCAGGATGCGGTCCGTCTCGTTGCCCTCATTGTCATAGACCACCTCCACCAGCTTCCCACACAAGAGGAAAACATTCTCCGTGCTCTGCGGATGACGGTGAATAGGCACAACCGTCCCTGGCAACAACGCATTGAGCATACGCTGCGAATGATCCCCCTCAGACGTACGCAAGTCATAATTCTGTCGCAAGCGAGGATTCACTTGAGCCTGATCAAAAAGCCCATCAATCAACTCTTTATTTATTTCCATAACCATATATAATCAAATAAAGGGCACACGCCTCCCCAACCCGTAAAGGAAGGCGGAAGCAGAATGCCCTAACAACTCTAATAGCAATATCGCGTTAATATCTACGCAGCACCACTTGGAAAGCCTCAGCATACTTGCAGCCCCACTGACTGCCACGCATTGCCGCCAAGCCCGTGATATACTCCACGCTGCGAGGATGAGGATACGGACGCATTACCCCGCGATACATCGACAACGCCTTGCATTTCGCCTCCACACCGTCCTGACCTACCTCCACGTAGCAGTTCGGACGAAACAGATTCATGGCGTCGTTGATTGCCCACTCCGAGCACGAAGGCACCTCCATATACCAAAACTCCTTCACAGGCTTCACCGTCGGCTGGCGCTGAAACAACCGTATTGCCTCCTGGCAAGCCATGGAAGTCTGCAAGTGATCATTGTTGGTATCAGCAGGATGATGCGTTATCACAATATCCGGCTCACTCTCCCGAATAGCACTTTCTATGAACTGCACCAACTTCAAATGCGGCACAGTATTCATCTCGATATTCGGAAACGTCGCCTCATACTTCTTGCCCACGCCTACATAATTCGTCGCTGCATCCGTATCACCTTCCAACTCTGCATCCGAAGGACGGAAAGCTCTTGCTTTTGCCTCTGTACACATAATGGCTACGTCAACCTCGTCGCCTTCATGCGACCATTTCCACATTGATGCACCAGCCCCGAGAACCTCGTCGTCGGGGTGAGCCACCACTAACAAGTATTTCATTATTATTTGTCTAAAAATCACGTTATTGATTTGAATCCAACCAGCCTCTCTCATTCAAAACGTAGGAGACCATCAGCTTTCAAGGAGCAAACTTTCCGTTCATAAACCTTATCATCGTCCGTAATATCACCTATCAGTAAAGAAGAAAGAGGGTTATGAGTTTCTATTTTCCTCTCAACTAGTTCACGGTTATAGTTAGCATAACAATAAACACAATGATGACAACAAGTATTATACTCGCCAATATCTACACTTTCAACACATCCACATTCTTTTCTTTGATTCTTATCCTTTTTTACATTCAATGCACAAGAACCAATGATATTTGAAATAAGTAGAAGATCAATGCAAGCACCATGTTCTATGCCATACCCACTAAGGTCAATATGTTCTGCACAAGTTTGAATTATAAAACCATAACTATTAGCTATAGACACAAATGATTTAGCGAGAATTTGAATTTCCGCATCACTAGGCTCTCGTATATTCAATCTTGACGTATTAGTTTGTACTCTTTTGTACAAATCTATAAAACTTATCACACATCTATTGGAAAACCCAGATAATCGTTTAGCGATCTCCTCAAAATACCGAATATGATAAGCAACATCCATTCTATCAGACAAGAAAATAGGATCATATCGCCATATCACTTTTTCTGGGCCTATTTTATCAGACAACTCACGAAAAGTATCAAAAACACTCCTTTTCAGTGGTACTTCCTCCTCAATATGCTTATCATAAGGATTTACAGTAAATTGAAAATAGTATTTATAACCAAACAACTCATCCAATCGACCTATCATTGCTCTTGGATTTTTCGTCCAAAACACTATACAATCCACCACACTGGGGCGAATGTCAATTCTACTAATCCGATGAATATTCATCGGATTACGCACATCTACAAACCCAGCCTTAATTCGATAAAAAAACCAATCGGAATAAAAAGCTGGTATATCCGTCCTTCTACTAACACTAAGTATCATTTGTGCTTTAAAACAATAAATACCTGTTTGGACCTACAGCGCGAATTACACTTCACAACCCTATTCTTCTCACTTAAGGGAAACACCAAGTTGTCACTCCGATAAACTTTCCATTTACACCCTCTAGCATAGTTATCACTAGGGAAAGCATAGGCTTTACACCTTATTGATTCGAGACTATTATTACATAATGTTGCATTTTTAAGCAATTCTACCAATCGAATTACCATCTGAAATCCAGAATTCAAGCGATTGTCATTCCCATAAAATCTTATATCATTAAAAATGATACTGCGCACTCTTTTGTCAATACAGAAATCCCGAATATCCTCTAAAAACTTTTGTTTTTGATTTGACGTCTGGAATTTCACGGCATCAGACAACAAATAGTTCAAAATCAATATATCTACGTTTTTACCACCTTGCCAATCACAGAACATATCTGTCGTATAAAAGTTGATGGTATGGGGAGAATTCGCAAACACTTCTTTACTCAGACTTTGTACAGCATTCCATACTGGGCTTTGATCATAACCTTGGTAATCTAACGTAAAGTTTGGAGCTACATCCTTCCATGCCTTTATTATTCCAAACACTTCTGAACCTGGGCCACACCCTAAAGATGCACAAGTCACCCTTCTTGTTTTATTATTAGGATAACGTTTTAACAACAGTGCTACTTCTGATGCAAATCTATTAAAAAACTGCAAGACATAATGACAAGTAATCTTTTTACAACTATATGTAAATCACGGCTGGTCAAATTGAATATGCTTCAAACACGCCGTACAATCACCTTCTTCACATTGACAAGCCTTACAAAAACGATTCAACGTACAGCCCTCATCACACTTCGGCATTTTTATATAGGTGTCATAACACCTTGCTATAAGGTCATCAAATTCTTTCATATTCCAACAAATAATACTTTATACCACATATTCGCCACCTCGTCGCCCCCATGTGACATTTTTCACTCTATACCTTAAAATGCCGAGGTTTTAGCATTTTTGCAAAGGTTGTCCATATAAAACCAGACACAAAACTATCGCTGTAGCAAAGTCGATGCTTCCAACGATTGTGCCAAAAGCGCCTTGGTTTTACCCAAAGACCACTCAGGAGAGTTCCATCTTCATGTTCTGAGAATTCCGGAGACAGTATATCGCCCAGTACTCGACAAACTAGACCTTCATCTTTTTCAAAATCATGAAAAAAGTCCTGTCGCATCCCGAGATATTTCACACCAATCGTACTAAAAATACTCGCAAGGCGTTCTAATCCATATTTTCTAAATCTTGAACACAACAATTCCCAATCAATGGAGTCATGGTGCTTGCGAATAAACAACAACCAATCAAGAAGATGCCGAAGGGTAACTTCTGTGGAGGCAAAATGTCCCGAGCAATGTTTCAATATAAACAAGGCATTGAAATCATCAGAAGGATAGTACAAGTTCTTACATTCATCCCTTTGAACATATGCTTGTGAAACCAAAAACTTAAACAGTCTTTCCATTTTGTGACTTGAAAAGTGGTCATAAGCGTTGATAAAATCAAAATGATTCTCAACAGATATACCTCCGTAGGTAAATACCGTATGATGATGGTGCGTGTTATCAATTATTATGTTTAACTTCTCCTTCACTACTTTATCCGCTTCTTTCCATACTCCTTTCTTACCAAACGCAGGGAACATGCCCATTCGCCCCAAAAAAATATCAATATCTCCAACAGGTCTATGTTCTGGTATAGGCCAACAACTAGAAAGGCCATAGCCTTTCAGAAGCATCATCATGTAGCCATTTTCAGCATAAAAGATTGCCAAGTTGCGGATTTCATTTTTATGCCTTTGGTAGGCTTTCTCCATAAGTACCACCTGAGCAATTGCATTATAAAGTGTTGCCCCTGTTGGGCGTTTTTCTTTCGGCAACGTGCTTATAGCATCCATAACTATTGCCAGCACACCTTGTCGAGCAGCCAAGGCCGTCACATCTGGCCAGTTGACAGCATCAAAAACGCTCAAATCAAGTTTGTAGTCATCGTTTATGGCCCTTGCTACAAGCTTTAATAGAATTATTTCAGACCGAGTCACGCTCTTATTATTATATTTTGAAGTTTTCTATTACATCCATTGGTTGCCATCCTAATTCACGTTTGGCTTTTTCGTTGCTCCATGTGTCCGAAGTAACAATTTTCTCCAAACGGGAAGAATTGATAGGGAAGAAAGAGAACACGTCACCAATTAAAGCTAAGCTTTTTGCCATCCAGTAAGGAATGCTAATAGGCTTTGATTTACCAAGTTGCTTGGCTATAGTAGCTTCCAATTCTCCAAATGAAGGGTTGTGGTCGTCACATACATTATATATTCCACCTTTCTTTGCAACAAGAGGGACTAGACGTGCTATGTCATCCACCATCAAGACGCTCTTTCTGGCCTTACCTCCAGCAATACTAAGATATGCGCCTGTACGAATGCCGTTAATCATTGCCCCCAAATTTCCGGGGGCACCCTTACCTGCCAATAAGGATGGACGTAGAATACCAAGAATTACATTATGCTTGTTGCACCATTGCGTAAGATATTCTTCAGCTTTTATCTTGCTGTCAGAATAAGGCGAGTCGCCTACTAATGAGCGACTGTCTTCTGTATCCATATTTCCTGGTTTATCTCCATAGACATTCATTGTCGATATGAATATAAAAGCTTTGGGTACGCCCACTTTTTCCAAGGCTTCACATAAGTGGATTGTTCCAGTGAGATTAACGTCATAAAACGCTTTTTTCTCAGCTTCTGTCTTTGGATATATATGTGCTTTACCTGCAGCATGAAGAACTATGTCATAACGTCCGGGCAGTTCGGGTATATCAGACACGAAATTCGCTTTTATCATATCTGCATCCATAATGCCAATAGTTGTTACTTCATAGTTTTCATCTAATATGGGTTTTATGTTTCGTCCGAGGAAGCCAGTTCCTCCTGTAAATAAAAGTTTTTCCATATAAACAAATTATAATTGAAGATTACACCTACCAATACCAAGCCTAAAATAACTTTTTTAAAACTATTACTTAAAATTATCCCAGTTCTTAATCACCTCATCCCAAGGACCACGATCTTCCTTGTCATAAATATATACGCACTTGGCATCCTTGAAGTCACGAAGCCATTCTGCAATAGAACACATGCCACCTTCTACTCGTTTTGCATAATCAATGACTTCGCTCATTGATGTAAAAGGTTCAAACTCCTTGCGGTCTGCAGGATCGATATATCCATTTTCCATACCTTTTATCCAAAGATAAGGCAAAGGCATACCTGCAAATTTACAAGTTGGATTCCAAGCGGAAGCTCGGAAATTTGTTTCCATAAAGTAGAAGGTTCCATCCTTGTCTATCAAGAATTCAACTTCAAACACACCTTCAAAGCCTATCTCTTCAAACATTGCCTGAAGCTTAGCTTCCATATCTTTGTCCTCAAACATCTTCACATCATGATAAGGACTATAATAACCTTGGATAAGGTACTTCCACTTCATTTCTGTGATAATCTGCATCTCCTTTCCTTTGTTGATACAGTAGCCTTCTAATGCCATTTCATTTTGTTTATCTACGAAATGCTGAATCATAATCAGAGGACTTTCTATCTTACCAATAGCCTCTTTCAGTTCCTTTTCATTTTGACAGATGTATACATCTCCTTTCCAAGAACCAGAATTAGGCGAAATGTCTTTAGTTATAATTGGATACCACAGATTTTCAGGGAGTTGATCTTCCTTACTGATGACATAGCTATCGAGCACGTTAAATCCGTGTTTCTTAGCAAGTTGCTGGATATTGTACTTGTCCATGAACTCGTTGATTCGTCCCGTACGGCCAGCATTATAAGTTATAAACTTATCTTTCCATTCATCGTAGTGCTCATCAAAATAGCCTACAGACTTATCATCTGAGAATACAATATATGGTTTTTTGCCTGTTTCCCACGCAAAATGACCATATTTTTCCATTAGTAAGTTGAAGCCTTCTGAAACTGAATCTACGCGATACAAATCAGAGACATACTTGCTCTTAGTGGCAACTTCATATCTACGCTTTACAGATATGTAAACAGGGTTGATCCCATTCTCGCCAAGGGCACGAATCATATTAAGTGGGTTGTAGTGTTCCAGTGCAAAAACAATGCACAGGTGACCGTTGTACTGATTGTTCATATTCTATTTAAAAATGTTTAAATTATTTCTTTGCTTCGTCCTTATACACATTTTTCCCAAGGACAACTGTGGATATAATACCAAAGAAAGTCTTGATGTCTAATAATAACGACATTCCATCTACATACTGTGCATCCATTTCAAACTGAGTCTCACGATCTGCAGTAGCTCGTAAATCAAGATCTACAGTACAGAACATTCCTGGAAGCACATCATAGCGGTGCACATAACGCTTGTTATTCTTGTAAGGGGCAAATTCAAAATCCAAAATCGGACGAGGTCCGATAATTGCCATCGTACCATTCAGGATATTGAACATCTGCGGTAACTCATCTAAACTTGTACGGCGCAAAATAGCCCCTACTTTTGTAATACGGCTGTCACTTTCCGAACTTGCAATGCCTCCCTTTTCAAAAGCTCCCTGACACATTGTCCTGAATTTGTAGCAAGTAAATGGTTTCATGTTCTTGCCCATTCTAATTTGCTTAAATAGAGCAGGACCTTTACTGTCGCATTTGATGATGATAGCAATGATAATCATCGGTATAGCACATACAATAAGTCCACATAAAGCCAAAGCGATCGAAACAAATCTCTTTAAAAAACGTCTATACATCTGTTATACAATTAGCCTTCTTGATTAATTTTTGTCTATTCTGATAAAAGCATTCCTTTATATACTCTGCACCAAAGTCATTTTTAACCGTTGTATATACATTGCCTGACATCGTTTTATATTCTTCTGATGTTTGAGATAATGCTTTACTCATTGATTCAAAGAGCGTTTCGACAGACTTTATTTCGCAAACGAAACCTGTTTTGCCCTCTATAATCAAATCGATCATTCCATTTATCTTTGTCACAATAGATGGAACTCCGAGTGCACCAGCCTCAAGGATAGTATTCGGAAACCCTTCTCTATAACTTGGGAGGACAAAATAATCGCTAGCCGCTACATACCTTTCCGGATCGGATACGGAACCTGTGAAAACTACATTATCCATGGCTTTCACCTTTTCAAGCAAGTCTTGATCTAAAGAATCAATTTCATCTGGAGCACCCAAAATAAACAGAAATGTGTCTTTGCGATTTATTCTAAGGAATGCCTCCATCAGTTCGTTAACGCCTTTTTGAGGTACAATACGACCAACAAAGCTGAAAACCTTAACATCCTCTGGTATTTGAAACTGCTTTCGAATTTCCTCCCTCCATATTGCTTTCTTTTTAATATCGAAGCGTTGCAGACTCACACCTTGAGCACTACCTTTTCCAAGTACTACTCCTTTATTCGGTTTAAAGAGGCCTTCGCTGATAGCCCATTCCCTATTTAAATGACTGTCTGGCTGTACACTTGTAGAAAGTAGACACGTGAAATACTCCATAAACTTGAAGAATTTTAACTTAATACCAGTATAATCGGTATATGGAACACCCCATTGGCAGAAGATTCTTACAGGCACGTGTGCCATCCAAGCCGCAATTGAAGCGTACAAGCCTGCATTTGATGATGCATACTGAACAATATCAAATCTCTGTTGTTTAAATATCTTGTATAGCCTATAAGTACACTTTATCACTTCTATAGGTGACACTGCACCTCTACCCATTTCCACAGGAATGTAGGTTATAGGCGCAATAGCATCATTACTGAAGTTGTCACAAGGTTGACAAATTAGATAACAATCATAATCCCTTTCTGCTACATAGGAAAGAGTTGGCACCATTATTTTTGCAGTACCAGGACGAGTGGTTATTCCACAAATCTTTATTTTGCTCATCATTTTATTACATTTCTAATCTTCTTTTGCAGAAGGAGTGTAGTAAGTTTAAGTCCAAACAGCTTATATACAAAGTTCACTTTCTTCACTTTAGGATCTTGAGTATATTTCAACAAGTACTTATATTGCTTCAAATACTCGTATTTTTCTTTCGCTATTTGTTTGTCTAAGAATTGTAGATAGCCGAGTATAATGCTATACTCATATGCTAGAAACGACAGAATACAGTCTTTAGCTTCTTTGCTAAACGAACGTTTGTTAATCTTTTGCAACTCAGTCTCTACAATATTTATAAGGCTATCAATATTTCTCTGACCGATGTTGTGCGTAATAGAACCTGTCACTCCCTGTCGATATGCATACACGTTTAAGTTTACAAACATACACTCCTTGCAGCAATCCAACAAATTGATAAACCAAGGGATATCTTCTGAAAGCTGCCCCTTAATGAATGTTAGATTATTGTCTACAACAAACTGCCGTTTCATCATTTTCATGCAAGCGCTCATTACCATAGAGCTAGTATAGGTAAGTAGTTTTACTGCTTCATTCTTTTCTCTTGGCTTTGAAAGTCGTTCGTCATATAAAGCCCATGGAGAAAAATTGTCCTTGTCAGAATAGTAGTAGCTGCAATTGAAATTGATGAAATCTACATTTGGATTGTCAATTGCAACTTGCACCAATTTTTCAAGGTCATCGTTGTGCATCCAAAAATCATCGCTATCCACATAGATAAGATAATCACCTGTTGCAAACTTGGTTCCGTAGTTACGAGCGTCACTCAAACCTCCATTCTCTTTGTGAACAGCTTTGATACGATTATCTTCAGCTTCGTATTTGTCACACAATGAAGAACATGAATCAGGTGATCCGTCATCTACAAGAATTATCTCTATGTTACGGTAGGTCTGACATGTAATACTCTTCACACAACGGTCAAGGTATTGCTCTACCTTATATACTGGTATTACAAAACTAACTTTCATTTTTTCAGTTTGGTTTATATTTGTCTCTTTATTATTGGACACCTGCAGCTGTAAGAAATTCCTCAAAACTTGCAAACATAGCCTTATGATGCTTTTTATAAGCATTATATGATGGTCCTAATTGAGATTTTATAAGATCTGAAATCTCAGGATATTGATCAATTTTATCACCATCTACAAACAGCACAAATTCTTCGCGGAAATCTTCAATTTTTGGTTTCCTGTTAAATCTTTGTTGAATGCTTACTGCATAATCAAAAGCCTCCTTAATACATTTAATTTCACGTTTACTATGAAACTCATCAATATTCATAATCACTCGACAGGGTGATCCCGTGGCAATAGAATTCGAAGGTATATCTTTGGTTACAACACTATTTGCACCAATAAAAACATTATCCCCAATAGTTACACCTTTTAGAATAGTTACATTGTATGCGGTATTGACATTGTTTCCAATCTTTATACGGCCACTCGAAGGAAGGAACTCTCTACCCGAGTAAATGAACGTTCTTGTTACCCAATCATGGGTTAAAAGTGTCAGGCCCTTATTGAAATAGCAATCATTACCAATAGTTATTAAGCTAGGGCGTGTCAAATCGATTTCAGTTGAAAAAGGTCTGAATTTATTACCCCCCCCGATTTCTATTCCACTATTTCTTAAGTAATTCACATATGTATGATTTGAAAAACGACATACGTAGCTCCAAATTTTATAGATTATACGATTTGTTATCATTTTATATTTGACTTTATCCAATTAATACTATCCTGTCTTAAGTAGTCCAATTTATCTTTAACTGCTGTTATATCATACTGTGGTTGAATGGATTCAATTTCAGAATTAATTCTTACAATGCAATTATCAGCGCCGCAAGCTTTCAATAGAGAAGACTGCCTATCATCGCCTACGTTGTCCGGCACTATAGATACAAGTGGAATTCCAAAGCTGAGAGCAAAGGCTGTTCCATGAAAACTTGATGTTACGACAAGACTTGCATTAGCGAAAAGATTTATAAACTGTGGTATTGTAGAGTTATCCGCATCAATAAAATCAATATCCTTACAATCTTTTGAATCTCTGATACCCTCTAATGCCACTACATCACATTTCATTTCCCTACTAAAATGTTTCACTACTTCGTATATATATGGACGTGGCTCAAAGGCATAAGCCCACATATAATACAAAATATATGGCTTTCTACTTATCGTGAGAGAAGGGAAACTTTCAAGCCATTGTTTTTTATTCAGTAATAGCGTAGGGTCTAAAGTAACTTTTACTGGTTTGGCAAGCCCTAATTGATCATGGATGATAGCTATACCATGACTTTCTCTCACTGATATAGCCGAAAAACGGCTCAACTCCTTTTTGAATACAGAAGCATATTTGTCTGCAATTGTTTTGGTTGCAAAACTTGAAGATAAAGAATAACGTTTCTTATCTGAAGGAGCGAACTGCAACAAAAAACATGGATCACCTAAAAGATATTTAGTATTCCAAACTTGATCACTTCCAACAACAAAAGCATCATAATCTTTCCAATTATATTTTTCCAATTCTGCTTGGCTTTCAAAAGGAGGAGTAAAGTTCAGAAAATTATTTCTGAATCGTTTAAGTACTGCTGCTTTACATTTTGGCATCAATAAGGTCTTAAGAGGATAAAATCGTTCTCTAAAAGAAGGGTCTCTTCCTATTTCTTTATAATATCTATCATTGAAATAGTTATATTGAATTACCTTCACCTCATGCCCCAAACTTTGGAGTATTTTTTGTGTCGCATAAGTTTGCAACACAGAACCATAATTAGGAACATGATATATTGTTATAAGTCCTATTTTCATTTGACGATCATCCTTTTAATTTTAGCAATTACTTTAATTGAAAAAACAAGCGATTTGAACCGAAAAGAATCTATCGGTTTGCCTTTCTTCAAATAATCCATTACAAAACTGCTAAAAGGCTTAGCGCATGCATTTTTTCTCATCTGACCTTCTGTCACAATATCCAAAGGTTGCTCCTTTAGAGTTACACCATTAAGACCTTGTACAATATTACGGCCTTTTTCAGTAAATGCTATTAAAGCAATAGTTCGTTAAAATTTGAGACAATGGCTAAGCGGCTTTACGCTGCCCAGCC
>ERZ780063.32-NODE-32-length-37425-cov-3.47412_pt1 | contig 37425 bp, 43 predicted proteins | sample MGYA00511842_ERZ780063 | MGnify/ENA primary metagenome ERZ780063 (study PRJEB29588, sample SAMEA2146321) | human gut metagenome | biome: human gut; feature: human-associated habitat; material: faeces | place: Denmark | collected 2008/2010 ... | reverse complement strand
ACAATATTGTAATGATTCAAAGTTGAAGTTATTAATTCAACTGCTTTTTCTACTTCTCTTTTTTGATCAGTATCTTCATTTCTTAAATAAAACACACCATCTGTATTATTAGCAATAGTAAAATCTATTAATGCTTGAAAAAAGCCACCTAAATGCATATAACCAGTTGGAGAAGGTGCAAATCTTGTTACACATGCACCTTCTTTTAAATTTCTTTCAGGATATTCCTTTTCATAGTCTTCAACCGTTTTTGTAATATTAGGAAATATTAAATTAGCTAAATCTTTATTTGTCATACTTTTCTCCTCTATCTATATAAAATAAATTTATTAAACATATTGGTTGCCCTAGTTAGATTCGAACTAACGCATCTCGGAGTCAGAGTCCGATGCCTTACCGCTTGGCCATAGGGCAATTTAACAAATATATTTTATCACAAATTATATTAAAGTTAAAGAAAAAACAAACATTTAGTTTGTTATTCAGTTCTAAGTGCGTCAACTGGATCTTTTTTAGCAGCTATTTTTGCAGGTATAAAGCCACCTATAACAGTAAGTAACACACTTATCATTATAAGAATTATTGCATGTACTGGATTAAGTTTTGCAACGTTTTTCAATTCAGTTAAATTTTGTATAATTGAATTAGCTGGTATAATAAGTAATCTTGATATAAGTATACCAAGTAATCCAGAACATAAACCTATTATAAACGTTTCAGCATTAAAAACTCTTTTTATATCTTTTTTTCTAGCTCCTAGTGATCTTAAAATTCCAATTTCTTTTGTTCTTTCAAGCACACTTATATATGTTATAATTCCTATCATAATTGATGAAACAACTAGTGAAATTGAAGAGAATGCTATTAAAACAACTGTAATAGCGTCCATAATATTATTTGTAAGTGATGAAATCATCGATGCCATATCTGTATATTCAATTTTGTTTTCTTCTCCTAAATCTTTATTATACTCATCTAAATAATCCGTAATTTTTTCTTTTGTTTCAAAATTTTTAGGGTATATATAAATTGCACTTGGAATACTTTCAGCACCTAAATATGAAAGTACATAATCTTTTGTGTTATAACTATTACTATTTTCATCAAATGGTTGACCAGACAAAACATTTATATTTGATGTTTCTTGAGCTTTTACAATTTTAGAATCTTTGTTTTTACTTATTATTAAGTCTACAAGTGAATTTGTATAACCTATTCCACTACCACTTGTCATGGATTCTTTTTCTTCTTTTCCTCTTATTATTGCTTGTACTTTTAAAGTTATACTGTTTTTGCTATTGTAAAGAGTTTCATAATTAGTGTTAGGTATAAAAATTCCGTTAAATTCACTATAATATTCATCATTTATTACAACTTTCAATTCTTTGTTTAATATTTCATCAAATGTTACTTTATCTTTTTCATTAAAACCAAGTTGTTTTAATGTTGACATATATACTTGGTTTTTGCTATCAACTTGCAATATCAAACCTGGTTTTGAATCATCTATTTCTCCATATAATATATCATAATTATTCTCTATGACTTCTAAATTATTTTTACTCTTTGAATTTGTTGGTAGTAATGTCCATGGTTGAGTATTCATATTTGTTGTATCTACTAATTTATATGTATTGTTATTTTTACTTATAATATTAAATCCTATGCTTTTTTGATATGATATGCCTGCTATATTATTTACATCTATATTATCTATGTATTCTATATATTTTTTAGTAATTACATTTTTGTGGGTTAGTGTTTCACTTATGTCTTGTTGTGAATATACTATTTTTTCATCTGTATATTTTTCTAAATTTTCATTCGCACCTTTTAACTGAGATATCATATTATCATCCATTGTCATTGCTTGTGTTGATACGATAATTGGTGCTTGAGATAATGTATCTTTTTCAAATTCATCGATTTTTATTTGAAAACCATTTGATAAAGCTAATATTAATGAAATTCCAATTATACCAATAGAAGATGCAAATGCTGTAAGTGCAGTTCTTCCTTTTTTTGTTTTAATGTTATTAAATGAAAGATTTAATGCAGTTAAATAATTCATTGTAGTTTTTTTTATTTTATAGTTATTTAAGTCATCTTCTTTATTTTTTACTGGATTTGAATCATTAATTACCTCTCCATCTTTCATTTCTATTATTCTATTTGCATATGCAGTTGCAAGTTCTGGATTGTGAGTTACCATTATTACTAATTTATCTTTAGCAATTTCTTTTATCAAATTCATTATTTGAATACTTGTATTAGAATCTAAAGCGCCTGTTGGTGCATTGTTTAAATACAATTTATTTAACTTTCAAAATTCCATACTATTTTCATGTCTCTTGTTTTAGTTTTTTTATCATATTTGCCAATATAAACTCTATCAATAAAGTCTGAAACAATATCTATATCAATACAATCAATATGTTTATATTTACTATATACAGTTTTCTTATTTTTTAATACATTCTTTTTCTCATTGATTAGATTTAATTCTTCTTTGATTTTAATCACTCTATTTTCTAATTTTTCACTGTCATCTTTATATTTACTTTTTAATATCATATACTCTTCTGTATCCAATAGACCATTAATTTTATCTTCATATAAATGTTGAAAGTATGTTTTTTTATTTTGTAATTCCTTATTAACATCAATTAGTTCTTTGTTTAAACTATTTATTCTACTTTTGAATAAATCATTATCAGTATCTTTTTCTTTAAACTCTTTTAATTGTTCTTCATTATAAAAGCGATTTAATAATTCATTAATTTTGTTTAATGCAAAATTGTTTAATTCATCTTTGCTTATACTATTTTGATTATCACAACTTTTGTATTTTTCATTTTGATCTTTACATCTAAAATATACATGATTACAATCACCAGTTCTGGTATAAACTTTTCCGCAACATTTACAATAAAGTTTATGAACAAACGGATTGTAATATCCATTTTTGTTGGCACGAACTCTATGTTTTAGTCTTTCTTGAACTTTTAACCAATTTTCTGGTGAAATAATACTTTCATGTGTATTTTCAACTCTTATCCAATCTTCTTTGTCTTTTTTTATTTTTTTCTTATTTTTATAACTTACATTTGTTGTTTTTGATTGAACTAAATTACCTATATATACTTCATCAGTTAGTATTTTTTTTATCATTTGATCACACCATTTGCATTTTTTTCTGATATTTTTTTCATAATCAATTATTTTTTTCTCATCATTAGTTATTTGAACAACATCAAAATAATATTTTTCATGTTCTATATTATTTTCAAGTAATACATCAAATTGATAATTAATTATATGCTTTCTATCCAATACTTCCACAACTGATGCTATGCAAGTTGTATCAAAAGGAATAATATCATTCTTTTTTAACAACGTCCACTTTTTTACATCAAAATTATTATAATCAATATTATTATCAGTTGTATAATATATCTTCATTTTACTTTCAGAATAATTTTTTAAATATAATTTGCATTTATTATCAAAAGTTTTTTTATCTTTTGAAAATATATTATAAAAAATAAGATTATGAAGTATTTCCTTGCTTTCATTAATATAGTTTATATCAATTTTGTAAAATCCTGCTTTTTCAATATGATCATATATTAAATAATTATCAAGATATGCTAATTTTAAATTTGAACCCTTAGATACCTTATATTCATAGGGACTAGCAACAGAATTATCGTTCAAATCCCTTGCTATTGTTCTAAGTCCCATTCCATTAATATAATTTTCAAATATTTTTTTTACAATTTCAGAAGCTATTGGATCTATAATTAAATGATTTTTATTTTCTGGATCCCTATTATAACCATAGGGAGCAAAACTTCCTGTAAACTCTCCACTTGCTCTTTTTGTTCTCAATGTTTCTTTAATATTTATTGAAGTATCCTCTAAATACCATTCATCTGTTAATCCTAAAATTTGGCTAGTCTTTTTTGTTTCACGTCTAGTGTTATCAATGTGATCAACAACACTTTTAAATTGTACGTTCCACTCTAAAAACTTATTATGTAAATATTTTTCTATAAGTTCCATGTCTCTTGCAAATCTTGATTGAGTTTTTGCAATTACTATATCTACTTTCCCAGCTTCACATGCTTTAATCATTTCATTAAATTGTGGCCTTGAACTATCTGCTCCAGACCAATCCTCATCATTATAAACTCCTACAACTTCATATCCATGATCTTTTGCATAATTGCGTAACATTAAATCTTGATTTTTGATACTCTCTGATTTTTCTTCTTTGGTTAATTTATCTCCATCTTCCCTTGATAATCTTTCGTATAACACCGCCCTTAAATGTTTATCTTTACTTGTTTCACTATTCATAAAAAATCCTTTCTTATTTTTTAATCATAGTTTCAAGCCTATATAAATTATAACGCATATTAAGCATAATTACAGCCCTTTAACAATGAATTTTCTTTTTTCTTAATATAATTATAGAGTTTTTTATTAAATATAACCGATAATTCTTCTTCTGTAGTGTTTATTTTTGATGTTTTATATTCTTCTTCACAAATATAATTAATAGTTTGTTTTACCTTTCCGTTTTTTACCATTTTTTTACCCCCTTATTTATTCTTTTTATTTAATAATTTATTTCATCAACTATTTTTCCCTCTATGACAATTTGATAACCTTTTCTATTCTGATTACAAGTAATTAGCGTTATATACTTGCTTTCATTAGAATCAATTACTTTTGCCTTACCAGTTTTTTCTATATCATATTTTTTTACAACTTTATAGTGATATGTAATACCATTATAATAAACATATATATCATCATCTTTTTCTACTTGATTTAATTTACTAAAAAAAGCAATATTACTATTGCCAGAATGTGAATACAAAATAAAATTTCCATTTTCATTTGGATATTGACTACTATTATCTACACTTATTGCATACCTAATTGAATTAAAATTTTTAGTATTATCAACAACTCCTCTTTTTAAACTTATCTTAGGTATTTCTAATACTGCTGTATATTGAATATTAAATTTACTTTCTTCTTTAACAGGAGTTTCTTCAACTTCTGTAATTACTTCATCTTCAACATCAAAATTATCAATAATTGATGTTGTTTCTATATATTTTTCAACATCTTGATTATTTTTATTTTCTAATGATTTATTATAAATATAATAAAATGCAAAAATCATTATTCCAATTAAAATTAATATTTTCCCTATTTTTTTCATATTTTGTTTTCCTTTTTGTTATCCCATATTGTGATTTTTGTGAATCCTTTACTTAAATTTCTTGATACACAAAAACTATAATTTATTTTTATATAATCCTCTAATTTTTTTAATTCCATTTTATTAATTATTTTATGAATTAATAAGCTAAATGAATTTTCATCTTTATTTATTGAAATATCATATCTATCAAATAAATTATTTTTTAAATTATTTATAAAATCATTATCTATCACTTCATTTTCAATAAATTTATTTTCTTCATTTTTTAACACTTTATTTATTTCTTTTTGAATATTTTGTTTGAATTGCATTTGAATGTTCTTTGATGTTTGATTTAATTTTTCTTGACTTTTTATTTCTAAACTTCTCCTTAGTTCTTCAACCGTATAATAATTACTTGTTACACGTTTTAATACTTTAGTTTCTCTTTCTAAAACCGAAACATTTTTATATTGCGGAAATAAATCATAATAAAGATAAGTATCTCTAAAAATTGGATTACTTACTGTTGGAAAGATAATAGTTTTATATTTTAAAGCCATTATTTCTGTAGCAGTTAATAGATCTTTTCCCATTAATGAAATTGTTTTATTAGCCCCTATCTTCATTACATCTATACTTTTACTCATTGAATTAGTTTCTACTGTTTCACGTCCTAGTTTCTTTACTATTCTTTCAGCACAATCAACACTATTAGTTTTAAGATAACAAAGAGCAACGTTATCTATAATAATGTTTGCAACTTCTTTACCATAGACTTGTTCTAATTGAGCAAAAGATTGAATAAAAAATTGAAATCTCATTCCACGTGATCTTGCCACAGAAACCAAAGTTTCGATTGATGAAAGTGGTGGGCAATTTGCAAATTCGTCCAATAACCATTCGATCTTTACTGGTAATGTTCCTTTATTTTCTGGAATGTTAGCAAATTTAGTTAAATCCTTAGTTAACATACCGATTATAATTGTAACTAATTGAAAGTATGCACGATCTTCATCAGGAACAATTAAAAATAAAGCTGTAGGCTTTTTACCTAAAGAAGTAAATTGAAATTCACTAATGCTAGTTAAATTTTCAACATTTAAGTCATCAAATATTGCCATTTTCTCACCAAAGACAGCTGTTATTGATTTATATGTATTTTCAGCTGCTGAAAGAATGGAAATTAAATAATCTTTAGATAAACTACCATATTGACGATTATTAATATTTTTCTGTAAATAGTTTTGGTTTTCTTTTATTAATGACGAATTTTGAAACTTTTTAACACTTGAAATATTAATTTTATTTTCAGATATTAATCCAGCTTGATAATCTTCTAAAAAAATTCCTACAATACCAATAAATAATTGTTTAGCACTATTAATCCAAAACTTATCATTTGTTTCCTTATCAACAAAAATTAAGTCTGCTAATGATATTACTAATCGGTTTGACTCTGCTTGATATTTAGAACTTGAATTTTGATATTCTCGAATCATTAATATTAATTCTTCATTTGATTTTGAAGAAATATATTCTTTTAATGATATATTATTTTTTAAATTATTTTTTAAAATACCTTTTTCATACATTTTCTTATCTGATAACATTTCAATTACATTATTCTTGTTATTTTTTATAATATCAATTAAATAATCTTCTAAACTATACTTTTCTTTTATTTTTTCAATATATTTATCATCAAAAATATTATCTATTTTGATCTTATTTTTTTTAATAAAATGAGTAAAAAGAAAAAGCATTGTCTCATTAGCTTTACAATACTTTTTCCACTCGTCAATTATAGGCTGCATAATATTAATTCTATTAGATTTTGTTGGATTTCTAAAATCTATTGTTATTACATCATAACCGTTTTCAGCAAATACCTTACTTGTTGCTCTAAATATCTCACCTTTAGGATCTGTTACAACTACACTATGTTTTTCTTTAGCAGTTGCAAACATTAAACATTCTGGTATTACGACAGTAACACTTTTACCGCTACCTGTTGATCCAATAAAAAGATAATGAGGACTTTTATTATCAAAATAAACATTTTGAAAATGTCCGTTTTTCTTTTCAAACCAAACCGGGAATCCTATACTGTTAATATCATTAATTTTTTCTTTTACAAAATTTTTTTCTATTTCCTTAATATCAGCAAATTTACTAGATCCATGTTCATTTTTATTTTCTAATTTTCTTTTACTTAATCTTGGCTCAATAAACAAAATAAAAATAATTGCAAATATTACTGATATTAAAATTAAAAATTCAATAGAAGTCATTGTGTTAAATTTTATACTATCCATTTATATTATTAACTCCATGTTTTCTATAATTAATATTTTTCATATTTCAATACCATCATTTTTATTTTCAACTTTTTCTAAAACTTTTACAACATCAAACTCTGAAAAATAAACAATTTCTGGATTATAATTTTTACTTGCTTTCTTTGCATCCTCATAAAGTTCTTTATTTTTATACTTCTTATAATCTTCAGGTTTAAATCCGGTTGTTCCAAATGTATCAAAATCTTTAATTAATTCTTTGTTAATCATTTTTCCTTTATATCTATATCCTGTCTCATAATCATAATATTTATCTAAAACTTCAACCTCAATTGGTAATTGTACTAATTTATCCGTACTTTGTATTCTAGTATGTTCTATCTTTCCATCAGGATATTCAACAGTAAGATTTATTCCATCTACTTCATCTTTAAATCTTGAATTTCTGATTATTGTTGTTCCACCAACGTCATTATTAATAGAACAAGAAGATACTTCAACTTTATCACCATTTTTTAATTTATGATAATCACTTTCTAATTCAGAATATTCTTTTACTAATTCTTTTATTTCAAATTGACTTATTAAATAATCGAACAATTCATTTTGATTTATTAATTCATCCTCTATATAACCCATAATTAAAAGAAATTGTAACTCATCATCTTCTTTACCTTCAAATACAGTACCAAATGTACCATCTCCACCAGTTCTTATAGTGCATGATGGTTGCCATTCTTCTTTTGAATCAATAATTTCTTTGGCTTTATCATTTATTCCTAAAGCAACACAAGCTGAATCCATACCAATTGTATAATCGTTTAATTTTATATTTTTAGAATAAATTAATGTATCATCCTTACCTATGTTACAAGTTTTATCTTCTTTTTTTAATAGTAAAGAAAATTCATTACAATTAACATCATAATTATCCTTTTCTACTTCCATTGGATGTATATCTAAATTAACTACCCAATTTTTTGCATTTATATTATTTTTTTCATATCTACACCAAATATTTTTTTCATACATTGGATCTGATATTACAATGTGATCTATATGATCTATTTTTCCTTTATAATTCATTTTCATAATCTCCCATCAATGTTTTTCCTAATAACCATTCTTGCACAGCTTTTTCTGTGTCAAATTCTTCTACCCAACAATTACCTGTTGAATTATCAATTCCTATAAACTTATTGCCTTCATTACAATATAGTTTATCTATATTAAGTGGTAATTTTTCTTTATTTGTCCAAGCTGAGATGTAGTTATCTGCAATATCTTTATCAACACAACTTAAAGTTCCATCTTTAAAATAAAATTCTTCTGATTTACTATCCCTACAATATACAGCTTCAGTACCATTTCTTATTATTTCGATTGAACTTAAATTATTATCTTCATACAATTTTCTAGCTACTTTCAAAGCACTTTCAAAATCAGAAAATACATAATCATAAGTACAGGAATATCCAGCATCTCTATCTCTATCAGTTTCCCATGCTTTAATAGTATAATTATCTATTATATAATCGTCTATTATCTTGTGGTTAACGCTTGCTTTTTTGTATCCATTTTTATCAAATAACAAATTTGTTAGTGCTCCTGAATAAAATAAATTTTTTATTACATCTAATGATAAATTTGAATTTAAAAATATCTCGTTATCTTCTAATTTTTCATCTGGTAAATTAATTGATAAATCATCCCATAAATCACCATTTTCTTTTATTAACAAAAAAGCTGTTCTTTCATTATTAATGTAAACAGCTTTTTTTAAATATAAATCAACTCCCTTATAATTCATTACCGGTGTTACTTTTTTCATTTAAAATCTCAACTCCCCCTTTTCCTTTTTTATACCAAGCATTTTCATCAGTTACTTCATAATAATAAAAATTTTCATCACAATTTTCACATACATATTCATAATCAATTAAATCACTCACTTTTAATCTATTTCTGCAAAAAATACATTTACAATTTGTTTCTAAAATTTTCTCATTATTATTTTTTATTATTTTATATACTTTATCATACAATTTACTTAATGCACTTTTTGTATTATCTAAACTACTACCTAAATTATAATTTAACTCTAAATTTTCTAAATTCATTAAATCATCAATATTTTCATAAACTAATTTTATTTTTTTTAATAAATTATAATTATTCATTTTGCACTCCTACATTTTATAATCACTTTCTATATCATTTTTTTGCTCATTCATATTTAAAAGTTTATTTCCATCTAAATGTATATCAAAGTCATATTCAATATTAGATACTATTGTTGCTATAATGTAATCTTGCAATTCTTCTACCGATTCAATTTTCTCACTAGATTCTAAAAAATTACTTTTATAATCATTAAATATTTTAGTTAAATATTCTTTATTCATTTTACCACCTACATTTCTATTTCATCATTGTTTATTTTTTCTTCATGTTCTGTATATTTTTCTTTATTTTTAGATATATTATATACCTCAACAATACAACCTGTTTTAGCTATATATTTATTTTTAAAATCTACATTATAATTCAAATCTTCAAAATGATTTTTTGCTTCATGAACATTTTTAAAAAACTTATAAAAATTATTATCTTTGTGTACTGAGACATCATCACCATTTTTCCAATACATCATTTCTATATGATGACTATTATTATTTGAATCATTTAATGACATAATATTCATTGTTTCTTTAACTTTATTTTTATCTTCTCCAATATAAATATCAAAATCCTCTGTTATACAAGATTCAATTAATTTTCCCATATTAGAAACATCTTTAGATACTATAGTGTATCCACTTTCACCCCAATTCCACGAAAATGGTTCTTGATCTTTTTTAAATATAGTACAAGTATGATCTTTTCCTTTTGTTAATCTTATCATTTCTTCATTTCCATCAAAATATCCAAGTTTAATTAATTCTAATTTTTTATCATCTTTTACTTTTAAAATTACACAATTTTCATTATTTTCAATTATATCAACTAAATAACACAATTTATTTTTCATTACATCACCTTTCCTTTTATTTATACCTCTGCCTGCATTTCTTTTTCTTTTAAAGTTTCTTCAACTGAATCTACATTATCAATAACATCTTTTAGATTATCCCATGCTGTAATTTTAAAATCATTTCCATTAACTATTAAATTATATTTTCCATCAGACCAATCATTAGTACATATACTATCTATATTAATATTTCTATTTTTTAATATTTCTCTATAATAATCAGTAAAACTAGAATTTGTATAACTATCTGCATCTGATCCAAAGCACTCAAATGGAATTTTTTCAGTAAAATCTACATCATAATTTTCTGATATATTTAATATTGGTTTAATTTTTTCTTCATAATATTTAATTGTGTTGTCAATAGATAAATAATCATCAAGTTTAATTGTGATAAATTTATCCTTATTTTCTTGCACCTTAATATGAATTTCATCACAGTTTTTACTAACATTATCTTTTCCTAAATTACTAAAATTTAGATCAACTAAAATAGAAGCATAACGCTGTTGTTCTGCTCCTTCACTACTATGATAACAAGTTGTATAAAATTTTTGTGCTTCTCGTTTTGTTTTAAATACATCTAAACTATCATAACTTACTGTATAAACATCACTATAGCTCATAATCTTTTTCTCCAAACTCTACATCAAATAAATTTTCAAGTTTATTTTCAAGATCAGAAATAGACATATTTTTATCAAACCAATCTATGTTTTCAATTTTGTTTTTCCAAGAAGCATTAGAAGTTCTAGTACCATACTCAATTGTTGATTTTCCATCTATATAATGTAATTCTACGCAATTCACACCATTACATACCCTTGCTACTGTATATGATTCATTATCTAGCATAGATTTAACATCATCAACTAATACATCAAAATATCGTGGTTCTTTCCATTTTTCTTGATTATCCAATAAAAAATCAGGTGGTGTTATTCCGCTTGATTTCATTACATCTACTATATTGTTATCTTGATTCATATATAAATCTCTTTCTATAGAAAGCCCAAATGGTAATTTAATGTTTTCTAATTCAGATAATAAAACATAACCAAATTCTGCATTTTCATCATCACCTAAATGACAATAACCAAACATTTCATAATCATCATTTTCTAATTTATTTGCCTCTGTAATTAGCCAAGTTCCTACTCCTGTTGGATTAAAATATTTTACTATTACCTTTGCATCCTTTCCTAATCCATCTTGACTTCCAAGTGGATATTTTTTAAATTTTTCTTTTAATTCTTCTGTTATTAATTTCATTTATAATATTTTCCTCCTTACTATTAATTATAATTCCATATCATTTTCATAATCTAAACTGATTTCTCTATCATTTATAAACTTTGTTTCAAGATCACCATATCCTATAATTTTATAATTATTATCATCTATTGTAATTATTTCTTCCAAACCATATTTCTTTATTTCCTTTAATAAATTATTTATATCATTTTCAGAATAAGTATCACTATAATAATTATCCCAGTCATCTTTTGATATATGACACATAGTTGATTCAGAAGAACAAACATCATCATAAATACTTTGCAATAATTTTGAACACTTTGAAATTCTTGGCAAATCTAAATATGAATCAAAGTCATCATAAATTAATTTCTTAAAAGCATCCTTAACAAATTTTTCATTCATTTCTGAATTTTCATCACCAATAGAATGTCTAAGACTAGATTCATCATAACTAGCAACAATATTTCCTATTTTCTTACCTCCTCGATATAAAATTGCATTACAGCGTATATCATCATAATCAGTAGACCATGTTTCTAATACTTCAACTTTTCTATTTAAAAATTTTTCATTATACCAAGTTTCATATTTTGCCCATTCTTCATTTTTAAATAATACATCATCTAACAAAATAATTTTGTATTTTTTCTTTAAACTTTCTGCTCTATCATTCCATTCAGTATATGGAAGTTTCCATATTGTGTTCATTTCTTTAAAATATTTATCAATATTATTTTGTGGGCAAATATTTTCTAAATATTTTTCTATCATGTCATATTTTTCACAGCCAATACTTTTTCTAATAGATTCAAAATCTTGAAATATGCTCAAAATTAAATTCCCCCTTTTTTATAATTCTAAACTTTCTTTTTCTTTTGATAATATCTTTTCAAATATCTCATTCTCCATAAAGTCGAACGCTTTAAACTCACTTGGTTCTATTCCATCTGCATAATAATAACTTAACGGAAAAAATTCCCAATCAGAACTATTATCAAACATATACTCATTAGTCCATAAATCATAACTCATATATTCTTTACCTTCTGGAGATTCTAAATGACCGGAGCCATCATCATATTTATGCCAATTCCAACCTTCTCCTAATTTTTCAGCAGGTACTATTGTTTCCTCAAAATCTTCAAATTCATCTGACTCAATAGTTTCTTTATCAATTTCATCACTTAAATTTTCATTTACATCTTCCCAATTAATATAATTATTAATTACAGATATAAAATCTAATACATCCTCTTTGTTAGTTAAATCTAAATCTTCAAACTTTTTTATTACATTTTTATCACTGATAGTTCCACCATTACATGATACATAATCATCAACTTCTGGTGAAAACAATTCACAACTAATTAAAATATCATTGCCAGTTATTTCAATACCTTGCAAATGTGGTTCTGTCATATCAATATTTCTATAATCCCAATCACCACATAAGTTTATAAATTCCTTTAATTTTTTATTTATACTACTCATTTTTTATTCCCCCTTTTAACAAATTTTACATATCAAAAAAACAGATTTATTTCAATCTGCTTAATAAATTGTAATTTAACAATTACTTAATATCAAAATTTTCTGTTTTCAAATCACAATAATATCTACCACTTGTTGCAGTAAATTTTAAAACACAATAATCTGGATCAGTTACACCTTTTTTATAAAACAATGTATCTCCTTTTTTCCAAATCATATTTTTAGTTTTTTGGTCTGTTAATACTTCCATTTTTCCTTTTAGCATAATTCCCTCATATTTAATTAATCCTTTGTGATAAAAGTAAATACTAGCATTTGGATTATTTTTATACTGATTAACTCTCATAGATGAAGTATTTGTAGAAAAGTAAAATTCTTTTAATTCTAACCTTTTTCTAGGTTTTAACATTGCTTTTACATTAGGATAGTTTTCATTATCAATAGAGCATATAAAACTAACTTTTTGTTTATCAATAAATTTTTCAATTTTCTTTAAATCCATAATACTTCATCTCACTTTCAAATTACTATTTGTCTTTTAAATTATTATATCATACATCAATGTTTTATAATTCATTTAATAATAATTTTATTAATACTTTATAAAATACATATCAACAATCTTTGAATATTTTGTGCCATATTTTTTAGCTTAAAATAATTATAAATTTTTATCATAACTATTATCTGATAACATTTCATAAAATTGCTTAGCAGCTTCATCAGAGTCTCTTGATAACCTTCTTAAAGCACTAGACAATTTATCATAATTATTATATTTTCCATATATAAAATAATTTTCTAATGCCTTTAATCTAAACTTCATTTTATTTTTAAAATAATTTTGATTTATTTTACTTTTATAAATAACTATAGCTGTCTCATTAATAATATCTTCTAAAGATATTTTACTGGTTTTCTTATTGGTCTTTCCTTTTTTATAATCATAATTATATAACGCATGATTTACTATTGAATTTAGAATGTAATTATTTGATTTTTCTAATTTATCTATAATCATTTTATTATCAAAAGCATTTTCAAAGCCAACATTAGAGATGTTATTTCTTTTATCAATATCTAAAAATAAATCATTAAGTTTTTCTATTGCACTATTAACTTCAACTTTTGATAGTTTTAATTCATTTTTAGAATTAAATAACTTATCTTTTATTTCATTAGTTAAGATTCTTATTTCTTTACCAATTTCATTTTTAGGTAATGAGCCATACTTAATATATTTTTTATTTGTGTCTCTTACCTGTGTTAACAAATAACCTAATCTAATAATATCTTCTTCCAAATATAAATCAGAAATGTTCTTTAAAGTAAAATTTTTATCTTTAGGATTAAAGTAACTTTGTAAGTGTTCTAAATCTTGATTTATTTTTATTAAAGCAGGTTTATATAATTTACTTCTTTCAATAGATAATGAAACTTGTCTTTTTATAAAATTATTTTCATTCTCATTTAATTTCAATCTATGTCTATGACCTAGTTTATTATTTTTAAGTTTATAGCATTTATTTTTTTCAATCCATGCTATATGAAAATGATAATTATTTTCTCTATCACAATGAAGAGATACAATCCACTCTAAATTTTTTTCTGGATCTTGATAGCCACAATATTTCAAAAACTTAGGCATTATTTTAGTTGCAACTTCTTTTTGTAAATCCTCAATAGCAATATTTTCATCAACATAATCTTGATATAAAGATAATACTGCAAGATTAACATTACTGTTTTCTAAATAGTTTCCCCAACTATTTTTCATATCTTCTACCATATCATCTTTAATAAATGTTCCATCTTTTAGCATAGCCATTTCTTCTCTACGCATTTTGTTTCTTTCCATAACATCTTCTGATTTTTTACTACCCATGTAATAATCAAACATTGATGTTTTTGATTTTTTTTCATCTCTACTATAATCATAAAAACCTAGAATATATTTTCTTATTTCTTTTCTATATTGATTCTTATTTTTACATTGAATATAGTACCACTCATCATTTTTATTTTTTTTATAAATTCTTAAATTATTAGATGGATTATTAACAGCATAATATGGATGATCGATAAAAACAACTTTAGAATCCATTATTATTTAAGTGATATAAGTTTATCAATCTTATTTAATATTTCTATTTGTTTATTCTTGATTTCTATATCTTCATCTAATTTAATTAAACCTAATTCTAGAAGTTCAACTAAAAAATCATTTACAAAACTATAATTTGTTTTTTTAAATTTTATAGAAATTATCTCATCAAGTTCAATTGGTAAACTAATACTTCTTCTTTTGAAATTTCTTGTCTTTTCCATTATAAACTAATCCATAATTTTATTCAAGTAAAAATTATTATTTTCATAAAATCTAACTAACCCAACTTCAGTTTTTACATCTTGATCAACTGGAAATTGCATATTAGCATAAAACTGTTCTAATAATTTTTTTTGAATATTCTCTCTATAAAGTATTCTATTTAATTTATTATTTATATCTAATAATAGACCTTCGATTGTATCTAACTTAGAAACTTCCTTTATACATTTTCTAATCGCATCTGATTTGCTTTTAATATTTTTTTGTTTCATATAATTATTTAATAATACTAAATCATCCTCATATAAATTAACACTAAATTTCATAATCTAAAATCCCCCTTTTAATAAAATAGTTAAAATTTTAAATTAAACAGGATATGGAAATGCACCACGAAATTTCAAAACTCTTATAAAATAAGACTTTTTCAATCTCTTTGTTGCACCAACAACCATTTTCGCACTTGCGAAAATAACCCTTTTATTAATTTTAGGGTTCAAAATTAAATAATAATTGTATTTTTTTCTTTATTTTATATATCCTTTTAAAGAACCCTTTTTGAACCTATTAACTATTTTCTTCATTTTTTCTATATTCTAACTCATTACCAATTTCTTCAGTAGATTCATCAATTTCAAGTAATTCTTTTTGATATTCCTCATTTAATCTTTTAATTTCTGCTATAACTAATTTTAATTTTTTTTCACGATTTAATCCATTGATAATCTTTTTTTCATCATAATTTCTTATACTTTGTTCACTATCATAATCATAAAAAACATAATTGAATTTTCCTATCTTATTATCATATATAAGAGAGATATTTTTAGCTGTATTCTTAAAATCTAAATTAGAAAATTTTATTTTTTCTATATTAGAATTATCAAAATAATAAATATCAAATTCCACTCCATAATGTTGTTTAATTAATTCTAATTTTTGTTTATATTTTAATTTTGCTTTATCTTTTTCAATAATTTTTTTCTTAATAATTTCTTCATTGATTTCTTTATTCATAGCTCTAAATCATTCTCCTTTTCCTTAATATTTTTATCAATTATAATCTTAAAATTATCATTAAAATAATTATAATTTCTGATTAAAGATTCTTTATTTTTTATTAATGCTTCATTTAAGTCTTTTACATCTATACTTGCAATTATTGAAGTAGAAAAGGAATTAACTTTTATCTTTGTTAATTCCTCTTTTACTATATCTTGATACATTTTACCAGACTTATCATTATCAAATGCTAATACTAAATTACCTTTAAAATTATTTTTTTCTAATACATTTATTAACCTTTTATAATTTGGAAGTCCATTAAGTGCAATAGTTTTTACATCTGGATCTATTGTTTCTAATGATAAAGAATCTATAATACTTTCTGTAACATATATGAGTGTTTTATTATTAGAATTATTTAATAAGTTTTCATTCCATAAATAACTTGTACCTTTAGATTTCATCTTTTCATTACCATTAACACTTCTTGCAAAATAACAATTTTTATTAATTGGAAACACTACCATATCTCTTTTATCATCATATCCAACATTATATTTTTTTAATAGTTCTGGATTTATTTTTCTATTGCTTAAATAATCTGTCTTTCCTATATTTTCTATACATCTTTTAAAATAATTAGTAAAATCTATAACACTATTTTCTGATTCCATAACATCATATTTTTTAAATACTATGTTAGAAACATTTGGATAAAGTTTATCAATTATTTCTAATTTTTCTTTAAATGATTCTACTCCATAATCTATTCCAATTAAATCAAATATATCATACCTAACACCACAAGAAAAACATTTACATATATTATATTTTTTAGAATAACTCATACTTGGATGATTATCTGCATGACTAGGATTTAAACAAGTAAAAGGTTTATTGATATTTATATTATGTTTACTTACTAAATAATCCGATAAAAATAGTTTGAATTTATCTATATCAGTTCTATCATTTAAAGGCATTTTTCTCCCTCTTTGTTTTTATTTAAGTAATTATTATCTTCATAAATTGTTCTTTTTCCATAAGTGATTTTTATAATATCAGAAAAATAAAAATCTGCTGATCGCCCAAAATTTTCTTCAAATTCTTCTCTATCTTTAAGTTTAATTATATTATATTCTGATAAATAACTTGACGAATAATTTTTAAGATATTTAGCATCATATATAAATGTTTGTTCTTTATTATCTTTAAAAATAGTTAAATTTACTGTTTTACAATTATTATCATTTATACAATCAACAATATCTCTTATTTTATAAAAAATATGATTTTTATTTTGTTCTATTTCTTTTAATTTTTGTCTTTTAGATTCACTTTCAATCATATCATTTAATATATCCTCAGCATTATCTACAATGAAATCTCTAGACACTTCTTCTATAAACTCATTTTTATCAGTTAAATAGTCTAAAATTTCTTGTGGTTTCCTAGAACTATAATTTATAATTTGATCTTTCATACTACAAGAAGTTTCTCCACACATAAATTCATTAATTACATCTTTGTCAGTCAAATCTAATAAATCAAAATTATTGATATTAAATGATTCTTTTTTGCCATCTTGGATTAGCTCATAAATTCTATTATTTATATCATTACTAATTAAATTATATAAATCTTGTTTATCTTCAAATTTATCACTTTTATAATTCCAATTTAAAATATGCCAACGAATTGAATAATCTAAATCATATACTTTATCATTTTCTTTATCATAGAATCCTGCATATTTAAAAGGAGAATTTAAATCAAAAAATTCTCCTGAATAACTATCTAAACTATATAAAATGTCGATTTTACTATTATATGGTATTTTATTTATCATAACTTTTGATTTTTCACCATAATTAAATACTCCTATTGCATTATTACCTCTCAAATAATTATTAAAATCTTCTTCCAATATTTTAACTCCTTTCTACTAATTAAATCTATCAACAATATCTTTCATAATTAAAATTTTAATATCTAAAATATGTTTATCTATTTCATAATTTAAAGTTGCTTTTTTCTTTTCTAACTTTAAAATTTCTTTTTTTATAGAAGATAATGTATCTTCTATTTTTTTATTTTTTTGTTCATATATTTCTATCTTACTTTGAAGTTCTTGCATATTACTAATTACTTTGTCAAAGTTCATAATTATCATTCCTTTCTAAATTATCAGGTTCAGTATGTAAATCGTTTTCATATAATATTTCTTCATGAATTAAGCGGAAAATAGAATCTTCAAATCTATAAGATAAATTGTCTAATAATTTTTTATCATAATTATAAAATATTTTATCATCACCTATATTTGTATCTACCCAATCAAGTTCTTCTGCAACTAATAAATATTTAGCAATATCTCTAATTGATAATTCTTTCAATTTTTTTACTTTTAATTCATTATATATATTTTCAAAATCATTAAAGCTATTATTCATAATTCTAAATCTCCTTTACTCATTTTTTTAGAATAATACTCTTTAATTTCCTCACGCCAATCTATCTCACAAATATATGCTTGTGTAGTTTGCCAATCAACAGTATCAAATACATTACTAGCAATTTGATTTATTAATTCATCATCAAAATTAGCTGCTTCGATAGTATGAACTATACCATCTTTATCATACTCATAAAAATATTCATTAAATTCAAGTTCAGATTTTACTTCATCTTTAATAGAATTAGCAGTTGCTATTCCACCTTCTTTAATCAATTTTTCTTTATTTTCATTTACATAATCAACAAATAAAGGATCCTTATCAAAATCACATTCTGCTATGTAACAAACTTCATCTTTTTTATTATTAAAATTATTATAATTTTTATAGCAATATCCATTTAAAGTTCCACCAGCTACATACATTAATTTAGTGTCGAATTTTGATTTTGGATCCATTACTCTAACAATTTTTCCTATATCAGCATTATCAATTTCTTCAAACTCATTTTTATATAAATAACTCATATTTCTACATCAACCCCTTTTTGTTTAAACACTTTCTCTTGTAATTTAGCATTACTAGCAAAAGATGATGTATAAAAAGTATCATATACCTCACCTGTTAAAGTATTTTTATGATTTACAATAGCACTCGCACCTGTTAAAGATAATTGTATATATGTCATACAAGAACATAAAAGATCAACATCATCACCAACTAATAATATATCGTCTGAATTTACCCCACGATCTAAAAGAGTTAAATATGAAGAATAAAGTAATCTTCCACTTCCACAAGCTGGATCTGATATACTAATAAAGCCTTGATTCTTTAATTCCTTTTCTGTATCATCCTTATCAAGTGTAATTTCTGACATAAGATTACATACATTAAGTGGTGTGAAAAATTGTCCAAAATTTCCATTACTAAGTTTTAATTCTTCATACACTTCGCCTAATATATCACTACCCTTTTTATTACTATAATTATTAAATAAATGTGCTAATATACTCGCAAATTCTGTTACTCCTTGATTACCATAAGATTTAATAATTCTATTAAATCGTTCTTCTCTTTCTTGACTAAAATTTGAAGCATTTGCAAGAGCATAAGCACAACAAATAACTACATCACTAAAAACTGAATGTGTATTTTTATTATTACTTAAATTATGGATTGTATCTAATATATATTTCTTATCATCAATTTCTTTCATAGTTCAAGCTCCATTTCTGAACTATAAAGATTACTATTAATCCATTTAATTGTTTCTGGATTAAGTTCATCTTCTTTTAAGACATGAATTCCATCTTTGATAATTATATTTTCAGCAATTTTTAAAAATGATTGATCCGGTTCATCCCAATAGGAAGAATAGTCATCAATTATATCGCCAAAATCAAAACTAATAAATCCATTTTCTGTAGCTTCTTTTATAGAACTAAATTTATAATTTTTTACTAAATTTTGATAAATATATTTCCATACTTCTTCTGGTAGGTCAATATCAACACTTTTTATATAGCCATAAGTATTTATAACACCCTCATTTACATATTTTTCTATTTCTTTAATTGTTTTATCTTTATTAAAATTAATACCATAATTTTCACAATAAAATCCATTACATAAATCAGATTTACAACAATTACTATTATAATTCCAAACATCATATAGACAATCTAAGTTGTTTTTATCAAATGTTGTCCCTACATTAAAAAAATAACATTTTTTTATCATATCAAAAATCAAACCCCAATTCTTGATTTTTTAGTTTTTCTTTTATATCTTCATAAAGATTATATGATGTTTCTTCAAAGCCAAACCATGCTAACAAGTTTTTATTTTTATAATCTAAAATAAGTGGATCTTCCTTATCAAATTTATCACCAAATAATTCTTCTATTGAACAACCGGTTCCTTGAGTTAAATCTGATAACATATTGTTAATTTCTTCTTTATAATTATCAAAAAATTTATTTGTATCATCATAATATATTAATTCATTTATCATCCCAGATACACATCCATATTTTTGCAAATCTTCCATACTAGCTAATAAGTTTTCTGCAGAATCATAATTATTACTTTCATCTATATAATAATCAATAACATGATTAGTAAGTTTATTATCCCCTTTTAAAGCTTCTAAAATGTCTTTAGTCATTTTTTAACCTCTTTTTTTCATCAACAATATAAAAAAATACTGATGTATCAAGTACATCACAAATATTTAACATTTCATAAAAATCAGGTTCTAATATTTTACCATTTTCAATATCAGCAATAGTTTCTCTATCTACATGTGAAAGTTTTTGTAAACGTCCTCTAGACATTCCCCAAGATAATCTTTCTTCTTTAATCATTTTCCCAAAATTTTTGACCCATATCATTTTTCTACCCCCTTTTTTATAAATTTAAAAGGGAAACTTTTTTAGTTTCCCTCATAATTAGTAAAATCTATATAAGATATAGCATCTAATAATTTTCCATCTGGATCTTTTAATCCAAGATGTAAATGTGGACCTGTTGATGTTCCTGTTGTAGAAGTTCTACCAAGTAGATCTCCTTTTCTAACAAGCGATCCTTTTCTAAGTTGAAATGGTTGACTATTATATTGAAGATGCCAATACATAGCTGTAAATCCATTACTACAAGTAACCATCATATAATTACCTGTTGAATTACCAGATTGTTTAAATGGTAAATCATTTGCTTGTGTATTGGTTATATTAGACACAGTACCATCACAAATACTATAAAAGTTAGTACCAGTTGGAACTGCTAAATCCCATCCAGAATGGAAATTTGTACTTGCTTGTGCCTCTTCTGAAATATTGCCTAAATCAACTTGTCTATGTTCAAATGCAATAGATGTAACTGTGAAGTTAACTTTTAATGGAAAAGAAAAAGGTAAAGGATAATAAATTTCATCATAATCATCACTTTGAGTTATATCAACATCATTTACAGTACACAAATTAATTACATCTATTGCTATTCCATCTGTATTTAAACCATTTTCTATTGTAAAATTTGGAATAGAAGTATCAGAATTTAGTTTTTTACAAATGGTTTTTATTGGAATCATTTGTTTTTCTTCTAAGTTTAAATTATCTAAATATGCTTTTTCCCATACCTCATAACTTAATGTAGATGTATCTAACACATTATTTGTTCTTTGAAGATAAAATACTAATCTTTCTAATGATACATAACCTTTTGATATTAGATATTTATTTAATATTGATCTATATCTTTCGGCATATAATTGACTATTAATTACAACTGAGTTAGCCCTCATTTGATTAACTTGTTCATTAACATAAGATTCACCAACTTTATATCCACATACAGCTATGACAACAATTAATATAAGAGCAATTAGAAAACCAACTGAAAAAGTAATTAAAGATATTTTAATTTTTAATAATTTACCCATTAATCCTCATTAGGTGATTCATCTGTTTCACCCATATAATATAATTGTAAAGGTGTAGCAAAAACATTAATTCTAAGTCTATTTTTATTTGTTATATTAATTAAAAATTGACCTTGCCCACACTTACTTAAAAAACTTTTTTGAGTTTCTGTAAGTGGTGTATTAGCATATATTTTTTCTATTGCTTGAACATCATTATCTTTTAACATACCTGTAATCTGATACTGACAATTTCCAAATAAACTTGACGCATGTCTTAAAACTCCAGCACTACTTGTTAAATCTGATGGTTGTTGTGTTGCAACAACTATACCAGCATTATATTTTCTTAATCTTCTTGCCATCTGTCCAAAATATTTTAATAATGTAGGATTATCTTCATCTATAAAATAATGAAATTCATCAACTACAATTAACATATTTTGTTTTTTATTTTTCTTATCATTTTTCTTTTTATTATCAACAATCTCATTACTTAAATATGTAAGTAAATTAATCATTTGAGTGTTTATTAATCTACGAGAAGAATTGAATAATAATTCCTGTAAATTAAAAACGACTAGATTATTACTTAAATCAATAGTCGTTATACCATTATACAAGTTTCCATCTTGTCCTGTAACCATTCTTTTTAATAGAACTTCTATGTTAACTAAAATTCTTTCTAATTCTTTTGTTTTAGTATTTTTTTGCTGCTCTAAAAGAAAAGCATATAAATCACTAAAAATTGGATAATCTTTAGCTGTCATATTTTCAAATTCTTCAAGAGTAGTTTTTTTAGTAATACCTCTTGAATTATAAAATTTTTCTACTATATCAAGAAGAACTACAAGTTCTTTTTCTGATATATCTTCAAAAGCAGTTATAAAAAAATTTTCTAAAAATCCTAAATGTTTACCCAGAATAGAAGTTTCAGTATCATCATCCGTCGAAACATATCTAATCTGTAAAGGATTTATTAAACTTTTACTAGATAAATCTATGTACTCTCCACCACATCTATTAGTTAGTTTTTCAAGTTCATTTTCTATATCAAATAAAAATAATTTTGTTCCTCTAGCAAATTCATTTGTTATAAGTAATTTTAATAGAAAACTTTTACCACTACCTGTTGTACCAATTACACTCATATTATGACCTGTTCTATTTTTTGTCAACTTAAATTGATCGAAGAAAGTTGGTAATCCATAATTACAATCCTCACCTATTAACCAACCTGTAAAATCATTATGATAATTTTCAGTAAAAAAGAAAGCACTCGCTAGAGTAAGTGTAGGTAAAAACATTGCATAATCAGGTAGTCCCTTATCAGTTAACTCAAATCCTTGCCATGCAGACATTTGTCTTAGAGTCGGAACATCAACTTTTACTTGATATAGTTCAGCATTTGTTTTAATTTCCTTTAATATTTCTTCTCTTTGTTTTTTCGTCCCACTTATAGCTAAAATAATTGAAACTTCTTTTACTTTTTCATCATTTGACGATATTTGTTCAATAAGCATTTTATAATTATTCATTAATGATTGCATTTCTGTAACATCACTTAAATTTTTTGATGAATTATAGTCAGCTAAAACAGCCTTAAAACTACTATTTAAAACATTCAATAACTTAGATTGTTCAATAGTATCTTTAATAGTTACACTTGCCTTAACATTTGGTAAATTTATTATTCTATCTAAAAAGCCATGCTCAATAAAAAGTGGATAATTTTTAATACTTACCATTTGTATTTCTTGATTATCAACTTTTAAACATGAAGGAGTTTCTGAAATTTTTAATGGTGATAATAAATCCATAAAATCATAATAAATTATTTGATCTAAATTAGTATTAGAATAATATAAGTTTGCTAAAACTTTAATTAACCATTTTTTATTATCTATTAGTTCTATATCTAATTTTGGTATTATAGTATCACAAGTCCTTTCAAAATCTTCTTTTGCTTTTTCCAATGCTTCTTTATTCTTACAAATGATAACAAAATAATAAGAAGAAGCAGATGTCATATTTTCATTTTCTATCATTTCTATAAAATTACGATTATTAACTAAAATATCATTTCTAATTTTATTATTCCTATTTTCATCTATTAAATTTTCGTAATTTTCTTTATTAATATTAAGATTAATTTTTTCATCAAATTTATATGCTTTAATTGTAATTGGTAATCTATATAATTTTGACAATGAATAAAAAAATAACTTTTGTTCATTTTCATTCGTTAAAGAAAGATCAATAGGACTAACTTTATAAAATAATGCAACTTGATTAGTTTTCAATTTTATAAGTCCACTATCTGTAATTTCATTAACATTACTAAATATTTGAGAATTTTGAATTTTTTTCTTAATAATTTCTTTACTAAGATATTCATTTTTTCTTTTATTTTTTAAGCTTAAAACATTGTTTTCTTCTTTCTTTTTTCTTTTTTCTTCTAACCATTGTTTTCTTTCTTCCTTAGTTTTTATTTTCAATAATTAACCCCCTTTACTTGTAAAAATAATAATTCTTATGTTTAAACAAATATTTAACAAATAATATATAAAGTTTATACATTCGATTACATTTACTAAAATCCATAGGAACTAATGATAAAGCACCAAATGAAATAATCAAGATAGCCAAAGTATAAATTTTTAATAAAAATAATATTGTAAAAATTAAAATAAAAATTCCACCAATAATTAAATCTTCAAATTCTAAGTTAAATAATCCCAGATTTCTTTTAATTGTTTTTAATGTTATATACATATTATCTATTCCTTTCTTTAAATTCTATCTGATTCATTTCCATAATCCATTATATTTGGTCTTGAATGATACCTACTACTATGTGGATTTCCAATATTTCTAACACTATCAAAAGCACCACCAAAACCATCTTTAATATTATTAATACCTTGTTTTGCTAAAGATACTCCACCTCTAACATAGTCAACATTATATCTATCATTAGAAAAATCCCATTTACTTGCAGCATCTTTAACTTTTCCTTCACCTTTTGATTCAAGCATTCTACCATAAGCTCGTGCAATTGGATTACTACTCTGCTGTAAATTAGCTCCTTTCATCATTTGACCTAATCCTTTACCAGCTTTTTCACTCATTCGTTTAGAAACTCCAGCTTTCATTTTAGGATTTACACTAGCAATACCATGATACATTCCCTTTGCAGTTTGCATACCACCTTTTGCGAGTTGAGATATTCCTTTACCAGCTTTAAAAGAACCTTTAGCAATACTTCCAAGTGCAGCGACACTACCAATTCCAGTTCCAACTGCAGAAGCAATTCCTCCACCTAGTCCTCTCATAGCCATCATCATATCTCTACCACTATTAGCAGAAACATTATCACCTATAAATCTATTTAAAGATGTACAGCCAGTCATCAACATCATAGCACATCCCAAATATAATACCGATTGTGCAACTACTTTAGTAAAATAATTTAGTTTATTTATGTCTGCACTATTTTGAATAGCATTAAACATAATTGAAGTTAAACCAACCAAAAGCATTATTGCACCTGCCTGTAATACCAATGATGCAAGTTGTTGGTAAAGAGCTGAACGTTGTTCTTTTCTACCAACACTAGTTGCAATAACAATTGGTGATATAACCATTAAAAAAGCAAGTTCCAGTTGCCTTCGACCTAACATTAAAACAGAAAATCCCACTGCAAATAAAAATATTGCACCAATTACAATTCCAAATAAGAAATTATAATTGAAAGCATAATCTTCACTATCATTCCAAATACCCGGTTTATATATTTGACATCTAAAACCAAAAGCACCACTATCCGAAACAGCGCTAGCTGTTATAGTATCATTTCTAATTAACCCTTCAAAATCTTTCATAGTGTTCGCTGTATTTGCATTAGAATATCCATTTAATTTTTCTTTTAAATTTTTAACATTTTTGGCATCTACTGAATCTCCACCAGATACCTTATAACAAGATTCATTTATAGATAAATATGAAGTTTTCATTTTATCTCCTATTGTAGAATTATTTGAATTAAAATTATTATAAATAGCATTTGATAAATTTATTCCTAAATTAATTGTGGTATTAAATATAAGATATACAGAAAATATTAAGAAACCGCATTTTACTATTTCTTTAACTAATTCAAAAAGTGGTTGTTCATTACTATCTGCATCTAAAATACGAAATGTTAATTTCCATACAGAAAATAAAAATAAAAGTGCAAATGCTAATATAAAAAAGGCATTAAAAATTTTGGTAAATGGAGAATTATTAACATTTTTTAACATTTGTATAAAATTTAAACCATTGATACTATGTGCTACATCATATAGAACATCTATAGTTTTAAACAAGATGTTAACAATCCCCATTCCAAGACCTCTTAATATATCAAGCACACTATATTTAATATCACTCGCAATACTCAAAGTATAAATCATAATTTATCCTTATTTCAATGTGTCAATAACAAAGTTGATAATTGATGGCACTAAAATTAAAAGTGCAACTCCACCCAAAGTATATAATATAGTTTTCTTTCTTCTTTGTTTTGTTTCATCATCACCAATAATAAATTGAATTACAAAAACTACTAATGCTATAAAGGAAACAATAATACCAAAAATCTGTATTTTTGTTGCCAAATTTTTAATTATAGTTCCAAGTGAATCTATTGTTATATTTCCACCTTCAATTTTATCAACTGCATATACTGATTTTACATTACCAATTATGCTAAATAAAAAAGTTAATGTAGCTACTAATTTTATATTTATTTTATCTTTCAATTCTCTTAATTTTTTCTTCAATACATTTTCCCCCTTTTTTCTAACAAATATTATCTAGTAATTTCTTTTATATCTATTTCTTTACAATAATTTAAAATTAATCTTAAATTATCTTTAATTAACTCATCCGATTCCGTTTCATATTTTTCTTTTAAATCTTCTATTAAACCTTTATTATTTTTATCAAATAAATAAACTCCATCATATAAATTACATCCAGTATTATGATCAACTATTAGATAACATATCCCATCTTGTTCTCCATCTTTATTTGTTCTTACTTCTTGATCTTGTTCTTTTGTAAGTTTATCTAAAGTTTCTAAAGAATATTTTGTTGATGGAATATTTACATCACTTGTTCTTAAAACTACTGCTACAATATCCAAATTCACTTCTTCCACCTCTCTATCAAACTTAAATTTAAGTTTTTTTGCTTCTTCTTCATTAAGACTAATGTATTCTTTTTTTGTCATGTTTGAACAAATTGATGAAAAAACAGATATTTTATCCATATCTGTTTTCATATATACATCAATTTTCCCATTTTCGTTATTACCATAAAATCGAAATTCAAAATTATACATATTATATAATTTTAATAATTCCTCTAAACTATATATTTTGTCAGTATCTATCATATTATTTTTCCATTTCAATTTCTTTTTCATCAGAAATTTCATTATCAATCTTATTAATGTTTTCTATACTTTGGTATTTAGTAACAACAGGATTAAAAGTATGAATTTTTTTACCATCTTCTAATTCAATTACTTTATCATTAAAAGTACCTTCTAAAACTACATGTGAGCCCTTTTTACTATAATTTTTAATATTTTCCGCATCCTTATTCCATAAAGAATAATTTAAAAAATCTGTTATCTTTTTTCCTTCTTTATCTTTATATTCTCTATCAACAGCTAATGTTATATTTGCTACTTTATTACCATTTTCAGTTTCTTTTATTTCTGGATCTCTAACTAATCTTCCCATAACACAAAATTTATTTATACTACTCATTTTTTATTCCCCCTTTTTTTATTTATAGTAATAACAATCTATATAAAAACCCCTGATTTATTCTTTTATTTATTTTATATTTCTTTTTTCTTCTTCTCTACTACATTTTGAAGAAATTTTACAACAACTATATAAAAAAATTATTAATATAGTTATTAAAATTACACTTATTAATATTATCATAATAATTTCTCCATTCTTGATAAAAACTATTTTTTCTTCTTTTTACTTGAAATAACAATTAATGATGCACCTACTAGGACAATAATACCAGCAATTATATTTGTATAACTATCTGATAATGTATTAGGTACTTCAATTTCTTTTATTTTATTTACTAATGTTTTTTGTATAATTTCACCATCACTGTTTACATCAAAATATACTTTTTCATCTGATAATATATATCCATCTATTGTTTCTATTTCTTGAAAATAATATGATCCATATTCTAACTCTATCTCAATATCACCATTTTCATCTGTGATACCACTATATATTAAATTATTATCTAAATCATAAATTCCTATTTTTACTCCTTGCAATGGATTGCCATTTTCATCAACTTTATGAATTTTAATAGTTGATTTTATTTTTTCGTTAGTCATTTCTGCCTTAACTATTTCCCCATTTTCTTTTATTTCAAAAATAACTTCTTCATCACTTAATCTATAACCTGTAGCAGCATCAGTTTCTACAATTACAAATTTTCCTACAAACAAATCAGAAATTTTTATATTTCCATTTTCATCTGTAATTCCTGTAAATACTAATTTTCTATTATTATCTTTATCAATATAATAAATTTCTACTTTAGTATTAGGTATTTCTTTTCCAGTTGTAAGATTAGTTTTTTTGAAATCTAAAGTTCCTTTTTTGTATTGATTATCAAATTCAAACTTTTGAATTATTGTTTCTGTATATTGATCTTGATATTTTAATTCAAATAAATATTCTTTTTTATCTAACACTAAGTTTTCATTTGTTTTCTTTTCTGAAAGTATATATTTTCCTAGTGGTAAATTATCTAAACTTGCAATACCATTTTCATCTGTTTTAATAACTGCTACTACATCACCTTTTTTATAATATTGCTTACCACCTATTATAATATCTTCTGCAGCTTTAATTTCAAATTCTGTATTTGCAAGTGGCATTTTTTCATATTTATAATATCCATCTTTAATTACCAAAGTTTCCCCATTTTTCTTAATTTCTATTTTTCCTTTTACTTGTTTATTTTCAAATTGAACTTCAAAAATAACACCTAAATCATTATCATTATTAAAATCAGAATTTTCATCAATTACAAATTCTTTAGATTCTTTATTCCATAAATAACCATCAAGTTTTTGATCTATTTCTTCTAATCTATATCTACCAGCTTTTAACTCAAACGGTGAATAAAATATTCCATTTTCATCAGTTTCATATTCACATATAGTTTTAGCATTTGGATAAGCTATAGTTTGACAAACATATTCATTTCTATCAATATCAAAAATTTTAAATTTTATCTTACTTCTTGCTATTACTTTTTTTGTTTCTGCATCTATTTTTACAACTTTTAATCTAGCTTTTATAGGAGCATTAGTAAAAGATAATTTTATAACTTCTGGTGAATTTTCATCAATAGTTACCTCAAAATCATCTACTTTTTCATGTCCTTTTGAAGTTGTAATTTGTTTTCCAGTATATGTACCATAAGGTAAATTCAATGTTGCATAACCATCTTTATCAGTTTTAATACTTGCTACTTCTTTACCCCTTTTATCATAAAATTTAAAAATAATATTTTCTTCTGGATTTAATTTTCCAGTTTCTCCATTTGCATAATATTTTCTAATTATAATTTGTTTTCTTATTACTTGTTCGTAAACTGTTACATTTGGATATAAATCATTTTCACTTATTTCAAAAGAATATTCAGTTTTATCAAGTTCGTAACCTTTAGATGCCAACAATTCACGAATTGTATATTTACCTAAGTATGGTAAATTACCACTTTGAACTGTACCATCTGCATTTGTAATTAAAGTTTCTATTTGATTTCCATTACTATCAAATATACCATATTTAGCACCTTCTAATGTTGCATCTCCACTTGCAGTAGAACTACCACTATCTCTGTCTAATTTATGAATTGTAACTTTACCACCTATAACTTTAATGTTTATTAATGAGGTAACTGGATCAAGATTACCAACTCTAAATACATTTTGAGATCCATCAGTATAGTAAAGAACAGGATCACTATCATACAAATTAGAATGTTTTGTAAAAGTTATTGATCCATTTCCAATAGAATTTGCTTTAATTGATAAAGTATTACCAGATTTACTAACACTTAAATTATTAGAACTACTAATATCATATTTAGATAAAACTCCATTATTATCATTCAAATTAAGTGTACTATCAATAGTCATTGTATTATTTCTTAAATCAAATGAAGGAGTTGTTTTATGATTAGCTACTAAACTTTCTAATTCAGCAATTTCATTTACAAAAAGACTATCATTTCTTGTTCCATTTAAGGTATTAGTAAAATATATATCTGCATTTGGTTCTACTGTTCTCCAAATTAAAACTTGTGATATAGCATACCATTTTTTTTCAGAATGGTTATATCCGTCTTGATTATAACCATATCCATAATATGCTAATAAAGAAGCCCTTTTCCATTGTTCCTTACTAAGACCAAGTATAGTTTCATAATCTTGTCTAGTAACATTATATACATAATTATTATTTATGTCTGCAAAAGGTTGAAGACAATAAACAAACTTATTATCTTCACTTCTTCTAATAAAACGTGCTTGCTGATATTTACCAGTACCATCACTTCTTACTTTTTTAATATATATATTATCAATGTGTTCACTAGGCCAAATAGCTTGTCCAGTATATTTTTCAGCATGAACATTATTATTTCCAACAAAAAAGACACCAACTAAAAAAAGTAGTGCCATTGTTGCATACGTTTTAAATTTCATATTTTCATCCTTTCTTTTAATCATAAAAAAAAGCCTATAAAGGCTATTCTAAATCCAACATTACTCCTAAACTTCTTCCGGAATAACTGTTTACTCCATAACACCAATAACTTGTATAATCTTGATATGATTCACCAGTTTCTGGATTAATTTTAACTTTTATAGCTTCCTTACCACTTGCATCACAACTATCAAAATCAGAATGAGTAACTTTTTGCCACTTTAACATTGGACTATTATAGTAATCATATTCTGATATACCAAGTTGTTCCCACGCCGTAGGTTGTTTAGGAACTTCTTGAGCAGGAACTGTGGTTGTTGTATCCTTTTTCTCTATATTATTTGAATTTGTTGTTGAAGAACTAGAAGTTGTTGAATTATTATTTGAAGTAGAATTATTATTTGAAGTAGTCGGATTACTATTTTCTTTTTTAGTTTCTTTTGATGTAGTTTTATCATCATTACTATCTTTTGATTCTACTTCCTTTGTTGATGTTTGATTCTCTTCTACATTTTTATTTGTTTCTTCAATTTGAACATCAATTTTATCACTTTCTTTTTTCTTTTTTTCTTCTTTTTCCATGACATTTGAATTTGCATTTTTATCATTTGCTTTTAAATTTTCTCTTGCATAAAGAATAATACCAATACTACATAAAAGTAGTACCATAACAGATAAGATTACAAGAAGTTTTCTTTTTTTATTTTTCATAAAGAACACCTCCATTAATGTTTGATTACATTATACCGTATTTTTAAAATCTTGTCAGCACTATTCTATGTTTAACATTGAAACTTCTTGAATTGGTGTTACATAAATTCCTAATTCTGAATGAATATCATTAATAGTATTGTATGTTAGATTTGCATATTTTGTTAATTTTTGATACCTTTGAACTGAATTATCCAAATAAACTAGAGTTCTTAAATATTCAGATCTATTCATTTCTAATTTTTCACAACGACTATCAATAGATTCAAGTAAATCTTCCGGTATATAAACTCTTATTTCTCTCATCTTAAACCTCCTTTTATTTCATAAAAAAACAACTAGTCGAATACACTAATTGCCTTAAATACGATACTGTCCATATTTCTTACCAAACTAAATCTTAAAGCTACTTTAATATAGCAACTTTTTTTAATAATGAGATAGGTTTTATATGATTTACATATTCTATCCATTATTTCCTTATCTGTTTCTCTCTCTTCTATTCCATAATGAAATATTGCTAATTCATCATCCGTCAAACTCGACTTCAAGAATTTGATTTTAGTATCAAATTCATTTACATAATCTAATAACTTTTCTCTTTTAATTGCAGCTTTATACACCGGATCAGATGTCCCACCTTTATGAGATTCAGGTGTGTCTTGCAATTTACGACTTAATGATCCATACAAATATTGTTGAGCTAGTTCTTTTTTATAATTATACTTATCAAACAGTTCAAAAATATCTTTACTTATTTCTTTGATGTCAAAATCATTAATGTACTTCTTTGCTAAAAGTGCTCTCATAAAATCCCCCCTATTAACGAAAAAAGAGAAACAACTAGTGTTATTCTAGTAATTTCTCTTGTTTATGTATATACTCCAAATATCTTGCTGACCACTAGAATTTCACTAATAATCAGGTTTACAAACTGCATAAACCAATAATTGTAGTATATAATACAACTTTTTCTGCAAATGTCAAGCAATATTGCATATAAAAATGCAAAAATGCAGTCAAAAGAGTTAAAAAAAAGAAAAAGTAATAAAAGATAGGAGTTTCCTTTTCGGAAATATTCCTATCTATAACAAGTGTAACACAGTCATTTACCTAAGGCAATACCCAAATTTATACCACAAATTAATGGAGTTTTAATATAAATTTTATATATATTTCTACTGGTAATTTAACTGGTAATTTATTTTACCAAAATACTAAAAATTTCCTTATTTTATATAGTTTTCTAATATTTTTTTACAAATTAAATTTATTTACTAAAATTTTGAATTTTTTTCTAAAAATATTTTTTTCAACATTTACTACTTTTTCACTATAACATTTATCAATAATTTCTTGATTTGTATTATTTTGAATTAAATCACATAAACTATTAAAATATTTTTGTGTACCATTTTTACTTTTAAATTCTTTTTTCAACAATTGTGGTATTGGTTTATGATTAAAAATTGCAAGTAAACAAACTATATGATTATTTGTATTTCTATCTGTATTAATTATTTGAACACAATATTTTATTTCATCTTTCTTGTAATCTTTTGAATTACATACTTTACCATTATCAAAATAAAATTTATTTGAATCTTGTTTTTTTTCTTTTTTAGTTATTTTATATAATTTTTTTAATTTTTTATTCATACTACTCATTCCTTTTTTTATACTTAACTTTGTAAGAAGCGAAACATACAAACCATCATTTACAAAAGCATTATCAAAATCTTCTAATGTAATTTTTACAGTATCACCTACATTATTTCTTCCTTTAATACTTTTTAATTTTTTATTTAATAATTTTAAAACATCATGTATATCAAGTTCAATAAATGAAATTACTTCTTCTTTGTCATAGTTTTTAAATTCTTCAATATTTATATCTAAATCTACAGAATAATAATATTGAAATTCTTTTATTATATAATTTTTATTAATTTTTTTATTACATGTTCTACGATCTAAAAACTTAAGTTCTTCATAATATATATTTAAGCCTGTTTCTTCTTTAATTTCTCTAACACCTTGTTTTAATGTTTCTCCAGAAATAAGATGTCCACCAGCCGTTATTTCTAATAAAGGTTTTTCGTGGATTTTATTATGATTTGGATTTTTTAACTGAAAGAAAACTTTATTTCTTTTTTTGTTATAGATTAAGCATCCAAATACTTTATGCCAATAACCATATTCATGTGCTTTATCTTTTTCACAATAACCTAGATAGTTTTCATTTTTATCGTAAATATCTATATATTCTTTAGATTTTCTTTCGCCTTTCCTGAATTTATCTAAAAAATTATTTGCATCTTCTAACATATCACTAAATTCTTTTATCATATCTAAGTTATACTTTTCAGCAATATTATATGTAATCATAAACATCTTTAATAGTCTATCTTTAACAAATTCATAACTAGAATTAAATCCAGATCTATCCTTTTTAAATCTACATTGATTCATTTCCATTATTGCTTCTGTTGCTTGTCCCAATAAAATTGATAAACCACTTACTTCATTATAATTATATGAATCTAAATCTTTAATATCATATATATTTATATTTAATATTCTAGCTAAATTAATTAATTGAAGTAATACATCCGATAATTCATCACCTAAATTATCAATTTTTCTATTTTCTTCATTAACATTATTATCTGAAAATAATACATTATAAACATGACCTATTTGAACATATAATTCGTTTAAATAATCTTTTGTATTCCAATCATTTTCTTTTGTAATATCAAAATCACTAACAAGTTTTAAAGCACTTTGATAATGAATATCTAAAAAACTAATTACATTTTCCATTACATCCACCTACCTTTAAAACTAATGGTTTTGCTCCATTTAGTGTTGAATTATATGTATTAGATACAATTTTATTAGTTGATATATATACCTTAACTCCTAACTTATAAGATAAATATGAAGCATCACTAATCTTTAAATCTATATTCCTTAATTCAAGACTTCCAAATTTATCAAAATTAAATTCTATACTTTCTGTATTGAAACCTAATTTTGTAAGAAGTATTAAACATTTTTCTTTTATTAATTCTTTTTTTAATTCCTGATGTGCTAATTTACAACGTTCTCTTTGTTCTTTGCTACAATGATTATAATTTAAACATTCTTCTGTTCCATAATATTGTGTAGATGGTCTTTTTAATTTAGTATTTAAACCACAAGTGTTAGTTTGAAAAACTTGTTGTTTATGTGAATAATCTTCATTAAAATAATTCCATGCAGATTCAGGCCATACACAATTAGCTTTTAAGCATAATTCTCTATTTACTTTTACTTCATTCCAACATTCTATCTTATCAATAAATGTTTCAATTAAAGCAAGTCCTGTTGTAACAGAAACATCTGTATATTTATTAACAAAATTTAAAATTTCTTCAATTCTTTTTGGATCTGAATTTTGAGGAAGAAAAGGTCTAAAATAATGTATAACATCAATATTATTTTCCTTTAATTTTTTAAAATTATTTTGTAATATTTCTTCTGAAATTCTAGGTTCAATATCTTTTCCTAAACCAGAGTAACTTATATAAAAAACTACATTTTGTCCTTTTTCCTTTATTTTGTTTACTTTTTTTATTACATTATCAGTTATATTACATTTTGTAATAATTATTAAATCGTTTTTTATATTTTGATTTTCAAGTTCTTGAAGTAAATCTAACAAATATTCAATATTCTTAGGATTAACAAATACATCAGTATTAGGAAGTAAACATAATGGTATATCTTTATCATAATACTTATATTCAAGTAGTTGATTAACAGCTTCTTTTGGAGATACAAGTTGTCTTGGAAAACAATTATTATCATTTGTTGCTTGTAATAAACAATATTTACATCCATTTGGACAACCTACTATTGAATTAATTGCTAACCAACTTGAGTGCATTTCTATTACAGACATCAAATCACCTCTTTAAATTAGTGCTTATTTTAACATAAATAGTCCTATTTTAAGCTATTCAATTTTGCAACCGTACTTGCATTTTTGCAAAAAAAAGAACTCCATAATCTCTTATTGAATAGATTATGAAGTTTAAGTTTAATATTAACTTAGGATTCTAAAGTTTTCAAAACACTAATCATTACCACTATATATTAAATAATAATTATTTTAATTAAATTCTTTTAAAAATTCAATACTTAAGGGTGATAGATTATTTTCAATATAACTAAGTGTAATTACTTTAGTTATATCAATATCAAAATGTTCTAATTCATTATCTATCATATTAGTTGGTATTAGCGCGACTCCTAACCCTCTTTTTACATATTCAATAGCTGATAGATAATTTGATGTTTCTATTGATAATTTTTTAGTCAAATTATTTTTATCTAGGAAATTATCAAAAATTTTTCTTTCTTTTTTTGTACTAACAGGTAATATCATAGGTACATCTTTTAAATCTGTTATATCATTAATACTAAAATTACCTTTATTGTAGACTAAACTATATTTTTCTTCATATAAATCGATTGACTTAACTCCACTACTCTTCTTATAGTTATCTGATTTTTCATCAATTACAAAATCTAACGTATAATGTGATAATTTTTCGACTAAATCTTTTGATGGTAAATTTATTGTTTTAAATGCTGCATCTGAATATTTGCCTTTAAATGATACTATTTTATCTATTAATACAGTTGATTCTATATCAGCTGATATTCCTATTGATATTTTGCCACTATTCAAATCTTTACTTTGTAAATATGTTTTTTCTGTTATAAATAATAAATTATATGCTTTTTCATAACCATCAAATAAAATTTGCCCATCTTCTGTTAATTCTATATAATTTTTAGCATTTTTATTAATTAATTTAGTTCCCATTAGTTGTTCTAGTGTTTTAATATGTCTTGATACATTTGTTGCATCAATTTTCAATTTAGAAGCTGCATCATTAAAATCTTTTGATTGTCCTACAATTACAAATGTCCTAATTAAATCAAGATTCATTGATTGAGTATTCAACATTAAAACCACCTCTTAAAATTGACTATATATTATAATAATTTATTATTTTTGTCAATATAAAAACTGCATTTTTGCATTTTTTGTACTTATTATTGCAATTATGCAGTTTGATATAAATTATTAAAAGATTAAATTAATCAATACAACATGACTAATAATACATTAGATATTATAGTTTTTCCATTAACCATTCATTAAGATTAATTAAAGAATCATGGATTTTAGGTAATAATATTGTCTCTATAATAATTAGAATAGATAATAATATAAACATAACATCAGAAGCAATTCCTCCACTCATCATACTTATTTGAAGGTTAGGATCAATTCCCATAACCCTAGCTAATTCAAT